>Ga0307516_10006023_pt1 | contig 14334 bp, 11 predicted proteins | sample 19_EM_MG_FD_203310 | JGI IMG/M metagenome (GOLD analysis project Ga0307516, IMG submission 203310) | Populus trichocarpa ectomycorrhiza microbial communities from riparian zone in the Pacific Northwest, United States - 19_EM | ecosystem: Host-associated > Plants > Roots > Unclassified | place... | reverse complement strand
GGTCTCCCACTCCATGGCCAGCACGGTGACGTTGTCGCCGTGTTCGCCGCCGTTGCGCAGGGCGTGTTCGACCATGTCGGGCACCGCATCGGACACGCTGTTGGCAGCCATGTGGCGCACGATTTCAGCGTCGGTCAGGCTGCCCCACAGGCCGTCGGAGCACAGCATCAGCTTGTCGCCCTGCTGCAGCACGACCGGGCCGGCGATGTCGAACACCGGCTTGGAGGGTGACCCCAGGCAGGTGAACAGGATGTTGCGGTTGATGCGCTCCAGCTTGATGATGCCGGCGTTTTGCTGCTCCAGGTAGGAGTGGTCGCGCGTGCGCGTCAGCAGTTCTCCGTCACGCACCACGTACAGGCGGGAGTCGCCGCAATGAACCCAGGTGGCGCCGGTGCCCTGCAGGATCGCCGCCACCAGCGTGGTGCGGGGCGTGTCGAGCATGCCTTTTTCACTGGCATACCGGATGATCTGGTGGTGCGCCGCCATCAGGGCCGTCGACAGGAATTCCGTCGGGTCCTTGACCAGGGGCCGCGCTTCTTTCTGGTAGAGCGCAGAGATGGTCTGCAGCGCCAGTTGCGCGGCCACCTCGCCCTCGGGATGGCCGCCCATGCCGTCGGCCAGCACAAACAGGCCTGACTCACGGGTATAGCAATAGCCCATGCGGTCTTCGTTTTTTTCGCGGCCGCCCTTGCGGCTGACCTGGAAGACGGAAAATTTCATTTGAATTTGGTCGCAAACCCGGTGGCTTTGCGCGCGCTTTTCTTGGTGTCCGACACCATGTTGTCAAACTGCAGGCGCATTTTTTCGCCGACGGTCAGTTTGGTATACCGCCGTTCACCCTCGCGACTGAGTTCCTTTTGCAAGGCAAAAACCGATTGCGGCCGGGACAGCGGGTCCAGTGACATGCACCATTCCACCACTTCAATGAGGTTGTCCGAGTACACGCCGCGCAAGCGGGACAGTGCAAGCGACAGACGGTCTTTCTCCAGTCGCTGCGGCGCGTCATTGGGCGGGTAGCCCTGCATGGTCGCGTAAATGCAGGCGCCAATCGCGTAGATATCGGTCCACGGGCCCATGGACGAGTCGCGGCGGTACATCTCGGGCGCCGCGAATCCGGGCGTGTACATGGGACGGATGAAGTTGCCTTCCTTGCTCAGCACCTCGCGCGCCGCGCCGAAATCGATCATCACGGCCTTGTTGTCGTCGGTGATGAAGATGTTGGCCGGTTTGATGTCCAGGTGCAGCATCTTGTGCTGGTGCACGATGCGCAGCCCGCGCAGGATCTCGTCGAACAGCGAGCGGATGGTCGATTCGCGGAAAACCTTCTGTTTCTTGAGTTCGCGCGCGGTGATGATGAAATCCTGCAGGGTGCCCCCCTCCAGGTAGTTCATCACCATGTAAACGGTTTCGTTTTCGCGGAAGAAATTGAGCACGCTCACCACGGACGCGTGGGAGATCTGCGCCAGCGAGCGGCCTTCCTCGAAAAAGCTTTTCAGGCCCAGCCGGTACAGGGACAGCTTTTCGGGCTGCACTTGGGGCAATAATTCGCCCGGCGGGCGGCTGGCCAGGGAGGACGGCAGGTACTCCTTGATGGCCACCTGCTGGCCCTCGTTGTCAACGGCCAAGTAAACTACCCCAAACCCGCCGGCCGACAGCTTGCGCACCACGCGATAGCCGCCAATGACGGTATCGGGTGGAAGTGGCGCGGGCTTGACCTTTGACATAATTCGGGGATTAAGCAAGGTGACGGGATCACCAAGTCCTGTTTACTCTACGAAAAGCGTATTACTAAATGTCAGTTTACAGCATGACAGGCTATGCAGCCGTCCAGTCCACCCCTGCCCGCACAGCCCCGGAGGCCGACGCCGGCAACGGCAGCAACGCGCGCCTGGGCGTGGAAATACGCTCGGTCAACAGCCGTTTTCTGGACCTGGCTTTCCGCCTGCCCGACGAATTGCGGCAGGTGGAGCCCGCCTTGCGTGAGCTGCTAACCGGCAAGCTCAAGCGCGGAAAGGTCGAAATACGCGTCTCGCTGGACAGCCAGTCCGGCGGCAGCCTCAAAGCTCCGGCCAGCGCCACCCTGCAGCGCCTGGGCTCCATGGAAGACACCGTGCGGTCCTGGCTCCCGGGTGCGGCAGCCCTCAGTGTGGCCGACATCCTGCGCATGGCGGCCGGCGAAGACAGGACGTCCCATGATTACAGCGATGAGCTTCTCAAACTGGCGAAGAAGGCGCTCAAGGAGCTGCTGACCGCCCGCGAACGCGAGGGCGCGCGGCTGGCGCAGATGCTGCTGGACCGCACCGCCCAGTTGCGGGCACTGGCCGCCTCTGCGACCCCCATGGTTCCCAAACTGGTCGAGCAGCAGAAGGCCCGCTTCATGGAACGCTGGAAAGAGGCCATGGCCCTGACCGACGGCAGCACCCTGCCAGAGGCGGCGCAGGACAGAGCCCTGCTGGAAGCCACCTCCTTTGCGATACGCATTGATGTCGCCGAGGAGATCACGCGGCTCGCCTCGCACCTGGACGAGATCGACCGACTGCTCGCCGGAGGGGGCGAGGTCGGCAAACGCCTGGACTTCCTGATCCAGGAGCTGCACCGCGAGGCCAATACCCTGGGCTCCAAATCGGGTTCGCTGGAGCTGACTCATGTGTCGGTGGACATGAAGGTGTTGATCGAGCAGATCCGCGAGCAGGTCCAGAACATCGAGTAGCCCGGCCAGCGCCGCACTTTCAGAAAACTCATCACAACATCTATGGACTACCCCGGAAATCTGTTTGTCGTCGCCGCACCCAGTGGCGCCGGAAAGTCCAGCCTGGTCAAGGCCCTGATGGAACTTGACGCGGGGGTGCAGCCGGCGGTGTCGCACACCACACGCGCGCCACGCGGCCAGGAAAAACATGGCCGGGAGTATTTCTTCATCTCTGCCGAGGAGTTCGACGGCATGGTGCTGCGGGACTCCTTTCTTGAATGGGCCCACGTGCATGGCCAGCGCTACGGCACCTCACGGCAGACCATTGAGGAGCGGGTGGCGCACGGCGCCGATGTCATCCTTGAAATCGACTTTCAGGGTGCCATCAACATCAAGCGCATCTTTAGCAATGCGGTGCTCATCTTCATCCTGCCGCCCAGTTGGGAAGAACTGCGCTCGCGGCTCGAGCGACGCGGCGAGGACTCGCCCGAAGTGATCGAATTACGGCTCAAAAATGCCGCCATCGAGATGGCGCAGGCCCGGGAATTCGACTTCGTTATAATCAACGAGTTATTTGAACGGGCGGTTTTTGACCTCAAAACCATTGTTCATGCCCAGCGGCTCAAGTTTGCGGCACAGCGCCGTGCCCGTGCCGAGACCTTCAAGGCCCTGCATATTTCCTGATCCGCTGCCTGCCCCGCCCTTACCCCATTTCACCGTTCCATCACCCGGAGAATCATCATGGCCCGCATCACTGTTGAAGACTGCCTGGAAAAAATCCCGAACCGCTTTCAGCTGGTTCTGGCGGCCACCTACCGCGCACGCATGCTGAGCCAGGGCCATGCGCCCAAAATCGAGAGCAAAAACAAGCCAGGCGTGACTGCCTTGCGCGAAATCGCTGAAGGCAAAATCGGCCTCGAAATGCTGAAAAAAGTCCCGGGCTGAGCCAGCCCAGCCCCCTCAAAAGCACCGCTTGACGGTGCTTTTTTGTTTCCGGGTGTTGCCCTAAAGACCGCTTTTTGCATGTTTTATCGTCGCCGCGATACATTTAAGGCATGAGCGCCCTGGTTTCCCCTCCTGCCCACAGCAAGCTGGCTCCAGCGGCCGCCAACGCAGCCGCGGCCAGTTTTGCCGCGCTCACGGCCAAACTCGACTATATGAGCGCCAGCGATGTGGACAATGTCCGTCGCGCCTATCGCTTTGCCGACGAAGCCCATCTGGGCCAGATCCGCAACGGTGGCCTGCCCTATATCACCCACCCGATTGCCGTGGCACAGCAATGCGCCGAGTGGAAGCTTGATGCTCAGGCATTGATGGCCGCACTCCTGCACGACGCCATCGAGGATTGCGGCGTGACCAAGCCCGAGCTGATCGAACGTTTCGGCGCACCCGTGGCCGAACTCGTGGACGGCCTCACCAAGCTGGAAAAGCTGGAATTCAACACACGCGAGGAAAACCAGGCCGAGTCCTTCCGGAAAATGCTGCTGGCGATGGCGCGCGACGTGCGCGTCATCCTCATCAAGCTCGCAGACCGCAGCCACAACATGCGCACGCTGGGCGATGTACCGCGCAGCAAGTGGGGCCGCATCTCACGCGAAACCCTGGACATTTACGCACCGATCGCCCACCGCCTGGGCCTGAACACCACCTACCGCGAGTTGCAGGATCTGGCCTTCCAGCATCTGTATCCGTGGCGCTATGCGACGCTGACCAAGGCCCTGGACCGGGCCCGGGGAAGGCGCCGCGACGTGATCAAACGCGTACAGGTCGAGGTGGATGCGGCATTTGCCAGCGCGGATATTCAGGTGCACATCTACGGTAGGGAAAAAGCCCTGTACTCGATCTACCGCAAGATGGACGAGAAACACCTGTCTTTTGCGCAGGTCACCGACATCTACGGCTTTCGCATCATCGTCGGCGGTATCACCGGCTGCTACACGGCACTGGGTGTATTGCACCAGCTGTACAAGCCGCTGCCAGGAAAGTTCAAGGACTACATCGCCATTCCCAAGGTCAATGGCTACCAGTCGCTGCACACCACGCTGGTCGGGCCTTTCGGCACCAGCATCGAATTCCAGATGCGCACTGACGCCATGCACATCGTGGCCGAATCGGGGGTCGCCGCACACTGGCTGTACAAGGCCACAGACCCCGAGAGCGATGCCTCGCAAAGGCTGGGCACGCAATGGCTGCAGTCCCTGCTGGACATCCAGCATGAGACGCGGGACGCCGCCGAATTCTGGGACCACGTCAAGATCGACCTGTTTCCCGACGCCGTGTATGTGTTCACACCCAAAAGCCAGATCATGGCCATGCCGCGCGGTGCCACCATTGTCGACTTTGCCTATGCCATCCACAGCGATGTGGGCCACCGTGCCGTGGCCGCCAAGGTCAACGGCGAGCAGGTTCCGCTCCGATCGGAACTGCGCAACGGCGATGTGATCGAGATCATCACCGCCTCGGTCTCCAGCCCCAACCCCGCCTGGCTGGGCTTTGTTCGCACCGGCAAGGCCAGGTCAAAAATCCGCCATCACCTCAAGACCATGGCCCTGACCGAGTCGCAGGACCTCGGGGAGAAAATGCTGGCGCAAGCACTGCGCGCCGAAGGCATAGAGCGCCTGCCCGACGACGATGACGCCCATCACGCCACCTGGGAAAAAATCCTGCGTTTTTCCGGCAACCGCTCACGCGCCGACCTGCTCACCGACATCGGGCTGGGCAAACGTATTGCCAGCATGGTCGCCAAACGCATCGTCACGCTGCTGGCTGAAACCGGCGAAAAGCCGGACCCGCTGCTGATGAGCCGTGAACGTTATACGGCGCATGAGTCCATCTCCCAGGGCGCGCTGGTGCTGGACGGCAGTGAAGGCGCATCGGTGAAATTCGGCACCTGCTGCCGGCCCATTCCCGGCGACGACATCGTGGGCTACCTGGGCCGCGGCGAAGGCCTGGTGGTTCATACCGATGATTGCACGGTGGCCAAAAAACTCCAGCATCGCGACAGCGAACGGTTCATTGCAGTCGACTGGTCCGACGAGCCGACACGGACCTTCGAAACCGGGTTGCTGGTGACGGTGACCAACGGCAAGGGCGTACTGGCGCGGGTCGCCTCGGCACTGGCCAGCGCAGAGGCCGATATCACCCACGTCGACATGGCCCAGGAGGCGGCCCAGGATGCCACCGACCTTCGCTTCGGCGTCGCGGTGCGCGACCGGGTCCACCTGGCGTCGGTCATGCGCAGCGTCAAACGCACGCCTTCGGTGCTGCGGGTTCAGCGCGCCAAGCCCGGCCTCTAGGCAAGTCCCCGCTTCAGGTGGGCAGGGACGGCGCCGGGTAACGCACTTCCAGCACCTCGATGTCCCGCACGCCCGCCGGTGTGCTCAGCTTCACCTCGTCGCCGACGCGCGCTTTCAGCAGTGCGCGCGCTATCGGCGAAATCCAGCTGACCTGGTTCAGGGCGCTGTCGGCCTCATCGATCCCGAGAATGGTCACGGTCTGCTCCAGGCCACTGTCGTCGGCGTAGGTGACGGTCGCGCCAAAAAACACCTGGTCGCTGCCATGGTGCACGGCGGGGTCGGAGATTTCCGCGATTTCCAGGCGCTTGGTCAGAAACCGGATACGCCTGTCGATCTCGCGCAGGCGCTTTTTGCCGTAGTGGTAATCGCCATTTTCCGACCGGTCGCCATTGCTGGCCGCCCAGTGCACAACTTCCACAACCTTGGGGCGCTCGGTGTCGATCAGGTCCAGCAGTTCGGACTTGAGACGCGCGTAACCCGAAGGCGTGATGTAGTTTTTGCCGCCCGCAGGCAGTGGCGGCAAGGACAGGTCCTCATCGTCGTCTGCGTCGGTTTCTTTGGTGAAGGCTTTGCTCATGGGAGCCAGGGAGTGAAAACGATGTTCCGGAACCGGACATCGTAACGAAAAAGCCCTGGAACCTCGCAGTTCCAGGGCTTGACGTTTGGTGCGGCTGGCAGGAATTGAACCCACGACCCCTTGGTTCGTAGCCAAGTACTCTATCCAACTGAGCTACAGCCGCTAAGCCTCGAATTATAGCGTATTTGGTTCGCAGGTCAGTGACCCAGGCCCGCAACCATCTTGTCCGCGGCCTGAACGGCCTCCTCACGCGTGGGCCAGGTCCTTTCCCCGTCGTGCAAAGGCGGAAGCGATTCCACATGAATGACATCTATGTACCAGGGACCGTCAGGGAGATGGCAGAGCCTGGCCATGTAGTTCCGACCGCCTGCGACGCCAGGAACATATTCCTCAATCGGCTCTGGTTCTTCTACGTCCATAAATTTTCTTCCAAACTCCAATTATCTGCAGCCATCGCGCCCCAAAGGCCGATAACAAGCCGTTCAAGCACCATGCACCGCTTCATCCTCAAGCTTCACCCCGAGTTCGGCAAGCTTTCGCGCATAGGCATCCCTGCGTTTTGCGGCCTTGGCCGCCGTATCGACTGCCGCCTGAATCGCCTTGGGTCCCTTGGTGGCAGCAGCTTTGATCAACCCGGACTTGTGGAAAGCATCTGCCTCTGCCCGCCTGTAAGTGGCGATGAGTTCGGCATGGGCGACGGGTTGATTCACGGGGACCTCATTAGCCAAAGTTTCATTGTCTGCGCTCTTTTGGCAGGAATTCCAGCTCCCCCGCTCTCCAGAAACAATAACGCCCCAAGGCCCGATCGGACACTGAGGCGGAGAACTGGACGAAAAGTGGGTGGTAGGGCGTCACAGACTTGAACTGTGGACCAAAGGATTATGAGTCCTCTGCTCTAACCAACTGAGCTAACGCCCCACGTCGCCAGCGCAGATTGTAAGGCTGTCAGGCCCCGCTACTTGCTGTGGCTCAGCGCCGTGCTGACCATCTTGGCGGTGATGTCGACGATCTGGATCATCTTTTCATAGGGCATGCGCATCGGGCCGATCACGCCCAGCGTGCCCACCACCTTGCCGTCCACCTCGTAAGGCGCCGTCACCACCGACAGCTCGTGGTAGGGCACGACCTGGCTTTCGCCGCCTATGTAAATGCGCACGCCTTCAGCGCGGCTGGACACATCCAGCAGGCGCATCAACTGGGCCTTCTGCTCGAACAGGTCGAACAGCTTGCGCAGGTTGCCCATGTCGCCGGAGAAATCACTGACCGCCAGCAGGTTGCGTTCGCCCGAGATCACCACCTCGTCGCGTGACTCGATGGCTTCGGAGCTGACCTGCACCGCCGCCTGCATCAGGCTGGCGATTTCGCCGCGCAGGGCTTCGACCTCGCGCTGCAGGCGCTCGCGCACCTCCTCGATGGCCATGCCGGCGTAGTGCGAATTGAGGAAGTTCGACGCCTCGATGAGCTGGGTCTGGGTGTAGTCGGCTTCGGTGAAGATCACGCGATTCTGCACATCGCCGTCTGGCGAAACAATGATGACCAGAAAGCGCTTTTCGGACAGCCGCAAAAACTCGATGTGGCGAAACACCGAGGTACGCCGCGGCGCCATCACCACCCCGACAAACTGCGACAGGCTCGACAGGATGTTCGCCGCGTTGCTGAACACTTTTTGCGGTTGGTCGGGCGCAAGCCGGGGCGGCGCCAGCGCGCCTGGCGCCAGAAACTGGTCACGCTGCATGGTCAGCATGGTGTCGACAAACAGGCGGTAGCCGCGGGCGGTGGGGATGCGGCCAGCCGAGGTATGCGGGCTGACGATCAATCCCAGCTCTTCCAGGTCGCTCATGACATTGCGGATCGTGGCCGGCGAGAGGTCCATGCCGGAGGCCCTGGACAGGGTGCGCGAGCCCACCGGCTGGCCGTCCGCGATGTAGCGTTCTACCAGCGCTTTGAGCAGGAGTCGGGCACGTTCGTCAAGCATGAAGGCATTCTACGAAGCTTGTAACGGATGTTGTGATGTAATTTGACGATGAAGTCGCAATTTCGTCACGTCGCCCTCATCGGGAAGTACCACGCGCAGGGTTCACGCTCCGCACTCGAAGAAATTGCCGGCTTCCTGCACACGCAGGGCTGCGAAGTGACGCTGGAGCAGGAAACGGCCAGCAACACCGGCCTCACCCACTACCCCGTTCTCGACGTGGCGGGCGTGGGCGCACATTGCGACCTGGCCCTGGTGGTCGGGGGCGACGGCACCATGCTGGGCATAGGCCGGCAACTGGCCCAGTTCGGCGTGCCGCTGGTCGGCATCAACCAGGGGCGGCTGGGCTTCATCACCGACATTGCCTTCGAGGACTTCCAGGCCGCGCTTGAGCCGATGCTGCGCGGCGAGTTCGAGGAAGACCGGCGCTGGATGATGCAGGCCAAGGTGGTGCGCGACGGCCAGTGTGTTTTCAACGCCACCGCCATGAATGACGTGGTGGTCAACCGCGGCGCAACCGCCGGCATGGTCGAGCTGCGGGTGGAGGTCGATGGACGCTTTCTGGCCAACCAGCGCGCGGACGGGCTGATCATTGCTTCGCCCACCGGCTCCACGGCCTATGCCCTGTCGGCGGGCGGACCCCTGCTGCACCCGTCCATCCCCGGCTGGGTGCTGGTGCCGATTGCACCGCACACCCTGTCGAACCGGCCCATCGTTTTGTCGGACGCGGGAGAGATCACCGTCGAAGTGGTGGCGGGCCGCGATGCCAGCGCCAACTTCGACATGCAGTCGCTGGCCAGCCTGCTGCATGGCGACCGCATCACGGTGCGGCGCTCGGAATTCCAGATGTGTTTCCTGCATCCCAAGGGCTGGAGCTATTTCGACACGCTCCGCAAAAAACTCCACTGGAACGAGGGCGTGGCATGAGCCTCAAGAATATTTCCCTGCGCGACTTTGTCATCGTGCGTGAGCTCGCGCTGGACCTGGACGGCGGCTTCACCGTGCTGACCGGCGAAACCGGCGCCGGAAAATCGATACTGATCGATGCGCTGCAGCTGGCCCTGGGCTCGCGCGCCGACGCTGGCGTTGTGCGCGAAGGCGCCCAGCGCTGCGAGATCAGCGCCACCTTTGATGCGCCTGCGTCCCTGTCCGGCTGGCTGGACGAGGCAGGTTTTGCAGCCGATGACGAGCTGCTGCTGCGCCGCACGGTGGATGCCCAAGGCAAAAGCCGCGCCTGGATCAACGGCAGCCCGGCCACGGCAACGCAGTTGCGCGAGATTGCCGACCTGCTGGTGGACATCCACGGCCAGCATGCCTGGCAAAGCCTGACGCGGCCCGATGCGGTGCGCGGGCTGCTGGACGCTTATGCAGGCCTGTCCACCCAGGCCCTGACGCAAGCGTGGCAGGGCTGGCGCAGCGCGCACAAGGCCCTGGTCGACGCGCGCGAGGCCCAGGACAGCCTGCAGCGCGAGCGTGAACGCCTGGCCTGGCAGATCGGCGAGCTCGACAAACTTGCGCCCGGCGCTGACGAATGGGACGAGCTCAACACCCAGCACAGCCGGCTGTCCAATGCGCAGTCGCTGCGCGACGCGGTGCAGACCGCCGTCGATGCCTTGCAGGAGTCCGACGACAACGCTGCCGCCCTGCTGGGGCGCGCCCTCACAGCGCTACAAAATCAGGAGCATATCGAGCCCCAGTTCAAAGGGCTGAACGAGGTTTTGGCCAGCGCACTGGCGCAAATCGAGGATGCCGTGCATTCGCTGCACGGTTACGCACGCCACGCCGAACTCGAGCCACAACGGCTGGCCGAGCTGGATGAGCGCCTGGCGCTCTGGGTCAGCCTGGCGCGCCGCTACAAGCGCACACCCGCCGAGTTGCCGGAGCTGCTGGCCTCGTGGCGCAGCGAGTTGCAGCGGCTGGACGCGGCGGCCGACTTGGCAGGCCTGAAAAAAACCGAGCAGTCGGCCCATGCCGCCTACACCGAAGAGGCGCGTACCGTCTCCAAAGCCCGCAGCAAGGCCGCGCCGCTACTGGCCAAGGCCATCACCCAGGCCATGCAGGGCCTGGGCATGCAGGGCGGCAAGTTCGAGGTGGCCCTCGCCAGGCTCGAGCAGCCGGCGCAATATGGACTGGAGCAGGCCGAGTTTCTGGTGGCCGGCCACAGCGGCAGCACACCCCGGGCAGTCGGCAAGGTGGCCTCGGGCGGCGAGTTGTCGCGTATTGCGCTGGCCATTGCCGTGACCACCAGCCAGCTCGGCCAGGCGCAAACCCTGATTTTTGACGAGGTCGATTCGGGTGTGGGCGGCGCAGTCGCCGAAACCGTGGGCCGCCTGATGAAACAACTCGGCAAGGACCGCCAGGTCATGGCCGTCACCCACCTGCCCCAGGTGGCGGCCTGCGCCGACCAGCACCTGATGGTGGCCAAGCGCAGCGACAAGACCCAGACGGTGAGCACAGTCGAGCCGGTGCACGGCGAGCAGCGCGTCGCCGAAGTGGCGCGCATGCTGGGTGGCGAAAAACTTTCGGGCACCACCCTGGCCCATGCCAAGGAAATGCTGGGGCAATGAGCAAGGCTGCCCCTTCCCCGCCGGTGCTGGACATGGTGCTGATCACCGGCATGTCGGGCTCGGGCAAGTCGGTGGCGCTGCACGCGCTGGAAGACGCGGGCTACTACTGCGTGGACAACCTGCCGCCGGAGCTGCTGCTGTCTTTTGTGGCGCTTGAAAAGCAGCATGGCGCCAGCAAGGTGGCCATCGCGATGGACGTGCGCAGCGCGGTCTCGCTGCCGCAGGTGCCGCAGCAACTCAGGCAGATGCGCGAACAGGGCGTCGCCGTGCAGTCGGTGTTTCTCGACGCCAGCACCGACACGCTTGTGCGGCGCTTTTCCGAGACACGCCGCCTGCACCCCCTGTCACGCCGCGACGCTTCCGACCAGCAACGCGCCCTGGTCGACGCGATCAACGAGGAACGCGAGTTGCTGGGCGAGCTGCGGGAGCATGCGCATGTGATCGACACCAGCATGATCCGTTCGTCCCAGCTGCAGGGTTATGTGAAGGCGCTGATTTCCTCGCCGGCAACCCAGCTGACGCTGGTGTTCCAGTCCTTCGCCTTCAAGCGCGGTGTGCCGGTCGACGCCGACTACGTTTTTGATGTGCGCATGTTGCCCAACCCGCACTACGAGTCCGGACTGCGCCACCTGACAGGCAAGGACAGCGAGGTGGTGAACTACCTGCAGCAACACGCCGAAGTGGACGACATGTTCCGGCACATCGAGCAATTCATCGCGCACTGGCTGCAGGCGCTGGTGCGCGACCACCGAAGCTACGTGACGGTGGCCATAGGCTGCACCGGGGGCCAGCATCGCTCGGTTTACCTGGTGGAGCGGCTGTCGCAGGCGTTCAGCGCCAATTGGGTCACGCTCAAGCGCCACCGCGAGCTTGACGCAGCGCCGCGGCCCGGCCCCGACCTGATCCCGAATCGCTCCTGATTTAATAGCAAAGTTCTCAAACAGGATGGGGGCTAGAGCCCTGTTTTCTTGTGAAATTGGGATTCAGGCCGGTCCACCCTGCTCCAGCAGCTTCCTGACAGGCGCCGGCAGGCCCAGGCCGGCCCAGGCCTCGCGTGCAAACCAGGCGCCGTCCCCGGGCAAGCCGCCCGCCCGGGCTTCACGCGCCGACAGGCCCAGCCGCATCGGCGACAGCCGCAAGTCCTTGTGCGTGAGCACGTGCACAAAAGGCGGAACGGCCAACAGCCGGTTCCCCAGCGCCACCGGCAGGGCTGCCAGCAATTCCTCTTCGCTGGTAAACACCGGAAAACAATACAGGCCGCCCCAGATGCCAGTCGTGGGACGACGCTCCAGCCAGATGGCGCCATCTGCGCGTTCGGCCCACAGCAGGCTCAGCGCCAGCGCGCTGCGTTTGAGCTTGCGGGTTTTGACCGGGAAGTTTTCAGGTGTGCCGCTGGCCAGGCCCAGGCACAGGCCGTGCACCGGACACAGCAGGCAGGCGGGCTGGCGCGTCGTGCAGATCGTGGCGCCCAGGTCCATGATGCCCTGGGTGTAGCGCGGCATGTCCTCCCCCAGCTTGCGGCGCGGCAGCAGTTCGGTGGCCATGCCCCAGAGGGCGCGCTCCTGGGCGCTGGAGGCCAAATCACCGGTGAAAGCGATCACACGGGTGAGCACCCGCTTGACGTTGCCGTCGAGGATGGCCACGCGCTCCGAAAAACAAAAGGAGGCAATCGCTGCCGCCGTGGACGGCCCGATGCCTGGCAGGGTCTGCAGCAGGGCCGCCGTCCGGGGAAACTGCCCGCCGTGCAGGCGCACAACATCCTGCGCGCAGCGGTGCAGGTTGCGGGCCCGGCTGTAATAACCCAGCCCGCTCCACAAGCCCAGCACCTCGTCGCCGTCCGCAGCCGCCAGGTCGGCTACCGCCGGGAAACGTTGCAAAAACCGGGTGTAGTAGTCCAGCACCGTGGCCACCTGGGTTTGCTGCAGCATGATTTCAGACAGCCAGACGCGGTAAGGGTCACGGGTGTTCTGCCAGGGCAGGCTGTGGCGGCCATGGCTTTTTTGCCAGCGCACCAGCCGGGTGGAAAAGGCCGGCACCAGCGCCGCCATGCTGCCGGCCCCGTCGGTCTTCGCAGTGACCGGTGATTTTGGAAGGGGAAGCGGGAGCGCGCCGGCTTCGCGCCTGCGGTTCAGCGCCATCCGGCGCTCAGGCGGCGTGGGTCAAGGCAGCCGCTGAGGTATCGCGCGCCTGCTGCTGGCCAGACGGGTTGCTGGTGAGTTGTCCCGTCAGTTCATCGAGTTTTCCGTCCAGCGCGGTGATGGCGTTTTCGTGGCGCTCGATCTCGTCAATGCGCTCATCCAGGCCGCTGGCGGCCTGCTGGATACGCTCGATGGCTTCCATGCGGCGGCCGAAATTTTTGCGGCGCTCCTTGAGCTGGGCATCGAGTTGTGAGGCTGCAGACTTGTTCCACAGTTCGACCTCGCCCAGGGCGGTTTCGTACACCACGCGCAGCCGCGTGGCCAGCGCCCGCACCAGGCGATCGGAAAAATCCGGCTGGGCCAGCTTGAGGATGTTGGTAACCCCCAGGTATTGCAGGTGGCTGCGTTCGATCTGCTCCAGATCAGTCAGGAAGCGCGACATCTCGGGCTCTTTGGGCGCCTGCAGCGAAAAACCGAACTCGGCATTGAGCTGCTTGAACGATCCGGCCAGCATGCTCTGGATCTCGGCGCTGGTGCGCTGGGCTTTTTGCAGGCTCTCGCGCAAGCGGCCAAAGGTTTCGCCATAGGCCTTTTTGACGCCCAGCTTGATGCCTGGCTGCTTGAGCATGTCCGTCAGTTGCGCCAGTTCCGACTTGAGCGTGGGCGTGCCCAGCAGGTTGAAAACTTCCCTGAGCAGCTTCAGGTGAATGGAACGCACCGCCTGGATCTTGGCGCCGCTGGTGTTGAATTCTGTCTGTTCCTGCTCGATGCGCGAGCGCATGTGTTTGATCACCGAGGTGTTCTTGCCGCGCAGGCCGCGCAACTCGATCATCTGCTCGGCCAGGTCGCGCCGGCGGATATGAATCACCCGGCCGGCCTCGGCGCGCAGCTCGACAATGCCGGCAGCCACCGCGGAGCGCAGGATCTTCTGCCGCTGCCCCATCACCCCCTGTGCCAGCGCCAGCTCCAGCCCCGGCAGGCAACTGGCCTGCAGCAGCTTGTCGTCACCGGTGACCTTGGCGACCAGCCCCTTTTGCGCGGACACGGGAATCACCTGAGCCACCGGCAGGCCGAGGATTTCCGCGGACGTCCCGC
>Ga0307516_10006022_pt1 | contig 14334 bp, 19 predicted proteins | sample 19_EM_MG_FD_203310 | JGI IMG/M metagenome (GOLD analysis project Ga0307516, IMG submission 203310) | Populus trichocarpa ectomycorrhiza microbial communities from riparian zone in the Pacific Northwest, United States - 19_EM | ecosystem: Host-associated > Plants > Roots > Unclassified | place... | reverse complement strand
CTCCAGTGGCAACCTTGTCTGCTGCATCACATTCTGGGATCAAAGAAAGTACAGCAGTCACAGCCACCACCATATCATCCAAACGAGTCCACCACAATCCATGTCCACATCAGCTACAAGACACTGGACGTTCCCACTCTTCTCGTCATCCCTCCGTGCAAGCGGTTGGTCATGCTGGCTCACAGCCCCGCCATTGTCATGATGCCCACACACGTGTTGGAAGACCGCTGTGACCGCGCCTGAGATTGGGGTTTTGGATGGGCAGCAGTGCCGATCATCTAGCTGACGGACTGGATCCGAGAGTGTGACTGGGGTTGGGTCCGGCGGGATTGGTGGGAGGTAGTGCACCGATGAAGAAGACGGGTCAGGATGGAAGATCAGATGGGCGGCAGGATGGGTGGAGGCACGAGACAGTGGGTGGGCGTAGGCGAGAAATCTGGGGATGGATCTGAAAAAAAAACCCATGAGCGTCGCTCAGAACGTGAGTTCAGTACGCACGGCCTGGGTTCAGTAAACTCTGTGATGGTGGTGTGCTACAGTTATCAATATGGCATTATCGGACCCAGCGGCCCGCTCCAGCGGATTCTGATGAACCATTCGATCACTGTGAAGCTGCAGGGACTTTGAACCGGGTCTGAACCAAACCAATCAAACCGGATTTCCTGCCGAAACGCATTTGGCGAGGGCGGCGCGCTGTTCATGGCGGGACAGTCCTGAACCTCTCCCTGACTGATCATAGATCATCAAGCATGCAGGTGATGGCAAGGCAGCGGCTCACGACACTGCTACGTATTTTGCTTGACTGTGTCTTACAGTCATTATTGCACCTCGGCTAACGGTGTAGTTACTGCAGTTACTGCAAGTGCCATTTACTGTAACTACAGTGCAATATTGCACATCCCTGCCACTATCAGGGGGATGGATATCCCTCGAGCATGTCCTCATTCGACTCAACACGACTTATGCACCCAACGGAACATTTCCGGTACTCTGTGTACCTGATGAGACGAAGCCAACGTACATCGGGTATGACGCAGTAGTGTGATTGCAGCTATTCGAGCCGTGGGTTGTGGAGGTGTTTAATAGCACAACGGGACCGAGAACGGTCAACGTTATTAGTAGGGAAGCTCTGAATGATACGGAGATGAAGGAGAAATCGACTGGCAAGAAGATTGGTGGCGTGAAAAGGGAGCTCAACTCTACTGGGCTATACGATGTGTAAGTGCCAGATGGTATCCCACCCTGGGCTATATGGTCCATGTTTTGATCCATTGGACAGGTATGTTGTGGCTCATGAGAATAGCATTCACAAGGTCCTGGAGGTCAGTTCTTCACTGCGTTTTTTACATGTTGCTCTTATCTCATTTACGTTGACTTCAGGACAATGGACGTGGCAATTCCTACGTTCCATCACAAACCGTACGAATATTTCATCGTTAACCTGCACTGACAGAAATAAAACATCTTCTCTAGGTCGTCTCGTACACCAACGGCTCTGGCACACACGGGTATACCTCCCTCTCACCAGACAGGTTTGCAAGCGCTCGAGGTCTTGCCGATTCTACCTATTTGCTTCCCTTCTTCGCCGGCTCAGGCTTGATCGTGGCCGAACAATATAAAGACCTTGTTGTTTCTACCGCGACCGTCAATACACCCACCACGGTCGGCTACTTGATGCTCCTCCTTCTCGTTGGTCTGATGGCGGGGTTGTTCGTACCGTGGTTACCGCTGGGCATGCCGAGGAGGGGGTTTGAGTTGTATACATGGATGGCAGCGTTCCAAGCGGGAGAGTTGGTGATAAATGAGCATGCGGGTGAAGAGGAAACGTTGAGGCATATGGAGCTGGAAGAGATTGAGAAAGCGATGGGGGGATCGAAGGTTATGTATGCGATGTGATGCCTGTGATGGGAGTAAAGGGGGTTTGGAGTCTGAGTTTCTTTTTTTTTCTTCTTTTTTGATTTTCCGTTCTCATATGTGATTGATGGGTGAAAGGAATGAGGATGCGGGTTAAAAGGAAGCATCCGGAAGTATGGAACTGGGTGGCATTGATCAGGAGATGGAAATTTACGTACACGACACGACACGACGGGTATTCGTTCTCATGTGGGGCGATGCATCTTCCCTGACACTGTATGTTATTTATATATACTCGCCAACAATTATTCTGTAATGTCGTCGAAGGTCGATGCAGAAGATGTGTCAGGAGCAAGGTACGTATACTAGTAGTACCTGCATATTTACACGTCTGACTCGGTCGTAAGTCCAGCCCCATTCCTTTCTGTGGCTGCTGGATTCAACTTGTTGAACAAGGAATTATATTGCTGTTCCGAGTTCAAGAATTGAACTAGGCCTTACCACCCGCTCCCCTTCATAAGTTCTAACGTATCCATCCATCGGGGATCTCCGACGGAGTTTGAACCTCTGGGTAGATGCTACGTGCCGTTTATCTTGGAATCCCAACTTGCGCTCAATGACAACCCGCCAAAGCAAGTGCTCTCGCAACGACTCCGCGCATGAATAGGACCGTCCCACCTCACAGTGCACTTTTTGTCTCTACCATTCTTGCCCTAGCTAATTGCCATCATATGCAGTCGTTCCTTGGTCGTTCCCCCAAAGAGAAAGATCAAGATATGCTGGATGCTACTCTCCTCAACGCGGTAGTTCCCCCGGCCCGGCACAGCCCAAGACCCTCACTCTCTCAACTCCGACGTCCGCATCACCAACACCCCTTGGCCACCACCGACTACCACTAACCCCCAACCACACAGCTGTCGACAACCGACTCCCACCAAACCGCCAGCCACGGGGGACTTCAGATCCCACCACCGGCCATCAAGTGCTCCAACCACCCCGGCCACTACCAAATTGAATTGAACCCAACGCCGCTTGCGGTTGATTGAATACCGTCATCCACAAGTCCATCCACTGGCGGAGTATCCCGTGAATCCCTCCCAACAGAAGCCAAGAACCATGGGCAAACCCCCTCGCGCGCAGGGACCGGCATCGTCATGTCACAATGCCCCCAGCTCCTACCTATCCCGCCAACCTCCCTGGTATGACCCGCCATCACCCACACCCTCCACCGCTGCCGGCACCCGACCCGCAGAACAGAACGACCTAACCTGCCGAAATAAAACGAGAGAGCGAGCACAACGAGGCAGAAGTGATTGTCAGCTTGTTTAAAAGGATGGAGGATACCGTCGAGGAGATGGAGAGGAGAAGAAGTCTCGCACCAGCGTGAAATTTGGAGACCCCAATCACGCCTGCGCATGACTCCGGGCGGAGACTGAGCTTCGCCGTCGGCAGTCCGGCTAATTGCGATGTTAGGGGAATGAAATGAAGGCGAGGAGAAGCAGAATGGCGCGAGCCAGGCCCAGATGGTCGAGGTGAATGGGGTCAGCATGGAAAAGAAGAGATCCGTAAGTTGGAGAAGCTGGAGAAGCCCCTCTTCTCGTTGCTTCGCCATGGGGTCTTGGACGAGAGTCAGGCCCGGAAAGACAAAGCGGAGTTGGCTTGGCTGCAAAAGAAGAAGACGACCGCACGCCGGTAGCGGCTGAAGAGTCAGTAATTTGTGATACCTGGGACTGCACCGGCGGAGATCAAAGTCCAGGTAGACGAGGTGATGCCCAGGTGAATAATTCATAGCCTTACATTAAAAATGATTTGTCTCATAACCCATAGGAGATAACGAATGCTACTCCAATACGTGCCAAAGCAGCGGGGAAAACCAAGATATTTCAGGATGACCCCAACAATCTGGAGAACCCGCCGCAATGACCCTGTCTCGGCGTGGCCGAATGGCAAGAACCTCCCCCGCCCCAACAACGAGAGGTCGACATCAGTGAATTGGTAGCCGACGAGTTTGTCTCGCTTACCTTCGCTTACCTTTCGAAACCTGTCATATCGGAAATCCCGGTTCTCTGATGGAAAGCCAGCCGAAGCTGAAAACAAACAGCCACTCCTCTAGACGAGGCCACAAACTTACTGCTGAAGTCGAATGGGGTCACAGATGGCCGATCCCACTCCCCCCATCAGGAAGGGCGGAAAACCGACTCCTCCCTCCGTCATCAAGTCTGAAGACCGGGACGAGACTCCTACCCCCGCTCCAGTGCCCAGAGGTCGTCCTCCCAAGGCTGCCGCAGCTCCCCAGGCCTCTGGGACAGCTGTCAAGCGAGGTGCGAACACAAATCTTTGAAGCGGAGGTGGATCCTTTGTATACGTTCGAGGTGGAGGATGACCCAAAGGGGAAAGGCTGGAGAAAGAAGGAAGGTCATGAAAGTCAGGTGCCGGGGGATAATGTGGAGGAGGTTGCTCTACCCGTTGTAACTTGTGACCAAGGTTCCACAAGGGGCCGTGAGGACTCCCGTGGTTCTGGCGGCCAAGGCTCGTCCGACGAGGATTCCTGCTGTTGTTGTCTTGAATCAAGCCCTGAAAATCACAACATTGGAGAAAGGTGCACCGCTCCAGAATTGATAGAACGCGGAGACGTGTATGAACGTGAAGACCCTTGTAGTTCCTCAAAGAGCGCCGCCAAAAGACTCCCGATTATTTCGAGGTCAATACAGGTACAGGACACTCCTATATGCTGTCGAAGGTCCCATCCAAAACTGCCACTTAGTGTACGGAGGTCGACAAATTTTCGGTTGTTCTGTCTGCATTCTAATCCGACCTACCCTTTGCGCCCAGTCTCGCCTGCATTACGAGCCACTGGTCATCCCCAAAGGACATCGTTAATCGGACCTCGCTACCGGCCATCGCCACTATTGGGCGGCGGTAGGCCCGTTTGAGAAATTTTTTCTTGGTTAAGCGGATTAAGCGTCCGCAAATTGGATCGGACCTCAGGCCAAATTTCGCGGTTTCTGTCCGCATAAGGATCTGGGGAGCACGCTCTCTCTCCAACGTCATCGTGTTCCCATCGACGAGAACCATGGCAAACGCACCTCGTTCGCCGCAGACTTCCGCACAAGGGAAATTTCCTTGGACCATAGCCTTGTAAGACCTTGGAATTCTTCAGACAGGGCTGTCGAACCCGAATGTGTCAATGATATCGATAGTACCATTAAGATGCTATCATTGAACCAAAGAGAGCACCTACCTTTGGGGTGGTTAGAGTACTGTAGTACTTCTTAGAGTACCACGGTGTGGATGGTCAATTTCAAATTCCGTGCCTGTTTTTCGTCATTCGACCATCAGCTTTACCATCTCCAACGTGGAGACTTGCATACCTCCATTCGAACTCCATGAACCAATCCAAAGAACCTGACATGGACGATGACGATGACTTCGAAAGTATGCTCGCTGTTGATGCCAAATCATGTGAATCCTTCCGAGCATCCCTGGCCTCTTTCGCCCTTGTTCCGCGCCAAAAGAAGTCATCTTTTCTTCCACTCTTTCCAACAAGCGATGAAGTCCTTCCCATTCCCCAATCCATTGACACGCACGCTGGACCAGCCAGGATATCACCAAGAAAACGCAAACTTGATTCTTTTACGGTCAAAGAACCCCGAGAGAGTAAGACCTTTGAGCGGAAGACGCGAGCGGAGTCGTCCAATAACAGTGCGATGAATGGGTTTGACAAGCAGCCGATGAAGGAGAAGAAGAAGAGACAACCGAGGCGCGGATACGCTGCACCAGAGACCTATGCCCACCTGGATGAGTTGCAAGATGTTCTCGCGGATAACCTGGATGGTGCGCTTCGGGCCCCCTACATCACCCTCTGTTGCATTTGCTCATGTGTCCCTCTATCCAGTGATCTTCTGCGGCATAAAGTCAGCATGGTCTCCTTTCTCACAAAGTCCTCTTCTATTCATATCGCTTGCGTCTACTCGGTCACCCCTACCAACCCCTACGCAGTCCGGGCAAAAAGTCAGCTGAGATCGGCCATCACTTCGCGCACCCGACGAATCACTTTTGGCATTGCCTACACGAGTCAGGTAACACCCATATCATCGATGTCTCAAGGACATTTCCGTAGTTATGCTACTAGGCTTCACTTCCGAACGTCTCCCGCCGCAACAGGATCGCACTCTACCAGAAAGATTCCGGCTAGGATTGGCAAGTTCACCCAATGATCAAAAGTAATGACTTATATCCGGACTTTGTGTAGACGAACCTTGTTGACCGAGTCACCGCTGAAGTATGTGCTTCGAGTCTTCTTCGACCTCTCTTGGTCAACGCCACCTTTTTTCCATTTAGCAAAGTGAACTCTCCCTCGAGGAACAAGCCACCGGGGTTTCTGCCCTCCTGATGAAGGTCGCAAAACACCGTCCGCGTGTCCTCTGCTTCATTGGATTGGGCATCGCCCGAACGTTCCTATCTAAAATAAACCTACATCGTGTATGTCAACCAACTTACTTGTCCCGTCTATGACCACTTGATACTTCGCAGAATCCAGACGGAACTAACGTCAAAAAGCCTATCCCAAAGCATGGTTTGCAAATCTATAAACTAATACATTCATCGCAGGGGGACACTATAACCAAAGGTGTGTCATCATTATTAAAATGTTACCTACAGCTGGTGAGATATCCAAAAAAGACACTACAATCATTCATGAAACTTTATTCTACGCCCTACCCTGCACCTCCGGAAGAGTTGTCGTTCCTCAGGTAAAGACTTGTTTCTCTCAAAAGATTTCTCCGCCTGATCCGAAGCCGACGATTACTCTTCCATGAAATGAAGAGAACAGAGAAAGTGGACTTGTTTGTAGAACTCAAGCGATTCGTCGAGAAAGTGAAAACAGGGGATGTAGACTCTACTGCAATCTATATCATTTCATCGTGGTGATGGGCCATCCCATGCATCCCGGATCGAATTCATGCATAACAGTAAGTCATGAAACCTCGATCAACAGAGCGAGATCAAGGGGCAAAATGGCGTTAAGACTCGAAGCCTTTCAAGCCACAACTTACATACAACGTTCCACACATCAAGTCATAGACTCTCGGTAACCACCATTTCCTATCGTAGAGGTTTTCGTACTTTCAGGCTCGATCGGCAGATAATGACTCACGGCAAACACATCATCTGAAATCAACTACTCTTCCAGGCCCCTCAACGCCTCCTCCATCTCATTCCTCCATCTCTTCTGAAGTTCTATGCTTTCCCTAAATATGCTATACTTTGCTTCAAACAATCTCTTCTGTTTCGACGACGCCCTAGGTGCAACTCGTGTACCCACTGGCGTCATCTCAACCTATAAATAAAGGTATAAATCATTGACATTTTCACCCACGCAAATAATGTCCCGAAGCTAGTAAAAGGAAAGAAAGAAAACGCACCATAATCTTCCACAAAAGCTCCGCCTGTTCCCTTCCTTTCCCCATCCCTTCTCCTACCTCCACCGCGAACCTCCCCAACATCGCCGCTCCAAGCACAACAGCCCCCGAATCACCACCACCGTCGGACGAAGACGACGACACCGGAACAACGACCGGCATCCTACATGTATCCGCAAACAGCTGCATCAAAAGCAAATTCCTCGCCTGCCCCCCGCCGATGAAGATCTCTCTGATCTGATGTCCCTTGGCGTTCATCTCTTCGATGATGTGCCGCGTTTGGAGCGCGATGGCTTCGAGCGTGGCATAGTACCGGCGGACGAGATCAGATAGGCTGGCGTCCTGGCGCGCAATATGTAAGTAGTGTGTACGGAAAAGGAAGGTAGAGATCGGGGAGAGGACTGACGAGATTTAGACCAACGATGGAACCGCGCATGCGCGGGTCAGCAATGGGTGATCTATTACCTGGATGGAAACTGTTGGAGGGAAGGTTTGAATGTGCGAATGCAAGGAAAACCAACCATGAAAATCTGGGTATATATGCAAGTCCTTGGTGAGCTCGGTCAAAGTCTCGACATTATTCTCGACGCGGAGCTTTTCTAGGATCTCTTGTAGAACTAAGTGCAGTTCAGTCTCATGTTCATGCGGGAGAGAAGCGGTGAACTGACTTGAATGGATATTTTTCTGCTCCTCTTTACCCAGTTTGACGAGCTCGGGGTATGCTGGATGGCTGGTGATAATAAAGTCGATCAACTGTGGAGGTGTCTTAGCATTTTGGAGGTTTTCAATACTTCAATGATTATACCTGGCCTGTGGATGACTGGCCGCCTTCGTTCATCCACCATCCTTGGAACACTGCATCCTGTGATAACGCGCCACAGTCAGTATCTATGTGTCCGGGGACTCTGTAAAATCAGTCCTTTACCTTATACGGCCCCCATACGCCGTTGACGAAGGCACCATCGGGACTCTGCACCGTAAGATCGGATAAATATATTGGGAAGATCCATGTCAACCTCAAGACCCACTTGAACAAGATAGCAAGTGCTAGTCCCCGCTACAGCAGCCAAGCGGTGGCGCGATTCCAACAACGTCGGCACCACATCCACCAAATTTCCATCCTCCATATATCGAGCCGCAACCGTACCCAGCCACCCAGCATATCTACAAAAAAGATTGAAAAACGAATCACTTTTATCAAACAACACACCAACTCACGCGTCGATCAACCCGCTCCCCACCGGCGTCCCCTCCACCAACCCCAGCTCCTCTGCGGCTTCCTTCGAAAGCCCCCCGCCGACCCTCATCCCAGCCCTCAACAGCCTGTCATTCGTCTCCGCCCCGATCTGCCTATACCCACCCTCCACGAGCTCACCAAGCCCAATCTTCCGAAAAAACCCCGCCTGCCACCCGCTTCCGGGCACATAAGAGCACTTGCACGTCAAAGAGCACGCGGACCTCGACACGCTCCCCGTCGCGCGATACGTCAGGTAATCCGGTAAATCAAAGAACTGGCACCGCGAGAACCGGGCTGGGTCCATGTGGTTCTTTAACCACAGGATCTTTGGGATCTCCATCTCGAGCTAGACGTCCAAAAACGACGGGTTCAAAAGTTGGGTGTGTGATCAATCGATATCGACGAAACGGAGTTGGAAAAGACTCACACTCATCGTCCCACCGACATAATCCAGTACAATTGCTTCTCCACTCTCATTGATCACCCCCGCCTCCTTCTCAGCTCTATGATCCGCCCACAACACGACATTCCTCTCCCCTAACTCCCCCATCTCCGGACCCTTACTCACCACCACCGGCCTACCTTCAAAATCCGTCACCGCAAGCGAACACGTCGCATCGATCCCCACGCCCTCGACTACACCCAAGCCAGACTCGGAAGACGCGAGGCAGTCCCGGACAGCAGCGACGATGCTCGACCATATGTTCGACGTGGATTGCTCAAAGATGTTGTGATCGTGCGGATCGCGGTAGGTGATGGTATCGTGGGTCGAGGACGCGACGACGGTGCCGTCGTGTTTGACGAGGAGCGCGCGCGCGGAGCCTGTGCCGACGTCGATGCCTAGGTAGTATGCTTCGGGTGGCATCAGGGTATCGATCAGCTTTTGGGAGTGCCCGAAGTGGAAGGAGACGTTGCATACATGCTGATGGGAGAAACAAGCGATTCTAATTTCGGTAAATCTCATCCTTCGTTGCAAGGATGCTAGTATTACCGTTGGCTTCGTACATAAGGTGTTACAGATAAGTTGTATATTATTCAAATCCCACCTGTCAATCCATCCACCACACAAATTTAAATAAATCCTCACTCATCCACCGCCTTTCCCATCTTTAACCACAGCCCACCCTACACGGGAAAAAAAACCAGTGAGCACCAAAAAAAAGATAAAAAGGCAAGCACACATACCTCGACATACATCGTCAAATGCGTCCTCAACTTGACCTTGTCAGTCCCCTTTGATCCCTCACAATCCCTCCACTCCTCCGGGGGCCGCTCATGTAACGGCTGCTCAAGACTAAACTGCGAAAAATTCTGCAGTAGCCGAATGAGGAAAAACGACGATTCGTTGTATGCAAACTAAATAAAAAATAGAAGGGGTCGGAAAAACATGATGAGGCCCGGCATCTCCCAATGGAGAAAGACCCACTTGCTGTCCCAAACAGATCCTTGGTCCCGCATTAAACGGCAAGAAAATAAAAGGGTTTGGAGTGAGGTATTTGTGCAACCGGTGGTCGAGGAACCGGTCGGGGTCAAACGCTAGGGCTAGACCGGTTCATTTAATTCAATCCCTCCCGAGCAGCCGACACGGCGTTTCACTTACCATCAGGTCCCCACAAATCTGTTCTCCGGTGCATCAAGAAAACACCATACGTGCATCTATTTTTTTTGGGGGGGGACCATCAGTATCCGACAAGTAAAATACGAACAACGAACAACTCACTTTGTATGCGCCGGAACATACAACGGCGGCTGCCCAGGCGTCTTGGAAGACCACACGGTCGCCTTGTTCGATGTCCTACAAGTTTCAACATGCATCAATACACCAATCCATCCTCGCACACAAGAAATCGAAACACACCGGCTGTCAAATGGACTAATAAAAATAAAACAAAATCGAAGAATGAACATCAAGCAAACCCAGAAGCAGGATATATAAAACCATACACAGGCGGGTACAACCTCAGCGTCTCGTTGATGAAAGCCCTTAGATACTTCATTTCCTTGATCTGGTCGTACGTCGGTCGGCCCATACCGACAAACTGCGCAATCTCCTCTCGGAGGCGCTTAGTGATGTGCGGGTGCTGAGTGAGCATGTACACCGAGAATGTCAAGGTGGCTGCAGTCTAGAAGAAAATAAAACAAAGAGTTTTACTATCTTACTATAAAAAGCGCCGAGATAACGGCGGACACTCACGGTATCGCGGCCTGCTACGAGAAGGTTGACGAGCTACCATAAAAAATACAACACCTCAGATCTATCGAAAGAAAAAAAGGAAAAAGAGCATACCTCATCTTTCAAAATCTGGCGATCTGTCATAAGTGCCCCACATCAAAATCATACTAAAAACCTCAAATGAAAAACACAAACCTTGCGTCTGCCCAACCAAATGATCCAACAACGTCCCATCCCTCTCCTCCTCATGCCCATCCTCGCTCTTCTCCTCCTCCTCCCCCTTCGCCTTCCTCCTCGCCAACGCCTCATCAATAATCGGCTCCACAAACCGATCCACAACCTCCCGCGGAGCCTTGACGCGATCGCGCCAAAACTCTATCAAGCGCCAACTTGGGCCGTACCTCGTCCGCAAACCCGTGAGGATCTGGCCGGTGATAAAGGCGGCGACGAAGCGGTTGGAGGGGTGTTCGTCCGAGAAGTGTGTCGTGGAGGGAAAGGCGGTGGAGGGAGGGTAGGGAAGACCGGCAGAGAGAGAGCGAACGTCTGTCCCGCAGAGGAATTCGGTGGCTGAGTCGAGGGTGAAGCGGGAAACGAGGTCCTATGGGCGTGGCGTTGAATAAGGAGGGACGGATTGTGAAAGATGACGGAGTTACCTGGAAATCAATCAGGTACCCCGCGGCGAGGCGCTCCTTTGCCTGTGCGAGCGCATCTTCTGCGTGTCTGTCAAAGATGTCAAAGTGGCTGATGCGGTCTCTAGTGAAGAAGGGTCGAGTGATCGTGCGGTGAAATCTGGAAAGTGGGGTATCAGAAAATGTTGATGGAGAGGGAAATGGGCAGGGACGAACTTCCACATATCGCCATCTGCGTTGAAGACGCCTGTCCCCAGGAGAGAGCCGAGTTGGTCTTCAAGGACGGGTCCTGGTTTGTGATGTTAGCTGGAAGACGGGTAACAATCACAGGATAAGATACCTTTATCAAACGTGTCGAATTGCGTTGCGAGGATGGCCTATATGGGCGGATATGTTTGTCCATCAATATATTATGAAAGGGTTTACGAAACGTTACGACCTTGACATGTTCAGGTTCAAAAGTGAAGATCTGCCGAATCCCGGTAAATATATGATTCTGATAATGGCGTCATCAAAGAACGCACCCGGTGTTCAGATATGACCCTAAGGGAATAGGTATTTCCATAATCCTTGCACCATTCAAGGAATACGTCGCCTTGATCCGCCCGGATTATCGTGAGCGCTTGATATGGATGGTCGAGGGGGGATGTCTTACCAGGATAGCCCGACTTGAAACTCTTTACCATCGCGGCGACGACGCCAAGACCTCCTGGCCAAGGGTCTCTTACATGCTGAACTATGACTGCGCCTTTTCTCCTCGCGTCGCGCCGATTGGACCAGTCGCTCCAGACGGACGAGAGGATTGCATATGCGGGTCGAGTGAAAAGGGCGGCGATAACAAGGAGGGTGTTTGATATGCCAAAGTTGAAGTGCTTGACGAGCTCTCTGAGGACGACGTATCCGATGACGGAGGGGGGTATGGAGTGTGCGAGGAGGCGTGAGAGGTAGAGCGGACCTGGGGGTAGGTTGGCCATGTTGAGGGGAATGATAGCAGTGGGACTAGATATAGCCTATCCTATAGCTACGCGGTCTCAGTTACACCCGAAACATGAGATTTTGCCCTTCACGTGTCAAGAGTCGTACGTTGGAAATCGAAAGACTGTCAGCTCCGCACCCCCGAGTGGTCGAACCGGAGAGTCGCATCTTGACAGTCAGACGTTCTAGAAAAACTCACAGGGAGCCCATCAAAGTCCGAGTCGGAGGAGTTTCCTCACCGCAACCGAACTCTCGCTCCATCCACTACTTATGCCACGGGACAAATCCAAAATCTCGTCATCCAACGATGATTACACATTCTTCTACGGCACACATCACGTCAGGTACGTCTTGTCTCCATCAGCTTTTCCTTGTCGAAATACCCTCCAGTGGTTGGGCTTCCCAATGGTACCCCGCCCCCTTCACCTCCACCATCACCATCGACCCTACTGACCCCGAGCTCATCACCTTCCCCACCACCGAGCACTGGATGATGCTCCACAAAGCCATCCTTTTCAATGACATCCCCATCGCACGCCAAATCCTCTCCATCACTTCCACCTCCAAACCCTCCCTCCTCAGCGTCAAAAAGCTCGGTCGCCAGGTTCGCAACTTTGACGACGCCGTATGGAAGAAACACCGCTCCCGCATCGTCCTCGAGGGAAACCTCCTCAAGTTCCGCCAGAACCCCGATATCCGCCAGAAGCTCCTCGACACTGGCGACACCACCATCGTCGAGGCCAGTCCCAGGGACCGCGTGTGGGGTATCGGGTTTGGAGAGAAGAATGCTGTCAATAGAAAGGACAAATGGGGAGCCAATCTGCTGGGCGTGGCTTTGGGCGAGACAAGGCGGTTGTTGAGATTGGAGGAGTCGGAGAACGCTGCAGCGGGTCCGAGTCACACATAGACTCCCTGCATCGCTTCCAATGCCCGTAGGTACTCTCTCATTCATTCATTCTGTAATTGTGATCCAAATGACAACACTCCTGGTATGCTTCACAAAGCCCCCGTAACGCCCGCAACTTTACTCACATGCATACGCACCACTTTTGCATAAGAACCAAGTCACGGGTCATGGGCTTGGACCATCGGGTTTCGCTATCGCGCGATTGGTGCCGCGACCATCAGCAAGCATGTCGGTGATGCATATGGGGGTTGGTATCCAAAAAAGGACTAAGGGCCCACTGCGACGGCTCGAGCTCTTGAGGAGTGGGTCGACGCGACTGCATCACGTGGATAGATCAGGCCAAGACCAGCGATGCCAAAATCGGTACAGGGCTTGGCATGGTGAATATTGATTACTATTGGATCTGATTAGATGTTGAAATTTGCCGAGTGTTTCACAGTTTTGAGTTCCCGGACCATTGGCACAGACAAAAGCCTTTCCTCGACACAAGCCGTGTGACTCATCTCTCGGGCCGAGGGCGCGACCGTATCGCGTGGTAGATCAGGACAAGCTGGGCAGCGGCGATTCGATTCATTGATCACCTTCGCGATGGTCGCGACGACAACGACGATCTTGGAGGCCGCTAGGGAGGAGGGATTAGCCCGATCATGAAACTCGTAGAGCTTACGAGCGCTTCACAGTTTGAGTTCCCGAACCGTTCAAACTTTCTCAAATTCCAAACTTTTCCTATCCGTTCCAAGCTTTCCCATTCCTCTTGGCTAACCTCACTAAAAATATTTGTCGTAGCACAGCCCGGGCTTGGGTCCGGAACGCGTTAAAAGCTGGCCAAGGAGGGTGGTTGAACCTGGCCCACCTCCCACATCTGATGGCCATGATTCTTCGCTTTTTTCGACTTGTGTCTTTCCTTTTTTTCTCAGTCTTCCCATGCCTTTCTGCTTCTTCATCTACGCTCTGTGCCTATTCTCCTGTTACGGCCGAAGACCTTCATTTCCGAGCCCATCGTGTTCTCGTTATGGACCATGGTTGAAGACCCAGGTTCCGATCACTTTAAACACTCTGACAACATGGAAGAACTTCCGAAATTCCACACAGGCTTTTGAGAGGCTTAAGACCCAGTTGAGTTACCATTATTACTC
>Ga0307516_10006021_pt1 | contig 14335 bp, 25 predicted proteins | sample 19_EM_MG_FD_203310 | JGI IMG/M metagenome (GOLD analysis project Ga0307516, IMG submission 203310) | Populus trichocarpa ectomycorrhiza microbial communities from riparian zone in the Pacific Northwest, United States - 19_EM | ecosystem: Host-associated > Plants > Roots > Unclassified | place... | reverse complement strand
ACCGATGGGCTACACGACAGAGAACGTGTGGGACTCGACCGGTGAGGCGCCCTCCATGAGATGCTAGGCCCGCCGTGGGTGGAAGGCCAATAAAGTCGTGTACGAGACCCACGCGGTGAATGTAATTTGGGCGAGCTACGCTCGATGTATGCGGAGATCAGAAGTGCCTGCTACCCAGGGGAGGGAAATGGGTTCTTCGCGTGGACTTGGGGCGGAGACGGCCGCGGGACAGGGGTGCGTAAGCTTTCGCGCAACATGAACGGGTGACGGGCTTCGGTGTTCGCTTCCGACCGAACGTTTCGTCCAGAAGGCGATGTACCCACTGGCTCCTCCATGCGGGAGGAGATCACGGGGGCTCAGGGCCGTCGGTTAGGGGCCCAAAGACTGGCCATTTCCCTATAGATGACGAACGGTGGAAAGAAAGGACCGGACCCAGATTCTGGACATCAATGCGAGAAGGTCTGGGAGGGCGCGTCGGTCGGTGTCCAGTGGCACAATGGCCAGATTTCGCAGGCGGGGATCGGGGAGGGGTTGAGCTGGCTCTCAACCCGGCAGGATTGCCGTATGGGGATTCCATTTCGAAGCCGAAGCGCAGGGGGCTGTCGCCTGAACTGGTGAATAACTGACAGAAGGAGAACAGAGTGAGATACGGCCGTGTGTGGCCGTTCGTTCGTCTGCCACACCAGTCGGAGTGGAACTATATTGGGTTGGGAAATGGACACTCGTGGTTACGGATTCGTAATCGGGCTGCGTCTATTTTGTACCACGTTCGCATGGGTTCTTTCGCAATGGCAAAATCCCACGTGGAATGGGAGAATGGAACGGTGGATTTGAGTGGAACAAAGCCCCTGTCCGCGAAAGCGGCACAAGGGTGTCCTTTCGATCCCGAACAGAGGAGGGTAACTCCGGCGATCAAGCCGTGGCCTGGGGGACCGATGGTGGGCAACTCGGGCGCTGTGCTCACTTGTGAGAGAGAGAGACTGTTCGTCCCAGTCAGGAAGATAGGAGTGACCCCCAAAGCGTCGAGCAAGAGCAATAATTCGCAAGCGAGGCAAGACGGAGGCAATACTGCAGAGTCGGGCCACAGCTTCACCCGAGTGATGGGGTAAATTTGGGGAACCAGGTAGTTGGAAGACCTGTTCGTCGACATGCTGTTTACCCGAATGGTGAGGGGGCCCAGATTACCGAAAGGGGAACGGGGCCGAAGCTGGCTCTATGTCAGGCGAGCATCAAGACTGGTATCGCGGCTAAGGAAGAGGGCAGGCGACATGAGCGGAGACCGGTGGCCGGCGGGTGGGGTTGCGATGGACGCTGGGTGCCCAAGGGACATTGGACGAGCAGTGTATGTATGCGTGTATGCGTGTATGTTAGAGTATGAAAATTTGAAACGTCTCGAGGATGTAAGAGAGAAGAACGGCGTTAACGGGAAGCTGGAGATCTGCGACCAGATCTCAGGAAACGACCAGATGGTTCGGGTCTCCGGGGTCCCCGGAAAGACTGCGCTAGGCTAAAAGAGGAAGCACAGCCCAAGACCATTATCGTAATGTCAGCGGCGGTTACGCTGTCACGGTCACACGCATAACGTGCTTGAGAGATTGTACAAAAGTAAGAAGGGAATTAATATCTCGCATATCGTGTCCAACCCCCTAGTCCTCTGGCTGTCATTTCCTGTGGCCCGCTCTCGTGTAAGTCCCTCTACCGCGCACACATCCAGTCGTGCTCATCCTCAGCTTAGATGGATTCATTACAGTTCGACGGTTACACCTCATACTCATCCGCCTCCACCCCCCGCACTCCCTCGCCCAACGACATGGCCTACAGCAACTCTCCTCCTCACTTCAAACCCTCTCTTGACCTCGAGCCGATCAGGAACATCTTCGACGCCCCCCATGATGATTCAATTGTCCACCACCCCTGGCAGCAGCAGCAGCAACAGCAGCAGCACCAGGTTCCCTATCCCAACTCGAGAGGTTCTCTCATGCAGGAGCTCTACGACGCCAACCCCGTCCGGTCGGACATGCCCCACCTTGACCACCACCAGGACGGCCGTCAGTATCCTTCCTGGGCTAACGTCCCCAGGGCCGCTCACCACCTCCAGCCGACCCTCCATCCCCTCCACCACCAGCGACACGACGCGTCCATGATGCGTCGCAACACCTTCCCCTACGTCCGACAGGACCGGGAAGACCTCTACCTTGGTCCTGAGCACGACCCTTCATTCCCTCCCCGCAGTGATTCCCTTTACTCCGAGCCTTTGCCGATCGATGGCCCCCCTCACCTTTCCCTCGGTCCCGACCCCCACATGGGTCGTCCGGACCAGTATCACATCTCCTCCTCACCTGCTCCCTCGTACCGTGACTTTGAGCACCCAGAAGGCTCTGGCGTCAAGCTCGAAGAATACCCCTCCGTCATTGTTCCCTCCCAATCATACTCACACCCACAACAGAACGCTCAGCTTCCTCTCGTGGCTGGATATCCCGTTCCTCACGGAATTCCGGTCCAGCACACCGACGACGCCGCGTCCAAGGAGACTCAGTACCTGCGAAGGCGATGCTACAACTGCCACACAACCGAACCGCCTTCATGGCGCCGGTCGACCCTGACACCCGGCAAGATCGTTTGCAACAAGTGCGGGTTGTACGAGAGAACGCATTTGCGTCCCCGACCCCTGCGCTTTGACGAACTTCGGGCTGGGAACAAGTCACGAAAGCAGAGCAAGGTGGCGAGTCCCAAGGGGCCCAAGATCCTCCCTCCAGGGTCCATGCCGATTAAGAAGGAAGAAATGGAACCCATCTCTCGTCGCCTCTCGGTTTCCTCGAACACTTCCGCTAACGGCGGTTCCAGTGATTGGGACGATTCTGGTATGCTTGGTCCAGTGCTCGCTCCCGTCGGTGCATATACTGACATTCCCGGCAGTTTCAGTCTATTCTTCTGCCTGTGGCTCAGCGCCTCAATCCGGATATAACTCGCCAGCTGTGGCGCCGTTCCAAATCCCACGGGACCCGAACTCGCAGTCACCGCCCATGGAGTCTACTGGGATCCGCCTCCCGAACGCTCCGCTCAATGACATCGCCACCATGAGCACTCCTCCGTCACGTAAGGATTCTCCATACTTCCAACCGACTGGTCTTCCAGTCGCCGGCTCCCCTCAGGATATGTACCGAAGGGCTTCACTTTCTTCTGGGGACGCCCAGTCCCAACAAACGCTGAGGCGGCCTGAAATCCCTGAGGTCACAGGGTGGCAATCAGTTCCAATGACGGACGTTGGTCCGGCCGGCAAGTTGATGCGAAAAGACTCGATCCCAACGGTTCGCAAGGCCGTGACAGCATGAGCTGACCTCGTGGTTCTCCTCTCCCCTACACACACACACACTCCTCCCATCGGGTCGAGGGTATATATCCCCTGTGCTTTCGGTTGCCCCCCCCCCCTCTGCTGCTCTCGTCGTGGCGTCCGCTCGTTTGGTGTCAAAACGTTTAGCTCTCTGTATCTCTTATTTATCCACGTGAAAAGGCAACAATATCAGGTCGAACGCGCGCCCTGTATGGATCCCCCTCTTCCCTCGACTCTACTCTCGTCGCCCTCGTCGCATAAAAGTCCTATCCTTTTTGGGTGGGGATGGGGGATGACGCTTACTGCATGCTGCTTTCCTCTTTTCCCCTGCTCGTCAGAACCTTGTACTCTCCCGCTCGTGTATTCCCTGGTATACCATTGTTGCTTTTATCTATAGTTGGCTTAGAGAGTTGGTTCAGGGATAAGTATATCGTTTATCTATCTATGCTGTGCACTTTGTTTCTCCTCCCTCACAATGTAACTTTTACAATAAATGAGCTAGTCGGTAGCGAATGCGGGTCGCTTCCAAAGAGTTGTAAACAGACCGTTGAAGCGGGATGAATGAAAAGGATGGAATCGGCGGAGAGGGATGATCGCACTTCCTCCCCCCCGACTCGATATAAGCCCGAAACGGCGCGAACATATCGTATATGTATGTGGTTTACACGTCGTAGCTTATACCTTCTTCCTATCGTTTCCCACATATCTACGCATTTTCGTCTCCGTCTGCCCCGGCGACCACGCGCCCAAGGCCCGAGACAGAAACCTAGTTTTCTTTCTGATCGGGAATTGGAACCCGGGAAGGGGAGGCGTTTCAGCTGCTGTAAACGGTTACCTGTGGGCTCAAGGGCGTGTGGCACTGCGGAGGGGACCGGAAATCCTTTTGGCTATGTTTGGACTGGCGTTCCCCACACACTCTATAGCTAGCGGGGCTATGGGAAAACCGTGGGTATGGGACTCTAAGCCTAGCTCTCGGCGGGGTGGAAAAACGTTTGGAGCGAGAAAGAGGGATTGAATGGGGGAGGGAAAAAGAATAACCTGAGCCACTCACCCGCGCTTGACGTCAATGGGACGGAACTGGTTTGTACGTCCAACGAACGCTCGCAGCACTTGACCTGACAGAACAGACGCTCTTCTTCTCTTGACGTACCTTGATTCCCTTTTTGAGAAAGAAAAAAAATTACAAAAGAAGGGCGGGAGAAGATAGCTGGGAGACCGGGAACCCGTTCTCCTCCGAGGAATCCCTGAGCGAAGGTTCGGAGGGTGATATGTCCCGCTGCGTTTCTCGAAGCATCCCCCCCGCCTCGAGGGAATGGTCACGCGCTTGTGACCCTTTTGCGTGGTGTCTCCCCGCTCCATCCGACCTGAAACGGGGACACGACGTTACCTGCGACAACACGCGTCCACGCGCGCCAACGAGGGGAATGAAGCCATGGACAGGATCTTCCTCGATCGAGTCATATGGTCCCTTTCGCTCCACTTTTCGTTCTCCGCCCAGGGACGTCGGTTAGGGGCAGAGCCTATCCCTATCCAAGTGTATTCCGAGCGGTTTCGCAAAACGCGGTCCATATACGTACACACCGCGCGGCTGGGTGCAGTTCCCAGAGAGAGGTCAAGAAGGAAACCTGGAGAGTTGGAGCTTCGACTTCTACGGTCAAAGAAACCGCAGCAGCCCTTCGATTCCCACTCCCGGTGAGAGATGTGACGTACAACGGCCGCTCTCCCTCACGTCGGGCTTCTCGTTCCGCCCTGTCCATCTTGGGGCGCTTAGATCTGATATCCCCGTGGCTATACAGGCGCTGCGTGTAACGTTTGCGATTTTCATTAAACCAAAGCTGTCATGTTTCGGCCATGGGCTCCGCCGCTCGCGTCCGCGATCTCTCTCTCCCTGGGGAGCGGGTGCGTTGCGATGCCAGCGGCCGCGTTGGATTGGGAACCGTCCGCCACCACCACCATCAGCTGGTTCCCCCTCCACCCACCACCTTCGCCTATCCGTATCCACTCCTCGCGACCCTGAGGGAAGGACTGGGAAGCAACGAAACGAAAATGGAAAGAAAATCGCCATGATCGTCACTTGATCGATTAGCCTCACAGGAGAGAGACCCCAAACCGTTTGCCGCAACCCCGACGGTACCCTCCGGCAAGATATTTGATGGAAATGAAAATAACGAGCCTGGCGTCCCGTGTGGGTCAGAACTGGAGGTTTCCGCCACCCGACTGCGTCGTGGAAGATTCTCCGGCCGCGAAATTGAGGACCGGAGAGCAACGACAATGCAGAGCGACGTGGGAGGGAGATAATCCGGCGATCTTGGACGGAAGCACTGGACCCACCCTAAGTGGGGATCCTGTCATGGTACCTTTAGCCTCAGAAGGGGGGGACCACACGCCCTGTGGCGTTGCTTCTTCACTAACCCTATGTACCGCCCAGTGCGTGGCCGGCGGGACGCCTAGGGTGCGCCCTCCCCCACTATGCCCGGTATCCCTGCAGAGTTCTGGCAACCCCTTCTTGGCTCTCGTATATCGAATCGAAAAAAGAAATCGGCTTGTGGATCGACGCGTCTGGTGTACTGGTGCCTTTGACAACTGCCTTGTCCGTGCATGCCGTTGTCGTTGCTTGGAAACGTGGAGCCTTGCTTTTGTGAACGAACGACATGTGGGTGAAATGCGGAATTCCGTCATTCGCATTATATTCGCATTATATGTCGTCTATTACGCCCGACGGTCCGCCACCAACGACCGGCCAAACCCGTGCGTCGCCGTCACTCTCTTCCAATGGAACCTAGGATAGTCTTCCAGGCCGGACGTCACGGGGGGCGCGCATAGGTTTCATCCAATATTACTCACGAACCGGGCGACAAGTGACGTTTTGGCATGTATGGAGAGCATCCTGTATTCGCTGTATCCGCCACCCTGTACGTTACGGCTTGTTTCTCGGACTGGCCTCGGACGTCCTCGTGGGCACGCCTCGCCCTAGGCTGCCCCTGACGGCGGCGGCCGCATGGAACACTGGGCGAGCATCCGTAAGGTTAGAACCACAAACGTGCCACGCGAACGAATATCCAACCGCTCTGTCGGGTCGCTAGTGGGGCTAATCTCGGCGACTGGCACCCCTCTACGGTGCTTGGAGACATACTTATTCTTATGGACGCTCACCCACAGTATGTTAACCCAAAACCAGCGAACCTCAGCCAGCGGTCGTTACCAACCAGACCACCTTCGTGATCTGGAAGGTGCATGCGCAGGCCCCCGGATGATCCCATTTGAAATTTGCCAAGGCGTTATGGGATAATTCTAATTTGTCAGACGATGTTCCCCCTTGGTACCGTGGGACGTTCCGAGGTAAAAATATGCTGAAAATTGAGAAATAAACCGGGGCGATCGAGAGCCTGAGCGTCAGTGGGAACGGAAATTCCCGCTTTTTGTTTCTTATCACGGCAGGCTTTGGCCCCGGAACAGGACCCTGGGACTCTCGAGCAGAGAGCGACCGGTGGCTCGGAAAAGGACGGGCCATCCAAACAGTGGTGGTTATCGGCGACCGGAAGGATCCCCCACGCCTGTTCACGCACGGTTCGGATGGTGGGGCCAACAAGCCGAGAAAGAGTGGGTGAGAGATAACGGAGGCAGCAGAGGAAGGGATAGCGGATATCTGGGGTCAGGCTTCTGGTCGCGATCGTGAGACGCGGAGGGATCGGGAGAGCGGCACCGTACCAGAACTGAATGGAGAGGTGCCCTGGAGTGGCGAAGTGGAACAAAAGTGGATTGACTGAGGTGGAGTGAAATGGTAAGAAGCGACCGAGCACATCCTCCCCCCTCTGAATATCCGGCGTCCACCTCGCGCCGGCTCGTCCACTACCAAGTGACAGAAGTATCTGGCGATCCACTTCTTCTAGCCCACTGCGTCTGCTCGTGCGTACCTGACGGTGTGCCGTGCCCAGGGGTCCTCCTCTTCCTCAGTTTATACTCCCATTCTCACGTCCACGGTTTTTCTTCTGGCCACTCCTCGAGGACCCCATTGTTTTTCTATTCGGTGGGGAATCCTCGTCGATCCTTCACATGACAAGTCCAAACGTTCATCCGTGGATCACTCTAACCTTGCCTTCTCGTTTTCACCCCACCACCCCAACCGGGCGGCACTCGTTCCGGGTCTCGTGTTCAGTATGGGAGGAACATCCGAGGAGCGCGAGTATACACGTCCTCTCGTTCTTTGTCCCCTTTATTTCCTTCCGTTCCGCAAAGAACCCTGCGGAAGCTTGTTGAAAGGCGGTTAGTTCATTCCGTCTGGCTGGCTTCTCCCTTGTTCCTCCCCCTGTCGTTTGAGTTGCTTTGCCGACGGGTTCGCTGAAAAACACGTCAAACAGCCTTTGTTGGTTTTTTTGTATCCCCGCTCGCCTCGTGGGAGGGGCGTGGCATTGGGACCGACGAGTGAGTACTTATAATCTGAATACAACACCCGCCCGCCGCAATGATACCGTGCTTCTGGAACTGCGTCATGGAATGCCCGAGCTGAACGGTCCTTTTGACGACCTGATAACTAAAGGAACGGGAGAAAAAAGTGTTCATATCGCTCTTCGGCATTCTACGTCTGACTTACGTGTTCCCTACCAAGCCTTGTTCCCGATGACGCAGGCTTTGGGGTTGTCGAGCGGAGCTTTGCTTTTTTGGACACTGGCCTTGTGGTTTTCCGTTTCTCTCGGTCGCTGCCTTGAGGTCTTTCCGCAGGGTCACAAGGCTAGGCGCCGCCAGGAAAACGAGGAACAGAAGCGGACGTCCTCTTTTCGCGTCCTGCGCGCCTGGCCCCGCTGTGACCGGACCTCTTCGAACTCCGGAATCCCGTTTACGGCTTGCGACTTGGCACGTCACCCGCATTCTGGATCTCACCCTCGCGGCGCCACACTTCGCGTCCGCGGCAGCACTAGCACCGTACCCCCGTACAAGCTACATGGCGGCGCGGATGAATTCACCGGGGATGACTCGGCGAATCTCCCTCCCTCATCCGTCCCCTCGTATGTCCGATCCTACGTTTTCGAGGAGGAAAATCTATCACGGGTGTCGCCTGATTGGGGAGTCAAGTAATGTAGGGACGCTACACCGCTGGACTGAGTTCTCAGTAGCACGTACAACCTTTTATGCGCGCCACAGTATTCAAATCGTTTTTTGCACGGCCCTTGTTCGCTACTTGGGTATGAAGGCGCAGCGCCAGCCGGAGGGGAAAGGAAACAGCATCGTGGGGACTAGTGTATCTGGTCATCTGCGCCAATGAAACCTCCGGTTTCACATATAGGTGGCTAGCCCAGCCCCAGGTCGCGCGAAGTAGGAGTGATGACGCCATCCATGTCAGCGGTCAGTACGTTACCCCGGGTCGTTAGCAAAATGAATCGAACACATGAATGTTTGTTTGGGAACACATTCAGTGTAGACACGTCGTCCCGCTCTCTTTTGGCCCGCACTATGTCCAATGTCCTTGGGTGCCTCGGACCACCTCCGGTTACCTCCTCAGCAAAGGGGGAGGTGGGCATTCAGTTCCTTATCGTGGGCCGTATCTCGGCTTCGGTCAGGGTGGAACCCGCCGGGTGTATACCAGGTCCTGGCATGCGCAGCTTGGTGCTTCTGGCTTCATTACAACTTTCTCTCGCCATCCAGCGACTCCTCCTCCCCACAACCCAAGGCGCATTTCTGCTCCATGGGGTTCCCGGTGCTCAACTCTGGTTTCTCGTTACTTGGTTTTATGCTTCTCGCTTGGTTTGTTGGACGGCCCGAAAAACACCTTACGCCACAACAATGCTTGTATGCAGATCTGCCTTCCCCACGCCATTGCCGAAGGTAGAGTTGTTGGTAAACGAGTACGCGCCTGTGATCGTATTTACACTCTCTGGCGAAACAATCCAATTTCTTCCATTCAATCAGTTAGCACCAATGCATTGGCGTTGGCATTACCGGCCGTTCGCGTTGCTATCTTCGCACGAGGGGGGGAGGGAGGGTAGGACCCCCTGGACTCTCTAGTTCTTCAGTCCGGTAACTTTCCTTATTCCCACAGATGGGTATCTATTCAACGTTCAATGCCGGGTTGGTGGAAGTAACTAACTTCATTAGCCGGAGGGATGGAGTCAGGGGATCCCACCCTCCTCCGTACTGCCCTTTCAGGAGGGGTCCCCAAAGCTCAAACACCTGGAGGGTTGATCGAGACGAGTTCATTATCGCCCTGGCTCTCGACCCCTCCCCCGCCCAACTGGTGCGGTGATCCCTGGTCTCATCACGGGGACTAGGGGCGCGCTTGTCTTTGATTCTCCGGGATTCACCGGGATTCACCCAGTGAAACACCTCCCGCACCCTCACGACTTGTGAACGTTCCCGCGAACTCTGAAGATCTGTTGCCTAGGGGTCAGCGGCGTTCCACAAAATACGAAAGGCGGGTGACTGAACCCAGAGATTGACGCCCAGTCTACACACCGGACGACCCTCCAAACACCTCCCTGGTTGTAAAGCAACATTTCAAGCGAGTATCCATTCCTCCCTTGGATCCCGCGCGAACCCCGTCTGCTGACGCTGACGAGGGACGGGCGAAATCCATAGATATTGCGGCAGTCGGGTGCGGGGAATCGGATACGGGCTGGGCCGCATCTGAGCTTACTACGTGTGATATGGTGTACAATACGTGTGTGTAGGGCAGCGTGATACAACATTATACGGTCGAACAAGAACGTGGGGAAACAAGAAAACCAAGAAAGCAAACAGATAACGTCGAATATCGTGCATGGGAGTGTGTCGGAGGGATGGGTGAATTGTTCGTGATCATGCTCGATGGCTAGGGTGGCCGTGGTGATGTAGGACGTGGCGGGCGTACGCAGCCGCGGAGCTCACCGAGTTGGATCTCGTCACTCGTCCAATCGTTGGAGGTCCGATCTCAAAATCCCCCCCTTCTCTGAGGTCCGCTGCCTTTCCTCCCGAGCCTCCAAACACCCACATGCCGAGCCTCCCCAGGATGGACAGCGAATAGCCCGTTATCCTGGTCATCACCCATTGGGCCAGGCTGACCCCCGGCACCAGACCGAGGAGATCTTTCACGTCCCAGAAATCCCGGTGGTGGGTGATCCTCCCCTGCTCGTTCATACTAAGTCTAGTGAGGACACGGAGCTGGAAATGCACCGGGCTGGGGAGATTGATTCCCGCTATCGACAGCTTGGGCTGCGGATACGATGCCGAAGCGAAGACCGACGGGTCGAAGTACGATGCCATGGAAAGCTGCCTCGAGTGTTCGTCGGCATGCGGGGCTTCTCCTCTGTGGAGACAGGGAAGGAATAGGACGTGGAGCGTGTGTTCAACGATTGTGCGGTGATGGCCATCTACAAGGGGTTTCGGAAACGATGAGACCTCAACGATCAAACCTCGATAGGGGTCGAGGGGGTATACGCACCAAAGGTATCGCTCTCTAATATTTCGTCGACTTCAGACCAGACTTCTAGTGCTCTAAACCATGGCTGAGCGTACTTGCCATTACGGTCAAGTCGGAGGAGTGTGTGAAGCATAGCAATCGGTCTTGGGATATCGAGGCGGGATAATTGGCATGTCAGAGAAGATATGTCTGCCAGGATCTCTCTCGAGGTCGCGGTGACGAATGGGTTCTCGTATCTTCAATGTGTCATGTGAAAAGTGGCGTCAGCCCAGCTATAAAGGGTCTGCACAGCAACCTACACTGTGAGAGTTGGGAGATCAGTCAAGTTATAGGGTGGGCGCCGAGACCGAAGGCTCACTTGCGCTTGGTTCGTAATAGTGCTCTATAGCCTCCCACGAGGGGGTCTTGTTCCCGTACACCATGTCGCATATCTCGAGGGCGGTGGCTTGCCTCGATAAGACGGACACCGACGACATGCTCTCCATCTGGTCTGTTGCGTGAGCTGGAAATACGACGGTAGAGGTCATGATGTGCGGGTGGGAATGTTGTTGTGGTACAGGATCAAAGGGCGTGGTCCAGTGACAAATGTTGGCACCCACTCCCATCCGATGATCCACGTGCTGGTGATCTGGAGTCACGCGAGCCAGGCTTCTGTTGACCGCCATCCTGGCCCGGGCTGTGGTTGCCATCGGCTTCGTCTCTCTTCCTTGAACTTGTCAAATCAAATGCTGGATATTTGCGTCGTTGGTTTTGGAGGTGGGAACACCACAGAGCCTACGTGATACGCGCACGGGTCCCGTGTAATCTGACTGGCGGTTGTCGGCTATTTGCAGCGTTGGGGTCGTTTTACTCGTTTGCGCTAGAAAGATCTGGCCAGGCGAGGGTCACTGCAGTCTGCCGGCGAGCAGCTAGTTTTCGGACCTGAAACAGGCCCTTGCGCATGTGGGGTGATCGCCTGACAGGATCTACCTAGATATAACCACGAAACAGTCAAAGGTCGGTTCTCTGCCGCGGTGCTTTCGGTTTTTGGAAATGATGCTAACATGGCCCCTGGATTGGTCGGTTGGGATTTCGGGAAATGAAGATCATGGGTTGAACATTGACTCTGACGTCCTCGGGAAGCACGAAGCTTGGCGACCGCACAGAGGTTGGTTTCCAACTCGAAGAACTGTTTCACTCTGTCTTATCTCCCTGTTACCATGTGACCAGTTGTAGCATCAACCCGGGAGGCTGCAGATCGACAGTATCGTTTCATCGTCTGTACGTTCAAGTAAGCGAGGGCAGCACTACCTTCCCACTTGCCCCCGGGACGTTGATGGCTTTACAGGGCCCTTCCGGATGTGATATCCACTCCGGATCTCCTGGGTCCATTGCTTGACCGTGGTGATTCCTTCGTCCTCATCCAGAACGGTGTGGGGATTGAGGGAGCGCTTCAACGCCAGCTACCTACGGCTACTATAATTTCTGGTTGCGCTTGGGTCGATGCGACCGCCGTAGAGAAGGGGAGGTCGTTGACACAGTACGGCCTCGTGGGTATTCTGTTCGGTGGGACGTTTCTCCTACCTGACCCGGCGGCAGGAGCACCTTACTGTGGGAGTTCACCCCCTCCCTGATGGAAAGTCCGATGAAGAGTCTCTGAAACTCCTGGTCGATCTCCTCTCCAAAGGAGGCACGAAACCCGAGCCAGAATCGGATATCGTGGCCCAGCGTTGGAGAAAAGTCTTGTGGTGGGCTCCAGGGTTGCTGATGAGATTTGATCACCATCTGACGCCACAGGAAACTCAGGAACGCGGCGGATTCGAGCTTGTGCACAGTTTCACGGGCTAGTATGAGGGAGCTCCTCGCAGAGCCGCACGTTGACCTCGCGAACGATACAATTAGGGAGATCATGGGCGAGATCATCCTCGTTGCTCGTGTGAGCGGTATCCACACTGGTACCTTGTTGGAGGATGAGGCCGCCGACACCATTCGACGAACGAAGCCTAACGACTTTAAGCCATCGATGCCGGTTGATCTCGAAGCTAATCGGCCCATAGAGGTGGAGGTCATCCTCTGCGAGGTCGTTAGGGAAGCAGCGGAAGTCAGGGTACCAGTCCCAAGGTAGGTTCGCCCCCATAGTACGACAGTTCACCCTCACTGTACACACACACGTTGTCCCCCTTCAGGTTGCAAGTTCTCTACATATCTCTCAAAGCCATCCAGTACAACCTGTTGGCTGATCGAAAGTAGTGAATTTAGACAGCGGTTGAATGTAAACTGGCGGATGAATCACCTTCTAGATGCTTGAATTCTGAAGGCTATCCATACCCAACCAGACCTGATACGTGCTTGAACTTACAGTGTCTTTGACCGAGGACGTGACGTAAGGAGTGATGAGCGCTTGAGTGAGTGGGTTCGGTAGCCTTGAGGCAGGTCCCACGTGGCATTTCATACCATCCGCCACCACGATCCTCGGAGGTTCCTAGCCACCGGTAGTCAATTGCTGGGGATGTCGTTCGAGAACGCGCCCGTGTCAAAAGGTGGTGTTAGAGATTGCAAAACTTCGCTGGCTCGGGACTGTTCCGGCTTGCTGATCCGTGCGTCAGGTCTTATGCTTTGGCTCGCGGTGGCCACGGTGCTGTCCGGGATCTTCGATATTAAGTACTACTTCCACCTACAGGTACGCCCTACCCGCTCAGCTCGTTGACCTGTTGCGACGTTTTCCTTCTGTACAGCTCGTGCCACACATCTCAACCCACCATCAAGTGCGCCAATTCCTCATACTGGAAAGCGATTGGCAGAAACACTGACTTCCACGACCCCATGACGTGACCCCACCGGTAAACCCGACAGTACTGGAGGCTCTTGACACACCACTTCGTCTGCCAATCTTCCAGCGACCTTCTCGTCTCCGAGCTCCTGATCTTCAACGTGGGCATTCAGATCGAGCGTTTCTTCGGGAGTGTCAAGTTTGCGGTCAGTTTGACCCTGTTGTATTCTTTACCGGTGCTCATGCTCACACGTTCCCCGTTTTTCTGCATTGTCTGCGCGAACAAAACGCAGTCATTCATCACGGTTTCGGCCTTAGTAGCGACCATCTTCGAATTTGGCTCCCTCTTGTTACTGAATAACCTCGGGCTGAACACCATTCCCGCGAGTCCGATTGCAGTGGTTTTCAGTATTCTTTACCAGTTCTCGCGTATCGTGCCCTCGATCTATCATTTTCGGATATTCGGTATCGTGCTCAACAACAAATCCTTCACGTATTTCCTCGCAGCCCAGGTACGCCACCATCGTGTAACTCGAGAGTTCCACCACACCCTGTTTTTTTGTTCCTTTCTGTTCTACCGGTCTATTCGTATTCATCGCCCTTTTTCCTGTCGTTTTTTCAAAGCTTGCGTTCTCAGCGGCACCGGGGTCCTCCGTTTCCGCGCTCGTCGGTGTCATTGCCGGACAACTCTATCGCGCAGATTTGTTCAGCCTCAAGGCATATCAGCTTCCACGATGGTTGATAGGCCTTTCGTCAAGCGTAGCCCCATATGTAATCGGGTCCACCCGGCCGCCCAGGAGGACCAACCGCGCTCTCCACGAAGGTTCAAGGGTGTCACTTTCTGTGCCTCATGCGAGTGCGAGTG
>Ga0307516_10006020_pt1 | contig 14336 bp, 16 predicted proteins | sample 19_EM_MG_FD_203310 | JGI IMG/M metagenome (GOLD analysis project Ga0307516, IMG submission 203310) | Populus trichocarpa ectomycorrhiza microbial communities from riparian zone in the Pacific Northwest, United States - 19_EM | ecosystem: Host-associated > Plants > Roots > Unclassified | place... | reverse complement strand
AGGCCGTCGCGCCGCGGTATGGCGCTTGCCGAGACGTGATTCGACTCAGCCCCTACCACCGCCATGAAAACGCACACCATCGATCACGTCATGCTCGAAGCCAACGGCCTTCGGTTTCATGCCCGCGTGGCAGGGCCGGTGCGCGGCCCGTTGGTGTTGTTGCTGCACGGTTTTCCGGAATCGAGCTACGGCTGGCGCCATCAGATGGAGCCGCTCGCCGCTGCGGGTTTGCGCGTGGTGGCACCGGACCAGCGCGGCTATGGCCTGTCGAGCAAGCCGCAGGAGCGCTTCGCCTACCAGCTCGACACGCTGGCCGACGACGTGGTGGGCATGGCGCATGCGCTCGGTGCCAAGCGCTACGCCGTGGTCGGCCACGACTGGGGCGGTGCCGTGGCATGGCATCTCGCCTCGCGTGGCGCCGAGGGGCTCGAGCGCGTGGCAATCCTCAACGCGCCCCATGCGGGCACCGTGGGCCGCCACACCCTTACCCACCCGGGCCAGGCGTTGAAGGGGTCGTATGTCGGCTTCTTCCAGCTGCCCATGATTCCGGAGCTGGTGCTGTCCGCCGGCGACTTTCTCTGGCTGCGTCGGGCCCTCGTCTCCACCAGCCGCAAGGGCTGCTTCAGCGAAGAGGAGCTGGACACCTATCGCGAGGACTGGCGGCGCGCGGGCGCCCTGACCGGCATGCTCAACTGGTACCGCGCCTTGCCGCTTCACATGCCGGCGCCGACGGGCCGGGTGCAGATCCCAGTGCGCGTGCTGTGGGGGGACCGCGACACGTATCTCGATGCCGAACTGGCCGAACGCGGCGCCGAGATGTGCGAGAAGGCCCGCGTGACCCACTTCGGCGATGCAACGCATTGGCTGCACCACGAAGAGCCCGAGAAGGTCAACGAAGCGCTGCGCAGGTTCTTGCGCGAAGGTGCGGCATGAGGCGCAGAACGCAGGCTGCCGCGTCTGCGTCTGCACCCGCCCCTGCGGCACAGGCGCCCACGCAGGTGCCGATCAAAACGGCCGCACAGGCCGGGCAAGACTCGCCGATCGCGGTCTACGGCGCCATTGCGGCCAACCTCGCCATCGCAACGACCAAGTTCATCGTGGCCGCGATCACCGGCAGCTCGGCGATGCTGTCCGAGGCCATCCACTCGACGGTCGACACCGGCAACGGCCTGCTGTTGCTCGTGGGCCTGCGCCTGAGCCGCCGGCCCGCCACCGTGGAGCACCCGTTCGGCCACGGCCGCGAGCTCTACTTCTGGAGCCTCATCGTCGCGGTGCTCATCTTCGGCCTGGGCGGCGGCGTGTCCATCTACGAAGGCGTGGTTCACCTGCAGCATCCGCAGCCCATCAGCGACCCGTTCTGGAACTACGTGGTGCTGGCCGCCGCCGCGGTGTTCGAGGGCATCAGCTTCACCATCGCGCTGCGCGAGTTCCGCACCGAATCTCGGGGCCGCCCGCTGTGGCAGTCGCTGCGCAGGAGCAAGGACCCGACGACCTACACCGTGCTGGCCGAAGACAGCGCGGCGCTGGCCGGCCTGGTCATCGCCGGTCTCGGCATCTTTCTCGCACACCAGCTCGACATGCCGGCGCTCGACGGCATTGCTTCGCTCCTGATCGGCCTGCTGCTCGCTGGCGTGGCCGTGCTGCTGGTGCGCGAGGCGCGCGGCCTGCTGGTGGGCGAAGGCCTGCGGCCCGAAACGGCGCGCGCCATCCACAAGATCGCGTCGCGCAACGTGCTGGTCAAGGCCACCGGGCCGCTGCGCTCCATGTACATCGGCCCGCATGAAGTGCTGCTCACGCTGGATGTGGAATTCATCCCCGAAACGCCGGCCGACGAAGCCGCGCATGCGATGGAGCAGATCGCCGACGAGATACGCCGGCGCTTTCCGATGATCAGCCGCATCACGCTCGGGCTGACCGGCTCGGCGGCCGAACGCTGGCGCGAACTGCAGATGAGCCCCGAGGCCGTCGCGCAGCGCCTCGCGCACGCAGGAGCTTCGCCTTGATCGGCACGTTGGTACTGGCGGCACAGCGCAACCCTGCTGGCGAAACGGTGTCCGGCCAACGCTGATTTCGTACCGGTCGGCAACAATGGCGAGATGACCCAACGCCTCTCCATCGCCAAAGAAAAACTCAAGTTCGTGCTGCTCGAAGGCATTCACGCTTCGGCGGTCGATGCGCTGCAGCGCGACGGCTACACCGATATCGTCACCTCGCCCAAGGCACTGGCCGGTGACGAGCTGTTGGCCGCCATCGGCGACGCGCACTTCCTCGGCATCCGCTCGCGCACGCAGCTCACGGCCGAGGTGCTGCGCGCCGCGCCGAAGCTGGTGGCCGTCGGCGCCTTCTGCATCGGCACCAACCAGATCGACCTGCACACCGCCATGCACCTGGGCGTGCCGGTGTTCAACGCACCCTTCTCCAACACACGCAGCGTGGCCGAGCTGGTGCTGGCCGAACTCATCATGCTGATGCGCGGCATACCGGCCAAGAACGCGGTGCTGCACCGTGGCGGCTGGACCAAGAGCGCCGCCAACTCCTTCGAAGTGCGCGGCAAGACGCTCGGCATCGTCGGCTACGGCCACATCGGCACGCAGATCGGCGTGCTGGCCGAACAGCTCGGCATGGTGGTCGTGTTCCACGACATCGAATCGAAGCTCACGCTGGGCAACGCCCGCCAGCTCGGCAGCCTGGACGAGGTGCTCGCACGTTCCGACGTGGTCACGCTGCACCTGCCCGAAACGCCGTCCACACGCGGCATGATCGGCCGGGCACAGATCATGGCGATGAAGCCGGGCTCCCACCTTATCAATGCCTCGCGCGGCACCGTGGTCGACATCGACGCGCTGGCCGACGCACTGGAGAGCGGCCACCTTCACGGCGCCGCGATCGACGTCTTCCCGGTGGAGCCGCAGGGCAACGACTCGCACTTCGAGTCGCCGCTGATCCGCTTCGACAACGTGCTGCTCACGCCGCACATCGGCGGCTCGACGCTCGAAGCCCAGGCCAACATCGGCCGCGAGGTGGCCGACAAGCTCGTGCGCTACAGCAACAACGGCTCCACCACCTCGGCCGTCAACTTCCCCGAGGTGGCGCTGCCCGAGCACACCGGCCGCAGCCGCCTGCTGCACATCCACCGCAACGTGCCGGGCGTGATCGCACGCGTCAACGAGCGGCTGTCGGCCGCCGGCATGAACGTGGCGTCGCAGTTCCTGAGCACGCGCGACGACGTGGGCTATGTGGTGATCGACGTCGACAACGCCGCACCCGAAGTGGCACTCGCCGATCTCTGCAGCCTGCCCGACACCATCCGCTGCCGCGTGCTCTATTGAGGAATGGCTTTTGCCGGTGATGCACATCCGCATCACTGGAGCGCACCATGTTCTTTCGATTCAGAAAGCGGAAAGCACCGACCCCGCAGCAGCCGGAGGCCACGGCAAGCGAAGCCAGCACCCCTGAACAAGGTCAGACGACCGACTGGATTCCCGACAGCCCGCCTCCGACCGAAGAGCCCGGTGTGACGCTCGGAGACAGCAAGAACTCGCCCCTCGGCACGGGCATCGAATCGGCCCGCGGCTCGCACCGCTAGTGGTGCGGCACTCGTCTCAAGCCGCCTTTCGCGCCGGCAGGGCCAAGCGCGGCTTGCCGAGCACTTGAGTGGCTACCCGCGGTTAGCGCCCTATGTGTCGAGTCGAAGGTCTTTGCGGACCCCCGCATCCAGCAAGCTAGCGGGCGCAAACCTGCGCAGCAGGCGCAGGCGGCTGGCCATGCCGGGGGCGTAGTGAGTCTTGGGCTGCGCGGCCGTAGCCGCCTTCAACACGATGTCGGCCACCACCTCAGGTCCTTCGGCGCCCGCGATTCCTTCCTTGAGCCGCTGCTCCATGGCCGCGCGAATCTTGCGGTACATGTCCAGAGGCGTATCGGGCTGCATTGAGTTCGCTTCGAACGGCGTGTTGATATAAGGCGGCTCTACCACCGAGACGCGAATGCCCTGCGTGCGCAACTCATGGTCCAGTGATTCCGAATAGCCGGCGACCGCATGCTTGGTGGCGGAGTACAGCGCCATGTATGGCGCGGGCAAGAACCCCACCACGGAGCCGATGTTGATGATGCGACCACGCCCCTGGCGGCGCATGTGCGGCACAACGGCCCGGGTCATCCGCACCATGCCGAAGAAGTTGGTGTCGAAGATGGCCTGGGCCTGCGCGATGGAGCTTTCTTCCGCGCCGGCTGGAGCGACGCCGAAGCCCGCGTTGTTGACCAGCAGGTCGATTCGGCCCTCCAACTGGATCAGTTGCTGAACCACGGCGTCGACCGACGCGTCCTGGGTCACATCCAGGGGCAGCATCTCGAATGCGCGCTGACCCTTCTGGCCGCCGCGCCGGCTGGTGCCGTAGACCTTGTAACCAGCCTTTGACAGCTGCTGCGCAATGGCTTCGCCGATGCCCGACGAGGCGCCCGTCACCAGGGCAATTTTCTTGTTCGCGTTCATGCTGTGTTTCTGTCAGTCATTGGGTTTCTTGGAGTTACCTGGAGCGGGAGGCGCCGAAGATGTTTCAGGGAGAGCTTTCATGTCGGCCTGGAGTGCTCTCAAGTCGCTCTTCGCACCGTGCGGCATCCCGCTTGACGAGATCGCGCTGAAGTGAAGTGACTGATCGACGCCGTAGGGGCGGGCTGGCTACAAGTACTAGTCGCCCAGACGCCCCCTGCTCAGCGCACGCGCATACGTCTGCCGGTTCATGAGAGGCAGTTCGCCGGTGGCATTCGTCGCGGCAATGTATTTCAGCATCAGCTGCTGAGCTTCCTTTGACTGATCTCGCACGAGGAACTCAGCATGCTCTAGCTGCAAGCCCTCTTCGAGCGAGAGCGAACTGCCAAAGTAGATGGATCGCTTGATGGCCCCCAGAGATTTCTTGGGTCGGCGGCTCAGATATTCTGCGCGTTCTATCGCGCGTGCAAGCACCTTGTCCTGAGGAACGACCTCGTCGACTGCGCCGACCGCGAGGGCTTCTGCTGGTGTGAACGCCTTGCCTTCGAGAATGGCGGCTAACGATCGCTGGACGCCGATCAAGCGAGGTAGTCGCTGGGAGCCGCCACCACCTGGCGTCAGCGCGAGTAGCACTTCGGAAAGGCCGATGACAAAGTCTCCATCCGCCATGATGCGCAGATCACACGCCCAGGCGAACTCCGCGCCAACGGCAAGCGCAGAGCCATTCAGCGCCGCAATGAAGATGGTGCCGCTTGCATTCATCTTCAGGAAGGTCGCGTGGAAGCTATCGAGCTGCAAAAGCGTCTTGAGTCGCGTCATTCCCGCGAGCGTTCTAACAATCGGCACTCTATTAATGAGTCTCGCCATGCGGGTGACAATTCCGGCGACGCCGGTATTGATGGGCGGGAACCCGACACCACCCTGTTGGAGCCACGTAACGTCAGAGTGGCTCAAGAATCGATCGGGATGCGTGCCAGTGAAGACGACTGCACGAACGTTCGGGTCGCGGTCTGCGCGATCAACTAGCTCTTTTAGTTGCTTGGTGTGCGCAGCATCAAACAACGCATGCGGCCCTCCATCGATACGAGCGACGAGGACCGCACCCCGTTCTTCGACGTCGATGTGACCATGGGTCACTGTCGCGGTTTTTCCAGAATTTGAGACCATGCCTGTCTTCCTGTTGCGAAGGGATCGTCGTCCCTCCGGTTGAACTATATCACCGATATACGAATGATATATCGATGATACATAGCCCTACTCAGGAAATACCCCAAGGGCGGCGGCTCGCACTGTCCACGACAACGACGTGCCGGGGTGGATGTGCAGGACACCTCGGCTCCCGGGCAGCAATCTGGCACGTGACAGAAGCAACCTGCCGCGTACGTAAAATTGATCGAACTCCAGCGGCAGGGACCTAGCGCGAGACCGCGCCCCAAATGAGCAGAGCCAACGTTCCGCTCTCAGATTTTCTTCATGCGTTTTTTTCGAACTCAACTGTGGCATCCGACACCGAGACCGCAATTTTTCAGGCCGCCGCGGCTCTGCTGGAAGAGCACGGGCCGGCGGGTTTGACAACCCGTGCTGTCTGCGCGGCAGTCGGCATCACAGCGCCCACGCTCTACCATCACTTCGGTGGCATGGACGCCCTTGCGATGGCGCTCATCACGCAGGGTCGGGCCGACTTCATGTCACGCAGGCGCCCTGCCAAGGCGTCCGATGACCTGATGAAGGTGTTGAGAACGCATTGGGACGATGCGGTCGACTTCACCATCAAGCGCCCCCACCTCTACGCCCTGCTCGTCCAGCAAGCTCAGCACCACCCGGAACTGCTCGTCGAGACATTTGCCGAGATGCGGGCGCTCGTCCAACGCCTCGTGGACACCGGCCGGTTCATCGTCCCGCTGGAAGAATCCGCGCGTGCCCTTTCAGCCGCGTTCAACGGCGTGCTGTCCTTGCGTCAGTGGGGTGCGACGACGGCGGGCGAAGTGAAGGCGACGAGTGACTTGATCTTCACGGCCCTGATCACCGAACTGAGCAGGAAGCGCTGAGCCGCCAGCGCGGTGACGCGCTCCGGCAGCGCCCTGAACGCATTTCCGGCCAGTGACCCGATTGCCGCAAGCGCGGCCATTTGCCGGTGGCCGCGATTGGCGGCGCGTCCGGGCGAAGAATCGGCACCGCGTTTGCCGGAATGGAAGACAGGCCGGCCGCGAGCCGCCTGCTGTTCCACCCAGCCAACCGGAGTGAAAGCATGAGCAACGCCGAGAACCCCAAGGATGTCGCGTCCCCCAACGAACCCCAAGAGGGCTGGGTCAAGGAAACGGAATCCAACCCCATCGGTGGCGTCGCAGGCGCCGCGGTCGGCGCGGCTTTGGGCGTCGTCTCCGGCATCGCTGCCGGGCCCGTCGGCAGCCTCGCCGGGGCCGCCGTGGGCGCCGTGCTCGGCGGGCTGGCAGGCTCGCATGCCCTGGCCGGTGCCGGTGCGCCAGCGGGCGCCGCTTCGGCGGACGCGGAGACGGCCAGCACCGACCCCGATGGACCCGTGGACACCGGCACCGCGGCCGAACAGAACCGCCGGCTGGACGTGAAGGACGACGCCGGTCAAGACGCCGCCCCGACCGAGAGCGACCCGACGCGTCAGGGGTCCTGAAACGACACAGCGGCCGCGAGGGCCGCTGACGATCGCTGAAGAAACTGCCGCTCGCCCCCCTGCCCACACTGCCGAACCGGCAGCGGGCCCGTCGCCGAAAGAGCTACGCCTCTTCTTCCTGCTCGGCACCTTCGGCGCCTTCTCCGGCTTCGGCCATGCCCATCTCCTGCATCAGTTCCGTCTTGCGCTGTTCGAGTTGTTCGCCCAGTGCGGCCAGGTCCATCTTGGCGCGGCGCGCTTGCGGAAACACCTCACCCTCTTCTTCCTTCACGTGGTGCTCGATGTACTCGCCGAGTACCTTCACCTTCGCGTCGTACAGCTCGTCGCTCGGGTCCGACTCGCGCAGCTGGGCGATCAAGTCCTTCGCCGACGCGTGCTCGACCGTGGCTTCGTCGATCAGGTCGGGTGCCTTGATCGCTTCCTTGGCAGCCGGGTAGAAGAGCTCTTCCTCGATCTGTGCATGCACCGTCAGCATCGCGCAGATCTGTTCGGCGATCGGTTGCTTCTCTTCGTCTTCGGCATCGTGGTCGACAAGCTTCTGATAGTCCTGGAACAGCGACTTCACCTCGCGGTGGTCCGCGGTCAGCAGCTTGATGGCGTCCATTGCCCCGGGCTTTGCGCTGGCACGCGAGCTGGCGCGTTTGGTGGCGGTTGCCTTCTTGGCTGAATCTTTGGTTGCCATGTGGGTACTCCATTGGTTGCCCGGCGCGACATGCGCTCGGTTCCCCGAAATGGCAAACCGCGTTCCCCGGTGCACACCTTCTTTCAGCGTCAGCCGAGCGCCGTGTCGAGCAGCATCATGGTGACGAAGCCGAGCATCAGACCGGTGGTGGCATAGAGCTCCGAGCCCTGTCGATGCGATTCGGGAATGATCTCGTGGCTGATGACGCAGAGCATCGCACCGGCGGCACCGGCCAGACCCCAGGGCAGCAGCTGCACCGAGATCGTCATCACGGCGGCACCGAGCACGGCGAACACCGGCTCGACCACCCCGGATGCAATGCCAAGCAGCACCGACAGCGGCCGGCCATAGCCCACGCTGCGCAACGCGAGCGCCACCACCAGGCCTTCGGGCACATCCTGGATCGAGATGCCGGTGGCGAGCGCGCGGGCCCCAAGCGCATCCGCCCCGCCGAACGCGACGCCGATGGCCAGGCCTTCGGGCATGTTGTGCAAGGAGATCGCGAAGACGAACAGCCAGGCGCGTTTCAGCGCACGGGCGCTCGGCCCTTCGTGCCCCTTGATGAAATGCTCGTGCGGCACCAGCCTGTCGATGACCAGCAGGAAGGCGGCGCCCAGCAGCATGGCCGCACTCACGATGCCGCCGGCTCCCCAGCTGCTGGCGCCCAGCTCGCGCGCTGCGCGCAAGGCCGGCACGACGAGCGAGAAGGAAGTGGCGGCCAGCATCACGCCGGCGCCGAAGCCCAGCATGGCGTCGTAGGCGCGGCGCGAGAAGTTCTGCGACAAGGCCACCGGCAAGGTGCCGAGCGCGGTGGCACCGGCGGCGAAGAGGCCGCCCAGCAACGCACCGGCCATGCGCGGATCGCGCAGGCCCAGCCACAGGTAGAGGTCGCGCAGCAGCACGACGGCGCCCACCCCACAGACGCCGAGGCCGAGCACCTGGCGCACGAGGCGTGCCGTACGCGTGCCGCCGCTCTCCACAGAGGCCGTGCGAGGCGAACTCGGTGGGCTCGCCCCGCCCGCCTCAGATCGTGCGGGTGACGGGGGGGGCACCGAGGTCGTCCGCCTTGCCCGGGTTCGCACCCATTCCCAGCTCGGCCCCGGTCATCGGGTCGGAGGTGGTGTCCGATCGCGTGCGTTCGGCCAGCTGCTGCGCCGTGGCTGCGTCCATCGTGTCGAGCATCACCTCGGGCATGCCGGTGCCGCCATCGACGGCAGGTTCGGGCTTGCGGAACTCGAAGGTCGGCTCGTTGTTCCACGGGCCGCGCTTGTCTGCACTTGCGTCGCCGTTCGACATGTTGAAGTAGACGTTGGTGAACTCCGGCATGCCTGCCAGCTTGCCCGGAGGGAAGTTGGGCTGGATCGAATACAGCGCCTTCTCGAACGACTGCTGGTGCGAGATCTCGCGCGTCATCAGGAAGCCCAGTGCTTCTTTCACGCCAGGATCGTCGGTGCAGTTGATCAGGCGCTCGTAGACGATCTTGGCGCGCGCCTCGGCGGCGATGTTCGAGCGCAGGTCGCAGGTCGGGTCGCCGATCGAGTCGATGTAGGCCGCCGTCCAGGGCACGCCGCCCGAGTTGGTGAGCGGCGGCCCGCCGCCGTACAGCACCTGCGTGACGTGCGAGTCGTTGCCCGCGCCGCTGATCGAACGGTACAGCTCCGCCTCGCTCTCCATGCCTTCGGAGATGCGGCCCTTGGCGCCCTTGTTGAGCATGGCGACGATGGTGCCGATCACCTCGAGGTGGCTGAGCTCCTCGGTCGCAATGTCGATCAGCATGTCCTTGCGGCCCGGGTCGTCCTCAGCCAGGTACTGCGTGAAATAACGACAGGCGGCGGCCAGTTCGCCTTGCGGGCCGCCGAACTGTTCGAGCATCAGGTTCGCGAGCCCGGGGTTGGTCTCGGTCACCCGAACGGTGTACTGAAGACGCTTGTTGTGAGCAAACATGTCTCATCCTTTCGTGATGGGTTGCAAAAGGCGCGGTGGTGTTGCGCCGCAGCCTTGTGTGGCGAGCAAGGCGCATTCCCCACCGGCGCTTCACGGTTGCGGATGTGCGTGTTGCGGGTCCGTCGCGCGAGCGCTTGCGCACTGCGGGCTCCGCGCTGCGCCAATGCATGCAAAGAAAGAAGCTATTGCTGCAGTTCGAGGCATTCCATGAACGCGAGGGCAACACCTCGGTGTCAGCAAGCCTGCAGCACCGAGGCCGCCGGAAGCTTCGCGTCGGCATGTGCATTGCCTGAGTAGTGAGCCGAAGCGTTAGCAGTTCTGCAGACGCTCAAGACAACGGCATACCACCTAGGAAAGGAGATAGAGATCATGAAGAAGCAGATCAAACCGGCAGCCGCCGTTGCTGCCATCGCCACGGCGAGCCTGCTGGCTCTGGGGCTCAGCCATGCGCAGTCCTCATCCGGCGGCAGCACGTCGGGCAGCGGCAGCGCTCAACAAGGCGGCAGCGGCAGCAGCACGACGGGCACGGGTACGACGGGCACCGGCACCACCGGCTCTGGAAGCACGGGCTCTGGGACCACAGGCTCAGGCACCTCGGGTTCGACGGGGTCGGGTAGCACCGGATCAGGCGCGACGGGCTCAGGCACGACAGGTTCCGGGACCACGGGTTCTGGCACCACGGGTTCGGGCACCACGGGCTCGGGCGCGACGGGTTCAGGCACCGGCAGCAGCACCACCGACACCACCGGTACGGGTACCGGCAGCTCGGGCACGACGGGCGCAGGCACCACGGGCTCGGGCACCGGCGGCGCAGGCAACATGGGCATGGGCACCGGCTCCTCGACCAGCGGCACGACGAGTTCCGGCTCGACGGGCAGCACCAGCGGCACGTCGTCGTCGACAGGTGGCACCGGCACGTCCGGCGCAACCAGCGGCACGGGCAGCAGCTCGAGCGGTACCAACGGCATGTCGAGCGGTAGCGGTAGCGGCAGCACGAGCGGCACGGCAGGAAGCATGGGCGGCAACAGCAGCCGTGCGAACGGCTCGTCCTCGAGCTCTCTGCCGGCGAAGGCCGATCGCAACTGATCGTGGCAAATCAGCCCCAGGAGGGAGGCGGCTGCACGGTCGCCTCCCTCTTCGGTTAGAACTGCACCATGACCAAAACGTCGACCTACCAAGGTGGCTGCTTCTGCGGTGCCGTCCGCTACGCAGCCCAGGAAGTCTTCGATGCAGGGTACTGCCACTGCACGGTGTGCAGGCGCATCTCAGGTGCGCCGGCGGCTGCGTGGTTCAACGTTCGCGAAGAGCATTTCAGGGTGGCCTCCGGCAAACCCGCGGCACTGCAGTCGTCCGAACACTTCGTGCGGTACTTCTGCGCCGCATGCGGAACGCACTTGTTCGGCCGGGACGACCTGCCAATACCCGCCACCGTGGGCAGCCGCCTGGTGTCGGTGATGCTCGGGACACTCGATGATCCCGAGACCGTTGAACCTCAGATCCACCAGTGGTGGAGCGATCACGTCTCCTGGTACGAGAACGCCGCAGACCTGCAGAAATTCAACACCGGGACGATCTCGCATCCGGCCAAGCGCAAGCCCGCCAAAGGCAAGTCACTCGAACTCGAGCAGGCAGACGGCAAGCCCTCGATAGGCTGAGCCGCAGACAGGCGACAAATCTTCAAGGCGGCGTGCTGCTTTGCAGCTTGTCTCGAACGCGTTCACCGCCCGATTCAGTGGCAGCAGGCCGGCGTAGCTCACCGTTGGGTGCTGGTTCGAGCCATCGTTCGAGCAGCGCTTTCTCGATCGCCAGCTCGCTGTCGACAGGCGTCCAATCACGCGAAATGAGTTCGGCCAGCAACTCATCGCGCGGCACCGTCGGACGGGCTAGCGTGTCGAAGGCCCCGAGCACATGGATTCTCAGTTCCATGGCGTTGCCCGGTTCGATGACACGCACTGAGGGGTCTTGTCGGTAAGCATCCCTTCAGTCATAGCCTTCGCGCACGTTGTCCAGCGCAGCCTCGCTTTGCCGCTTCTGCCGGCGCACGCTTTCGCGTGTGGTCTGGTCCGCGCGCGAAGCATCGTCGGGTGGGGCTGCGCTTTCGTCGCTGCCACCCGGCCTGTCCGGCTGAATCGGCTTGGCACGCGGCGGCTTGTGCCCTGGGGGCATGTTCCGGTCTTGGGTCATGGGGTGTCCTGGGTGGGTTGTTCGTTCATTCGTCTGCATGCTGATGGGCAAGCGATGTGCCGGTGGCAGCGATGCAGGCCGCGGCCGCAGCAACGACCGGCGGCCTTGCCATGTTTTTACCGCCTTGCCGCAACTCTCCGCATCACCACAAGGTGCGGCGCCGGGTCACCGAACCGCGCCCGAGCATGAAGACACCGAGCAGCAAGCCCGCCGCCCACAGCAGGTTCGACACCGGCATCGCGCGCGCCGTGTTGACGGCCATCTCGCCGACATGCGGACGGGCGAGCTGCAGCCGGCGCTTGGTCATGCGCGCCCCCAGCTCGTTGAGCCGCTCGCCGAGCAGGCGTTCGGCGGCAGGCAGCAGCACCGTCTCTTCGTCGGCCACGTGGTGGATCACCACGCGCATCAGCTCGGCAAAGGTCGCATCGCAGCGCGTGTCGCCGGCGTCCATGGCCCGCAGGTCGGCGATGAGGCGGCGCATCTCGTCGTGCTCGGGCTTGGATTTGTCGAGCACCGGGTCGGAACTCTCGACCTCGCGCATCGCGGGATAGAAGATTTCTTCCTCGAGCTGCGCGTGGATCTCGAGCGCCAGGCACACGCTCTTCACGATGGCGGCCTTCTGCTGCGGCGACGCATCTGCGCTGTACTTGTGCGACAGCACCAGCACGTGCGAATGGTCCATGCGGATCATCTTCGTGATGGGCGATGACAACTTCTGCGTGACCTTCTCTGAGATTCCTGTGAACTTCTTTTCTGCGAAGGTGGTGGCCATGGTCGCTCCTTGCTCGTTGGTGGGGGTTGATGGGTAAGGTTTCGCTGTGCCTGCCTGCCCGCAGCGCGCTTCAGGCCGCGTTGCGTACGTTCAGCGACTGCGCCTCGCGCTGGCTCGCCTGGTTCTCGTTGCCGCGGCCCCAGATGCGGCCCGAGAAACCCGGTTCGTACAAGGTGCCGTCCCGCAGGTGCGGTGCTTCCTTGCGCTGCTGTCGGCCCATCTGCCGCTTGGCCATCACGTCGAACAGCGACGGCATCAGCTTGGCCATGGCGGTGTTCAAGGTCGCCATCGCACCGACCTTCACGTCGCGCGCCGGCGAGGTGGCGGCATCGAGAATGGCTCCCGCCACTTTCTCCGGCTCGATCATCGGCGTGGGCAGCTTGGGTTCCTGCGAGAGGTAGTTGCCGGCATGCTCGGGATACGGCGTGTCCACGGCGGTGGGCTGGATCAGCGTGACCGACACCGGCGCTTCATCGGCCTCGAGCTCCAGGCGCAAGGCGTCGGTGAAACCCTTGACGGCGTGCTTGCTGGCGGCATACATGCCCTGCAGCGGAAGCGCGGCTTCCGACGCTTCGCTGCCCACGTTGATGAGCGCGCCCCCGTTCTGTCGCAGGTACGGCAGGGCCACCTGCGACCCGTAGACCACGCCCCAGAAGTTGGTGCGGAAGATGCGCTCGTTGTCGCGGTCGTTGACCTCATCGATGCGGCCGTAGACAGACACGCCGGCGTTGTTGATCCAGGTGTCGATGCGCCCGAATCGCGCAATCGCGAGCGCGGCGATCCGCTCCACCTGGCTGCGGTCGCCCACGTCGGCTTCGACCGCGATCGCGTCGCCGCCATCGGCCACGATGACCTTGGCAATCTCGTCCAGGGTCTGCTTGCTGCGGGCGGCCAGCACCAGCCGCGCGTTCTGCCTTGCTGCCGCCAATGCGGTGGCCAGGCCGATTCCACTCGACGCTCCGGTGATCACGATGACCTGCTGATCGAGTGGCTTCAAATCGATTTTCATGGCTTCAACTCCTTGTCGTTCCATGCCCCCGCGGATGCCGGGGCGCATGGCAACTGGGCAACCCGCATACCGGCACGCAGCGGCCGGCCGGGTACCGAGGCACCGCCGCGCAGAAGGCGCCCCATCAATGCAAGGGCGACCAACACGTAGACCGAGCCGGCCGGGATCCACATCACCAGGCCGCCGAGCTGCTGGTCTTCCAGCGGATCGAGCCCGAGCGCGGTGGTCGGCAGCGCATAACCCGGGTACCAGAGCAGTGGCGACAAGCTCATCAGCGCACCGAGCGCGCCGGTGTGGATCATGGTCGTGAAGAGCGACACCAGCGCCCCGCCCTGCGCATGCCGCGTGTGGGCGCCGAGCACGGCCCACCACAGCAGCAAGGCGGTGAGAAAAAAACTCGCGTGCTGGAACGCATGGGCAACGCTGCTGCGCAGCGCCGCCTCGAACAGCCAGGGCACGTGCCAACCCCACAGCGCGATCGCGTGCAGGCTCCAGGCCGAGACCGGGTGCGTCACGGCCTGCCAGAACGGCTGCCACGACGCGCCGTTGAAGAAGCGGCCCACCGGCTGCCGCCAGCCGGCCGGCAGCGCCCAGGCCCATGCCGCCAATGGG
>Ga0307516_10006019_pt1 | contig 14337 bp, 16 predicted proteins | sample 19_EM_MG_FD_203310 | JGI IMG/M metagenome (GOLD analysis project Ga0307516, IMG submission 203310) | Populus trichocarpa ectomycorrhiza microbial communities from riparian zone in the Pacific Northwest, United States - 19_EM | ecosystem: Host-associated > Plants > Roots > Unclassified | place... | reverse complement strand
GCGAATACGCTTCTGGCGATCTTCGCTGAGACGCGCAGTCCGGCGGCACGCCTGCTCGGCCAACACGGCGTCTCTCGTGAGCGTGTGGCCGAACTCATCGCTCAAGGCATCGGCAAGACAGGATAGAGGCTGGGCGACGCAACTGCGCCCTCTCTCCGCTTGAAAGGGCAGGTCGGTTGGCCCGGTCAACACCGAGCCAACCGGCAGGGATCAATTCGAGATCGCGGCACGAAGCGGTCGGAAGAAATCCTGAATATCCGCAGCCAGCGCGGCCGGCTGCTCCATGGCGGCGAAATGACCGCCCTTCTTCATCTCGGTCCAGCGCTGAATGTTGGTGTAGGTCTTGTCCGCGATTGACCGCGGCGGCACGATGATTTCCTTCGGAAACGCGGCATAGCCGGTCGACACCGTGACCGGATGATCCGGCGAGATCGGCAATCCCGAGTGCAGGCGTCCGTAATAGGGCCAGAACGAGGAGCCGATCGCCGCGGTGAACCAGTACAGTGAGATATTCGCCAGCATGCGGTCGCGGCTGATGGCGCTGTCCGGCTCGCCGTCATTGTCGGACCAGGTGCGGAATTTCTCGATGATCCATGCGGCGAGACCCGCGGGAGAATCCGTCAGCCCGAACGCAAGCGTCTGCGGCTTGGTGCCTTGAATCTGCTGATACCCGGCTTCTTCCTTCAGGAAGTAGGTAATGCGCTCATTGAATTGCGCGGCGCCGTCCGAGGACGTCGTGACTTTTTCCCGTGGCACGTAAAGCAGGTTGAGGTGGATGCCGAGGACGGACGACGGATAGTTCTGGCCGATCAGCGAGGCGACGCCGGCGCCCCAATCGCCGCCTTGCGCGGCGAATCTCCGATAGCCGAGAACCCCGGTCATCAGATCGTGCAGGCAGGCCGCGATGTCCTGAAGGATGAACCGCTTCTGTCCAGGCTTGAACGAGAGCCCGTATCCGGGCAGCGACGGCGCGATCACGGTAAAGGCGTCTTTGGGGTCGCCGCCGAATCGCGCCGGATCGGTCAGCCGCGGGATCATGTCGACGAATTCAAACACGGAGCCCGGCCAGCCGTGCATCAGCAGCAGCGGGTACGGGTTCGGCCCGACGCCGGGCACGTGGAGAAAATGCAGGTCGATGTCGTGCAACGGCACCTTGAACTGCGGGAATTGATTCAAAGTGGCTTCCTGCGCGCGCCAGTCGAAACTGTCCTTCCAGTAGGACACGAGATCACGCATGTAATCGACGCTGGTGCCGAAGGCCCAGGAATCGCCTGGTGGTTCGCCGGGCGCGGCATCGGGGAAGCGGGTGAGGCCGAGGCGGGTTTTCAAGTCGGCGATGGCGGCGTCGGGAATCCTGAGCTCGAATGGTTGGGGCGTCATCACGGATGATCCTTGTTACTGTGTGGTCCGCATTGTCGCCTATCGACGACGCGATGCGGCTTGGCGGATGCTTCACTTCACCGAATGACCGCCCTTCGCTCCACCCACCACGACGCCCGCGGCCTGCTCGATCGGCTTGATCGCGGACGTGAAGTCGGACTCCGCGCCCATGTCGCGGATCACCACTTCCCAGAGCCGGCCGACCGCTTCGGCCACCTCCATCGAGAGCCCGAGCGCGCGCATCTCCTCGAGGCACAGCCGCACATCCTTGACCATCAGGCCGGTGGCGAAGCCGAAGTCGAAGCTGCGCGGCAGGATCGCGCGCGGAAACTTGTCGCGGCTCGCGGTGTTCATGCCGGAGCCCGCGTTGATGACGTCGATCATGACATCGGGATCGAGCCCGGATTTGACGCCCATCACCACGGCCTCGGATGTCGCCACCATCGCGGTCGCCGACAGGAAGTTGTTGGCGAGCTTCATGGTCTGCGCCGAGCCGGGCTGGTCGCCGATGAAGAACACTTTTCCGATCACGTCGAGCGCCGGCTTGATCGCCGCGAAGTCGGCTTTCGGCCCCGACACCATCACGGCGAGCGTGCCCTTCTCGGCGCCCCCGACGCCGCCCGAGACGGGGCTGTCGAGCTGCACGATGTTGCGCCTGGCGAGCAGATCGTAAATCCGCACCGCCATGTGCGAGCCGACGGTGGAGAGATCGACGAAGCGCTTGACGCGCGTGCCCTCGCTCACGCCGCCGTCGCCGGTTGCGACCTCGAGCGAGGCTTGAAGCGAGGGCAGGCTCGCCATCACGGTCTCGACGCGGTCGGCGACGTCCTTTGGGGATGAGGCTGCCTGCGCGCCCATTGCGACCAGTCTGTCGACGGCGTCCTTGCGCGTATCGAACACCACGAGCCGATGCCCCGCCTCGATCAGGCGGCGCGCCATGGGGAAGCCCATTTTGCCGAGGCCGATGAATCCGATGTCCATCATGATCTATCCTAAGTGTCTGGGAACGATCCTCGTCCCGAGCCGCATCGCGGCCGTCTCGAGGGATGAGGCCTCATGGTTCGAGACGCGCGAAGACGCGCTCCTCACCATGAGGGTTGAGATCTTCAGCCCTTGTCGATCTCGGCGAAGACCTCGCGCGCGATGCGGAAGCTGTCGACGGCCGCCGGCATGCCGGCATAGATCGCGACCTGCATCAGGATCTCGCGGATCTCGTCCCGGCTGACGCCGTTGGTCAGCGCCCCCTTGAGATGCACGCGCAATTCATGCGGCCGGTTCAGGATCGAGATCATCGCGATGTTGAGCATGCTGCGGGTCTTGCGCGGCAGTTCCTCGCGGCCCCACACCGAACCCCAGCAATATTCGTTGAGCAGATCCTGGAACGGCTGGTTGAAGCTGTCGACGTTCTTCAGCGCGTTGTTGACATAGGCTTCGCCGAGTACCGCCTTGCGGATTTCGAGCCCCTTGTCGTGCATCTTCTGGTCCATGACGTTTCCTTTGGCAGCTTCTGTGATATCCGGGAGGTTACGGGGTCGCAGGCTCGCAGTCACGCCTTCGTGTTATGCGTAATTCCGGGTGTGGTGCCCTGCGAAGGGGATGCCTCATTGCCGCCCCTGTGCTAGGCTGACGTGCCGGCAGCCTGGAGAGTTTATTGAGCGGACCGACCACTGACCCGTCTGAGCCTGTCAAGGCAGGCGATGCCGTCGCACGGCTGAAGCTGACGCAGGCTTTGCAGCGAGCCACCTATGCCATCGCCTGGGAACGCGCGTGGCCTGATTTGGCGCGGCTGCTCACCGTTGTCGGATTGTTTCTGGTGGCGTCGTGGGCCGGCCTGTGGCTGGCGCTGCCGTCGTTCGCCCGCGCGATCGGGCTTGGCCTGTTCGGCATCGCGGCCCTGGTCGCATTGTTCCCGTTGATTCGGTTTCGCTGGCCGCGCCGCGATGAGGCGCTGAGCCGGCTCGATCGCGGGTCCGGCATCAGCCATCGTCCCGCGACCGCGCTGACCGATACGTTGACGACCGAGGATCCCGTTGCATTGGCGCTGTGGCAGGCGCAGCGCGAACGCACGCTCGCCGCGATCAAGCGGATCCGGGCCGGGCTGCCGTCGCCGCGGCTCACCATCCACGACCCCTGGGCGCTGCGCGCGCTGGTGATCGTAATGACGGCGGCGGCCTACGTTGCTGCGGGCGACGAACGCAGCATGAGGGTGGCTTCCGCATTCGACTGGAACGGCGTGCTGACGCCGATCGATGTCCGGGTCGACGCCTGGGTGACGCCGCCGCTCTATACCGGCAGGCCGCCGGTCATCCTGTCCGCTGCGAACAAGGAAGCCGCGCTGCCCCAGAACGGTCCGCTGACGGTGCCGGTCGGAAGCACGCTGATCGTCCGCTCCAGCGGCGGCACGCTGGACGTCGTCACCGGCGGCGGCCTCACCGAGGCGGCGCCGACCGGAGCGCCGCCCAAGGGAACCAACGAAAAGCACTTTACGATCGCGGCCGACGGCAGCGCCCAGGTCCGCGCTCCTTCCGGCCAGCCGCAGTGGATCTTCGCCGCCACGCCCGACCGTCCGCCGACCATCGCGCTGGCGAAAGACCCGGAACGGCAGGCCCGCGGATCCCTGCAGATGTCCTACAAACTCGAGGACGATTACGGCGTTACCGAAGCGCAGGCGCAATTCGCCGTCCGCAACCCGGCTGCGGCGGCGGCTCAGCCGGCGCGGCCGCTGTTCACTGCTCCGCAATTCCCCCTGGTGTTGCCGAATGCGCGGACCCGCAATGGCGTCGGCCAGACGGTGAAGGATCTCAGCGAAGATCCCTATGCCGGTGCGGATGTGACACTGACACTGACGGCCAAGGACGAGGCCGGCAACGAGGGCAAGAGCGAACCGTTCAGCATGCGCCTGCCGGAGCGGCTGTTCACCAAGCCCTTGGCGCGCGCCCTGATCGAGCAGCGTCGCATTCTCGCGCTCGATGCCAACCGCAACGCCGACGTCTTTACCGCGCTGGATGCGCTGATGATCGCGCCCGAATTGTTCACGCCGGAGACCGGGTACTATCTCGGGCTCTACAGCGTGACGCGGCAGCTCGAGGCCGCCCGCACCGACAATGCCTTGCGCGAGGTCGTCGCCAGCCTCTGGGCGCTCGCCGTCACCATCGAGGACGGCGACATCACCGACGTGGACAAGGCGCTGCGCGCGGCGCAGGAGGCCCTGAAGCAGGCGCTGGAGCGCGGCGCCAGCGACGAAGAGATCAAGAAGCTGACCCAGGATCTGCGGGCGGCGCTGGACAATTTCATGCGCCAGCTCGCCGAGCAGCTGAAGAACAATCCGCAGCAGCTGGCGAGACCGCTCGATCCCAATACCAAGATCCTGCGCCAGCAGGATCTCAACAACATGATCGACCGCATGGAGCGGATGTCGCGCTCCGGCGACAAGGATGCCGCGAAGCAGCTGCTGGATCAGCTCCAGCAAATGCTGGAAAACCTGCAGATGGCGCAGCCCGGCCAGTCCGGCGACAACGACATGGACCAGGCGCTGAACGAACTCGGCGACATGATCCGCAAGCAGCAGCAGTTGCGCGACAAGACCTTCAAGCAGGGGCAGGATTCGCGGCGCGACCGCATGCGCGGCAAGCAGCAGGGCGACCAGACCATGGGCGACCTGCAGCAGGATCAGCAGAGCCTGCGCGACCGTCTCAAGAAGCTGCAGGACGAACTCGCCAAGCGCGGTATGGGCCAGAAACCGGGTGACAAGGGCGCCCGCGGCGAGAAGAGTCAGGGCGAACAGGGGCAGCAGGGCGAACAGGGCGAGGACGGCGACGAGCAGCAGGCCGATAGCGGAGACGCGCTCGGCGACGCCGACGAGGCGATGGGCGATGCCAGCGGCAAGCTTGGCGACGGCAACGCCGACGCCGCGGTGGACTCGCAGGGCCGCGCGCTGGACGCGTTGCGCAAGGGCGCCCAGAGCCTCGCCGATTCGATGCAGCCGGGCGACGAGGGGCAGGGCGACGGCCCCGGCAATCGCCCTGGCCGCCAGCAAAGCGCGGGCAAGTCCACCGATCCGCTCGGACGGCCGCTGCATGGGCACGACTACGACGACATGACGGTGAAGATCCCGGGCGAGATCGACGTGCAGCGGGTGCGCCGCATCCTCGAGGAGCTACGCCGCCGCCTGGCCGATCCGGCCCGGCCGCAGATCGAGCTCGACTACATCGAGCGGCTGCTGAAGGATTATTGAGCGCGCCGGCCCTTTGCGTGCACCCGACGGGTCGCGCGGACCATCCGTTGCCGTCATTCCGGGGCGACGCGAAGCATCGAACCTCGGATATGCAATTGCACATCTGGGAATATCGAGCGGCAAGTGCCGATTGCCGCTGCACCACGATCTCTGAAACGCTATTCCGTGCTCTTCAAGGAGGTCGTGGTGTTCAACGCGTCACCCGGATCGGCTCGGTTTGTCCGCAGGGGCGTGTCGGCAAGCGTAGCCTCGGGGAGCGGAGCGATACCCGGGTCTTGAATCGCCGCGACGCTGCACTCAATTTGACGCCCGCGCGGGCGCAAGGCATTTTTCTGGCAGCGCAAGCTGCCCATCTAATTCAGTCGTCGCTTCCAGCTAGCGTATTTGAACCGCGCCGTTTCTTCGGTTGATGGCTGCGTCCGCATCGCGGATCGTGCCAGACACGGATCCTGCCAATTCCGGACGTTGAACCTCGCCATCATTTTCGCACACTAATAACCCGGCGGACGCGCCGGTCGCGGCACATGGCGCTGGAGAAAGGCGGCTTGCGCGTTCCGGCCGCACCGAACGTTGCTGCAAGCGTTTTCAAGAGTCCTGACACGACCCTGTTGAGGAGATCGGCCCATGGCATGGGACACCCAATATGCACTCGACGGGTTCTTCATGTTCGGCGGCCCGCTCAACGTCACTCAATATGCCATCGATCCCGACGACAACAAGTTCGGACAGTCGACCGACACCTACTGGGTCGCGCGTTTCCTGCTGGACGAAGAGATCCACGTCATCGCCCGTCTGAATGCGCTCATGAAAGGTCCGATCGTGTACCATCCTGTGGTCTATTTGCTGCGTCGGTCGTCCAACTCGGTCGGTCCGGAGTGGCTGATGGAACAGCGGTTTCACAAGTCCTGGCTGTTTTCGCTCGGCGGGAATTACTACGATCCGCGAAATCCCGGCGCGTCAACGGCAGGACAAACGCTTGGATTAGCCTTTCACAAGGCGGACAATCGACACATCCACCCGCGCCTCTGACGAGCCAGGAGCCGCGCAAGCAACGCGTAGGGTGGAGTAGACATTATCGCGATTTCCAAGTTCACCGTCACCAATGCGAAGCCGATCGATGCCACGAACTGGCTCACCCTGAGAGATGTCTTCGGTCCGCAGGAAATTGCGGATCCATCACCGCGCGGAGACTGTGTGGTGCAGGCCGACACCTTGCCGCTGAACGACCCGGCTGAATGGGCGATCATGATGTTGAGAATGACGATCAGCTTGCGCATGCAGGCGACCAGGGCAACCTTTGCCAATTTGCCCTTGGCGATCAGGCGACGATAGAAGGCCTTGAGGGCCGGGTTGTGCCGGGTCGCAGCTCCCAGGCAAGCCATGTAGAACAGACTGCGCACCTTGCGGCGTCCCCCTCGATCTGGCGCCCGCCCTGCCGTTTACCGCTATCATCATCGTAAGGCGCGACGCCCAGCAAGGCGGAGACGGCCTCGTTGCTCGCCTCGCCCAATTCCGGCATCGCTGCGATCAGGCCAGCAGACGTCGTGCCGGCAAGTCATCCCGGCACGCTCTCGATGATCTCGGCGCGCGCGGCAAGATGCGGCGTGGCCTTGACCATTGCGGCGATCGCCGCCTCGAGCTCGGCAAGCTCGACGGCAATGGCCTCGGCACCTTTGGACCTACCGTCAGCAAGCTTCCGGACGAGACGACAGTCGAAACTGGCGTAAAATCCTGCGGCTCGCGAATTATCGAGGGCATGCGCAAGGCAGGGATTTCCAAATGGGTGAATTGACGAGCAGGTGGCAAACCCGATGTCGTCAATCTCCACGACCTATCTGGCTGCGAAAACTGATTCCCCCGTCGGTACGCGGCCGCTAAATGAGACGACAACGGCACCGGGAGCCTGGTCAACATATGCCGCGAGAAGACGAGGACGTTTCATGAGCCCGCGTCGGTTGGGGAAGCTTGATATAGATCAAGCGTGATCGACTTGTGCTGCTCGACAATTTTTTCGGTGGGTGCCATTTCAACCGGCAAAGAGGGCAATCGAATGATATCGAGAACTGCGATATTGTGCTGCTGGATCACTGCTCTGTCGAGCGCGGGGCCCGCACTGGCCCAGGTCGACCTTTCGACCTATGCGGACGGCAACGGCTACGTCGATGTTCAAAAGCTGACCTGTGCCCAACTGGCAAATACGTTTCAGGAAGACGCGGACTATCTCACCGTGTGGTACAGCGGCTGGTATAACGGTCTCGCCAAGAAGCATATGATGCACGTTGACCGCGCTAAGTCGCTCGAGCATCAAATCATCGTCCATTGCAAGGCAAATCCCGGGAAGAAAGTCATTGAAGCTATCGATGTGGTCTTCAAAAACTACAGGGACGAGAAGGGCATCAAGTTGAAGTAGTGTACCTCGGCCGTGTGTCATGTTCGCGCTGCGACAAGGATCGGAATGGTGATTGGGCGACACTGCAGGCAGGACGGTTTGCAGACAACCATCTCCGAGCGCTAGAGGCGGCTCACGATCGGTAAGGCGGGTGAAGGCCCGGCCAGGCTGAAAGCGATGGCAGATGCCGTGATCAGCGCGGTGCCCAGCCATCTCCGGCCGTCATCGTTTGCAGTCGCGGGAGCCACCGTGACGGCCGTTGCCTTCGCCGCCATGGCAACCAACATGGCGATCAATGCGGCCAATCGCGAAGTGGCCGCCAGAACGACTGCCGCATCTCGTAGTTGACGGTGCCGGGATCGATGCCGATGTCACGCAGGATCCGCTCGTCTAAGTGTGCGAGTTCGCGGCGCGCCACGCTGCGGCGGCGCCACTCGCGCAGGCTCGCGACGATCGAGCCCGAGATCACGCGCCAGCGCGTGAGTGGCGCCCCGACCGGGCGAATGGGACCAGTGGCCGCCGGCTGATGCCTGGCCGATGCCCGCGGGGCCGCACTTTGCCCAGCAACTGGGTCCCGAAGCATGGGCGCAGGGATTGGCTGCTGGCGCTCCTGCAAGAGTGTCGACATGATTGCCTCCTGGTTTCTTTGCGTTGCGACTTACCGAAAAAAATGGCGTTGCTTCAGTGTCTTGGTTCAGGTTCGGCGCGAGCCGCTACGACCTCGGCGATCGCTGCACCGGTTATGCGCCACTATACCTGTCACCACGTGTCAGGTATTTTCTGCTAGGCTTTCGAAATGCGAGCGAGCCGGCTGTTGTCGATCCTATTGCTCTTGCAAGCCCGCGGTCGGATGACGGCCGAAGCGCTCGCGAGCGAGTTCGAGGTTTCGGTTCGCACGATCTATCGTGACGTCGATCAGCTCAGCGCCGCGGACGTGCCGATCTATGCGGATCGCGGCCCGAGCGGCGGTTTCCAGCTGCTCGATGGCTACCGCACCAAGCTCACGGGCCTTTCGCCCGCCGAGGCCGAAACGCTGTCGCTCGCCGGCCTGCCCGGACCGGCCGCGCAACTCGGGCTCGCCGATGTGCTCACGGCGGCCCAACTGAAATTGAGCGCGGCGTTGCCCGAACGCGCGCGCGCGAATGCAGGCCGCGTCGCCGCGCGGTTCCACCTCGATCCGGTTGGCTGGTTCCGCAGTGCCGATGACACCAGGCTGCTGCCGACGATCGCCAATGCAGTGTGGAACGAGAAGTGCCTCGACGTGCGCTACCGGCGCGCCGAGGGCGCGGTCGAGCGCCGGCTGCAGCCGCTCGGCCTCGTGCTCAAGGCGGGCGTCTGGTACCTGGTCGCGCAGGTCGGCGATCAGCCGCGCACCTATCGTGTCTCCAACATCACCGACCTCGCGGTAACCGAGACGTCGTTCAAACGGCCGAAGAATTTCGACCTGATGCGGTTCTGGGTCACGTCATCACGCGCGTTCGAGACCAGCGTCTACCATTCCAGCGCGACGCTGCGCGTGACGGCGCGCGGCCTCGTCAAGCTCGACGTGCTCGGCTCGCTGGTCGCTCGGGCGGCCGCCGAGACGGCGACGCCGTCGGATGCCGACGGCTGGCTCAGCGTAACGATTCCGATCGAGTCGATCGACCGGGCCGCGTCCGGTCTGATTGCGCTCGGCGCCGACGCAGAGGTCCTTGAACCCCTGGAACTGCGCGAGCGGCTCGCCACGACGGTGCAGGAGCTCGTCCGATTGTACGCGCCCACCCCGCCGACGGAGTGCCGCCCGCGACAGCGCAAGCGGCGCTGAAGGCCGCCCTTGGTGCCGCGGGCGTGAACGACCGGGAAAAAATTTCGAGTTCCTGTCGGCAAACGGCAACTTCCTTCGTCCTGTGACACGCGTGCGTCTGGCTCGATGAAATCTCCCACGAGCAGCCGAAAGACAAAGTTCGGGCCCGGACAGCACCGCACCGATAGAACACTGCGGACTGCGTAAGCTTAGCGAAAGGACAAGAAATGCCCAAAAACACGCCCAAGAACACGATCTGCCTGTGGTACGATAAGGATGCGGAAGCTGCTGCCCGCTTCTACGCCGAAACCTTTCCCGATAGCGCCGTGAGCGCCGTCCACCGTGCACCCGGTGACTACCCCTCCGGCAAGGAGGGCGACGTGCTGACGGTCGAATTCACGGTCGCCGGCGTCCCATGTATGGGCCTCAACGGCGGCCCCATGTTCAAGCATAACGAGGCCTTCTCGTTTCAGATCGCCACCGATGATCAGGAGGAGACCGACCGCTACTGGAATGCGATTGTCGGCAATGGCGGCCAGGAGAGCCAGTGCGGCTGGTGCAAGGACAAATGGGGCATCTCCTGGCAAATCACGCCGCGCGTGCTGACAGAGGCGATGGCGGCCGGCGGCGATGAAGCCAAGCGCGCATTCGGTGCCATGATGGGCATGAAGAAAATCGACGTCGCCGCGATCAAGGCGGCGCGGCGCGGTTGATCTTCACAACAGGACTTCCCGTTGGCCGAATCTTGGCCGGACTCGGTCGTCGCGGGAGCGAGACGCACGTCTCTCGGGCCTGTCGGCCGCGGGGAAATGCAACGACGTTGCGGCGCCATTATTGCGCCGCACGAGCCCGCTTTTGGCACATCGCGGCGCGGCGCGGAGAAAGCCGGTCGCAATCGGGGCATCGCGGAGGTATGACGGCTGAGCGCATCACCGGCAAGGAAACGGCGCTGCCGCCGCTGTCCGAGCGGTGACCCGCGCAAGACCGGACGAAGACGCCACATGCTTAGGTCAGCGTTTCCTTGCTTCGAATCCTATCAGCATCCTCAAACCTTATCCTGAGGAGCGTCGCGCAAGCGATGCGTCTCGAAGGATGGCCACGGGCGAACCCGTAGGGTGGGTTGGAGGCGAAGCCGTAAACCAACGATCTTTTCAAGTCCTTCAACTCATGCTGCCGGGTATGAAGCAACGGACGCGCGGATGGCCGTCGATGTAGTGCTTCCAGACCATCGTCCGCCCGGCGAGGTTCGGTTGCGTGATGACGGCGCCGTCGGGCACCAGAACCCATTCGCCCTCGATGTGGACGCGATAATGCCCACGGTCGGACTCCCAATCCGGATCGGCCACGATGTATGCGTCGGCGTTGGTGCAGCACGGCCCGAATTCGCTCTCCAGACCTTCGAACCATGACTTCAGCGGTGAATTCGCGTAGCGACCGTCATCGCGCCCAAGCCCCGGTGTGGTGAGCAACAGCAGGCTTATCAACGACACCGACATCGCATACCACTTTTGATGCATCTCTTCTCCGCAATCGCGATGAGGATCATCGCGAGGACGTTCCGCATTCAATCTCCCGAGCACTTCGACACCTCAATCAATCGGCGTGAAGTCAGTTGCTTGCACGATCGCCTTCCACCGTTCGGATTCGGATGCGAGCAGCCGGGCAAAGTCGCCCATGGAGATCGAGTCTATCTCAACCGCAAACTTTGCCAGGCCCGATTTGACATCATCAATGCGCAGAGCCGCTTGGATGGCACGATTGAGCCTTTCGACGATATCTGCCGGCGTCTTCGCCGGAACGAAAAACCCTGTCCTGATGACGTCCTCAAGCGAGGGATAACCGGCTTCTGCCATCGTCGGCACAGCGGGAAGAAATGGGCTGCGGCGCGGCCCGGTGGTCACCAGCGCACGAAGATCTCCGGATTGGACCTGGCCCAGCGAAGTTTGGATCGGCAAAATGTTGGAAGCGATCTCGCCTTTGAGGAGATCCTCGACCGCCGCGCGGCCTGGATAGGGCACGTGCAGGAACTCGAAACCCGCAATGCGCCCGAGCATCGCACCGATGAAATGCAGCGAGGTTCCAGCACCCACCGTGCCATAGGTGGCTTGCTTCGGGTTGGCACGACACCATGCGACGAAATCGGCGAGCGTCCTCACGTCACCCGGCACCTTCGGACCGATCGTCAGCAAGGTTGCGGATGAGATGACGGTCGAGACTGGCGTGAAATCCTGCGGCTCGTATCTGAGCGTCTTGTAGATGTGCGGAAAGATCGTGATGAAACCAAGCGGCGCGATCAGGATGACCGATCCGTCGGCATCGGCGGCCTTTACGGCCTCCACCGCGATACGACCGCTCGCGCCCGGCCGGGGCTCGACGACGATCGACACCGCGTAATCCTTCATCTGGCCGGCGATGAGCCGTGTCATCGCGTCCAGCGTCCCGGGCGTGAAGCCCGTCAGGATATGCACGGTTTTTGCGAGCGATTGTGCGATGCCCGGTGGCACGAGACCAGCAGCGGAGAACGCGGCTCCGGCCGCCGACACCTTCAACAAACCGCGACGTGTGATCATGATTTCTCCCGCTGGTTCGACCTCGCCCGCTCGCTATCTGGTTTCATCAATCTCTGCGTTCAGACTTGGAAATTCGGTGATCGACGAGCGCGGCCGCCTCACCGAACCCGTTGGTGGACGCGGCTTCATTGGACCGCACGAACAGAAAACGGGACGCCACGGATATTTGTGCGTCGGCGCTGCCGTCCTGGCCGATGAGGATGAGTCCGGCTCCGCCATTAGCCACATTTAGAATGCCAGGCTCGCCGTTCCATCTCTTGATTGGCTGCATTCCGATGATGAGAAATTCACCGATCGGCTGGTCGAAATATTGAAGCCTCAGTTGTGGCGCGACTTCTGCGGCCGCAAATCCAAAGCCCAGCCGTCGAGCGCGCGCATAGATGTCCGCCAGCGACGCAGTCTCGCTCTCAAAGCCGAGTTCGGCCGCCGACACCGCAAGAAGCTCCACACTTGCCTTGACGGCGCTGAGGGTAAACGCCGGTCGAGCAAGAATTTCCCCCGCCGAGTTGCCGATGCCACAGCCTGCTGTGTCCAACGCGCCAGTGAGTGCAGACAAACTTGTAAACGTCCCAACGGTAATCGTCTTCCACACCGGAACAGCGGCGGCCGACTTGACCAGGACTAACGGCCTATTCGCTGTGGGCGCTTTCTTGAGCGTCAGGTGGTTCTGCAGGACATCTTTCGCCGTGCATTGAGCGCTGGCTTCCCTGGCGAACGAGACGATGCATGCAGTGCAGAGCAGCACCGCAAGGAACGTCCCGCCATGGCCCGATCGGATGCCCCGCGGGTCGATAAGGCGGTTCGAGGCGGCGTTGACGACCTCGCCGCAGGTCATGCCGATATCCATTAACTCGCGGTCGTTCAAGGCGCACAAGTCGGCTCGCAACCGCGCATGCTTGCGCCATTCCTGAAATACGTCCCAGCATCTCTCCAGGAAGCCGGAGATGGGACGTGTCGATCTGGTTGTTCGGTGCAGCCTCACGGCGCCGTGAACCGTGTTCATGTGGCATCTCCCGAGAACAGCTTTATCCGCGCGAGAGTACCAAGGCACGGCCAGGCGCGCTCAACCTCCGGCTGACATTTTCCTAACCATCCTCTTATTCTTGCGTTACAATCATGGCCCAGCAGCCTGGGAAGGGCCGCTTGCGCTATCTCTTCGAAAACTCAGCCACCATTGGGACATGACGGCGTGGCCGGATCTATTGCCGGTTCTATATGGTCGCGAATGTGCCCGAGCGGACACTGGTCGAACGGGAGACCTCCTCCGCTCACCCCTCCGGCACTCCGGCCATCCGCATGCCCTCATACACACGTTCGCGTCCGGCGAGATAAGTTACAGAATCGTTCGCCGCGCGGGCTCGGTAGCGGCGGAGAGTGAAGGTCGGATTGAGCACAAGGCCCGCCTGCACGGCGGCCCGCGCCTCATTGAGTGAGCCGAGCAGCGCCAGGGCGGCTGCGAGATAGAAATGCGGGACGGGATGATTTCGGTTGGTCTCGATGCTCCGGCGCATCCAGGCAACTGCCTCAGCATCGGCGCCGAGAAACAACTTGGCGAGACCGACAAACATGAACCACCGGTAGGCGCTGCTATCGCGAGGCGAGAGGCGAAGCGCCTCGCGGATATGGGCCTCGGTCTCCTCGCTGCGACCGAGAAAAAACTTGGCGAGACCGATGAAGGCATGAGCGTCGGCCAAATTGTGATCCAGTGCCAACGCCCGTTCGCATGCGGCGATGCCTCGGACCGGGTTGGTAAATGATTGGACGAGGCCCAGGACGCTATGGGCCCGAGCATGGTTTGGCGCAAGGGACAGAGCCCTGGTTAAGGCTGCCTCGGCCGCCGTGAAGTGCGCTTTTCAGTCGTCGGTGATAAGGTTGGCCCCAATCGCCGCTTCAACCCGCGCCGCGCCGACCAGCGCCTCGACATTGTCGGGATCGAGTGCCAGGGCACGGTCGAAAAAAGCCTGCGCCTGCGTCATGTATT
>Ga0307516_10006018_pt1 | contig 14339 bp, 13 predicted proteins | sample 19_EM_MG_FD_203310 | JGI IMG/M metagenome (GOLD analysis project Ga0307516, IMG submission 203310) | Populus trichocarpa ectomycorrhiza microbial communities from riparian zone in the Pacific Northwest, United States - 19_EM | ecosystem: Host-associated > Plants > Roots > Unclassified | place... | reverse complement strand
GATCGAGCACGCCGACACTCACTGTGACCAACGGCGCTCCAACACGACGCGAGGAGAGGGCCGTGGACACAGGAGATCGACTGCTGACGCCCGGGGAGGTGGCCGCGCTGTTCCGGGTGGATCCGAAGACGGTCACGCGCTGGGCAGCCGCCGGACGTATCGGCAGCATCCGCACTCCGGGTGGCCACCGCCGGTTCCGCGAGTCGGAGGTGCGCGCGCTGCTCGAAGGCGACGGTGTGGTGGAGGAGATGCGCGAAGACGACGCCGCCAACCGCCCGCGAAACGGCGGGCCGACCAATCCGGGGCAGAGCTACGGCCCACCCAACGGATTGCGCTGACGCGCGGCGGTGTCCTACCGCCCCGAGCCCAGTTCGCCCGCCCAGCGGGTGAAGAGCTCATGGGGCACGCCGAGAGCGTCCAGCACCTTGCCCGCCACGAAGTCCACCAGTTGCCCGGCGGTCGCCTGCGCCCCGGAACCGTAGAAGCCGGGGCTGGCGGGCAGGACCACCGCTCCGGCGTCGTGCAGGGCGATCAGGTGCTCCAGGTGGCTGCGGGTCACCGGGGTCTCCCGGGGCACGATCACCGTCCGGCGGCGCTCCTTGAGGTTGACCTCGGCGGCCCGCTGGAGCAGATCCTTGGACAGCCCGATCGCGATGCCCGCGCAGGCCGCCGTGCTGGCGGGCACGACCGCCATGCCCCGGGCCGGGTACGAGCCGCTGCTCGGCCCCGCCGCCAGGTCGCTCGCGGGCCAGTAGGCCAGGTCGCCGAGGTCCCGGCCGAGCCAGGCCGCCACGTCGTCCTTCCAGTGCGCGTCCCGGATGGTGGCACCGGTCTCGTCCAGCAGCGTGAGCCGGGCGGCCTTGGAGACCACCAGATCCACGGACTCGCCGGCGTCGAGCAGCGCTGACAACACAGCCCTGGCGTAGGGCGTGCCAGACGCTCCCGAGACGCCGACAATCCAGGGGTTTCGCATCCGTCAAGGATGCGCCCTAGCCGACCGCCTCGGTCAGCGGGTACCAGGTCGCGGGGTCGTCCGGATCCGCCGGAACCGCACCGTTGACCACGTCGAGCAGTTCGGCGGTGGACGTGCCACGCCCGCCGCGCGCCTCGATCTGCACCTTGCCGTCGGCGGTGTCGCGGTAGCAGCGGCTCTCCTCAGCCACGCAGAACGACGGGCCGGCGGACGGATTCTCCGCGGCGTAGCGCCGCGGGTAGACCATCACCTCGATCACCTGGACGTCCGCACCGGCCGTCTGGGGATCGTCCAGGACGTCCGGCAGGCCGGTGTAGGACACCTCGCCCTTCAGCAACCGCAGGTAGGAGCCCTTGGGCATGGAGAAGCTCCCGTCCGCGTGGCTCGCGGTGCCACCGCTGTCAAGGGCGTAGCCGGCCGGCACCTCCGGCAGCCGGAAGCTCACCTTCAGCGTCCGTGGTGCCGTGAACCGCAGACCTGCCGCGACTGTGATCAGTTCTTCCTTGGTGAGGGCGGACTCCGAGGTCCGCACCACGGCCCAGGTGTCGTCGGCGTACGGGAAGGCCACGGCGTCCGCGACAGCCCGGCCCGGGACGCCGTTGATCGGCACCTCGGCTCCCGCAGTGAACGCTGCCGGATCGAAGGCGCCCCGGCGGTAGGCGGTGACCGTGCCCACCGGGGGCACGATCCAACCGGGCGCGTACGTCAAGGTTGTTGATCTATCGCGCGCGACCCCACCGACGATCACGTCGCGTTTCTTGCGCGGGTCGTAGATCTGGGCGATCTGGTATCCGGGCGACACCTGTACCGCCTCGGTGACCGTGAACCTGCCCGCGTCGTACCCCTTGATCGTGGCCGTGAGGCCGGGGCCGGGGATCGCGGGGGTCACCGCCGGCGGCGCGGCCCGGTCCTCGCCGAACATCAGGCGAGGCAAGGCGATCGCCGCGGCGACCGCCACGACCGCCGCGGCGGCCACGACGCCGGTCCAGGCCGTCCGCCGGCGGTTGCGCAGCCGGCGGCCGGCGGTCACCGCGTCCTCGACCCCGTACCGCGGCGCCGGTGCGTCGGCCTTGGCGGCCTCCAGCAGGTCAGGCAGTTCGTACTTCATGGTGTCCCTCCTGGCCGTCCAGGGAAAGTTCGACGCCCAGCACCTGGCGCAGGGTCTCCAGCCCCCGGGAGGTGTAGGCCTTGACGGTCCCCTCGGGGCAGCCGAGAGTCTCGGCCGTCTGCCGGACGCTCAGACCCTCCAGGAAACGCAGCACCAGCACGGCACGCAGCTTCACCGGCAGTTGCCGGAGCGCGGCGCGCAGTCGCAGGCGTTCGTCGACCGAGGCGGTGCCGTCGGGCAGGGCTCGCTCGGGCATGGCATGGCTGACGGACCGTTCCCGTCGCCACCACGGCCGGCGGGTCTCGTCGATCGCCGCCCGGACCACCGCGGTCCGGGCGTAGCCGACCGGGCCGGTGATTCGCGGCCACTTGACGTACATCCTGGCCAGCACGGTCAGCACGGCGTCCTCCGCGGCCTGCCAGTCACCGCAGGTGAGGTAGGCGAGCCCGCGCAGATGCTCCATCTGCGCACCGACGAAGTGCCGGAACTCCGTCTCGATGTCTGTCACGCCGGATAGACGGAGCCGGGGCCCCGCGCGGTTACAACAGGATCAGGTCGAGGAGCGCGAAGCCGAACAGCGCGATGCCCACGAAGCCGTTCGCGGTGAAGAACGCCCGGTTGACCTTCGACAGGTCGTTCTCGGTGACCACGATGTGCTGGTAGCCGAACGCGACCGCGGTCAGCGCCAGGCCGATCCACCAGAGCCAACCCAGGCCGACGACCTGGCCGAACCCGACGAACAGCGCGAAGGTCAGCACGTGCGTGACGGTGGAGATGCGCAGCGCCGCGCGCACCCCGAAGCGGGCCGGGGTCGAATGCACCCCGATCCGCCGGTCGACCTCCACATCCTGGCAGGCGTAGATGATGTCGAAGCCGCCGATCCAGAGCCCGACCGCGACCCCCAGCAACCAGGCCGGCCCTGAGCCGTCGAAGGTGCCGGTGATCGCCAGCCAGGCGCCGACCGGCGCGACGGCCTGGGCCAGCGCCAGCACGTAGTGCGGGAAATTCGTGAAGCGCTTCGCGTACGGGTAGATCACCAGCGGGACCACCGCAAGCGGCGAGAGCACCAGGCAGAGCGGATTGAGCAGGCCGGCGGCGAGGAAGAGCACGATCAGCGACACGGCCGCGCCGCTCCAGGCCGTGCGCACGCTCACGGCGCCGGTGACCAACTCCCGGTTCTGGGTACGCGGATTCTGCGCGTCGATCTTGCGGTCCAGGATGCGGTTGGCCGCCATGGCGAAGGTCCGCCCGGCCACCATCGCGGCCGTGACCAGCAGCAGATCCACCCAGTGCACGCCGGTGCCGTCGCGATCCATGGCGACCAGCGCGGACAGGTAGGCGAACGGCAGCGCGAAGATCGAGTGCTCGATCGCCACCAGCTTCAGGAACGACTTGACCTTGCCCGGCTGCTCCGGCGCTGCGGCAACCGCCGTCATAGCTCATATTCCTTCCACCGCTTGTCGACCAGCGAGACCACCTCGTCCGCCATGGTCATCTCTTCCGGCCAGCCGCGGGTGTAGCCCTCGGTGGGCAGCTTACGGGTCGCGTCGAGGCCCGCCTTGCCACCCCAGAACTGCTGGTAGGAGGCGTGGTCGAGGTGGTCGACCGGGCCCTGGGTGAGCACCAGGTCGTGGTCGTAGTCGACGTTGCCGAACGCCCGGAACGCCACCTCGTTGTAGTCGTGCACGTCGCAGTCCTCGTCGACGATCACGATGAGCTTGGAGAGCGACATCAGGTGCGCGCCCCAGATGGCACTCATGATCTTCTGCGCGTGCTTCGGGTAGCGCTTGCGGATCGAGACGATCACGCAGTTGTGGAAGACCCCGGCGGCCGGCATGTCGTAGTCGACGATGTCCGGGATCAGCATCTTGAGCAGGGGCAGGAAGATCCGCTCGGTGGCCTTGCCGAGGCCGTGGTCCTCCTGCGGCGGCTTCGAGGTGACGATCGAGTGGTAGATGGGCTGCTTGCGCATCGTCATGCACTCGATGTGCAGCACCGGGAAGGGCTCGACCGGGGTGTAGAAGCCGGTGTGGTCGCCGAACGGCCCCTCGGGCGCCCGCTCCCCCGGCTCCAGATAGCCCTCGAGGACGATCTGCGCCTGCGCGGGCACCTGCAGCGGCACGGTCAGGCAGTCGATCATCTCGACCCGCTCGCCGCGCAGGAAGCCGGCGAACAGGTATTCGTCGATGTCGCTGGGCAGCGGCGCGCTCGCGGCGTAGCTGACCACCGGGTCGCAGCCGATCGCGACGGCGACGGGCAGCCGCTCGTTTCTTCGTTCCGCCACGGCGTGGTGCGCGGTGCTGTCCTTGTGGATCTGCCAGTGCATGCCGAGGGTGTTCTTGGAGTGCTGCTGCAGCCGGTAGAGGCCGAGGTTGCGCTTGCCGGACTCCGGGTGCTTGGTGTGGGTCAGCCCGTAGTTGTGGAAGACGCCGCCGTCGTCGGGCCAGACCTGCAGGCCGGGCAGCCTGTCCAGGTCGACGTCGGCGCCACGGAGGACGACCTCCTGGCAGGGCGCGCTCTTGACCTTCTTCGGCGGCACCGACTTGAGCTGCAGCACCTTGCCGATGCCGTCGCGGATGCCGGACCAGCCGACCGGCAGCTCCGGCTGGATCAGCGAGCCGATCCGGTTGCCGACGTCGTCGAGGGAATCCACCCCGAGCGCCATCGCCATCCGCTTCTCCGTGCCGAAGAGGTTGACGACGATCGGCATCTCGCCGCGGGTCGGGCGCTCGAAGAGCAGGGCCGGGCCGCCGGCCCGGACAGTGCGGGTGACGATCTCGCTGATCTCCAGCGTCGGGTCGACCGGCACGCGGACCCGGCGCAGCTCGCCGGCGGCCTCCAGGGCCGAGATGAAGCTCTGCAGATCGTGGTACGGGAAGCCCTTCGCAGCCATGTTCCCAGTCTCGCACCACGGTATGACACGTGATCAGGGGGCGGGAACCGTCACCGGGGATCTCGTGTCGCGTTGACCGGGAGATGTGGTTTCCGCGCTGATCAGAGGCGAGGTGGGCGGCTTGAGGTTCCGGTCCGTGGCGCGCTGGTGCGCCCTGGGTGGTCTGATCGCGGCGTTGGCCACCGCGCTTCCGGCGGCCTCGCAGCATCGGAGACGGCTGCCCGCCTGCCCGGCCGGTGCGGCGTCGGCGACACCCCCTACCCAGCCGGCCGGGCGGTATACCCGCCACGCCTGCCGCTCGACGGGGCCGACTCTGGAGTCGGGGGTGCGGCTGGACCGGATGCGTGAGCTCGCCACCCCGAGCGGCTATCACCATCTGGGCGCGGGCACCGGCGGCGAGTGGGGCGGGGTCTCCGGCCGCTTCCAGATCGTGGACGGCGCGGTCCGGCGGAACACGTACGACTTCGTGGCGGGCCGCTTCATGGTCAAGCGCGACATGGGCGCCGGCTCCATCGCCTGGCTGGAGGCGGGCTGGGCGGAGACCGGCTGGGCGGGCGCCGGCCGCCAGCACATCTACACGTTCAACACGAACACCAAGACCTGGCAGTTCTACGACCAGTACCAGCTCAAGCCGGGCGACCGGGTCTGGCTGGACCTGCACACCGACTCCGACAACGTCTGGCAGGCCTGGCTCTGGTGGAACAACCGGTGGAACCTGCTGACCGCGCAGCAGTTGCCGGTCGGCTCCCGCGCGTACGTCGAGCAGTACGTCGAGGTGCACGTCGACTCGAGCCGCCCGGCCCGGCTGGTGGTGCCGCCGGTGACGGTGGACAACGTTCAGCTGCGGCCCCCGGACGGCGGCACCGCGCGCTACTGGCGCGACGACGTCGACACCCAGATCGGTGACCTGGCCAAGCAGCGGGCGGGCGGCTTCTGCCTGAACTGGGTGACCCGCTACGACACCTGGACCGCCGGTGACTGCCCGGGCGGCGGGGGCGCCGGCCTGCCGAACCCGCCGGTCTCGCCCCCGGCCGAACCGTCGGCCACGGCCGAACCGTCGGCGAGCGCCGCACCGGCGGTGGGTCAGCGGTAGGCGCGTTCCTGGAGGGCGAAGAGCTCGGCATAGCCGCCGCCGGCGGCCATCAGCTCGGCGTGGGTGCCCTGCTCGGTGACCCGGCCGTCGGACAGGACCACGATCAGGTCGGCCATCCGTACGGTGGTGAACCGGTGCGAGACCAGCACGGTGACCGCGCCCTGCCGGGTGGCCGCCCGGACCTGCGCCACGAAGTGCTGGAACAGTTCATGCTCCGCGAGCGGGTCCAGCGCCGCCGTCGGCTCGTCCAGCACCACGCACAGCGGCGGCCGCTCGCCGGTGACCTCACGCATCAACGAGCGGGCCAGGGCCAGCCGCTGCCACTGGCCCAGCGACGGCTCCACCCCGCCGAAGGCCGCGCCGAGCTGGGCGTCCAGCCCCCGTGGCAGCTGGGCCAGCACCTCGGCGGCACCGGCCCGGGTGACCGCCGCGGTGACCGCCGGCCGGTCCCGGACATGCCGGATGGCGCCCACCCCGACCGTCTCCCGGGTCAGCAGGCGCAGCCGGGCGAAGTCCTGGTAGACGCCGGACAGTCGGGCGCGCCAACCGGCCCGCTCGATGGCCGGCAGCGGCTCGCCGTCGACGCTGAGGTGCCCGGAGGTCGGCTCGTAGACGCCGGTGAGCAGCTTGATCAGCGTCGACTTGCCGGCGCCGTTCGCGCCCACCACCGCGACGGTGCTGCCCGCCGGCAGGTGCAGGCTGACTCCCTTGAGGACGTCGTGCTCGGCCTGCGGGTAGCGGAAACGCACGTCGTGCAGCGTGATGCCGTGGGTCAGCCGGTCCGGCGCGGGCGCGCCCGGGCGGGCCGTCTCCTCGACGTACCGCCGCAGCCACGAGTAGTGGCCGACCACCTGGCCGGCCTCGGCCACCTCGCTGAGGCTGACCAGCACCGCACGGAGCTGGGTCTGCAGCTGGGTGGCGAGCGAGACCACGAGGACGGCCGCGCCCACGGTGGCCCGGCCCGCGCCGATCAGGTCCGCGACGACGGTAAGGGCGACGGCGACCCCAGCCGCGTACAGCAGCCAGGCGCCGCCCTGGATCGCGGCGGCCCGCAGCCGGGCGCCGGCCTCGTGGGCGGCGGCGGCAGCCCAGAGGCCCTGCGCGCGCTCGTTGAGGGTCGCGCCGACCCCGGCCAGCATGACCTCCTTGGCCGGCTCCGGCTCGAGGCACAGCTCGTGCAGGCGCCGCTCCTGCCGGAGCCGCTGGGTGTTCTCGTCGCGGGCCGCGCGCAGCAGCCGGTCGGAGTGCCGGTTGGCGAAGAAGAGCGGCACCCCGAGCAGCGCCAGCAGGGCCAGCACCGGGCTGACCGAGACCAGCAGGCCGACGGTCACGGCGAGGCTCACCACGGCCGCGACGGCGGCGAGCGTGGACCACGGCAGTCCGGCCAGCCCCTGTGAACTCTTGAAGAGGCGGTCCCAGCGGTCGATGGACGGGCCGTGCTCGAGGTGGGTGATGGTCGGGATCGAGGAGACCGCGCGCTGGGTCTCCTCGTTCAGCCGCGCCCGCGTCCGGCCCACGAGGTATGTCCACAGGTTGCCCTGCACCCGGCCGGCGGCGTTCGAGATCCCGAACGCGACGGCACCCAGGGCGACCGCCCCTGCGACCGCGGCCTTCTGGCCTGCCGCGCTGCTGTCGACCAGCCAGGCCTGGCTCAGCCCCAGCGCGGCGATGACCCCGGCCTGCCCCACCATGAGCAGCGCCAGCAGCGTCGCCGAGCGCCGGTCGGCGCCCAGGGCCAGCCGGGTGACGTGCCGCAGCAACCGCAACCAGTCCCTCATGCCGCACCCGCCCGGAACGCCTCCGCTTGCACGGTGAAGAAGCGCGCGTAGTCGCCGCCGAGCGCCAGCAACTCGTCGTGGGAGCCGTCCTCGGCGACCCGGCCGCCGCGCAGCAGGATGATCCGTTCGGCGGGCCGCACAGTGGACAGCCGGTGCGAGATGAGCACCGTGGTCGTGTCGTGCACCCGCGAAACCACCCGCTCGTGGAACTCGGCCTCGGCCCGGACGTCGAGGTGGGCGGTGGGCTCGTCCAGCACGAGCAGCCGGCGCCCGGCCGCGGTGGCGAAGAGCACCCGGGCCAGCGCCACCCGCTGCCACTGGCCGCCGGAGAGGTCCGTACCGTCGGCGCCCTCGCGCCACAGCGACGTGTCCAGGTCGTCGGAGAGCTCGGCCAGCAGCGCGGCGCCGTCCGCCCGGACGAGAGCGTCGCGGACCGCGGCGTCGCCGGCGTGCTCGGCGGCCGCGAAGGTGATGTTGTCGCGCAGGCTGGCCGGGTAGCGGACGAAGTCCTGGAAGAGCACGGCCAGCCGGCGCCGCCACCCGGCCGGGTCCAGGGTGGCCAGGTCGGTGCCGTCCACGGTGATCCGGCCGGAGTCCGGGCGGTAGAGGCCGGCCAGCAGCTTGACGAAGGTCGTCTTGCCGGCGCCGTTCTCGCCGACCACGGCGACGGTCTGCCCCGGCCGCAGGGTCACGGTCAGCCCGTCGAGCACCGCCCGGTCGCTGCCCGGGTAGCGGAACACCACGTTCTCGAAGTGGATCGTCGGCGGGCCCGGCGCAGGCGGGTCCGGCCGCGGCGCCCGCGGCGTGCCGCCGTACTGCGCGGTCAGCTCGTCGGCGGCCGCCACGCCGCGCAGGCCGTACTCGATGTCGAAGGCCTCATGGCCCATGCCGCTGATCGCCATGATGCCCCAGGCCGCCAGGACGAAGGTGATGAGCTCGGCCGGGTCCAGCCGGTCCGCCAGCACCGCGGCGGCCGGCACGGCCAGCGCGGCCACCGCACAGCCGACGGCCAGCAGGCCGATCCACCACTGCCGCCGGAGCACCGCCAGCATCTCCCGGTAGACCGGCGCGTACGTGCGCATGGCGGCGGCCCGGAACCGGTTGCCGAACCAGTCGCTGAGCCCGAACAGCCGGACGTCCTTGGCGGCGCCCATCACGGCCTGCTCGGCGACGTAGTACTCGTGGCGCTGTCCGGCGGTGTCCGCGTCGAGCTTGTCGATGATGCGCATCCACTGCCGGCGCACGATGGCGCGCATCAGCAACGACACCGCGAGCAGGCCGAGGGCGAGCAGCGGCGAGAAGGTCGCCAGCAGGGCGGTGGCGATACCCGCGCTCACCAGGCGGAAGACCAGCTCCAGCTGACCGGTGGCCGCGGTGCCGGCGGAGCGTTCCCGGGAGATGCCCATCCCGCTGTCGACCGCCCGCGCCGCCCGGTCCTGGAAGTCCCGGCTCTCCAGGTGGTCCAGGCCCGGCAGCTCGCCGGCGAGCGTGCGCAGCCGGGCCCGCAGGTCCCCGTCGATGCGCTTGCCGGCCAGCACCGCGACGGGCGTCAGCACCGACCAGACCAGCTGATCGGCCAGGAACAACCCGGCGACGAGCACGGCGGCGAGCACGGCCTGCCGATCCAGGCCGCCGGCACCCAGCGTGGCGATCAGCCAGCCGACCGACAACGCCCGCGCGCCGGGCACGACCGCCCGGCCCAGCTGCAGAGCTGTCAGAAGACCGGTAAGACCGACCCCGGCCCGCGGCAGCAACCGCAGCAGCCGGACCCGCGCCGCGAACAGCGCCCGCATCGCCACACCCCCGTGATAGGCAGGTGTCGATACTGACGCCTCATCGCACGCCAGGGCAACGGCGAGGAGCTACATGCCGCCGGCGTTGGCGTACGAGTGCAGTCCCTCGAAGAACAGGTTCACGCCGAACAGGTTCATCAGCATGGTCACGAACCCGATCAGGGCGATCCAGGTCGCGGTGCTGCGCTTGACGCTCGGGGTGGCCCGGGCGTGCAGGTACGCCGCGTAGACGACCCAGGAGATGAACGCCCAGACCTCCTTGGGGTCCCAGCCCCAGTAGCGCCCCCACGAAGCCTCGGCCCAGAGCGGCCCGGCGATCAGCGCGCCGAAGGTGAAGAGCGGGAACGCGAACGCGTGCAGCCGGAAGGTCAGCCGCTCCAGCACCTCGGCGGCCGGCACCTTCGCACCCAGCGTGTACGGGAAGCTCCGCTTACCCCGGTCGTAGCCGGCCCGGATCAGGAACATCGCCGCCGGCACCGCTCCGATCAGGAGGATGCCGGAGGCCAGGATGATCGTCGAGACGTGGATGACGTACCAGTACGAATTCAGCGCCGGGACCAGCGGGCTGACCGGCGTGTAGGCGATCAGCCCGGCCGCCCCGAGCAGCACGACCAGCGCCAGCGCGGTGAAAAGGCCCAGGTGGCGCACGGCCGGCTTGCGGGTCAGCACGCCCAGCCAGACCGCCGAGCCGACGAGCGTCACCGCGAGGATGAACTCGTACATGTTGCCCCAGGGCATCCGGTGCGCCGCGAGCCCGCGGGTGACCACCGTGCCCAGGTGCAGCGCGAAGGCGAGCCAGGTGAGCCCGACGCCGATCAACCCGAGCAGCACGCCCCGGTCACGCGCCGGCGGCACGTCATCGGCGGGCGGCACGACCTCGGCGGGCGCCCCGGCGCCGACGAGCTGCCGGGTGGCGGCGCGGCCGATGTGGCTGCGGTTGCCGAACGCATATTCGGCGGCGTAACAGACCATCGCCGCCAGATACGCCAGCACGGTGAAGGCCATCAACTGGTCAGACAACTCCGCCATCACGGCGTCCTCTCATCCCGCGCCCCGGCGCCCCGCGCCGCTGCCACGACCTGCTCGAACTCCTCCTGGAAGCCCGGGTAGTCGGTGCGCGGCAGGCCACCGGCCTCCATCAAACTACCGCCGGCGCCCGGCTCGGACCCGGCAGGGGGCGTAACCCGGAACCACACCCGGCGGCGGTGCCCGGACAGCGACAGCATCAGCCCGAGCAGGCCCAGCACCGCCCCGCCCAGCACCAGCGGCTGGGTGGGGTCGTAGCGCACCGCGAGGGTGGCGAACTGCCGGGTGCCGAGGAACTCCAGCTTGGTGCCGTCGTCCAGGGTCCACGACTGGCCGACGGTCAACCGCTGCGGCCGTTCGCCGCTGACCTGCTTGAGCTGGCCGTTGGCGAGCTGGCCGCGGTCCAGCGTGTAGACCGAGCCGGGCAGGCCGGCGTCGACGCCGAGGTTGCCCCGGTACGCGGTCAGGAACAGCGCCGGCTCGCGCTCGGCCGGGAAGACCGAGGTCGCGCCGCCCTTCGGGTCCACAGTGGGCAGGAAGACACCCTCGAAGGCGACCTGCAGGTCCTCGTCGCGCTTGTTGGTCTTCGGGTCGATGTTGACGTCCGGGAACTGCGCGACGCCCTCGCTGGTGAGCATCTGGTCGCGGGGCAGGAACGGCACGATCTTGGTCTGCTGCTGGCCGAAGCGGTCGGTGTATCGCAGGATCGGCGCGTAGCCGTGGCCGAGCAGGTGCACGTTGGCCTGTGGCAGGCGCAGCGGGTGGTTGACCGTGAACTTGACCGGCCGCCAGGGACCGTCCGGCGCGGTCTGCACGTCGGCGTCCGCGCCGAACGACTTCGGCTGGCCGTTGCTCTGGTAGCTGGCGTGGAAGTCGGTCAGCCGCAGGCAGAAGAACGGCAGGTCGGCCGCGCCGAGGCGGGGGCCGAGCGAGGACTCGTCGTACTGCGTGAGGGAGTTGCAGAAGCCCACATCCGTGCCCTGCACCAGCAGGCGGTTGCCGTGCCAGCCGTACCAGTGCCCGAAGCCCACCCCGATCAGCACCGCGAGCAGCGCGAAGTGGAACAGCAGGTTGCCGGTCTCCTTGAGCAGGCCCTTCTCGGCCGAGACCGTCCAGGTGCCGTCCGGGCGCTCGCGCACGACGGTGCGGAAGCGGCGGCGGCGCAGGCTCGCCGCGACGGTCGCGGCCGTGGCGGCCGGATCGTCGGGTCGCGGCTCTGCCGCCGCATGCTGCGGCAGCCGCTCCAGCCGGCGAGGAGCATCCGGGGGTACGGTGCGCAGCGCGCGGAAGTGATCCAGCAGGCGCGGCACCACGCAGCCCACCAGCGAGGTGAAGAGCAGCAGGTAGATCGACGCGAACCAGGGCGACGCGTAGACGTCGAAGCCGCCCAGCCGGTCCAGGAACGGCGCCAGGTCCGGATGGTCGCGGAAGTAGCCGGCGACGTTCTCCACGTTCACCGCGCGCTGCGGCAGCACCGAGCCCGGGATCGCGGCCACCGCGAGCAGGAAGAGCAGGACCAGGGCCGTACGCATGCTGGTGAGCTGCCGCCAGGAGTTGCGCAGCAGCGCCCAGGCCCGGTTGGGCCGGCGCGGCGCGGGCTCGGCCGCGGGCGCCGGGCGCTTCTCCACGACGGTCACAGCAGCGTCCCGGCGTCGAAGTTGAAGGTGGTCACCAGCCAGATCAGGAAGGTGTTCCAGCCGCCGGTGACCAGCGCCAGCCCGACCGCGATGAGCAGCACGCCGCCGATCCGGGTCACCCACCGGCTGTTGCGGCGGACGGCCTTGAAGACCCCGAGCAGCCGCCGGAAGAAGAGCCCGAACAGCACGAACGGCACGCCGAGCCCCAGGCTGTACGCCAGCGCCAGCACCACCGCCCGGTCGGTCTGCCCGCTGGTGGTGGCCAGGCCGAGGACCGCGCCGAGGGTGGGACCGGTGCACGGCAGCCAGGAGAGACCGAACAGCGCCCCGAAGATCGGCGCCCCGGCCAGCCCGGCGTTGGGCAGCCAGGTGATCCGGGCCTGCCCCTGCATGCCCGGGACCACGCCGAGGAACAGCAGGCCGAGCACGATGATCAGCACGCCGAGCACGATGTTGAGGGTGCGCTCGTGGGTCTTCAGCGCCAGCCCGATGTTGGCCACCAGGGTGGCCAGCAGCATGAAGACGACGGAGAAGCCGACGACGAACAGCACCGTGCCGGCCAGCACCCGGCCCCGCCCGGCGGTCTTCGCCTCCGGCGGTCTGGTCCGCACCGCCACGGACCCATCCGCGGGCTCGGCTTTCGGCGGGACGCCCAGCGCGGCGTCGAGGTCCGCGCCGGCCAGCCCGGTCACATACGACAGGTAGCCGGGCATGAGCGGCAGCACGCAGGGTGACAGGAAGCTGACCAACCCGGCGATCGCCGCCGCACCGATGGCCAGCAGCAACGGGCCACTGCTGGCGGCGTCTGCGAAGCTCTCGCCCATCAGCCCGGGCCCTCCGCAGCGACCCGCTCCACCAGCGGCTGCAGCACACCGATCGTGACCGGCTCGCGGATGCCGACCGCGATCCGGCCCTGCCGGTCCAGGATCAGCGTCGACGGCGTGGCGACCTGGGTCACGTCGAATTCGAGCGCGACGCTGCCGTTCTGGTCGTAGACGCTCGGGTAGGTCACCCCGAAGCCGCGCTCGAACGCCTTGGCCGCGTCCCGGTCGTCGCGCGAGTTGACCCCGATGAAGGTCACGTTCTTGGCCTTGGTCGCCTGGTACGTCTGCTCCAGGTCGTCGGCCTCGGCCCGGCACGGGTTGCACCACGAGCCCCAGAAGTTGACCACGACGACCTTGCCGCGGTCCTGCGAGACGTCATAGGTGCCGCCGGCGAGCAGCTCGCCGGTGACCGCGCGGGCCTCCGGGCGCTGATCGGGAGTGCACTCGATGACGCCGTCGGCGTTCGTCGAGCACTTCTTCTCCCAGCTCTCGCTGCCGCAGCCGGCCAGCGCACCGGCGGTGAACGCGGCGGCGAGGACAACTGCGGTGAGCCGGCGCACGATCAGGCCCCCTTGGCCGTCCGGGCGCTGGGCGACATGGCCACCAGCGCGGCGGCCGGCTCGGCGTACTCCACGCCGACGATCTTGGCGTCCTCGAACACGAACGAGGTCAGGCTGGCCAGGCCGCACTGCCGGCGGCGCGGGTCGTGCCAGAGCCGCTTCTTCTCGACGTATCGGCGCAGGGTCCAGATCGGGAGCTGGTGGGAGACGCAGACCGCCTCGTGGCCCTCGGCGGCGACCCGGGCGGCCTGGACGGCGGCGAACATCCGCTGCGCGATCACCAGGTATGCCTCGCCCCAGGACGGGGTGATCGGGTCCCGTAGCACCCACCAGTTCCGCGGGTTGGTGAACGCGCCGTCGCCGACCGACACCTTCTTGCCCTCGAAGAAGTTGGCGCTCTCGATGAGCCGGGTGTCGGTGGCCGTCTCCAGTTTGAAGTGGGCCGCGAACGGCTCGGCCGTCTCCTGGGCGCGTTCCAGCGGGCTCGCCACCACGTGCGTGACGTCGCGTTCGGCGAGCGCCTCGGTGGCCGCCTTCGCCATCTGCCGGCCCAGCTCCGACAGGTGGAAGTCGGGCAGCCGGCCGTACAGGATCTTGCCCGGGTTGTAGACCTCGCCGTGCCGCAGCACGTGCACCGTGGTCCTGGTCGGCTCG
>Ga0307516_10006017_pt1 | contig 14341 bp, 10 predicted proteins | sample 19_EM_MG_FD_203310 | JGI IMG/M metagenome (GOLD analysis project Ga0307516, IMG submission 203310) | Populus trichocarpa ectomycorrhiza microbial communities from riparian zone in the Pacific Northwest, United States - 19_EM | ecosystem: Host-associated > Plants > Roots > Unclassified | place... | reverse complement strand
GCGCCCCAACACCAGCAAGGGCGCGGCCACCACCATCAGCAATTCGTGCTGCACCATGTGCGCCGAGAAGAGCCGCCCACCCAGCGGATCGAGTGGCGACACGAGCGCCACGCCGAGCACCCACCACCCGGCCGCGAAGGCAGTGACTGCCAACGTGCCAATGCCCCGGCCGATGCCGGCATGCCGCCACAAGCGCGCGACGCCGGTGGCATACAGGCCCGCGCTGACGGCGAGGCAGGCCAACACCCACAGCTCGAATGACCAGGGCAGCGGCCACGTGGACGCGTGAACTGCAGCTGCGTCATCGGCGACATGGGCCTGCACTGCGGTGCTCAGCACGGCCGCCAGCGCTGCGGCCGGCATCCGCGCCACAGCACGCCTCACTGCGTGCATGGCGACAGCATCCAGATCGGCACCCACATGGCCACGGCGGTCAGTACCGACAGCGCGCCGTTGAGCGTGGCCATGCGCGACAGGAAGCGGCGGCGTGATCGGCGCGCGATGTCGTCATCGCCTTCACGCGGCGGCTGCACCGCCATCCACCACGCCAACGCGGCCAGCAACGTGAAGAGCACCACCAGCGCGACCGAGGCAGCGGCCACGCCGTGCAGCGTCGTCACGGTCTGCTCGCTGCACGACGGCGTGACGAGAGCGAAGGTCGCGCTCTGCTGCAGCAGGGCGAGCATCGGTGCCAGCAGCAAGGCCGGCCAGGTCATGAGAGCCCAGGCGTTTTTCACAGCAGCCTCCCTCCCCAGTAGATGACGGCGTAGATGGGCACCCAGCTCCACACCACGAAGTACCAGTACAGCGCGTTCTCGCTCACGTCGACGAAGCGGCGGCCCTCGACAGGGCCGGTGAACATCAGCACGCACAGCACGCCGGTGTCCCAGGTGTCGGTGATGAGGTGCACCGTGTGCAGGCCCAGCAACAGCCAGACGACGGAGCCGTAGGCATCGCCGTCCCAGCGAACGTTGAGGCTCTGAAACTCCAGCACGCGGATGCCGAGGAAGACCAGCGAGACCAGCAGGCAGACGGTGAGCCAGAGCTGCACCTTGCGCCGGTCCAGCGCCTCGCCGGCGCGCTTGGCGAGGTGGTTCGGCCACAGGCTCGCGAGCAGCAGCACGGTGTTCAGCGTGCCCCAGCGCAGCTCGGGCGGCACGCTGTTCATCGGCCACACGGCGACATGGCTGCGCAGGAAGAAGTAGCTGGCCACCGTGAGCGCGAACACCGTGGACTCGATGGCCATGAGCCCGAGCGTGCCCCACCACATGAGGCTGCGGTGACTGAAGCCGAAGCTCGGCAGCTCGGCCACGTCGAGCGTGGCGCCGCGCACCTGAACGCGCTCTCGCGTGCTGGCCTCGCGGCGCTGCATCGCGGAACTTTGCGTCCCGCCGGTGGTGCTCAGGGTGCTCATGGCGCACGCTCCAGTGCAACGCTGGCATTCGTGTCCTGCCGCTTGGGCCAGAACCAGGCCGTCATCGCAGCAGCTACCGGCAGCGCCACCCACACCACCGCCCAGGGCGTGAAGACGGAACCGACGAACAGCCCCGTCGTGGCCAGTGCCGAGACGAGCGGCCAGATCGTCGGCGTGGGGAACGGCATGCGCGTGTCGGGCTCTGCATCGAGCACGGTGGTGGTCAGCACCTCGCGGCTGTTCACCGCGAGCCCGGCCACGTGCGTGGGTTCGCGCCGCGGTTCCCACACGGGGTAGGCGCCATGCACCACCGGAATCGCCTCGAAGTTGCACGCCGACGGCGGCGAGGCGGTCGACCACTCGAGCGTGCCGCCGCCCCACGGGTCGCTGCCTGCCAGCTCGCCACTGCGGCGGCTGCGCACGACGTTGACGATGAAGATCAACACGCTCACGCCAATCATCAGTGCCCCCACCGAGGCGATGGCGTTCATCGTGCTCCAGCCCATGTCGCCGGGGTAGGTGTAGACGCGGCGCGGCATACCTTGCAGCCCGAGCAGGTGCATCGGGAAGAAGGCGCCATTGAAGCCGATGAAGAAGAGCCAGAAGTTCCAGCGACCGAGCCGCTCGCTCATCAATCGCCCGGTGATCTTCGGGTACCAGTAGTAGATGGCGCCGAAGAGCGGGAACACCGCACCGCCGATCAGCACGTAGTGCAGGTGCGCGACGACGAAATAGGTGTCGTGCACCTGCAGGTCGAGCGGCACCGAGGCGAGCATCACGCCGGTGAGCCCGCCAAGCACCAGGATCACGAAGAACGCCAGCACGAAGAGCAGCGGCGTCTTGAACACCAGCTTGCCCGTCCACAGCGTGGCGATCCAGCAGAAGATCTGCACGGCCGACGGGATCGCGATCAGCATGCTTGCGGCCGTGAAGAAGCTCTTGCCCATCTCGGGCAGGTTGGTCGCGAACATGTGGTGCACCCACAGCCCGAAGGCCAGGAAGCCGGTGGCGATGAGGGCAAGCACCATCGCCGTGTAGCCGTAGATCGGCCGCCGAGAGAAGGTCGGGATGATCGACGACATGAAGCCGAGCCCCGGAATGAAGATGAAGTACACCTCGGGGTGCCCGAAGAACCAGAACAGGTGCTGCCACAGGACCGCGTCACCGCCCTCGCCCGGGTTGTAGAAGTGCGTTCCGACCAGGCGGTCCATGATGAGCGCGGTGCTGGCGAGCATCACCGACGGCATCGCGAAGATCACCATGAAGGCGGTGACCAGCATGCCCCACACGAAGAGCGGAATGCGGTTGAGCGTCATGCCCGGCGCGCGCAGCTTGAACACCGTGACGATGAGGATCACCGCCTCCAGCAGGCCCGACAGCTCGGTGAAGGTGACGAGCTGGGCCCAGAAGTCGACGCGCTTGCCGGGCGAATACTCCGGCCCCGCCAGCGGCACGTAGCTGAACCAGCCCGCATCGGGCCCGATGTTGAGCACGAAGGCCACGTACAGCATGAGCCCGCCGAACAGGTAGATCCAGTAGGCGAACGCATTCATGCGCGGGAAGGCCACGCTGCGCGAGCCGATCATCAACGGCACCAGGTACACCGACACCGCCTGCATCACCGGCACGGCGAAGAGAAACATCATGGTCGTGCCGTGCATCGTGAAGAGCTGGTTGTAGAGGTCCGGCCCGATGAGCTTGTTCTCGGGCCGCGCGAGCTGCAGCCGCATCAGCAGCGCAAGAAATCCTCCTGCCACGAAGAAGCCGAACGCGGTGAGGATGAAGCGCTTGCCGATCGCCTTGTGGTTGACGGCCGAGAGCCAGCCCATGGCGCCGGGCGGGTCGCGCCAGGTGGCCTCGAGCGCCTGCGCATCGGCCGCTGTCGGCGGCACGCTGTTGCGGCGCACGGCCTCGCTGCCGGCGTTCATTGCAGGCTCCCAAGGTAGGCGACCAGCGCCTTCAGGTCATCGGTCGGCAGGTCGGAGGGTGGCATGTTGGCTCCCGGCTTGATGTGCTGCGGGTTGCGTATCCAGCGTTCGAGGTTCTCCGGCGTGTTGGGCAGCGCGCCGGCCGCGAGCGTCTGCCGCTGCGCGACGTGCGTGAGGTCGGGGCCGCGCCGCGCGCTCGCATCGGTGCCCTGGATCGAATGGCACATGACGCAGGTGGTCGTCATGAAAATATGGCGGCCTCTGGCGGCCTGCGGTTCCTGTGACAGGGCTGCCGTAGCTCGCTGGTGATCGGCCCACGCCTCGTACTGCGCGGGCGGCTCGGCCATCACCAGCAAGGCCATGGTCGTGTGCTGGTAGCCGCAGAACTCGGCGCACTGGCCGCGGTAGGTGCCGGCCTGGTCGGCCTGCAGCCGCAGCGTCGACGTGCGGCCGGGGATCAGGTCTTTCTTGCCGTGCAGCGCGGGCACCCAGAAGCTGTGGATCACGTCGTTGGAGCGCAGCGTCAGCACCACCGGGCGCCCGGTCGGAATGTGCAGCTCGTTGGCCGTGTTGAACATGCGCGAGGCCTGCGCATCGTCGTAGCGTGCTTCCCACCACCACTGGTTGGCGGTGACTTCGATGTGCAAGGCGTCGTGCAGCGACAGGCGGGCCAGCGCGCGGTCGGTGAACACGCTCGCCACGATCAGGAACAGCAGCAGCAACGTTGACGCCACGACCGCGCTGAGCACGCTGCGCCGTGCGCCGCGTTGCGGGCCCAGTTCCTGCGGCAATGAGGCGCGTTGTGAGCTGTCGGCTCGCGGCGCACGCCAGAGCGCGATGCCGACCGCCACCAGCACCGCCACGAAAACCCCCGTGCAGACGAGCAGCATCACGTCCCACAGGTCCTTGAGGTGTGCGGCCTGCGGACCAGCGGGTGCCAGCACGCTTTGCAGCGGCTCGGCGCGAACCGCTGCGGCCAAGACCACGCTTCCACAGGCGGCCAGCCAGCGCAGAGTGCTAGCGCTTGTTGCCATCGGACTTCTCCATCGGCTTGGGCCGTTCGCGATCGCGCCCCGCCTCGGGTTCGCGGCCCGACATGGTGTCGCTGCGCCCGGGCGCCACGTCCTTGGGCAACTGGCCCGACAGCGAGCGCACGTAGGCGACCAGCTGCCAGGTCTGGTCTTCGGAGATGTGCGCCGCGAACGACGGCATGCCCGCCGGCCGGCCTTCGGCGATCGACGCGAAGATGTTGGCCGGCGACGACCCGTAGACCCACTGGTCGTCCGACAGCGCAGGTCCCCAGTCACCCCCGCCGCCCGGTGCATGGCACGAACTGCAGTTGTACCAACGGTAGAGACGCTTGCCCTGTGACACGGCGAAGGCGTTGTTCTCGTAGCGGTAGTCCGTGCTCGGCATGTGTGCCGTCGGCACGGAGCTCGCCCCGAGCTGCGCGTTGCCGGGCTGCAAGGGCGTGGCCCGCATCATCGGCGCGCTCGCCGGTGTCGGCGGCGGCGAGGGACTGTCGAACTGGCGCTTCTCGCGCTCGCAGGCCGGCAGGCAGAGCAATGCCGCCGCCGCAAAGGCGGGCCAGAGCCTAAGGCAGCGCGAAGACATACAAGCTGCCTCCTTTGCCCGTGTACTGCGGCAGATCGGCCATCGCGCTGGCGAAGCCTTTGGCGGCGGTGCGGTCGCGCACGTCGAGGTCCTTGGACACGACGGCCCCGGCCCAACCGCCCACGCCGGAGAGAACTGCCACGTACTGCTTGCCGTCGGGCCCGCGGTAGCTGATGGGCTGGCCGACGATGCCGGAGCTCGTCTTGAACTGCCACAACAGCTGGCCGCTGCGTGCGTCGACCGCCTTGAACCAGCCTTCCATGGTGCCGTAGAACACCACGTCGCCGGCGGTTGCGAGCGCCCCGCTCCACACCGGAAAGCGCTCGGGGATGGCCCATGCCATGCGCCGCTTCACCGGGTCCCATGCGCCGAACACGCCGCGGTGGCCACCGGGGCCTGCGTACATGCGCACCTCGGAGCCGAGGAAGGGCGTTCCCGAGATGTAGCTCGCGGTGTAGGCCGTCATGTCTTGGCACAGGTTCTGGTGCGGCATGTAGAGCAGCTGCGTGCGCGGCGACCACGCCGAAGGCTGCCAGTCCTTGCCGCCGGGCGAGGCCGGGCACACCTCGCGCACCACCTCGCCGTTGCGCGGGTCGACCTGCGGGTTCATGCGCGGCCGGCCGGTCAGGCGGTCGATGCCGAGCGTGGTGGTGACCTTCACGAAGGGGTCGGCCGACACCACCTCACCGGTCGCGCGGTCGAGCACGTAGACGTAGCCGTTGCGGTCGGGGTGCACGATGACCGAGCGCTGCCGCCCTTCGATCTGCAGGTCGAGCAGGACGTTCTCGTTGGTGCCGTTGTAGTCGTGCCGGTCGTTCGGTGCGTACTGGTAGAACCAGCGCGCTTCACCGCTGTCGGGGTTGCGCGCGAAGATGCCGGCCGTCCACTTGTTGTCGCCCTGGCGTTGCTCGGCGTTCCACGGCGCGGGGTTGGCCGTGCCGTAGTAGATGAGGTCGAGCGCCGGGTCGTACGAGATCCAGCCCCACGCGGTGCCGCCGCCAATCTTCCAGGCCTCGGGGGGCCAGGTGGTGACGCCCAGGTCCTTGCCGACGTCTTGTTGATAGAAGGGCTTGAAGTTGGGGCCGATCAACACCTCGGCATCGGGGCCGGTGCTGTGGGCGCGCCAGATGACGCGGCCGCTGGCGGTGTCGAGGGCGGTGAGCCAACCACGCACGCCGAGCTCGGAGCCAGCGTTGCCGACCAGCACCTTGTCCTTGACGACGAGCGGCGCCATCGTGATGGTCTCGCCTTTGCTTGAATCGCCCAGCTGCTGGCGCCAGAGTTCGGTGCCGGTCTTCGCATCGACTGCCACCGTCTGCCCACCGAGCGTGTTGATGAACACGCGGCCCTGCGAATACGCCGCCCCGCGCGTCACCACGTCGCAGCAAGCCACGCCTTGTGCAGCCAGCTTGGGGTTCGGCTCGAACTTCCATTTGAGCGGTGCGCCGGGCCGCGTGAGGTCGAGTGCGAAGAGCGTGTTCGGGAACGGCGACGCGATGAACATCGTGCCTTCGGCCACGATCGGTGCGGCCTCTTGGCCGCGGCGCAAGCCGGTGTCGAAGGTGAATGCGAGGCGCAGGTTCGCGACGTTCGAGCGATCGATCTGCGTCAGTGCGCTGAACCGTGTGCTCGCATGGTTCTTCGGCGCCATCGGCCATTCGCCGTCGTCGGCATCCGCGGCCATGGCGTGGCTTGCTGCTCCAACGCCACCGAGCAACAGCAACGAAAAGATCCACCACAAGCGAATGCGCATGAAGGCATGCCGGCGCCATCACGATGCCGGCAGAAGCTGCAACGCAGGGATTCGGCAAGCAGCGTTCCACTTCTGCGCGAAGCAATACACGCAGCGCAGCGGCCCTGCGTGCGGAAACTATTACGGCACTTCGAGTCGATTCGGAAGCTTCGGTCAAAGCGCGATGGCGACGGCGCATCTCATGCGCGCAGGGTGGCTATGTCTCCATTCGAACCTCGCTTGTGTTGCTTACCGAAGCTGACTTCAGCGCGCCGTGATGAGGTGGTCGCTGAACCAGTCGCCGGCACGCTGCGCCACGTCGTCCAGCGTGCCCGCCTCCAGAAAGAGGCGCGTCGCACGCGGCACGAGCTCGATGCGCTTTTCGCAGCGCATTCGCGCAAAGCCGGTGCGGCTGATCTCGACCATCTCCGGGTCGGCTGCGCCCGCGAGTAGCAAGGTCGGCGCATTCAAGTCGCCCAGCACGTCGGCGGCCAAGTCGAGTCTGCCGCCTCGCGACACGAGCGCACGAACGGCCTTCGGCCTGTGCGCCGCCACCCGCAAACCGGCCGCAGCATAGGTGTCGGCGGCCATCAGGCCGATCGGCAAGCTTCGCCAGCCTGCTTGCGCTTGTGCGTTCTCTCGCTGCCGCTCCGGTGCCGCCAGCGCATCCAGCGCCATGAACAGGCGTTCGGTCAGCAGGTCGACATGCTCGCGGTCGCTGCGCTCCTGCGCATGCTCATCGTGCGTGAGCAGGTCCAGCAGCAGCGTGTCGAGCTGCCGCATCTGCAGCCGTGCAGCCACGCTGCTGTTGATGCGCCCACTGCCACTGCCGCCTTGCAGCAGCACAATGAGGCCACGGGCGTCTGTCACGTTAGCCAATTGAGCCGGAGGCAGCGGTTCACCCAGCTCGATCAGCGATCGATTCAATTCCATCTCATTCGCCCCCAAGGGTTTGGTTCCTGAAAAGCTAGGCTTTGAACACAATCGGCGGGGTCGAGTTCACTGCTCGCTTCACATGGCCGGAACGTGATTTGCCTGTTGAAAAACTATGGTTAGACAGGAGCGATCTCCATGAACTCAACCACCACCCCGCCGCATCGGCAGACTCCGCAAACGGCGGGCCCGATCCACCAGACGGCGAGCGAAGACGCCTTTCACGTGCCGCCGATCGAGTCGCCTGCGGCACCCGACGGGCCCGACATGAGCAAGGTGCAAGGCGGAGAGGCGGGCCACTACGGGCCGGCCTATGGCGACCCCACGCGACATCTCGGCGGCGCAGCGCCGGGCCAGCCCGACGCGCAAGCGCCGACATCGCAGCCAGAAAGTCAAGCACCCGCTCCGGACTCGCTGCAAAGCGAAGTCCAACAGCAGCAATGAGCTCATCGAGATGACCGCACCTGCACGCGCCGGCAGGCAACGGTTACCGTAAAAGCTGCTTCGCCAAGACCCGTCTCACCCGGGAATGCCGCTTCTTGCACGTCGACCGCCGCCAAACCGCGGCACGCCGCTTGCCCAAACGCGAGCATGGAAGCCCAGCACCACGCCATCACCCGGCCACATCGCCTTCCGTGCCCACCCCTCTGCCGCCGGGGTCATGCTCTGCGGACGTTGGGTGAATCGCATCGCCACCAAGCGGCCACGCAATGGCCGCACTGAGCGAACTCGACGTCTACCTCTTCGGAGAGGGCACCCACGCCCGGCTCTACGACAAGCTCGGTGCGCACGTCGATGCCGCCGGCGGGTACGTGGACTTCGCGGTGTGGGCACCGAACGCCGCATCGGTCACAGTAATCGGCTCGTGGAACGGCTGGAACGCGTCGGCCGACCCGATGCAATGCGACGCCGCCGGCGTCTGGCATGCGCGCAGCCAGCAGGCCAAACCGGGCGACGCCTACAAGTACCGCGTGCACTCGCGCCATGCCGGCTACGTGGCCGACAAGGCCGACCCCTGCGGCGTGTACGCCGAAGTGGCGCCCGCACAGGCTTCGCGCGTCTGGCAACTCGACTTCCAGTGGAGCGACGAGGCATGGACGCGCCGGCGCGCTGCGGCCAACGCCTGGGACGCCCCGATCTCCGTCTACGAAGTGCACCCCGGCTCATGGCGGCGAGCCAATGGCAACTTTCTCGGCTACCGCGAACTCGCCCACCAGCTGGGCGACTACGCGGTGCAGATGGGCTTTACTCACGTGGAGCTGATGCCGATCACCGAGCACCCGTTCTACGGCTCGTGGGGCTACCAGACCACCGGCTACTTCGCGCCGACCTCGCGCTACGGCTCGCCGCAAGACCTGATGTACTTTGTGAACCACCTGCACGAGCGCGGCATCGGCGTGATCCTCGACTGGGTGCCGTCGCACTTCCCCACCGATGAACACGGGCTGCAGTATTTCGACGGCACGCACCTCTACGAACATGCCGACCCGCGCCAGGGCTTCCACCCCGACTGGAACTCGAGCATCTTCAACTACGGCCGCGGCGAGGTGCGCAGCTTCCTGATTTCGTCGGCCCTGTTCTGGCTCGAGAAATACCACTTCGACGGCATCCGCGTCGATGCCGTCGCGTCGATGCTCTACCTCGACTACGGGCGCAAGCACGGCGAGTGGATACCGAACCGCCACGGCGGCAAGGAGAACCTCGAAGCCATCATGTTCCTGAAGGCCTTCAACGACGCCGTGTTCCGCGAGCACCCCGACGTGGTGACCATCGCCGAGGAGTCCACGGCCTGGCCCATGGTGTCGCGGCCCACCGCGGCCGGCGGGCTGGGCTTCAACATGAAATGGAACATGGGCTGGATGCACGACTCGCTGCGCTTCATGCAGGAAGACCCGCTGCACCGCCGCCATCATCTCGACGGGCTCACCTTCTCGCTGGTCTACGCCTTCAACGAGAACTTCGTGCTGCCGCTGTCGCACGACGAAGTGGTCCACGGCAAGGGGTCCCTCATCGGCAAGATGCCCGGTGACGACTGGCAGCAGTTCGCCAATTTGCGAACCCTGTTCGGCTGGATGTGGGCCCACCCCGGCAAGAAGCTGCTCTTCATGGGCGGCGAGCTGGCCCAGCGGCGCGAGTGGGCGCACGAAGGGCAGCTCGAGTGGCAGCTCACCGAGGCGCCAGCCCATGAAGGCGTGCGGCGGCTGGTCGCCGACCTGAACCGCCTGTATCGCCATGAGCCCGCGCTGCATGAGCTCGACTTCTCGGGCGAAGGCTTCGAGTGGATCGAAGCGCGCGACGCCAACCACACGGTGCTCGCCTTCCTGCGCAAGTCGCGCCGCGGCGACTCGCTGCTCGTGGTGTGCAACCTCACGCCGCTGCCGCGAGAGCACTACGTCGTCGGCGTTCCGCAGGCGGGGTTCTGGCGCGAGGCGCTCAACACCGACGCACGCGACTACGGCGGTTCGGACTGGGGCAACCTGGGCGGCGTCGAAACGCAAGCCCGCGGCTCGCACGGCCGCCCGCATTCGGTCAGCTTGACGCTGCCACCGCTGTCCACCATTTTCCTGAGGCACGAAGCGCATGGCCAAAGCTGACCGCAGCACCGCTTCCTCACGCACCGAGAACGAGGCTTCGCCTTCGGCGCGCGCTGAACCGGCATCGCCGGCCAAGAGCCGGTCGTCGAAGTCGTCGAGCGCTGCGAAGCCAAGCCCTGCAGCGCAGGAGCCCCTGGCGCCGCGGCGCACCGAGCCGGCACCACCGCGCGCCGTGATCGACACGGTGCTGCCGTCGGTCGACGGTGGCCGCTTTGCCGTCAAGCGAGTCGTGGGCGAGCTGCTGCAGGTCGAAGCCCACTGCTTCACCGACGGCCACGACAAGCTGCGCGTGATGCTGGCCTGGCACGCCGAAGGCGATGCCACGGTGCATGAAGTCGAGATGAAGCACCGCAGCAACGACGAGTGGTTCGCAAGCTTCAAGGCGCCCACACCGGGCCGTTATCTCTACACCGTGGTCGCCTGGGTAGACCACTTCCTGTCGTGGCGCGAAGACTTCCTGCGGCGTGTGGAACCGGAAGACATCCGCATCGCCTCGCTGGTCGGCGCGGCGCTGGTGTCCGACGCCGCCGAGCGCGCCGGCAGCATCGACCGCAAGCTGCTGAAGGCGTGGTCCGCCACGCTGCGCAAGCAGGCGACGCTGCCGCTGGACGACGTCACCGAGTTGCAAGCCCTCGCGCTGGATGAAACCAGCGCGCAGCTGATGGCCCGCTACCCCGACCGGCGCAACGCCAGCACCTACAAGGAGCTGCCGCTGGTGGTCGACCGCGAGCGCGCCGCCTTCAGCAGCTGGTACGAACTCTTCCCGCGCTCGGCCTCGCCCGAGCCCGGGCGCCACGGCACCTTTGCCGACGTGGAGGCGCGGCTGCCCTACGTCGCCGAGCTGGGTTTCGACGTGCTGTACTTTCCGCCCATCCACCCCATCGGCAAGCTCAACCGCAAGGGCAAGGACAACGCGCTCGCGGCGCAGCCCGACGACGTGGGCAGCCCCTGGGCCATCGGCGCAGCCGAAGGCGGGCACAAGGAGATCCTGTCGAAGCTCGGCACGCTGCAGGACTTTCGCCGCCTGGTGGCCGCGGCCAACAAGCAAGGCATCGAGATCGCACTCGACATCGCCTTCCAGTGCGCACCCGACCACCCGTATGTGAAGGACCACCCGCAGTGGTTCCGCGCGCGGCCCGACGGCAGCATCCAGTACGCCGAGAACCCGCCCAAGAAGTACCAGGACATCTACCCCTTCGACTTCGAGACCGAAGACTGGGCTGCGCTGTGGCAAGAGCTGAAGAGCATCTTCGACCACTGGATCGCGCAGGGCGTGCGCATCTTCCGCGTCGACAACCCGCACACCAAGGCGTTCGCGTTCTGGGAATGGGCGATCGGAGAGATCAAGCGCGAGCAGCCCGACGTGCTCTTCCTCGCCGAGGCCTTCACGCGGCCGAAGGTGATGCACCGGCTCGCCAAGCTCGGCTTCTCTCAGTCGTACACCTACTTCACCTGGCGCAACACGCGGCAGGAACTGACCGACTATTTCATCGAGCTGTCGCAAGGCTCCGGCCGCGACTACTACCGCCCGAACGCCTGGCCCAACACGCCCGACATCCTGAACGAGCACCTGCACGGCGGCGGCCGAGCCATCTTCGCCAGCCGCCTCGCGCTCGCCGCCACGCTGGCATCGAACTACGGCATCTACGGCCCGGCCTACGAGCTGATGGAGAACGAACCGCGCAGCGCCGGCAGCGAGGAATACCTCCACTCCGAGAAGTACGAGCTGCGCCACTGGGACCTGAACAACCCCGACAGCCTGCGCGGCCTGGTCGCGAGGCTCAACCGCATCCGCCGCGACAACGAGGCCTTGCATCGGCTCAGCGGCCTGCAGTTCGTGAGCAGCGACAACGAGATGCTGATTGCCTACGTCAAGCGCTCGGCGAACGGTGACAACACGCTGCTGATGGTCATCAACCTCGACCCCGTGAACCGGCAGTCGGGTTGGGTCGACCTGAGCGGCATGACACGCGAAGCGCTTGGCATCGACGTCGCGCTGCCCTACCAGATGCACGACCTGCTGAGCGGCCAGCGCTTCATGTGGCAGGGGCCACGCGGCTTCGTGATCCTCGACCCCCAGCAAGCGCCGGGGCATGTGTTCCGGGTGCAGCAACACGCGCACACCGAGCGCGATTTCGACCCCGATCGCTAAAAGAAGGTGTGAACGAACCTGCCATGAACGCCCCGCGCACGCCCCACCTCGAAGAAGCCGAACAAGGTGCCACCAAGCCCGTCACCGACGCCGCGCTGTGGTTCAAGGACGCTGTCATCTACCAGCTCAACGTCAAGGCCTTCTTCGACTCCAACGACGACGGCATGGGCGACTTCAAGGGCGTGGCGAGCAAGCTCGACTACGTGAAGGACCTGGGCGTCAACACCGTCTGGTTGATGCCCTTCTATCCCTCGCCGCTGCGCGACGACGGCTATGACATCGCAGGCTACGACGACATCCACCCGCAGTACGGCACGCTGGACGACTTCAAGCTGATGCTCGACGAGGCGCACCGCCGCGACCTGAAGGTCATCACCGAGCTCGTCATCAACCACACCTCGGACGCGCACCCGTGGTTCCAGGCCGCGCGCAAGGCGCCGCCCGGCAGCCCGGAACGCGACTTCTACGTCTGGAGCGACAGCGACACCAAGTACCGCGGCACGCGCATCATCTTCACCGACACCGAGACCTCCAACTGGACCTGGGACCCGGTGGCCAAGGCCTACTTCTGGCACCGCTTCTTCAGCCACCAGCCCGACCTCAACTTCGACAACCCGGCGGTGCTGGAGGCAGTGTTCAAGACCATGCGCTTCTGGCTCGACATGGGGGTCGACGGCTTCCGGCTCGACGCCATTCCGTACCTGGTGGAACGCGAAGGCACGAACAACGAGAACCTGCCCGAGACGCACGCCGTCATCAAGCAGCTGCGCGCCGCCATCGACGCCAACTACCCGAACCGCTTCTTGCTGGCCGAGGCCAACCAGTGGCCAGAAGACGTGCGCGAGTACTTCGGCGACGGCGACGAGTGCCACGCGGCCTATCACTTCCCGCTGATGCCGCGCATGTACATGGCCATCGCGCAGGAAGACCGCTTCCCGCTCACCGAGATCATGGCGCAGACGCCGGAGATTCCGCCCGGCTGCCAGTGGGCCATCTTCCTGCGCAACCACGACGAGCTCACGCTCGAGATGGTGACGAGCAAGGAACGCGACTACATGTACAGCACCTACGCGGCCGACCCGCGGGCGCGCATCAACCTCGGCATCCGCCGGCGGCTCGCTCCGCTGATGGACAACGACATGGACCGCATCAAGCTGATGAACAGCCTGCTGCTGTCGATGCCGGGCTCGCCCATCATTTATTACGGCGACGAGATCGGCATGGGCGACAACGTGTTCGTCGGCGACCGCAACGGCGTGCGCACGCCAATGCAGTGGACGCCCGACCGCAACGCCGGCTTCTCGCGTGCCGACCCGCAGCGCCTGTACCTGCCGCCCATCATGGACGCCAACTACGGCTACGAGGCGGTCAACGTCGAAGCGCAGCTGCGCGACCCTTCTTCGCTGCTGAACTGGATGCGCCGCATGCTGGCCATGCGCGCATCGAGCAGGGCCTTCGGGCGCGGCACGCTGCGCTTCCTGAAGCCCGGCAACCGCAAGATCCTCGCCTACCTGCGGGAGTTCGAGGGCGACACGCTGCTGTGCGTGGTCAACCTCGCGCGCTCGGCGCAGCCGGTGGAGCTCGACCTCTCGGCCTACAAGGGCCGCGTGCCGGTCGAGCTGATGGGCCGCACGGCGTTCCCGCCGATCGGCGAGCTGCCTTACCTGCTGACGATCGCGGCGCACGGCTTCTACTGGTTCCGCCTCGCGACCGACGTGGCCGTGCCGAGCTGGCACGCCCAGCACATGCCGGCCGAAGAGCGCCCGGTGGTGGTTCTCTTCGACGGCTGGAACAGCCTCTTCCGCGACCAGGTGGTGCCTTGGCGCATCGGCATGGCCGTCAAGACGAGGGCCCAGTTCGAGACCGACACCCTGCCCGGCTACATCGCCAGCCAGCGCTGGTTCTCGTTCAAGGGCAAGCCGATCGAACGCGCGCGCCTGATCCAGCACGCCATCTGGCCGCCCAACTCCGACG
>Ga0307516_10006016_pt1 | contig 14341 bp, 17 predicted proteins | sample 19_EM_MG_FD_203310 | JGI IMG/M metagenome (GOLD analysis project Ga0307516, IMG submission 203310) | Populus trichocarpa ectomycorrhiza microbial communities from riparian zone in the Pacific Northwest, United States - 19_EM | ecosystem: Host-associated > Plants > Roots > Unclassified | place... | reverse complement strand
GTCGATCCGGGCCGGGGCCTCGGCACGCAGCTGCTCGACCAGGCCGGGAACCTTCTTGGCCTGCTGGAGGGCGAGGTCGGCGGTGCCGGCGGCGAAGTAGAGCGGGGTGGGGTCGCTCAGGGTCTTGCGCAGGTCATCGGTGATGGCCATGGTGATGGTCCTCCCGGTTGCTATCAGCTGAGGGTTTTGGGTTGCTTCCGCGCTCTGCGGACGGGCCGTGTCGTCGTCACCCGGCCGTCTGCTCCCGCGGGTCGGCGTCACTGCCGTCGGCACCGTCGCTCACGCCGGGACCGTTCTCCACGCCTTCGTCCCCGTCGGCTATCTCGAATCCGTTCTCCTTGCGGAAGGACTCGTAGATCTGAAGCAGCACCTGCTTCTGCCGTTCGGTGAGCGTGGGATCGGCGAGGATGACCGCACGTGTCGCGTCCTCCCGTCGGCGCTCCTCTCCGTCCCGCTCGGCGTCGAGGATGCCGGCCCGCACGTACAGCGTCTCGGCGGAGATTCGCAGCGCCTTGGCGACCTGCTGCAGCACCTCCGCGCTCGGCTTGCGCAGCCCGCGCTCGATCTGGCTCAGATACGGATTGGACACCCCGGCGGCATCGGCGAGCTGCCGCAGGGACAGCTGCGCGGTGCGCCGCTGTTCCCGCAGATACTCACCAAGATTGCCGACGTTGAGCGATGCCATGCCTTCACCTTGCACCACCCCTGCTAACTATTGCAAGCACCCGCTTGCAAAAGTGCGCCACGCCACTCGCACGCCCATGCCAGGATGCGCGCATGGAGACGACCGACGTCACGCGTGCGATCGCGGCGGCGACTTCGATCGCCGTATCGGTCGGCCTGCCGGCCGACGGCGCGATCGTTCTGCACAACTCGAACAAGCTGGCGCTGCGGCTGACGCCGTGCGACGTCTTTGCCCGGGTCGCCCATGTGGGGGAAGAGGTCGCGCAGTTCGAGGTCGAGCTCGCTCAGCGGCTCGCCGAGGTCGGATGCCCGGTGTGTCCCTTGGAGCCTCGGGCGGACCCGCGGGTGTACACGCGTGACGGATTCGCGGTGACGCTGTGGACCTACTGCGAGCCCGTGTCACCTCACACCGCACCGGTCGACTACGCCAAGGCGCTGGAGCAGCTGCACGCCGGCATGCGCGGGGTCGACCTGCCGAGCCCGAGGTTCACGGACCGGATCACGGAGGCGGAAGAAGTCGTCGCCGACCCGGAACGCTCGCCGGAACTCGCCGACGCGGAACGCGTGTTCCTCGGCGGCAGGCTGGCGAGCCTGCGGCGGGCGATCGACGAGCGCGGCGCCGTGGAACAGCTGCTCCACGGCGAGCCGCATCCGGGCAATGTGCTCAGCACGACGAACGGCCCGTTGTTCATCGACCTCGAGACGTGCTGCCGGGGACCCGTCGAGTTCGACCTCGCCCATGTTCCCGAGGCGGTCTGGGAGCACTACCCGAACGTCGACCAAGGGCTGCTGGACGAGTGCCGACAGGTCGTTCTCGCGATGGTCGCCGCGTGGCGTTGGGAGTTCGGCGACCAGTTTCCGAACGGAAGGCGGTTCGGAGAAGGACTCCTGCGCGCGCTGCACGACGGTCCGCCCTGGCCGACACTCGACACGCTGCACGAGCGACTGGGCGGCCTGTAGAAACCCCTGGGGTACTACGACTGCACTACGACTGCACCTCGTCGAAGACCGCGATCGCTTCGGCGGGGTCCGGGCTCACCAGGCGTTCCAAGCCTGCCGTCGTGATCTGCGCCCACTTGCCGGCCCGGGCACACATCCGTTCCTCGAAGGCGCGGACTGTCGAGTCCAGGTCTCCGGGGGCGGTGGCGATGGACTCGGCGAGTTCGGCGCCGTCCAGCATCGCGAGGTTCGCGCCGACGCCGAGTGGGGGCATCAGGTGGGCGGCGTCGCCCAGGAGTGTCACCCCGGGGGTGTGGGGCCAGGTGTGGGACACGGGGAGGACGTAGAAGGGGCGGTGGGCGAAGGCGGTGCCGCGGCGGAGGAGGTCGAGGACAGGGGCGGACCAGCCGTCGAACAGGGTCAGCAGGCCCGATCGCACCGCCTCGGCGTCGGCCAGGTCCACGTCCAGGTCCTTGTACCAGTCCAGCGGTGCGCGGAACTTGGTGTACACCTTCACGTGGCCACCGCTGTTGCGCTGGGCGACGAGGCTCCGGTTCGCGCCGTACACCGCAACGGAACCGTCGCCGATCAACCGCGCGAGGTCGGGGTGGCGGGCGTCGACGTCGTCGAGGGAGGTCTCCAGCGAGGTGACGCCGGTGTAGTGCGGCGCCACCGGTGAGAGGGCCGGGCGGACCCGGGACCAGGCGCCGTCCGCACCGACGACAAGGTCGTACGTCTCCTGTCGCCCGTCCGCGAAATGGACGAGTACGCCGTCCCGGGCCCCCGGCACAACCTGCGTCACACCCCGCCCCCATCGCACGTCGAGCGGGCCGATCAGCAGGTCACGGAGTTGTCCGCGGTCGATCTCGGGATTGGCCAGGTCGTCCGGGCGGGGCTGCCAGTCGCGCAGGACGGTGCCGTCCGGGTCCAGGATGCGCATCGCCTGTCCCTCGGGACGCGAGAGCGCCTGGAATTCCGTCAGTAACCCCGCCTTCTCCAGGGCGAGTTGGCCCAGCTTTTCGTGCAGGTCCAGGGTGCCGCCCGGGGGACGGGCATCGGGGGCGGGATCGCGTTCGAGGACGGTGACGGGGTGGTCGTAGCGGTGCAGGACTCGGGCGAGGGTGAGGCCGGCGGGGCCGCCCCCGACTACGGCGATGCGATGTCTCATGTCGATACACTGTATTGATTCAGGGCGGCGTATCGCAACAGTACGATGCATCCATGACTGTGTGGGACCGTCCGGAGCCGCCGACCCGGCCCGTGCCGCTCGACCGGGAGCGGATCGTCGCCGCGGCCGTCGCGCTGGCCGACGAGGGCGGGCTGGAGGCGGTGTCGTTGCGCAAGGTCGCCGCCCGGCTGAACGCCGGTCCGATGCGGCTGTACGGCTTCATCTCCACCAAGGAGGAGCTGTTCGACCTCATGGTGGACGAGGTCCAGGCCGAGATCCTCCCCGAGGAACGGCCCGGTGACTGGCGGGAGGCGCTGCGCGTCCTCGCCCACCGCACCCGGCGGGCCGCCCTCCGTCACGAATGGCTGGCCGACCTGCTCGGCGGCCGTCCGAGCCTGGGCCCGAACGGCCTCGCCGTGACCGAGGCCACGCTGGCCGCCCTCGACGGTCTCGCCGACATCGACACCGTCATGCGCGCGGTGGAGACCGTCAGCGCCTACTCCACCGGCGCGATCAGACGCGAGATCGCGAACCTGCGGGCCGAGCGCGCCACGGGCCTGTCCAAGCGCGACTGGCAGCGCGCCTCCGGCCCGCACGTCACGAAGATGCTGGCCACCGGCCGCTTCCCGGCGCTGGCCAAGGCCGTGCACGACGGCACGGACGTGGACGCCGAGACGTCCTTCACCACCGGCCTGGACTGGGTCCTCGACGCGGTGGCCGGCAAGCTCGCCCCGCCGCCGGGGTGACCGGGCGGACCAGACCCTCTGGCAGCGGGAGCCACCGGCCCGGCGCAGCTATGACCGTTCAGGGCAAGGAGCGTCCCGCTCCCCGCTAGCGTCGAGCCCATGATCGTATGGCTCAACGGCACCCATGGCGCGGGCAAGACGACGACGAGTCCGCTCGTGCAGCAACTCATCCCGGATTCACGGGTGTTCGACGCCGAGAAGGTCGGCGAGACGCTCATGGACATCTCGCCGGGGCTGCCCGCGACGGACAACTTCCAGCACTGGCCGCCCTGGCGGCAGCTCGTCGTGGAGACCGCCCGGCGCGTACTCGACTACACCGGCGGCACCCTGGTCGTTCCGATGACCGTCCTGGTCGAGCAGTACTGGCGCGAGATCAGCGCGGGCCTGGCCCAACACGCCATTCCGGTACGGCACTTCGTCCTCCACGCCGACCAGGAAACCCTTCGCGGGCGCATCGCGGGCGACACCGTCCTCGGCCCCGACTCCCCGTTCCGGCTCCGCTACCTCGAGCCCTACGCCGAGGCGGCCCGCACCTGGCTGCACCGCGAGGCGCACGTCGTCGACACCACCCACCTCACGCCCGCCCAAGCCGCCCTGCGGATCGCGGAGGCCGTCACGGTGTGAGGTCCAACCGGCAGTCAGCCCACGCGGGTTGGCTGAGCAGGGGCTTGAACCGGGAGAAGAGGGCGAGGAGTTGGGGGCCCCAGCGCTTACGGAAGGCGAAGTCGTGGCGGGCCAGGTCGAGTTCGTTGGCGGCGGTGAGTTCGGCGAGGTCCCGGCGGAGTTGCGGACCGGGCGGGTGGAGAGCGCCGGTGAAACGGTCCCGGAAGACCCCGTCGGCCTCCGCGAGCCCCGGATACGTGGCCTTCCTGTCGCACGCCCCGTAGAGATACACGATCCCCTCCGCCTCCGCGCCGATCACCTCGGCGAGTTCGGCGCGGCCCGTGTCCACCGGCAACAGGGCGGTGGGGAAACCGTCGGTGCCGTAGCAGGCGTGGCACAGGCCCGCGAGTTGGAGGTCCGGGCGGGCGCCCCATGCGGCGAGGCGGTCCCGGACGCGTTGGAGGTGGGCGACGAGAGTGCCTCCCGGGTGCGCGATGTCCGCGGCGCCGAGCCGGAGCAGCAGCTCTACGGCCGCATCAACAGCACCAACACCACCGGGGAAGTGACCAGTTGACGTAGGAGAGTCAGACACGACCCGGCGTCCTTCCGTCGTTCCGTCGCTCGTCGGAGGTCGGCACCCGTCCGTGTCTTCGCCTTGGTCCGGACCCGGCGAAGGCGCCGGACGGGTTGCCGCCTGGGCCCTGTACTGAGGATGGTCGAGTCCGTGACCCCGGTCAATCCTATGGGTTTCCGCCAACACCCAAGCTGTAGCTTGGAGTTGTGACTCTGGAGGATCTGCGTGTCTTCGTGGCCGTGTGCCGGGCGGGAAGTCTCAGCGCCGTCGCCCGCGAACTGGGCCGCACCCAGTCGGCGGTGAGCCAGCATGTGAAGCGGCTGGAGCGGGAGGCCGGCATGAGCCTGCTGGAGCGCCGGCCGCGAGGGGTCGTACCGACCCGGGCGGGGCGGGTGTTGTGCGAGGCCGCCTCGGAGAGTGTGGCGGGGCTGGAGCTGGCCATGCGGCGGCTCGGTGACCTCGCCAACGGCGACAGCGGCTCGGTGCGGGTCACGACGGGCGGGACCACCGTGCGGCACTTCATGGCGGAGGCGGTCGTCGCCTTCCGGCAGCGCTATCCGAGGGTGGGTCTTGAGTTCCGGACGGAGACCTCCAGCCGCAACTGCTTCGAGGCGCTCGCCGCCGGCCACCTGGACCTCGCGTGGGTCACGATCGACGGGCCGGTGCGCGGCATCGAGCAGCGTCCCGTCGTAGACCTGCCGTGGGTACTGGCCGTCCGCGCCGACGATCCGCTCGCGGCCCGGTCCCGGGTCGACACCGCCGAACTCGACGGCATCAGCCTCATCCGCCTGCCCCCGAACTCCACCTCGGGCGCCCGTCTCGACGCCGCGTTCGCCGAACTCGGCGTCCGGAGCAGCTCCGACACCGGCGTCGCCGACTGGGACACCGCCCTCCTGCTGGCCGAACTCGGCCTCGGTCACGCCGTCGTGCCCCTCCTGCCCGGCCGGCAGACCCCCGGCACCGGCCCGCTCCGCCTCGTCCCCCTCCCCGGTCTGCCCCCGCTCCCGGTCGGCTGGGCCGTCCGCCGCTGGGACGCCCTCACCCCGCTCGCCCGCACCTTCGCCGACACGGTCGCCCGCAGCTGCACGGAACGGGCCAGGGGCAGCGACACGGCCGAGGGAGCGTGACAAGGCGGACGCCTGCCCCGCAGCCGTCGTATACGGGGACTGACTGGGACCCGCTGCCGGCTATTTGAAGGCATCCGCGCCGCTGTCGCCGTACCCCGTCCACGCCCGCAGCTTGTCCGGGTTGACCACCAGCCACAGGTCGGTGATCAGCCCGTCGCGGACCTGTGCCGCGAGCACGGCGAAGGTCGTGCCGGCGATCCGGACCGCGACACCGGGCATGCCGTTGACGTCGTCCTCGACGAGTTCCATGTCGGGTTCCCGGCGCATGAGGCCGAGGAAGAGGCGGGCCACCTTGTCCCGGCCGACGACCGGCCGCAGTGCGGCCCGCACCTTGCCGCCGCCGTCACTACGTGATTCGACGTCGGGGTCGAGCAGGGCGACGAGCGCGTCGAAGTCACCGGTCTCGCACGCCTCGCGGAACGCGGAGACGACCCGCCCGTGCTCCTCGGCCGTACTGGCGCCGGGCGGCCTGCGGGCCAGTCGGTGGCGGGCGGACGAGGCGAGTTGGCGGCAGGCGGCCGGGGTACGGCCCACCGTCTCGGCGATCTCGGTGAACGGCAGGCCGAAGACGTCGTGCAGGACGAAGGCGACGCGCTCCGCCGGGGTCATCGAGTCCAGCAGCACGAGCATGCCCATGCTGACCGACTCGTCGAGGGTGATCCGGTCGGCGGGATCGTCCGCGCCCGCCCCGCCCGTGCTGGCCCAGGTGCCGCTGTGCCGGACCGGCTCGGGCAGCCACTCCCCGGTGTAGCGCTCGCGCCGGGCCCGCGCCGAACCGAGCTGGTCGAGGCAGATCCGCGAGGCGACCCGGGTCAGCCACGCGAGCGGCGCCTCGATCTCGCGCTGCGCCTCCTCCGACAGGGCGTACCAACGGGCGTACGTCTCCTGTACGACGTCCTCGGCGTCCTGCACCGAACCGAGCATCCGGTACCCGAGGTTGAGCAGTCGGCGGCGCTCGGCCATGAGGGAACCGAGAGTGGGGTCCTGGCCCGGTCCGGGCGGCGGAGGTGACGATGGGGTGGGCACGGCGCGGTCATCCTCCCTGGACGGTGGGCGGCTCGACGTGCTGGACCTGCTGGACGAGCCATTCGTCGAAGGTCTGGCTGCCGCGCGGCCCCAACGGCCCGCCCGCGAGCGGCAGTTGCCCGTCCCCGGTCATCGCCGCCCCGGTCGCGCCCGGCATCCGCACCGGCAGCAGCAGCCGGCGCTCGTGCCGGGCCCGCAGCAACCGGCGCACCATGTCGACGAGTTGCTCGACGCGCGGCCCTGCGAGGTCGGGGGCCGTGCCCCGGGCGGGGGCGAGGGCGAGTTCCACCAGGTGCCGGGCCACTTCGCGGGCCGCGACCGGCTGGGTCCGCATGCGGGGCACCACGGCGAGGGGCCCCGGGACCCGGTCGAGGGTCTGCGCGGCGAACTCGTGGAACTGGGTGGCACGCAGCACCGTCCACGGCAGCGGGCCGTTCTGCACCACGGCCTCCTGCCGGAGTTTGCCCCGGTAGTAGCCGAGGCCGACCCGGTCGATGCCGACGATGGACAGCACCACGTGATGCCGTACGCCGGCCCGCGCGCCCGCGTCCAGCAGGTTGCGCCCGACGGTGTCGAAGAACGCGACGGCCTTCTTCGCGCTCGTCGTCGTCACATTGCTCACGTCGATGACCGCGTCCACCCCCTCCAGCGCGGCATCGAGCCCGGTGCCGCCCGCGACGAGGTCCACGCCCCGCGAGCGGCTCAGCACCACCGGTTCCTGTCCGGCCGCGGCCAGCTCCTCGACCACGTACCGGCCGACCAGCCCGGTTCCGCCCGCCACCGCGATCCGCATACCGTCCCGCTCCTTCACCGGTTGTCACCCCGTCGCGCCGAGAGGGCCGTCACCGGCACCAGCAGCACCGCCGCCAGCAGCACCAGCGCGGCCAGGAAGACCACGTTCAGTACCTGGTCACGGGTTCCGTACATGTCGAGGTGCTGTACGTGATAGCTGAAGTGCAGCACGTTGAAGACCAGCCACACCGCACCCGTCGTCTGCACCAGCCTGGTGTTCCGCACCTGGCGCAGCGCGACGAGCGTCAGACAGGCCAGCGCGAGGAACATGGCTCCCGCGTCCTTGGCGAGGTGCTCGTTGTAGGGCCCCAGCTGGGGCAACCAGCTCAGTCCGAGCCCCGGGAAGTTCGCATACCACCCCGTCGGCGAGAAATAGGCCCAGGTACCTGTGTACAGGCTGACCACGGCCAGCAGACCGAGGCTGACGTACCGGATTCTGTTCATACGTCTACGACGACGCAGCCTCCGAGAATGTCAGGCCAGCTGTCGGGGCCGAGGTCGGCCGGGCGCCTCCCGCACCATGAACACGTCCACCGGATCCTCGTAGTCCCCGATCTCCACGGTGAACCCGTGCCGCGCGTACAGCCGCCGGGCCGGGCTCCCCCGCAGCACATTCAGCCGCACGACGGGGACACCGTCACGATCGCACCGCTCCAGCAGCTCGCCCAGCACACCGGAGCCGATACCGCCGCCCTGGAACCCCGGCGCCAGATAGAAGTGCTCCAGCCAGTGGCAGCGGGCGTCCGCGTCGGGTCGTAGCGCCACACATCCGGCGAACAGACCGCCCACCTCGATCACCCAGGTGTGCCCCGGCTCGAAGCCGTCCCGCAGCCGCTGCCGCACGCGGTGCGCGTCGTAGCGCCCGAGCCGTTCCAGATCCGCCCGGAGCACGACCGCGCGCAGCTCGGCCACCGTCTCGACGTCCGCCCGCACCGCAGGCCGTATCCCCCAGTCCGCCATGATCACCACGGTAGCGCGGGCCGGTAATTCGGTGGATCGCCCATCGGCCCGGATGCTGGAATGACGCGATGCACGACGACGAGACGTCGCAGGTCATCGACCGCGGACAGCACGAGGGCACCAAAACGCCCTGGGATCAGGAGACTTGGCGGAACGCGGCCCTCGGCTGGGCCCGGCGCGAACTCGCGGCGCGGGGGCTGCGCGAGACGGGCCGGCTGGGTGTGCGGCTGCGCCCCTGGTCGGTCCTGGTCCGGATCCCCGTCGAGGGGTCGGTCGAAGGTCCCACCGCGGTGTGGCTGAAGGCCAATCCGCCGGCCGGCGCCTTCGAGGCACCGCTCATCGCCGCGCTGGCCCGCTGGGTCCCGGAGTACGTCCTGGAACCCCTCGCCGTCGACGCCGACCGCGGCTGGTCCCTGCTCCCCCACGGCGGCGAACTCTTCTGGCAGTTCCTCGACCGCACCCCCGCCGACCCCCGCGCCTGGGAGGAACCGCTCCGCCAGTACGCGACGATGCAACGCGCCCTGATCCCGCACACCAAGGACCTCGAACAACTCGGCGTCCCCAGCGCCCGGACGACGGCCCTCCCCGAAGTCTTCGACGAGGTCGTGCAGTTCATCGAGGCCACGGCCGAACCGGCCGCCGATCCCGCACAGTTGCATGCCCTACGGCCGCTGCTGCTCGAACTGTGCGCCGAACTGGCCGAGTTGGGCATCCCCGACTCGCTCGACCACTCCGACCTGCACGACGGCCAGCTGTTCCACCCGGAGCCCGGCCGCTACACCTTCTTCGACTGGGGCGACGCCGCCGTCTCGCACCCCTTCTGCAGTTTCCTGGTCCCGGCCGGGCGGGTCCGCGAACGGTACGGCCCCGAGGCGCTGCCCCGCCTGCGGGACGCCTACCTGGAGCCCTGGACGGGAAACGGCCACTCCGCCGCGGAGCTGCGCCGCGCACTCACCCTCGCGACCCGGCTCGGCACCATCGGCCGCGCGGCGTCCTGGAACCGGCACTTCCCCGGCGCCTCCGCGGCGACCCGCACTGCGGGCGCGACGGAGAGCGCCAGGTCACTGCTGAAACTGTCGCCGGACGAGCCGTTGTTCTAGAAGACCCCGTCACCGATTGGCCGCCAACCACGCCTCCATCGCGGCGAGATCGGCATCCGTGATCCCGTACCGATGGTCGACGCGCTGCAGCAGGGCCCGTCCGGGGTGATGGGCGCTCACCCAGTCGCGGTCGGCGTCCCCGATCTCGTCGTCCACCCACACGAAGGGCCGCCCGGCGGCCCAGGCGACCAACGGCCGGGTCTTCCAGTGCAGCCGCCCGCCCGCACCGTTGCCCTCCTCGGCCGGGTCGGGCCAGTCCACCAAGGGGAGTTGGCGGCGCGAAGCCGGAGTCGTAGACCGGGTACGGCCGGGACGCGCCGAAGGGCAGCAGCGTCCCGTCGACATCGAGGAAGAGGAGCATCAGAAGACCCTTCTCACATCACTCCTCAAAACCGCCCGCGCGCAACAGCTCGTCGACCCGCGCCCGATGCGCCTTCTCCCAGTCGTCGAGAGTCTCGGCGGACTCCTTCTCCAGGCGGGCCCGGGCCCCGGCGAGGATCTCCACCTGACGGTCGCCCGGTACGACGACGATCCCCTCCTCGTCCGCCACCACGATGTCCCCGGCGTCGACGGTGGCTCCCCCGCAGCGCACGCGCTCGTTCAGCGGGAGTACGGCCTTCTTCACGCCCGGGATCGGGATGACACCGCGCGCGAAGACGGGGAAGCCCGCCGCCCGTACCTCGCCGAGGTCACGGATCACCCCGTCGACGACGAAGCCGGCGATGCCCCGCTGCTGGGCGATGGCGCAGACGTTCCCGCCGGCGAGGGCGTAGTCCAGGTCGCCCGACTCCACCACGACGATCGAGTCCGGCTCGGCGCGGTAGATGGCCGCGTGCAGCATGAGGTTGTCGCCGGGCGGGCACCGCACGGTGAAGGCCGGCCCGGCGAGAGGCGGCAGCGGACCCCACAGGGGCCGGATGCCGATGTCCATGACCCGCTCGCGGCCGAGCAGTTCGGCGAGAGTGGTGGTGGGGATGTCCTCGAAGTCAGTGGCATCAGTCATGCCCCGGACGCTACCGCCCCCGCCATGACTGCCGACGGCCATGTCGGACTAGCGCACGAGTGCCGCGGCGATCCGGGATCTGCTCGGGATCTCGGCCAGGCCCAGGGGGGCCGCGGCCGCCGTCATGATCGCCTGGAGTTTCCGGACCGCCGACGGAAGCCGGACCCAGTTGACGTTCGGTCCGTCGCGCAAGGACAGCGACAGCCGGATGACGTCGGTGAACACGCACTGCGCTCTCTTGAAGGCGAGGATGCGGTCCAGGTCCTCCGCCCAGCCCCGCGCACTGCTGGGCCGTACTCCACGGACGGCTCTCGCCCAGTCCTCGGCCATCCGGCGTTCCTGGTCCGCCGGGTAGGACATCAGGTAGAGGTGGGTGGCGAGGTCGTAGAGCGGGTCTCCCAGCATCGCCAACTCCCAGTCGATGGACCAGAGTTGGTTGAGCGGGTCGAGGATGAAGTTCTCCCGGTGCAGGTCCGCGTGGAGCAGGCAGAAGTCGCGCCGGGTCAGTCCGGAAACGTTCTTTCTGAGCTGGGCGAACGCGTCGGGGTGGAGGCCGAGGTCCGTGAAGAGCCGCCCGAAGTCCGGGGAGTTCTTCTCGTAGACCTGGTCTTCCACGAAGACGACGAGACGTTCCAGGAAGCCGTCGCAGTCGCCGTCGTCCGCGCGGTCCTTGGCCTCGCAACTGTGCTCCACCTCAAGGGTGTTGGGTGTGACGTGCGCCAACTCCCGGAACAGGTCGACGATCTGGCCGTGGACCTCCTCCGGGATCCGCCGGTCGCCCCACCGGCCGGACTTGAGGGTGTGGCCCTCGATGAAGACCTGCAGTGCCATGCCCTCCACGTCGTGGATGACGGGGATGCGGCTGATCCGGCCGTGCAGCTCGCGGAGCAGTGCCTCTTCCGACCGGAAGCACCTGCGGTCGAACCACAGGATCCGTTCGCGCGGTTCGTGGAGCTTCACGATCCGCGTCTCGCCCGGCATGGTCAGCACATACGTCTCGTGGTGGTAGCCCTTCAGAGGTCCGCTGATCACCAAAGGCCACCTGGCGACTCATCAACGCGCTGACTCACCAACGAAAACCGCACCGGGCCCATAGCCCCCCGCCCCTCTCCCCTACCGCCCCGCCTCGCCGAGCAATGGAGCGTACGCCCCCAATACGACCTTCGCCCCGGCATGACGCAGTCGTGCCCGTGCGAGTGGTGCCGTGTCGTACCCGATGAACCCGACGCCCGCACGCTCAGCGGCCAGAAGATCGGTGTCCGTGTCTCCGATCATCACCGCGTTCTCCGGCCGCAGGTCCAGGTCCCGCAGGGCTCGTTGGAGGACATCGGGGTGCGGTTTCATCAGCCCGGGGTCGGCGGTACGGCCGTGGATGTGGGCGAAGTGGCCGAGCAGGTTCATCTGCTTGAGATAGGACTTGGCGGCCAGAGATGAGTTGTTGGTGACCACGGCCAGCCGCACCCGTCGTCCGGACAGCATCCTGATGAGCCGCTCGGCGCCCTTGGTGCCCCGGCTCTTGCCCACCGCCTCGTCCGCCGCGTCCAGTTCGCCCTTGGTGACCATGCCCTCGATGACCGGCAGCAGTTCCGTCACGTCCCGCCGCTGCCCCGCCTGGTGCACCGCCCCGAGTACCGCATGCGGATCGTCGACGGAACGCACAGCGTCCGTCAGGACTTCCGGGAAGCCCAACTCGTCGACTTTCGCCACGAGTTCACGGGCGACCCGCTTCGACGCGGCGCGGGGGAACAGCCGACAGATCGGCCCGTCGAAGTCGAACAGCACGCATCGCGCGTCCGCGAGCAGCTCCCGTGCTTCCTGTACGTCGTCGAGGTCGACAGCCATGTCGCTCCATCCTCTGCAACGGTTTCCGCCGGCCGGTCAACTCCCTACGCCCGTGGGCTCCCTGTGAGCCGGGGCAGCCGTGCTCCGCGCATTCTCGCTCCGCCTCGCGCGCTCCACCAGCCGGGCGCGGTCCCAGCGCTCACGGCCCGCCGCGACCGGGCCGACGACCGGAGTCTCCAGCCGCTCGGCCTCCTCCCCGGCGTCGGGCCACTCCATCCGCCGGATCATGTCCTTCGCGTGCCAGTCGAGCAGTGCCTCACGGACTTCCCGTTCCTGCGGCAACCGGTCCGGGCCCAGGCCCAGCGGGCCGCTCGCCCTGCCCAGCGCCCGGCACACCCGCTCCGCGGCGCGGACGACATGCCGCCTGGCGGGCTCGTCCGGAAGCTCCAGCGCCGCGCGCATCACATCAGGGTAGAGCGACTGGACGTACTCGAACCCGAGATAGGTGCGCAGGTCCCGCTTCAGCTCTACGGTCATGTCCGCATGGCCCGTTCGCCGCATCGCGGACGCCCACATGCCGATCATCACCCCGCGTTCCTTGCTGTCGTACTCCATCCGCACCAGGTGGGTCGCGAGGTCGTGCAACGGGTCGCCGTACAGGGCGAGTTCCCAGTCGATGACGACGAGACTCTCACCGTCCCGGCCGGGAGTGACCAGCACATTGGACCGGTGGACGTCCGTGTGCAGCAGCGCGAAGGGGCGTGCGGCGAGCGTCTGGACGGAGTCCCGGTACCGGTCCACCGCATCACTCGGGATCCCCACCGCGTCGAAGAGGCTGCCGAAACGCGGCCGATTGGACTGGTGGACCCGCTGTTCCGTGAACTGGGCGAGGCGGCCGAGGAACCCATGGCTGTCGCCGCTGCCCGGCCAGTCGGCCGGTACCGGTGGCAGGACGCTCTCCGGAATGTCGGCCAGCCTGGCGAAGAAGTCGGCCAGCACGGACAGCCGACGTCGTCCGATCCGCTCACCTTCGCGCACGACGTCGGCCAGGGCCCGACCGGTCAGATAGCTGTGCAGTGACCAGTCCCCGAAGTCCGCCAGACACTTCGGGACCTCGCTGAGGCGCTCGCCGACCACGCGCAGCACCTGCGACTCGTGTCTCCACAGTCGTGGCACCACTTCGATGGCCGGCAGCGGCGTACGGAACTTGGCGAGGACCTCCCCCGACGGCATCCCGAGCAGCAGGGCCAGTGGGCGCCCCACGGGCATGATCACGTTGGAGTTGTGATGGCCGGAAACCGTCTCCCCATCCTGGGGACTGCGGCGCCGCGCCTCCGCGAATCGACGGACCAGTGACTGGTGCGCCCTGCGGTGCAGGGGAGACGACATGGGCGGAGGGTACTACTCGCCATGACCGTCTTCACTTCGTGTCACTATTTGGACAGCACCCGATCACTGTGGGTATCCGGCGGTCCCTCCTGGTTTGTCAGGGTGTCTTGTCGGATGCGCCTTCGGATCGCGCTTGAAGCTTGGCCGCCCGGGACTCCCAATACTCCCAGTTCGACCTGAACCAGTCCGTCATGCTCGTGAAGACGACGGAGTCGTGCGTCTCCTCGTCGTCCTCGAGGCGGTGGTACGAGAGGGTCGAGCCCGAGCCGAGCACATCGACGGAGGCCACGGCCCGGCTCTCGAGAGTGATCGTGCGCCGGAACAGTTCGTAGGGGCCGGACAGCATGTCGGTTCCGTTGAGCACATACAGCTTGAACTGCGGCGTCACCGGATGCCGGACCACCTGGACGTGGGCGTCCATACCCAAGTCCCGCAATCTGGCCTCGAG
>Ga0307516_10006013_pt1 | contig 14342 bp, 12 predicted proteins | sample 19_EM_MG_FD_203310 | JGI IMG/M metagenome (GOLD analysis project Ga0307516, IMG submission 203310) | Populus trichocarpa ectomycorrhiza microbial communities from riparian zone in the Pacific Northwest, United States - 19_EM | ecosystem: Host-associated > Plants > Roots > Unclassified | place... | reverse complement strand
GAAAGAAAAAGTGTTGCTACCAGTTGAGGGGTAGCAAGAAGCATGTCCATTCTAGAGAGGCGAGCGCCGGCCTCTTATACGAGTGTCCGTGCGCCGCCTGTGACTGTCTACCATGACTGTCCTATGTTGCCCTATGTCACACTCCCGTAGCACTGTCCGTGTCACCCGAACTCTAGACACCCCGCTGGGCGTAGCGTCCGCAGCGCCCGCAGTGGCCGGAATCCTCCTCCTACATTTTTTTGTTGTTTTCCGATAACGTTAAAGCGTGGGTAAGCGTATCTGGTGCTGCTTGGTAGTCCTGTACTCCTATGCCTTCTCTTCGGGATGTCTCCGCAGCTGAGCCATCCCGCGTTAGTTTTCCGACTCTGACGTACCATCGGAGGCATCCCCTGCATCTCCACCTGACGCGCTCGCCTCCGTCGTCCTGTACTCTCCTCCTTTGCCCTTGCCCTCCTGTGGCTTCCACGCTCTTGACTTCTTCCGGGGGTCCTTGCAGTCACGGATCAGATGGTCCTTGCTACCACACACGAAACATGACAGCTTTGACCCTGTCCGCTGCTGCTCCTGGCCTCCCTTCTTCTGCCATGCCTTTGACCAGAGAGCCTGGAATCTGGTCTCGATCCTGTCCAGATCCATTGGGTCGCCGGCGGGTATCGTAGTGGGGTTCGTGGGCGTGGCAATAATGGGCTTGTCGTTGTGTGCTCGGTCAATCGAGTCGCAAATACGTATGACATCGTCCAGGGTCCATTGTGTCTCCGTGCCCTTTACCGCTTCCATCGACGCTGCCGTCATGTATGCCGAGTAGACTCTCGTTATCGGCCCGTCCTTTCCAGCTTTCTTTTCCAAATCCGTAGCCTTCCAGAGCTTGAGGATATATGTCTTGACGTGCTGAGCCTCAGTGTCCGGCGGTACAGCCTGCGCTGTTTGGCCACTGACATATGCTTCCATGAGGTGTAGCCGATTGACGAATTCCTGAAACTTGTCGTTGAACCGAGCGATGGATGACGTGGGCATGAGGTTGTCCATGTCCTTCTGCACCCTGCGTAGTGCGTCGTTCGGGAGGTACTCGGCGGTGAACTTCTGCTTAAACTCCGTCCAGTCGATTTCCGTTCTTGCGTCAGGCCATGTTGTACTTCCCCATTCGTTGGCCGTGCCCTTGAGGTACGAGATAGCGTAGCGTGCCCACGTGGCAGTCGACTCTGCAGTGCCGCACTCTTGGGCCCGCAAATAGAAGACGTTCTCGACGGTGGTCAGCTACGAATATACTGCAGCGATGGTCTTTTCTCCGCTGAACGTGTCTATGCTCTTTGGCTTCACCGTGAACGTGCCTGGCCGCTGTGCAGCTCGGCTCGGTCCTGCTTCTGTAGTAGTGGCTGTACTGGTACGGACAACATCGATTGCTTTCCATAGGTCGTTCGTCACCTTCACGTTGGCCTCTGTGGTCTTCGTGAGTACGGCGAGCATCTTTGTGTAGGCTTCGCGTGACGTCCTCAGCTCTTCCTGGTAAAACAGAATCTGAGACTTAGCTGCTTCCAGATCCCTCTCTGTCCGCTCCAACTGCTCCTCCTGCTTCATTGTCAAACCATCCATCTCGAACTTTAGTTGCCCCGCCATATCCCGAATCGCTTCCACAAACTCCACGTCCGCCGGTGCGGCCGTGCCTATGAGTCTCCGGTCGACGATCGTTTGTCGCTGGTTCTCCCACGCAGGGCTTCTCTGCCCGTACGGCATGCCATAGTTGAGTGGAGCGATCATTCCCGCCATCGTTTCGTCGGTTGATCCCGATGTCATCGTGTCTTATTCGTCCGTCCTTGTGTGAGGCGGCTTGCTTGGGCGTGTTGAGGTCACTGATGAACTGGTGTTGCTACCAATGTAGGACTCGTATAGAGGGGGGGCAAGTAGTATACAGTTGTGTGTAAGGTTTTCCATTCTCGCCGTGCGCGACGGCATCTTAACTATCTAGCAAACTGCACTAAACCTTAACTCTCGCCAAGACTACTTGTACACGTGATCCCCTCTTACTAAGTACATGTATATATTCCTACACAGCGGCATACAGTTGCTCGCATCGGCGTGACAATACATGGTACATTTGCACCGGGTGCGTCGCGGCGATGATCATGGTGGTCTCGGGTTCGCTAGATCCAGAAGCACAATGAATTAGTGGTGAAGTTTGGCTTAATATGAGCCATCCAGGTGAATCAGTGGGCGCGAAGCCCCTCATCTGCTCCATACGTGATCACTCACTGCTTAGTCACTCGAAACGCCCGGGTGTCGGCTATGGGTGTCCCGACCATAGTTGTACGATGGATGGGAACCAGCCAATCAAACAAGGGATGCGACCTAGTGCTCCGGGTAGGCCCCCCCACTCCCCCCTCCTGTATGTTCATAACTCCCAGACAGACGAATAGACGAAGAGAAGACGGAGAAGTCGAAGAAAAGGAGCCAACCACGAGGATCGCCGCGGCGTAGATACTACATGTCCAGAAAAAGCGAGAAGGCGGCTAGATTCGTTTGTTGTTGGCTGCAATGAAGCTCTCAGCTCCGCGGCTCTATCAAACTACCTACCATATAAACCCACGTAAAAAAGTTGTAAGACCTATGGCTGCCCTGTATAAGCAAAGCCAGTTGTGTAGCCGTTATATAAGCATGTGGAAAGCAAATATATCTCATAAGGACTCTGTACGGCTTATTTTAAAATCAGGCGAATGTTCTCAAAACCCTAAAATCCTCAGAATTACTACAAAATACCCACACGACGAAAACCATTATCAAGCAAATGGGCCTTTGCATGTAATAAGCGTTGTAGCTGTACTCCAGCCTATGTAGTCATTATTGACAGGTACAGCCTTAGCAGTCGATCATAACTGTGAAACGGACAGGCTTTGCAAAGCATTAAGAAAAAACCAGCCCTGAGAACCAAAACCATTGGACCACCACATCCTTAATTTCTTTACCAGTGTAATATAAGCATTCAGTGAGCCATATTCAAAACTATGCTTCTCTTGCCTGACAGGTCTGTCCAAAGCCATCCGATTTCTGGTTGACTCCCCCTCCCTGCGCTGTATACGAAATTATCTGAGTACATAATGTATTCAGCCGCCCTCGCCATTACACAACATTTACTACCTGTTCGGCATTCTACAACGAGGTGCCATCATAGCCAGCCTTCTAAACGCCAAATTCAATCGACCAAACCCATACATTCTTGACGCCAATATCTGAACTGTAACAGTAACCATTACAGCAACTACAACTAAATCCAACAAAGATTATTTAGACGGACAAATGAATCTTAGAATGCCTTGATATCCATCCAGTCTATTTGCCAAGCGACTACCATGAAGTATGCAGCAGTACAATACAACATTCAACACAGTAGTATCAGTCTGCTTCCAATCTCAAACCCAATTGCCATCCTCATATTCTCCGAGATCATCATCCTCACCATACTCCAATCCCTCAAATATATCCTCCGGTAGTGGACTCTCGTCCCGCTTTCGCTTACGGGTCTTGATCTTGGGTGGTCGAAGCTTAAACCCCTCGATTTTCACATTCTGAAAACGAGGTATTTCGCCGAGACTATCCCAGATACGGTGAAGCTTGGTACGATCATATGCCTTCTTATCGTCCAGGTAGAGTTTTTTCTGAACCGCAAAGATGTAGATTTCTATGAAGCTATCCGTCAGCTGTCCTGAAGTTCAACTATTAAAAGTTTAAGTAGTTGGATACAGGGAAAAGAAATGTATTTACCAAATATGAAGGTTCTGCAAGCATTAGATGACATCGACAGATCGATGATATCTTGAGCCCACCAAAAAATCGTTTCAACATCATTGAAGCTGAAAAGATCTCTGAAGATGTCCCGCAAGGTGGCCGTATCGGAGATGCTCTTGATGTTGCGCTTCGGGTGAATCTTGATCAGGTTGGAGATCTGGTTCTCGAAACGCTGAATGGCCTCATGCTTCCAGCCATCTTTTATCTGCAACGCACATCGACGGATAATCTTGTAATTCTTTGGGTCTTCAAACATGAAGCTAGCACCAAAGTATTCTGCAATTAGGCCGTCCAACTCAACGAACTTAAACCAGCGCGTATACTGCAAACGTAGAGCATTCTGGAGAGCGAGGTTTGGGCCATCCAAACTTTCCGGTATCGCAACAGGGTCTTGGAGAGTTGCACCGAACTTCTGACGGATTTTAGCAATATAAACCATCGAATTCGTCGGTAGAGAATTCTCTCTCTGTGACTTGAGGATGTGTTCGACGGTTTCAATTGCGATCTGAACATCCTTCGCCTTCCAGTGGTATGGAATCTTTTGGCAACAGAGTGACCTCAAAGTTAGATAAGTACTATGACAATCAACCTGGCGGACATACCTTTAGATTTGCCAGTTTGACCGTACGATGAGAATCCTCGTAGAGCTCTTCCACACTGTCGTCATCTTCTTCTTCGTTGGGCGAGGAATAATCTTCCAGGGTACCAGTGGGACGTCTCTGTTGCTTCGCTTGGTTTGCCTGTCGGTGCTGCGCTCGTTCCGGTTGGGTGGACTCTTCGCGATTGTCATGTGGGATTGGGTTTCGATGGTGTTTTCCCTGCTTCTGCGATTGTGGCGTTTTTCCAATTTTTTCAATCTCAAGGTCCTCGACTGATGAAGATCTCAGTTCATCAATATGCAGGTTCTGTCGGATTGATGGTGTTGGTGACGCTTCGGAAAAATTGTCCTTATTTGGACCCTGCCGACGATCGGTTGCGGCAGATCTCGATTTCGATTTACCGGTCATTTGAGGCGTGTTGTTTCCGGAATTTTTGCTATGTGGTGTATAGGAAGGGGAATTTTTGGTGGTACGCGGCATCTTGGGAGGTATAATGGTTGTAAGGTGAAGGATTACTATTTTATGAATTTATTCAGAGATTGCTTTGTGGAGCCGCAACTGACCCTTGACCTAATTTCTCATCACCGTAGTATGTTTGCTAGCAACTCTCATGTCTATCTTTCTGATTCACACCTTTCGATGGCATACAACACAGACCTCTGGCTGTCACGACGCATTTCTCAACATTTGAACTCTTGAATCCTATTCGACCAACAAAACCTCCCAGCCATATCCTTCTTCTTCTGTTTCCCCAATTTCGTCAGTTCTCTCCGGTTTCCCCTGTACAAGTTGACAACTCTCATCCAGTGTTGCTCGTCCTGTTTGTCACTCGTCCGATCGACGTTTCCTGACCGTGTTCCGCACTCGCCACCTCAACGTAAGCTTATCCCGTTCCAGTTCGTCGCTCCTGCTCTTGCCCTCCGAGTCCTTTCCTGAGCTCATTCTATCCGATTCCAGCAACCCAACTGAGTGCCTTGGAACGGGCCTCCCATCTACCCACCGCCGTTACCGTAGCATAGCATTCCACTTCAACCCCATCCCTCAATCGACCTCCACAGAGTCATACGTCAACGCAACTACTTTATCGACCAACACCAAAATAGAAGTTGACAATGAGCCAACTGAAGGGAGGACCGCTTTACCGCAAACGTGCACGCTCACCTTATGAGATTACAGACGAAGGTGACAAGTCCAGAAGCTGGGGTGCCAATTTCAAACGCGCCAATTCCTTAGATCCGATGAATCTAGATCTAATACAGCCTGGACGCGGCTTTACCGATCGGAGCAAACTAAGATTGCCATCACCAGCTTTCCATCCGGCAATGGAGAGAGAGGATGATGTGAACCCGAGCATTTTGATTGATACTGCTAGCGAACCAGAAGAAGAAATAGCAGTTGGTACAGATGTGAGTTTCCCACCAGCAGCAGGTTATGTACCAGTCGACCTTCAGAACCTCTGGAAGCGGATTGAAGAAAACGGATTTCGCAGAGAGGAAGACTTCGATCAGGAGCCATTACCGGAGCACAGTATTTCTCGCTTGAAGGACGATAGAGAATCTACCGCGGTCGCATATACGATACCACCTATTGGAGAAGACATACCCGAATACACCAGCAAAGAAGACAGTGGTAAACGCTACCCCGAGAGTAGTGGCTATACGCCTGTCCATTCCGCATCTAGAAGCGGCCTTCCCAAAGACGAGTTCACTTTGGCTTTGGCTTTTTGGCTTCAGGATGCAGGTATATCGCACACGGCGTATGTTGGATTGGGCGAAGTTCTTCAGCTTGCCAGCATGGAAAACCTTCGCTCGCTACCCAAGGATATACGCTCATTCCAGCGATGTTTACAAGAACAGCTTCCTTTACTTCCAATCCACAGCCGTATGCTGAAATTAGATGCTGAAAAAATTGCTTGTGGCCGTTCACTTGACCAAAGGATGTTATTCTTCGATATGGAGGATATCCTTGGTGCTATATTGAATACCGACAGCATTCGAAACAAGATCTACTTTGGCATGGCCCATCTTGTCGATGAACCCCGAGAGCTTTGGCATTCTGAAATGTGGGCAGAGTCGATCCGAGCATGTTCCGGCGAGTTTGCACGGTACCCCAAGACTCACACTCCAGTCTTCCCCGGAGATATTGTCCTATTCACGTGTAGTCAACCTGGCTGTACAGAGACCCACCACGGCAGGATTCGGATGGTAGCTCGCGACATGCGGGAGAGTTATGGTGTCCCAGGTACTATTGTTCTCATCATTGATCAACTATTGCGTCGAGATATGTTGCCAATATCTCTGAAGCAACTGGTCGATCCTGTTCACCCAACCGAAACCTTCGCCGATATGGAGTATTTTCTTTTGGAAGACAGCCCGGTATATACTCCTATCGGAAGGCTTCTGAGGAGGTGTGAAGACCTTCACTTCTATCGCGAAGTCGCTCGAACTCCCAACGAGCGTATACCGACTGGCAAACATTTCATCAACATGATTCTTAACTGCAAGACGAATAAGGTAAGCCCAGCAAAATTAGATTCATTATCATGGCAATACTGACTCCTTCTTAGGCTCGTCCATTCTGCCAGAGCCATCCCATACGCGCCGAGCTCGAGATTAAGACGTACGGCCGCCAGTGGCTTGAGCAGAACCTCGTCCACCAACATGGCGAGAACCCTATCCTCTCAGTACCTCATTTAGACTTCATCGACGGTTTTGGTCTCTTCAGAAACGCCTACAGATCCCTAACCGGTATTTACTTTGTACCTTTCAACCTTCCGCTTGGTGAGCGCACACGACTTTCAAACGTATTGGTGATTACATTAGGACTTCACGGAGCTCCTTTCGATGAGATGATTAATACTATCGGCCCCGCCGCAAGGGCTATGGAGCAAGGTAAACGCATGGATATTCGGACTTCTACGGCATCCGGTATTCTCAACGTCAAGACTGCACCAACATTTGTTGTCGGATTTGCATTGGGCTTTACCGGAGACCTAGCAGAACAGAACACCAGTGCTGGATTTCTCAAGTTTAATGCCACTGTTGGCTGTCGCAACTGCAACATTCTCACAAAGAACATGGGCAACCTCGATTTCGACATCATTCACAACGGCCGATTCCACTTCCTGACAGAATTTGACCGCCAGAAGGCCTTGAATATGCCTAAAAGCAAGGGACTAATGTATACCCGGTCTCGTGGGATGCATCTAAACCAACCAGCTATTCAGCGCTTTCTAAGTCCATCGGTCGATCTCTGCCGTATGTTTGTCCACGCTGCAGCTCACAGCGAATGGCAAGGATTGTTACGCAATGCGGTTGATGTTTTATTTGAACATGCAATCCAGCCTTCCGTTATACATTCACTCGCAAAAGCTTTCCATGTATGTGAGCTTCCGGCCGGCTGGGGTAGGATTCAAAATCCAATCCGACATCGCAACTCCTGGGGATTACAAGAGCAGGGCCGTGTGTGCATCCTCCTTCCGTTAATTCTCCGTACCTGGTTGAGAAACACTTATTTACGCGCTGAGATCGTTGAATGTTTGCAAACAGAGTTTGCAGCTGATATTGAAGATGGACTGACTCCGGCAGATGCATTCACGTCCATATATGCGTCCTTTGCACAGGCCTCCTGCCTTATCATATCAAGCAGCCGGCCGGATATTGTGGAGCTCGAAGCGGCCATCACTAAAGGACGACGGATGTTTCAAATGCTCGCTCGGATCGCCAGTGATGCCAATTCGCTCCGGGACACCCGAACCAAACAAATACGTCAGGAGCGAGCAATGGCGAAAAGCACCGGCCGTAAACCACCAAAGCGAGGACGACCAAAACAGCCACCTCCACTTCGGAATACTGTGACAGCTACAACCAGTACCGGCGATGATGAAGACTTCTGTGTGATTGTAAGACCTCCAACCGAGAGCGACAGTGAATCTGATGATGGCGATGGATTTGGCACTCGTGCGACAAAGTCCACGCGCTGCAATCTTACGAAGGAGAGTGTTGCAAAGATGGGAAGCCGGCCGAATGTTCACATGGGCTTACATATGGCATCCTATGCACGCTGGTACTCTACTATGTGGAATCTCAACGTACTTATTCTGGAGCACAAGCACAAAACCTTTAAGGCTGATGTCCTTCATGCAAATGCTCATGAGCCGGAACTCCAGTTACTTCAGAAGGAGAACGTGCGTAAAACTATCAGATTTCTTCTTGGTGGTACATACGAACAAGATTACAGTTGGATCACACGAATTATTGGGGATATTCAGGACAAGTATATTAAATTTTGTTGCATGGTGGACTGGAGTTGTCACTAATTATATTTGGGTAGATGTCCAACACTGTTCAATCGGATACTGCCGCCTACGGATCAACATGCTCAACCAGCAGCAACAAATGAAGCTGACGTCATATCGACATCGACTCATCTTACTGCAAGAGCGGCTTCCCGTATACTGCATTACTATATCAAGGACTTCACTAAACTGCCGACGAGACCAGCAGACTCACCATCTTTTGCAAAGTATCTTCGAGATGCATACAAAGAGAACTACGGACTTGCCAATATCTTCGAGTTTGGCAAGAAGAATTTACAATACTGCCAAATATTTTCTTTCACCGATCGGTATTCCCCACACCCCCACTTCGGCGCCCACTTCCTATTGACTTACTAACATATCGATTCGTCCAGTGACTCTCACAAGCGATTATGTTTCACCCCTGGTTCATTTATCCACTTGAACGATGGCAATTATGCCAAAATTGAAGATATAATCGTTCATCAACTTAGAGAAACTAGACGTCAGTCCCGAAAATCAGGATGTTAAGCACTGCTAACCTGACGGAATAGGCCTGTTTCTACGCATACGAATGTTAGAATCTCACCTACATCGCGATCCTGTGCTGTCACTTCCAATATTCTATGATACTGATGATATCATTATTATTGGAATGCCACGGATTACTGGATTATGCCCACACTTCGTCAACGCTGGAGATAAACTGGATCAGGGTGATGGTAAAGCAGGTTACTGGTTGGTGGAATGGGTGGTACAGCATCTATAAATTTATGTGTACAGATTGCAGTCGGGACTGGTGGGAGTGGGTATGGTATAGGATATTGGATGTGGGTAGCCAAGAGAAGAGGGATAGATGGTCAGATATACAAGCGTTCATGAAGAAAGAGCAGGAACAAATGATCAGTATCATTAAGTGAGAAGTATTGTGTGAAATTAGGCTTACAGTAGAAGTAGACATTACATAATGATCCAATTTCAAGAACCCTTATGAACGAATAGGCCTTAGGAAGCCTTTCACGTTGATAATTATTATGGTGTCCTTATGAAATCCTTCTGAGCCATAAGGCTTGGTGACTTGTAATGATTATATGGGGCTTACACGATAGGAATGGTTTGAACGTTTGTAAGGATTACCTCTGTCATAATTGACAATAAGGATTATGGCCTGAAATGCCTGACTCAGCCTTATTTAGTGGGAAGTCTTTTTGTCGAAATTATACAAATATAACTATAAATTTGTCATTAGGGTTTTTGAAAAATCGTCCTCATATAGGGCAGCCATAGGTCTTACAACTTTTTTACGTGGGTTTATATGGTAGTTAGTACAAAGCTTGCCCGACAGAGGTAAGTACACTTGAGAAAAAGGGGGGGTCCTGGAAATGTATTGGGTGTATGGTTCCTTTGTTGAAAGAGTATTTCGGAAATCAAACGATAGACAACAGTCCGCCAACTGAAATTTCTGTTGTTTCGTATCCACGGTTTAATGAATACAATTATCCTCACAAGTAAGAAAGCATAAAGCGTACAAAAGGTTCAATTCATACTCATTACTCAACCTGTATTGGCATTTTTTCTCATTTTTGTTTAATTTTACGAAGAAATTTGAACTCGTATTTCTCATATCTGACGTATTGCCGACCACAAACGTTTTCTTGGCGTTTTTGAACTGTATCTCAACATTCTGTTTGCTCAACTCGCAAAAGCATGGAACCGTTCTGACACTTCAGTAAATGCGATTACTAAGTACAACATTCGAGCAGACAGGGAACCTAAACGCTGAAGACAAAGAGTACGGATCGGTATGTGCTCTGTTACCGTCTCGTCGCCCCGCTTCGACCGCACCCCACCGCCCCCCCCGCTTACGTGTCTCCGAGCTTGCCCGTGCCAGAGAGCTGAACGAACACAGCCTGAGAGCCGAACAGAACCTGCAAAGCAGATGACCGTCCTACAGAGTAGGCCACGAGGAGCTACGTTGCCAGTCGAGCCCAATACAGTCTGACGGAATTGGATGAGTAAGCATCACTAGCATGAATGTGGGACGAAGTGCGGGAATGCGGGTCGGCGGGAATGCGGGTCGTCAGAAATGTATGGATCTCATTAGCGAAGGGTGATGGATATCCTTACGAGGAATTGTCGCCTGCCTTTCTTTCTCTCTTCTTTCTTTTCTTTCTTTCCTCATGCAACAACTTGTTTGTCTTGTTTTCTCCTTCGCCTTGTCTTTCGTTCTACTCACTATTTTCTCTCTCTGCATGCCTACTCCTCCGCCCGCCCGCCATCTCCTCTGTCCACTTGAAGTCTCCTCTATCCGCTCGCTCTCTCCTCTGTCCGCTCGCTCTCTCCTCTGTCCGCTCGCCGTCTCCTCTGTCCGCTCGCTCTCTCCTCTGTCCGCTCGCCATCTCCTCTGTCCGCACGCTCTCTCCTCTGTCCACTCGCCGTCTCCTCTGTCCGCTCGCTCTCTCCTCTGTCCGCTCGCTCTCTCCTCTATCCGCTCGCCATCTCCTCTGTCCGCTCCCTCTCTCCTCTGTCCGCTCGCCGTCTCCTCTGTCCGCTCGCTCTCTCCTCTGTCCGCTCGCCGTCTCCTCTGTCCGCTCGCTCTCTCCTCTGTCCACTCGCCGTCTCCTCTGTCCGCTCGCTCTCTCCTCTATCCGCTTGCCATCTCCTCTGTCCGCTCCCTCTCTCCTCTGTCCGCTGGTTACTGAGTCTGGCAGGTAGGGATGGCGTTGTGTTGTTACTCTCTGTTCAGCTCTTGATTTAACCACTCTCAGCACTAGCCAGGACGTATTACTCCATAGTACAGTTATTGCCTATGGTGTTGGTGGGTCCTCTCTTCGTTTGGCAGTGTAAATGACTCAGTCTTCTAGTCTGTTGCTCGGAAGGTCTTATGCAGCATTGGTGCTTAGCACCAGATGATATAAGAGATGCTGAGAGCTTTGTTGTTGGCACTGTGAGGTCAGTCACACCAGATTTATGACACTCTACTCCGCTTTGTATCATCCTAATGTGAGTCAATTACCATTTTTTTACCACTCCACATATAATGGAACTGAATCAGCTAAGCTCCAGGTAGCAAGCGAGAACTGCACAACTAAAAGTCTGGACATATATTGCACTGAACAGACAGCACAGCAGGCAGACGGCGTGGACAAAGTACTGTGAGTGGTTAGTGTGCACTTGCTAATACGATCTACTGGTAGACATACAGGAACAATTTGACCTTGTAAGTCCACTATACTCCAAGTTGTACTCTGCACAAGCTAATGCTTTCTTCTGCCGACTGTACTCTACTCCTCTCCATTATGCTAATGTGAGTCAATCCATTTCCCACCTCTTCCCACATTTCTGCTAATTCAATCATTTCGACAGATATATTAAATGTCCATATAAGCCATTAAACCCGTTCCTAGTTTCACTCTGCAGAAGCTAATGCTTACTTCCGCAGATACACCACACGCCCTACTTCTCTTCACATTACACCAATATGAACAATCAATATTTTTCTACAGTTACTGTCTCGTCGCCCCGCGTCAACTGGCCGCTGCCGCTCCCATCTGCTAATTTGATCTTAACAGATACATTAGATGCCCATGTGAGTCATTACACTCCTTTCTAGTTTCGCTTTGCAGAAGCTAATATCTTTCACCATAGATATACTACTGCATTCTACTCCTCCCTAGAATATTCTAAGTGAGTCAATTGCCGTTTATTGACACTGGCAAGAACCTGATCTTCAAGGATGACCAACAGTTAGGCGTACAAACGGGAATTTGGAGAACGAGCGGTGGGCTATCATAAAAAGCAGGTGGCGAATGGGCGGTGAGCTAGAAGAAGGATAGTGTAAAATCAATAAGCTTGCCCCAAATAGAACAAGTGTAAACACCAATTGCATTATGCCCAATGTGAATCTAGCTGCATAGAAGGAGCAACCATTATCTCCTGACCAAACATTGATGTCCATTACAACAGCGAGCGATATCCAACGTTGATGTCCATTACAACAGTGAGCGATATCCAACGTTGATGTTCGGTACAACACGCTCAAAAAACGCCAAGAAAACGTTGTAATCAACGTATCTACAACGTATTGGTCAGTTTCTCATGAGCAGAGACAACTCTTGTGGATCTCCTCAGCTTCGTGACAGGTAAATACTCGACTCTAAGCGCTTCCTCCGTTTAATATTCAAAACGTTAAGTTTTTGATTTCAGGCAGCAATACGTTTGCCTTTCCGACGTGAGTTGAAATCCAATACTATCACCAAGTGGCGTCTATTTTGACTATGTGTTGAGAAAAAGGAATGTTCGTATAACTGTTTCCTGACTGTATGATTTACCCCCCCTTTTTCTCAAGTGTACCTGCCTGTCTGGCGCCTGTTTGCTCACGACCTTACAAACTCCCGCATATACTGGTCTCAAAGTCCCTGCTCTCCCACTCTCCAACCAATACTCTCCTCCGGTTCCCCCCCCACCCTCCATCGTTGTGCGTACATACAAGTCAATCGCCGAACTTCTCGACGATCCCTCAGCTCCTTCACTTTCTTCGCACGGCTACACTTCGCCCCTGCGGCAATGGACTGTGCGCGTCGTAAGTCCATTCCTCCTCTCCGCCCTCCTTGCTCTATCCTCCTCCTCCTCCTCCTCCTCATCGTTGAAACGGTGCTAACATGACGGGGAGCAGTGTTTAGGAGGATATTCTGTCGGGAGAAGAAGCGTAAACGGAGCATGGTGATCTCGAGTCCGTACGAAGTACACCACGTTGACGGCTACCGTATGCAGGGTTCAGGGTTTGTTTTTCCCTTTTCTTTCGCTTTGGAATTGGATCACTCTCTCGCTCTCACTCTGGGGGAAGAGGGGAAGGAAAAATAGCAGTTTTGACGTTGGCGATGGCGATTGATTTTGAAGTTTGAAGACGGTTTGTACTGACGGGAGCAAAACAAACACGAATCTACAGAGACTTCGACTCGGCACCGAGACGCATGATGATTGCGCGCCCGGAGCCCGCTGCCTCCTCCTCCGCTCCCTCCTCCTCCTCCTCCTCCGCCGCCGCCGCCGCAACTGAAGTGGAGAAGTCGAAGCATGGAATGTAACCCCACGGGGGTATACACCCATCAGTCGGTCAGCCAGTCAGTCAACGAACGAATGAATGTCCTTTTACTACCCATCACCATGTCTGCCCTAATAATCGAAGCTGTCGACCCGTTTACCCCCCGTAATAATAGAAGATGTCGGCTGTTTCTGCTGTTACTGCTGGACCACGGAGATGGCAAGAGGGGGATGGAATGGAACGAAACGACAGGGAGGGGAGGAATTGGCTACACGTACTGAATGAGGAAGCAGTTGGAGATGGAGATGGGGGAAGAACACAGTACAAAGGGCTGGTCTGGTTTGATGGTCGATTGTTTCTCTCTCAGACTCAGCCTCTTTCGTATGGCGATGCGCGTATTGGTAGGACGACTTTTCTTTTCTTTCTTTTCTTTTCTTTTGATATTCTTTCTTATGTTGTTTTTGCGGAGGCATTCTGTTCTAAAGTACTAGGCCAAAAGTTCCCGTACACCCAGGTACAACTGCCCATGATGCCCTCACTCAACCTTCTCGATCCCCACAACCACAATTTAGAAAGTCTCAGTAGTTGGCATACATCATGAATATATACTAATAAAGCTTCAATGGAA
>Ga0307516_10006012_pt1 | contig 14344 bp, 16 predicted proteins | sample 19_EM_MG_FD_203310 | JGI IMG/M metagenome (GOLD analysis project Ga0307516, IMG submission 203310) | Populus trichocarpa ectomycorrhiza microbial communities from riparian zone in the Pacific Northwest, United States - 19_EM | ecosystem: Host-associated > Plants > Roots > Unclassified | place... | reverse complement strand
CACTGGTCATGGTGATTCCTTGCCTGTGGCAGGCCTGCCGGATGGGCACCCGGCAGGTTCTCCGCAAAGACTCCAGACCCGCGCCGACAACTCACCGACATCGGACCGACAGCCCCGACAAGTGACCGACCCCGCGGCTCAGCCGCCCGATCACCCCAGGACTGGATCTCGCGGGGTGCGCGTGGATCGAGAACCCGCCGTCGTCTCCCTGTGGCGGCGCGTCGGTCCGGCGCGTGGGCCCACAGACCAGACCGATGCCCAGCGTGCCATCCTCGGTGCCGCGTCCCGGGTTACGAAGTGGTACTGGGGCTTCGCGGCCGGCCTCGGCGGCAACGCACCCATTCCGGACGCCGTCCGGCTTCGTCCCGAGGCCGCGTCCCGGCTCGTCGAGTCCGTCCGCACCGATTTCGTCGACGACCGGGGCCAGGCCACGACCACCGCCGTCCGCATCATCTGGACCGGCGACCACGTCGACGTCGCGCGCCGACTTCAGCCCAACCTCGCTGCGGCGGCACAGGGGAGCGCCGGTCGTTGACCCGCCGGGTGCCGTAGCCGTGTGTCAGGCCAGTGAAGTGGTGTCCACCGGACGGTGCTCCGCCTGCGGCCTCAGGCCTCGGGAATGACGAAAGGGGGAATCGCTCGGGGCTGGTGACGTTTGGGTCCGGGCCGCCGCGGACACCGGTGTCGAGTGCGTCCAGCCGACCCGTCCGCCCGCGAGGAGATCCTCGACGCTCACCGAACCTGCCTGGACGCCATGCACGAGGGCGACACCTCAGCACTCGACGACCTGCTGGACGACGGCTTCACCCGCACCCACATGACCGGATACGCGCAGCCGAAGGCCGAATGGCTGGCACAGACGAGACAAGGCCGGTTCGTGTACCACACCATCGACAAGAAGAGCACGACCCTCGAGATCGACGGCGACACAGCCCGCCTGGTCGTCCGGACCGTCACGTACGCGACCGTGTACGGCACCCGGGCGAACCGGCCGCTGCGACTGGCCACCGACTACGCCCGCAAGGGCGACACCTGGGTCGTGCGGCGCACCGAGGCCACCACCTGGTGACCGAGATCGTCCGGAGGCGGATGTGACAGTGAACCGGCTGGGCCTTGTCGTGCACGGCGGACGCCCGGAGGCCGTGGCAGCGGCCGACGTCGTCCGCGCGTGGTGCGAGGAACACGCCGTGCGCTGCACGGACATCGACGTGTGGCACGACGGCGGGCGGCGCGGCGCCCGTGAGGAGGTCGAGGCCGCGGGCGACCCCGACCTCGTGGTGACCCTCGGCGGCGACGGCACCTTCCTGCGCGGCGCCCGGCTGGCCGCGGCGATCGACGCCCTGCTCCTGGGAGTCGACCTGGGCCGGGTGGGCTTCTTGACGGAGGTGTCGGACTCCGCGGTGCGTTCGGCACTGGACGCGGTGCGGGAGGACCGGTTCGAGATCGACAGCCGCATGCTGCTCGCCCTGCGTGCCTCGCGCCGGCTGGAGATGCCGACGGGCATGGAATCCCTCATCGAGTACGGCCGGGGGCCGCTCCTGCCGCCTCCGCAGGTGCGGCCCGACTGCGGGGTCGACAAGGACTGGGGCATCCCGCTGGACGTCACCGCGCTCAACGACATCGTGCTGGAGAAGCTGGTCCGGGACCGGCAGGTGTCTGTCGGCGTCTACGTCTCCGGCAGGCTCCTGGCCTCCTACTCGGCCGACGCGCTGCTCGTCGCCACGCCGACCGGCTCGACGGCCTACAGTTTCGCCGCGGGCGGGCCCGTTGTCTCGCCCCGCGCGGAGGCCCTCGTCTTCACGCCGGTCGCCCCGCACATGGCCTTCGACCGCTCGGTCGTCACAGCCCCCGACGAGCCCGTCGGACTGCGCCTCCTGGAACGGTCGGGACCTGCCGCGGTCAGCATCGACGGCCAGCTGCGGGGCGTGCTCGATCCGGGGGACTGGATCGGCGTGTACGCCGCCTCGCGCCGCCTACGGGCCGTCCGGCTGGGCCTGATGGATTTCTACGGCCGGCTGCGCGAGCGGATGAACCTGACCGACGCCCCGGCCGCGATCGCCGACGGTGCCCCCGCCCCGCTGTGGTCGGTCACGACGCCTCCGCCCGTCGACCTCGCCCATCTGACCCTGCTGACGGCCTCGGACGACCCCGGACCGCCGCGGTGAGCGGCCCGGACGGGCGGTGCCGGAGTGTGCGCCGGCGCGGGCAACCTCGGCCAAGCCCTCGCCTGGTCCGGTCGCGCCCGGAGGCTCGACGTCACCGTCGTCGCGTCCCGATTCGCGACCGCGGCCAAAGCCGATCGCATCCGCGCGTTGGGCGCCAGGCCGGAACTGGTGGACGGCGACCACGAGATGGCCCGCGAGCGGGCGGCGGCCATCGCGCGCCATGACGGCGTCCGGCTGGTCGAGGACAGCCTGGACATCGAGACCTGCGAGGGCGCGGCGACCATCGGCCTGGAACTGGCGGACACCGCGCTGTCGTTCGGCACCGTCGTCCTGATCGCCCTCGGCGGCGGTGCGCCGGCCGCCGACGTGGGTCATGTCGTGAAGGCCTTGGCACCCGAGGTCGAGGTGATCTGCGTCCAGCCGCTCGGCGCACCGGCGCTCAGGCCAACACCTCCCGCAGCCAGGACCTTTCCGCGCGGCTGGTGGCACGGGCGATGGTGAGCATGCCGCGCCGGTAAGGGTCCTCGGTGTCGTCCGCGCCCAGTGGGCGGTCACCGTCGTGGAAGAGGCTCGCGGGCTGGTCCAGGAATTCCAGCCGACGACGCAGTACCCCTGCCCGAGTTCCGGCCTGGGCGGATGGCTCACGACCGGAGACGGGCGCCAGGTCCCAGCCGGGCGGTGACTTCTCCAGGGGTGAGGGTCGAGTGCTCCGCGGAGCACTCGACGACGACGCGGAGCGGAGCGTCGCAGTCGGTGTGACGGACGTCCAGTACAGGGCCCTCGGCGCCGAGGGCGTGCTTCTCGCCCCACTGAGTGAGGGCCATCAGGACGGGCCACAAATCCCAGCCCTTGCGGGTCAGGCGGTACTCGTTGCGGGAGCGGCTGCCCGGCTCCTGGTAGGGGACGGTCTTGAGGATGTCGGCCGAGATCAGCTTTCGGAGGCGGTCGCTGAGGACGGCTTCCGACAGGCCGATGTGCCGGTGGAAGTCGTCGAAGCGACGGACTCCGTTGACGGCGTCACGAAGGATCAACAACGTCCATTTCTCTCCGATCACGTCGAGCGTGCGCTGGACGGGGCAGTTCTCCGTGCTCGCCTCAAGCCACTCCATCCCACCATCGTAACGGCCTGGCTTCGACATTGACAGTCAGGTGAGCCGGAAGCTAGCTTCACCCCTAAAAGTCAGACGGGAAGGCACTTGGCCGTGGGGCGAACACGTACGTATCAATGGGAAGATCCCGCGATCCTGGCGGAAGCCGCGGGACGCCTGGCCGGCATCGACTTCCTGCGCGAGATGCAGGCGGGGCAACTGCCGGGACCGCCCATCAGCCACTCCATCGACTTCGCCCTGGACGAGGTGGAGCCAGGCAGGGCGGTTTTCTCGCTCACGCCGGGTGAGGAGCACTACAACCCGATCGGCAGCGTGCACGGCGGCATCTTCGCCACCCTGCTCGACTCGGCGGCGGGGTGCGCCGTCCAGTCGACCCTCCCGCAGGGCATGGCGTACACCTCACTCGACCTGACGGTGAAGTTCCTGCGACGGATCACCGTGGACACGAGCACGGTGCGTGCCGTCGGCACGGTTGTCAGCAGGGGCCGTCAAACAGCCCTCGCCCAGGCGCAGTTGATCGACGGGACGGACCGTCTGCTCGCCCACGCCACCAGTAGTTGCATGCTCTTCCCGGTGCCTCCCTCTCAAGGGTGACCCCAGCGGCGACCGGTGCCTGCCCGGTGATGCCGCACTCCTTCGTCCTCGGCGCGGAACGCCGCAGTGCGAGGCGAGACTGCGGCGGCAGCACCTGGGCTGGGAGTCCGCATTCGTCATGAACCTGCCGCTTGGGTGCGTGAGTCTCCTGGTCGTTTTCGTCGTCCCCCGGCGTGACCCCGTGGGGCGTCCGTATTCACTTCGAAGCCAGGACCGTGACGGGTTGACCTCGCTGTTTCGGTTGATCACCACCGGGACACCACCGACCGGCGCGTCGGCCGGCCGCCGGGCCTGTGGGGGAACACTCTGCCGAGTAGGCGGGCCCGGCTCCGGTCAACTGACCGCGCGCCGGCGGGGGGTGGGACACGACAGCGGGGTAGGGAGTGTGCCCGGCTCGGTGTCCGTGCGCTGATGGGTGGTGTGCGGTCGCTCCATGGGATGCCGGGCCGCCTCCGGCAATCGAGTGGCGGGTGTGCCCGTTCGGACCGCCCGTGTTGCTGTGCCTCGGCGGGGCTTCTGTGATGGGTCGGGGTGCTCCTGACGCCCTGTGAACTCGATCTTCCGGAGGTATCAGTGGCAATCCGTCGATGGAGTGCGAGCGTGGCCGCGACGGCCGGCCTTGCCGGTTCCCTTCTGCTCAGTGCTCCACCGTCCGCTGCCGTGGACACACAGACATCCACCGCCGATCGCTCCCTGACCCCGGCGGTTCCCGCCCCGCCGGCGACGGGTGGCCGGGCGGCCGACAAAGGCCAGCAGCGGCAACAGAACCTCCGGCCCGGAGCGGACGACCACAAGACGCGCTGCCTGGGGCTGGTGCCGTCGCCCTACCCTTACGCACACACACAATTCGAGTGCAACGACTGGCGGTTCGGGCCGGCCAAGCTGCCGCACACCGGGATCCTCGGCAACATCCTCAGTGGCTACGACCGGTTCGGCAGCCTCACCCCGGTGGAGTTCCTCAACAAATGGTGGGACCCGATTGCCAACCAGGAGCAGGGCGACTGGAAGTACTCGAAGATCCCGGACGACGGCTTCGCCCACGACGAGAAGGGAAATGTCATCGCGGCCGAGATCACCCTCAAGCCCGGCCAGCTCCTGGACCGCTTCGGCAATGAGTTCGGCAAGTTCCTCGCGCCGGCCGGTGCCAAGTACGGTCAACGCTCGATTCCGCCGTCCAATCTCAACACCCAGGACCCGCGGTACCCGTACGACTACCGCCTGTACCGAGTGAAGGAGGACACCCTCGTGTGTACCGGGCCTGTCGCCCCGGCGTTCGAGCAACCTGGCCTGGGCGTGCAGTACGTCACCTCGGTCTCGACCAAGCAGACCAAGTACTGCCCACATGTGAAGACCGGTGCGACAGTGAACACCCTGGTGGGCGACCGCAACCTGGTGCGGGCGAACTGATCGCCGAAGGGCCGAGGGCAGGAGCAGGATCGGGACATGGACCGTCGCCGGCTGTGCGAGGCGCTGAGTGCGGCCGGGGTTCCGGCGGGACTGTACGAGATCGCCGACTGCCCCGGCTCCCTCGGCGGCCCCAGGCCGGAGGACCGCCTCTACCTGGAGGAACAGGCGGGTGAGTGGGTGGTGGGCGTTCAACAGCGAGGCATGCGCACGGTGCTGGAGCGTTTCCCTGACGAGGACCGGGCCTGCCGTAGCCTCTACGCCCAGCTGACCGGCAGCAGTTCGCTGCCCTCGTCGCCCTCGTCGCCCTCGTCGCCCTCGTCGCCCTCGTCGCCCTCGCCGCTCACGCCCGAGGAGACCGAGGAGCTCCTGCACGACAGCGAGGGCATCCAGCGCCGTGCCCGCGAGCAGCTGGCGCGGGCGCTGGAAGCCGCCCGACGGCCACCACAGGGCGATACCGGACAGCATGCCCGAGGTGATCGAGGCCGCTGACCGCACGACGACGGCCGCAGCCCCGCTCATGACCGCGGCCCTCGTACCCGGCACAGGTGATGCGCCAGAACATGCGGCGGCCGACGTACGGTTCCCAGCCGGGCAAGTGCGGGAAGTGGACGAGCCCTCTGGTAGCCACTACGACGACTACACCGTGCCATGGGTGGCGATGAACGCGCTCGCGCCGTCACCCTGACAAGCGGGGCCGGGGTGACGGCGCTCGGAGTGAGCCGGTGTCTACAGGGACTGGCGCATGATCCAGTCCCGGATGCCGGGGATGGCGTAGGCGGTCTGCCAGGTGGCCATGTGCGCGCTGGTGGTGGACCCGGACGGCACGACGGTGCCGGGCTCGAAGGCGGCGAAGTTCACCGGGGTCCTCTGTGCCCTCATGGTCCGGACGTCCGCAGCGAACTCCGCGGCCGTGGACCGACCGTCCCACAGGGCGGTGCTGACCTGCGTGCCCTGGTCCTGGATGACCTCGGTGATGGCCTGCTCGCCCGGGTAGGCCTTGGTGTCGTCCGCGGAGACGAGGATCCACAGCTTCTTCTGTGCCAGCGGCGCGGCCTGGGCCGTCGGCCACTGGCCGGCGACGATGAACGCGGCCGCGAACAGGTCGGGGTACCTGATGTTCAGACCCAGCGACATCATCGCGCCCATCGACTGCCCGGTCGTGTAGAGCCGGTTCCGGTCGATGCTGTACTGCTGCGTCACCGACTGGACGAGGTTGGCGGTGGCCTCGAAGAGTGTCGACGGCTCGTAGGTGTCGTCGATCACCACGGAGCCGTATTCGGGGGCCAGGACGAAGGACTCGTGGCGGGCCTGGTCTTCCGGGCTCGCCCAGCACACGGCGCCGAGGCCCTGGACCAGGGGGCCTTCGGTCGCGACGTTGACCACGCTCGCGTCGTGCATGAACAGCACCATCGGGTAGCTCTTGCGGCGGTCGTAGTTCTTGGGGACGAACAGGTTGTACCTCAGCGTCTGCCCGGTGGCGGGGTCGCTGAACGAGAGCTGCTGGAAGTCGTCGACGATCGGGTTCACCACCGCGTCGGTGGTCCGCGCCGTGGTGTCCGCGGCGTAGCGGGTGCCGCGGGTCGTGGTGACGGTGCCCGTCTGGGTCAGCGTGGCCTTCGCCGCGACGATGGTTCCGCCCGGTGTGGTGTCGCCGACCACCGGCCCCCCGCCCCGGGCCCGCCGCCGTCGCCCGACCCGCCGTCGCCCGACCCGTCGTCGGGAGGTGTGCCCGGACCCTGCTTGGTCACCCACAGGGCCGCCGCGGTGTCGTCCGGCGACAGCTCCACGATGACGTAGCGGCCGTCCCTGCCCCGCTGCGCGAGATCGGCCGTCCGGTTCGCGTAGACCTTGGTCACGGTGCGATCGGCGACCGCGAACGTCGACGTCGACAGGGTCGATCCGTCGATGGCGCTGTCGTATTCGACCGCCACCGCGACCAGCTTCTGCCCGACGCCGAAGACCTGCGTGACGGCGGTGATACTCCGCACGTGGTCACCCCACGAGCCTGTTCCGTCTTCCTCGTCGGCCGAGCCGGGCGTTGCGCCGCCGAACACCGCCAAGGCGCCGGCGGTCGCGGTCGCGGATCCGGCCAGGAAGGTACGCCTGTCCATGAAGGTGAGCTCCTTCGAGAGTGATTGTCAGGGCTGCCGAGTGCCACCTTCTCGCTTCACGCTGTGAAGCACTCCGAGAAAACAGCCCTTTTTTCACAGGTTTCGCAAAGGTTGCCTGGTCGCGTACATGAATTCGCGGCGTGCAACCTTAGATAACGCGCATCAATTGTTGACGCCGAGGCATGTTCTCTTACTCTGTCGATGGCGTAAATTCGCTGAATTCTGACTGTGTGGCTTGAATTCAAAGGAGAAATTTGTGGTTCCCGAGAATGAGAAAGAGGACATTCGGCTCGGCAGTCCGCTGCACCGGCGGTCGTTCCTGGGGAGCTCGATCGCGGCGGCGGTGGCGGCGTTGTCCCTCGGAGATGCCATGACGGCGGACGCCGCCACGAACACAGGGCTGAGGGCGGGGGCCGGCCGGGCGGCGATCAGTATCCCGGTGTCCCTCCTGCCGCTGGACGGCTTCACCACGGTCCACGACGACCTCTATGTACGGATCCTGCTGCTGGAGAACGGCTCCCGCCGCGTCGCCCTCGCCGTCCTCGACCTGACGTCGATCAGTGCGGAGGCGATCGCCGCGATGAGGACGACCATCGCCAAGGCGTCCGGCGTGGCGACGGCCGACATCGTCGTGACCGTGACGCACACGTTCTCCGCCCCGCACGTGCGGGCGACCAGCACTTCCCCGGCAGCGGCTCAGTACGTGCAGCAGATCACGAAGGCCGCCGCGACCGCGACCGCGGCGGCGGTCAAGGGACTCAGGTCCGCGCGGGTCGGCTTCGGCACCGGCACCTGCGACGTCAACGTCAACCGGGATGTCCGCACCGCCGACGGCTGGTGGATCGGCACCGGCGAGACGGGCTCGTCCGGCAAGAGCGTGGGCGTCACCCGCCTCGACGACCTGGACGGCGATCCCATCGCCGTCCTCATCAACTACAGCGTCCAGTCCTCGGTCATGATGGAGTCGGTCATGGCAGGCGGCGATCTGCCGATCACGGCGGACCTCGCGGGCGCGGCGGTGCAGCACGTGGAGAAGCAGTACGACGGTGCCGCCGTCGGGTTCTTCCTGGTCGGCTCCTGCGGGGACCAGTCACCGGCGTTCAGGTCGAAGCGGTACACCATCGACAAGGACAGGAAGTGGGCCCAGGTCGATGCCCAGGACGCCGGCTGGCTGCTTCTCACGGTGCAGGGTGAGCGGCTGGGCACCGAGGCCGTCCGGGTCAGCGAGACCATCAGGACCTCCGGCGGCGGTTCGGACTCAGCGGTGCGCCCCTCACCGACTCCGTCACGGTCGGCACGGTGGTCGAGGGGCACCCGACGGGGCCGACGAAGACGTACGACTTCACTCCGGACGGCACGGCCGACGTACCGATCTGGATCCTCCAGGTCGGCAACGGCGTGTTCGTGGGGGTGGAGCCGGAACTGTCCACCGACCGCGCTGGCCATCAAGAAGCACTCGCCGTTCCCGCACACCGCCGTCCTGTCGATGCTCGAGGGCGGCTCGAAGAACATGGCCGAGGCGCAGAGCTACGCCCGGATCACGTACGAGGCGATGGACTCGCCGTACGCCCAGGGCTCGGCCGAGACGGTCGCCGCGAAGATCGGCGCCATGCTGCACTCGCTGCGCGCCTGAACCTCCGAAGCCGCGCCTGAACTCCGAAGCCGCGCCTGAACTCCGAAGCCGCGCCTGAACCTCCGAAGCCGCGCCTGAACCTCCGAAGGAGTGCACCCCGGCGACGGCGCACAGCGGGTTTCAGCCGAGAGCCAGCAGGGCCGGAGCACTTGGCGGCATGTTGAACGGCGTGACCACCTGGATCGCCGAGGGCAGCGAGGGGCCGTCGTCGGGCAGTGCCTTGTGGGCGCGCATGATGATCTGGCAGGCGCGGCGCATGTCCTGGCGCAGGTCATGGTGGAGGACCGCGGACAGGCGGCGCTCGCGCAGCAGGTGGGTGTTGTCGTGGTCGAGGTCGTGGGCGATGAACACCGCGCACTCCCGCCCCAGCGCCTCGAAGGCATCAAGGGTGGCGAGGTTGCCCCCGCCGGCGGAGTAGACGGCGATGATGTCCTCGTCCCGCTTGAGCGCCCGCAGGACAAGATCGTGCTGGGTGGCGTCCAGGCCGTCACTGTCGGTGACCTCCACCAGGGATCGCCTGGGGTCGGCGAGGCGCATCGCGCTGCGGAAGCCCATCTCGCGTTCCTCCTCGCCGCGGAAGGAGCCCCGGCTGATGGTGGTGAGCACATTGCCGGGCCGCTTGCCCAGCCACTGTCCGAGGAGGTAGGCGGCGGTGCCGCCGGCCGCGCGGTTGTCGATGCCGACGTATGCCAGGCGTGCGCTGTGGGGCAGGTCGGTCACCAGGGTGACGACCGGGATGCCGGCCGCGACCAGCCGGCCGACCGCGGCTGCGATCTCCGGCTCGTCCGGGGCCTTGAGGATCACACCCTGCGTGCCGCGCTTCCCGATCTTGTCGAGGGTTCCGATCAGCTCGGCGGGAGGGCAGGTCTCGCGGAAGTGGAAGCGCGAGCGCACGTGAGCGGGATGGAGGGAGGGCAGTTCGGCTTCGAGCGCCTCCCGGACGGCGGTGGAGAACCGCTGCGGGGTCTGCATCACGATGTCGATCATGAAGGTGCGGCCCCCGAGCCGGACCTGGCTCTGCTGGCGGTCCAGGTCGCTGATGGCTTCGTGTACCTCCCTGATGGTGCCGTCGGTCACGTTGCCCCGCTGATTGAGGACGCGGTCGACCGTGGCCGTGCTCAGCCCGGCCTGACGGGCGATTTCCCTGATCGGGTAGCGGTGTCGCATGAGGGATCCCAAAGGCAGGTGATGGATTTTTGATGTAATGAAAAGCATTGAATGATGGGTTCGGGTTCTCAAGACTGGCAGAGATGCACGGACTGCGAAAGGACCTGGATGTCTCCCACAGCCGCGGGAGCGCGGACCTGGTTGACCGAGGCGGACTGCGATCTCGACGCGTTCCGCTCACTCGTGGAGCAGAGCACCGACCCCGCCGACCACCCCTCGGCCGAGCGGATCGAACAGAACGTCCCGCTCTACGACGGCGATCAGCTCCGCTCTCTGGCGACCTCCCCCAAGGGCCGTCGGAGCGTCCAGGACGAGTTGATCCGGGCTCTGTTGGACGGGCCCGGCATCGTGGTCCTCAAGGGTGCCTTCAGCGACGCGGCCATCGTGGAACGGGCGTCCGAGGCCTTCCGCGCACTGATCGAGGAGGAGCGCGCGAGCGGCGCGTCCCGCGGCGACCACTTCGCCGAGCCGGGCACGAACGACCGGGTCTGGAACGCCCTGGACAAGGTCGCCGTACGGGCGCCCGAGGTGTTCGCCGACTACTACGCGGGCGACATCCTGGAACTGGTCGCCGAGGCATGGCTCGGACCCGCCTACCAGGTCACCTCACAGGTCAACGTGGTCAACCCGGGCGGCGCGGCGCAGAACGTCCACCGCGACTACCACCTCGGCTTCCTCTCCCAGGAGCGCGCCGCGGCCTACCCGGCGCACGTCCACCGCCTCTCGCCGGTGCTCACCCTGCAGGGCGCGGTGGCCCACTGCGACATGCCCGTCGAGTCCGGCCCGACCCTGTACCTGCCGCACTCGCAGAAGTTCGAGCCCGGCTATCTCGCCTGGCGACTCCCGCGGTTCGTCGAGTACTTCGACGCCCACCACGTCCAACTCCCCCTGGAGAAGGGCGACACGGTCTTCTTCAATCCGGCGCTCTTCCACGCCGCCGGGCACAACCGGTCGGCCGACGTCAGGCGCATGGCGAACCTGTTGCAGATCTCCTCCGCCTTCGGCCGCGCCATGGAGACGGTGGACCGCGAAGCGATGGCGAACGCTCTGTTCCCGGTGCTGCTGCGTCGCAAGGCCGAGGGCGCCTCGGAGGACTGGCTGCGCCGCGTGGTCGCGGCCACCGCCGAGGGCTACGCCTTCCCCGCCGATCTCGACCTCGACCCGCCGGTGGACGGTCTCGCCCCACCCTCCCAGGCGGATACCGTCTGGCAGGCCGTCGCCGAAGGCTGGGACCCAGCGAGGCTGCGCCAGGAACTACAGGCGGCCGCCAAGCGCCGCCGGAGCTGAAAGGGACACAGCACTTATGGGACTGCTTGAGACTCCGCTACTCGAAGACCTGGTCGTTCTCGTCAACGGCGGCAGCCAGGGCGTCGGCGCGGGCATCGTGAGGGCGGCCGTACGGGAGGGCGCCACCGTCGTCTTCAGCGGCCGCAGGGCCGAGGTGGGTGAGAAGCTCGCCGCGGACACGGGCACGCAATTCGTGCGGGCGGACCTCTCCGACCCGGCGCAGGCGCGCGACAGTGTCGCACAGGCCGTCGAGGCTCACGGGCGTATCGACTGTCTCGTCAACGCGGCGGGGCTGACGTCGCGTGGCTCGCTGCTGGACACCACGCCGGAACTGTTCGACCAGCACATGGCGATCAATCTGCGCGCGCCGTTCTTCGCGATGCAGGCGGCGGTGGCCGACATGACGGCCCGCAAGGCGCCGGGCACCATCGTCAACATCATCTCCAACTGCGCGCACGGCGGGCCGCCCCACCTGGCCCCGTACTCGGCGGCCAAGGCCGGGCTGGCGGGCCTGACGCGCAACGCCGCCCACGCGCACCGCTGGGACCGGATCCGGATCAACGGCCTCAACATCGGCTGGACGGACACCGAGGGCGAGGACGCCACGCAGCGCGCCTTCCACGACGCGGGCGACGACTGGCGGGAGAAGGCCGCCAGGTCGCAGCCGATGGGCAAGCTCGGACAGGTCGACGAGATCGCCGACTTCGTCGTCTTCCTGCTCTCCGGCCGCAGCGGCGTGGTGACCGGCTCGGTCATCGACTGGGATCAGAACGTCTTCGGCGGCCAGGACTGAACCGCCCGCAGGCAGAAGGAGCACGATTCTCATGCGCATAGGACTCATGGGGCTGGGCCGCATCGGCGCCTTCCACGCGGAGACCCTCGCCGGTCTTGACGCGGTGGACTCCCTGGTGGTCACCGATCCGGTGGCCGAGGCCGTCGCCAAGGCCACCGAACGTTTCGGGGCCACCGCCGCCGACTCTCCCGAGGCCCTGCTCGCCGCCGGAGTCGACGGCGTCGTGATCGCCGCCGCGACGGACGCGCACCCCCACCTCATCCTCGCCGCCGTGCGGGTGGGCATCCCCGTCTTCTGCGAGAAGCCCGTGGCACGCGGGTCGAGGAGAGCCTGGAGGTGCTGCGGGCGGTGGAGGACAGCGGCGTCGAGGTGCACATCGGGTACAACAGACGCTTCGACGCGGGCTGTGCGGCCGCGCGCCGCGCCGTCGTGAGCGGTGAGCTCGGCGACCCGCACACCGTACGGTCAACCACCCTCGACCCCGCCCCGCCGCCGCCCGCCTACGTGGCCGTCTCCGGAGGCATCTTCCGCGACTGCAGCGTCCACGACTTCGACATCGTGCGCTGGGTGACCGGCCGCGAGGTGGTCGAGGTCTACGCGACCGGAGGCAACCGGGGCGCGGAGTACATCCGTGAGGCGGGCGACGTCGACACGGCGTCCACCCTGCTCACCCTCGACGACGGCACCATCGCCGTCATCTCCAACTCCCGCCACAACGCCCGCGGTTACGACGTCCGCCTGGAGCTGCACGGCATGAAGGACAGCATCGCGGTCGGCCTGGAGGACAAGCTGCCGCTGCGGTCCGTGGAGCCGGGCGTCACCTTCCCGGCCGGCCTGCCGCACACCTTTTTCATGGACCGGTTCGCCGACGCCTACCGCGCCGAACTCACCGCATTCACCGAAGTCGTCGCCGGCACCCGTACCTCCCCTGCACGGTCGCGGACGCCATCGAGGCGAGCTGGATCGCCGAGGCCTGCACCCTGTCTCTCCATGACCACCGGCCCGTACGACTCGATGAGGTGCGCAAGGGATGACGGACGAGCCCTTGCGGATCGGCGTCCTGGGCGCGGCCCGGATCGCCGAACTGTCGATCGTCGGGCCGGCTCGTGCCGGCGGTCACCGCCTCGTGCCGGCGGTCACCGCCTCGTCGCGGTGGCCGCCCGCGACCGCGACCGGGCCGAGGCCTTCGCCGCCACGCACGGCGTGGAACGTGTGGTCGGCTCCTACGCCGACCTTGTCGCCGACCCGGAGATCGAGGTCGTCTACAACCCGTTGGCCAACAGCCTGCACGGCCCGTGGAACCTGGCCGCCCTCCAGGCCGGCAAGCACGTCCTGACGGAGAAGCCGTCCGCGAGCAACGCGGTGGAGGCGGCCGAGGTCCACGAGGCCGCCGCAAAGGCGGGCACGGTGTTCATGGAGGGCTTCCACTACCTGTTCCATCCGGTCACCCTGCGCCTGCACCAGCTGCTGAGCAGCGGCGAGTTGGGCGACCTCCGGCACGTCGAGACCATGGTCGCCATGCTCGCGCCACCGGACAGCGACGTACGGTGGTCACTCCCGCTGGCAGGCGGCGCGCTGATGGACCTCGGGGGCTACAGCCTGCACGCCCAGCGCATGCTCGCTCCCTGGGCAGGCGGGGCGCCTCGGCTGGTCGCCGCGCGCGCCGGGGAGAAGGCCGGGGCCGCGGGCGTCGACGAGTGGCTGTACGCGGATGTGGAGTTTCCCGGCGGGGCCACCGGTACGGCCAACTGCCACATGGCGTACGACACGTGGCAGATGAGCTGCCGTGTCGTGGGCACGCGGGGCGAGGCCACGGTGCTGAACTTCGTGCAACCGCACCTGGACGACCGCGTGGTGGTGCGCACGGCCGCCGGTGAGCGTACCGAGGAACTCGGCCGCCGGTCGTCGTACACCTTCCAGCTGGAGGCCTTCGCGGCCCACCTGCGGGACGACGCGCCGCTGGTTCTCGACGCGGACGACGCGCTGACCACCATGCGCCTCGTCGACGAGTGCTACCAGGCGGCCGGGTTCCCGGTCTGGCCCCGTACGGTGCTTCCGGCCACCGACTGAGGCATGAC
>Ga0307516_10006010_pt1 | contig 14345 bp, 23 predicted proteins | sample 19_EM_MG_FD_203310 | JGI IMG/M metagenome (GOLD analysis project Ga0307516, IMG submission 203310) | Populus trichocarpa ectomycorrhiza microbial communities from riparian zone in the Pacific Northwest, United States - 19_EM | ecosystem: Host-associated > Plants > Roots > Unclassified | place... | reverse complement strand
CGTGTTCGATGCGATAACCTCTGGGACACCTAATGATCAAATTTTCCTTGTAGATGTTGTGATGTGCTGTAGGTTACCACTACTGAACACCGGATGTAATGGCTCATGACACGCCATAGAGCTGCTGCGTTTATGACCAATCCTTGTGGTCATACCACATGTGGGGACTGCGGTTATGGTTGGATATTTCGCAATGTTCGTATGTATCTGGATGATGGCAATGACTGACTCTTTTTCACATATTAGAGATATTCTCCAACGTGCTCCGTATGCCGCTCAGAACTGATAAAAACAAAACCACTGCTTCCAAACTATGCTGTTGATAATCTCGTTAAGCACCATGTCCATGCGCTATCAATAAGCGGTCGGCCAGAGTGGCAAGAGCGTGGTTTCAGGTTTATTGAATGGAATAAACGATTGGAGTAAGTTTCTCCAGAACATCATGACCACCTCTGGTGACCCAAGTAATTCACAGCGCATGGAAGAAACAATACACGAAGATACTGGCGGAGGAAAATGCTCGAGAGATTGTTCGCAAGCGACGTTATCAATCACGCTACTTTGAAGATGATCTTCCTTGGCTCCCTGTGGAAGACTTTCTACCATCACCAACCGCCAACAATCGTCCAAGGCGGAGGACCAGACGGACATGATATGTGACATTACACACCTTATCTCTATCTTCTTATTGTATTCTTACCTAGGTATCTATTCGAGACATACTGGGTGGCTGCCTAATGTTGCACAACAGAGGATTGGACCAAAACTTTCGCTTTACATTGCCTGTTTCCGTGAGCTAAAATAATTACTATAACAAGCCCTAGGTATTTGCGATCCGACGAACTGCAGAGTCCGGCTCTTGACTGGTTTCTGGCACGTCCCAAGCCTAAGGTTTCTGGAACTCTTTCAGTGCTTGTCGATACAGGGAAGGTGGGAAATCGAGTTGTAATCCAGATGGCGGCCACGACTGCTCAGTATATGCTCAAAGTTATTCCAATAGTATCCCAGGGTGGCCATGCGCACTAGCTCAATAAGTGGTTATTGGATCCCAAACCGGGGTCGAGAGCATCCTGTACGGGATGGAAAGATGTTTCTGATTCACAGAACTCATCCTGTGAGAGGCAACACCGCAACCAGCTATCCAGGGCTGTTACTCAACTGTTGCCTGGCACCTGGCGAAGTGCCACATTGGTGGGGTAGTACGTCCCTCAATTGACTCTGTTTGTAAGCGCGATAGCTTACCTGAGCCCGAATTATGAGCCCACTATATCATGTAGTACTGTCTGTGGTACTGAGTACATAGTTTATACCACTGCACGCCGACATTCTCCCGTTGACCATTTCTTCCTAACAATTTACAGTAAGGCTGATATGAAAGTGCAGCGACAATAGACAATACGTACACACGAAAGATGATCTCTAATAATATATCGTCAGGAAGGTGACCTTATTCCCATTCCAGCTTCACTAAGTGGAATTTGAATCTCCCGAGACAAAAATATCTAGTCATGCCTGCCCATAGCTGATCTACCTGTATGAAGAAATTCAAATGCCCACAACGAGGTTTCTTAAATCCATATCGACATGAAAGCATGGCTAGCATGATGAAGTTAACGGGCGGAGAAAGGGGTCGTTTACAACATATCGGCGCGTCTTTATAGATGCAATCGTCCACTAAATTCAGGAAGTCCAATCACCGCAAGCGCTCCAGATGGTAACAGGACGGACTTCAGTCTGTGGCAAAACGAATCTAGCCCGAGCTACCTTCTAATCCAGGATGGGTGATCCATTAGTCGGAAGTAAAAGAGATACCTGGTGCACAAGTGAGTATGCTCATAGCAGGCTCAAAGCAGCCATTGTCAGATAGTAGGTGGGTTCCCATCAGTTGTGCTGTCCAAGGAACTTAACAACTCCCCTAACAACCACGCCATAGTATTAGCCTTACCACGCGAGTAGTCCTGCTAGTCAAGAATGGAAAATATTCGAGGGGTTAATTACCTTCCTTCTCGCGGGTTTGCCTAAGAAGCCAACCAGTACCACAATGCAGTAAGGGTACGTGCCCATCTTCTCGTCCTGCGTGGTATTTTCTGCTTTGCATCAACTGTATCATGAGAAGCTGACAAAACACAGTCAACGTGATGAGAGAGCTCAACACAATTGGCTATGGAATAGCCGAGGTTTTTTTTGGGTCTGTTCGCTACAGTAATATATAAGAAAAATAACCTGGGGAAGAAACTGCGGCTATTCCACGTCAAAAATCATTGTCACATTCATCATCACTGGAAAAGTCCCTGCGAAGACCTTTTCCTCCGCGATACGTGAAATTTGATATTGACTGGGATATAATGTCATCTAGGATCTTCGGCGCTAGGTCATATTCAGAGCTCCTGACGACAATAGCATAGACAGCTGTAGAGCAAAGTCAACACTCAAGAAGGCGCGGGCAAGTATCACTTGGAGTACCGTCTTCTATTTTTTCGAGTGATTGCGCCGTGACAAGCTGTTTCTTGCGAAGCTCTTTCACGAACGGTGTACACTTATCCAGTTCTGGGATTGGTGTATTAATGTAAGCCACAAAGACACCGCATATGAATTACTTACCAGTCTTGCATTGCCGAACGAAAGTGCAGATTTCCTGTGCACGATCGCGTCCACCTTTGCGAGCGATACCGGAGATAGCCAACCTCATCAGCTCTCCAGTCAGGTCGGATAAGCCGAGGAGGTAGTCTTCTACCGGAAGGGGAAAGAACTAGCAAGCCATGATTGGTGATAAGATGCGCTGGAAATATGCACGAACAGGGACATCATCGGCATCTAACAGAGTTTTCTGTACTTGATCGAATGTCACCAAAGAAGCGTGGCCAAGGTATTGAGCAAAGCTGAGGGCCTCAATGTATCTAGTCAACACAAGTCATTCAGAGATAGCATAGGTGAGCTAAGAGTCAAACTACTCCTGTAGCCCAGGGGAAACTGAACGATGGTGGCGCCAGAACAGATCGCCCTGGAGTTCGATCCTCAAACTGGCATAGAGGGCCTGTACCTCGCCTAGTTTCTTCATTGCAGACTGATACGCGCGTTTTGATTGTTTAGCGGCATCTGGGGAGTCTTCGTTCATGATGCGATGGAGAAGGAAGATGGTATTTTTGGAGATATTGGTTATGTCGCGGCTCGCCTGATGACCACATCACGACTTAAGTATATTCAAACCTATGGATGCAATATACCTTGATGATTCTTTCTCTTCTGTCATTATGGCTGTCGAGTTCCTGTCTGAACTCGTCGAACATGTTCTGGACAGAAGTCATTGTGTGCTGTGACCGTGACCGTGACGCTCAAATTAGCTTGGTTTTCCATCCTCTTCATGGTGTTCCAAGCAAGGGCTGGCTGTCCTATGTGTGGGATCGTGGCCAACGCGACCACATCTCAGTTGGATTCGATATCAAATACCCATGCGCAACCAGATATCCTATGGAGAGATGGCAATTTTACCGCGTACCGCGAGAACACGACTCCGGTATCCAGCAAGGGCCACATAATAATAGCATTCAAGTAAGTTTAGATCTTCTCTTACATGGTTGACAGATCGCCCACCTCGGTGTGTCGTGCTGACTTTTGTGGTTTAGCCTCCATGTCCCATCGTTATACACGCTGGTATGTACCACCACTCTACTTACGTAGCGTCCTGATTATACCGGGTGTCTCAGTCGTCAAGCGATCTCCCACTCCTTGCGGACATCAAAACTCTAGCCAAACGCCTCCTCTCCTCCATTTCCACCCCTACTTCGTCATTCGGACCAAGTTACACCTCTCCCACTCCTCCACGTCACGACGAATCTCATTTCCGGATTGGTTTCATAACACCTCCTTTCAAAGATAACAAAATTCCTGTTACCGATCATCTCCACGCGCACGCCTACATTACACCAGCGGATCGTCTCGGTTGGTGGAGAGGCATTGCATATAGTCCTATCGCTTGGTATTCAATTGACGATTTGATTGCTGAAATCCGGTTCGTTCCACTTGTCGTCGACTTAGCAGCTGATGATGAATCGAACGTCCCTCTCTAGGGAGTCCGTTTCCAACAATCGCATCAAATCTGGTTACGAAAGTCGCGCCAACGCCCCAATAGACTCAGTCCCTGAGGCTGGCGCACGAATGGGCTCGGCCAACGGAGATGAATACACCATTCCTAGCATAGCTGATTCTGACGTGGAATCCGATCCAGAACCCCCTAGATCTTTACATCTTCAATCGGCCCCGTTCCTCGCATTGGCAGACCCCCGTTCGCAATTGGCTTGAGCCAAGCAAGCATTTCACATTTGCGCTGTACTGGATACCCCAATATCGGCCACTCTCAGAGGAAGGACTCCGTTATCATATAGCTCAGCTAATTCTATTGCATGTTACATAAGTATATTCAATATTCACGTATGTACATATAGAACGAGGTGTTCATTTTCAGGCTTATGCCTTAGATCTAGCATTTTTGGTTGTTGAAGTACTTAGGCATCTGGAAGACACATCAGGAATATAAAGTAGAAAACAAATTCGGACTTACAATATGATGACCCTGTTAGCAGTGTCGAAAGTGCTGCCAATTGTTCTTCCGTGAAGCGACGCGAGTCCTCGTGCCAGGTATCCTGATGAGTCTTCCTAAAGTTACTTGCACATTTGTGTATAGTCGTCGATACGGGAATCTGTAGGAATAACATTACAATCAACAGTGACGATTACAAGAGTTAATCTCAGACAAACCGGATCCTGTGCATGTTCCAACATCACTGTCGTCAGGAGTTCGGGCATCCATCTCTCGATAGTGTAGGGGAAGCTGTCGATCAGCGCACATATGCCAATGATAGCTGCGTGGCGCTGTCGTAGAGCAAGATTGTATAGAGATGAATCGCGGTCGGGTAGTTGACTTTTCCTTGCAAGTCTTATGAATCGATTCTGCGGAAGCACTAAGCTCAGTATTATCAAATTGAATTACCACTACCTGCCTTCAAGTCTAAGACGCTGCGTCTGGGGGACAGCCGAAGTATTCCAGACAAGGTCCTGCGTATAATACATAAGTTCCATAGCCTGCTGGGCCGAACTACAATTTACCTGCCAGCCATCTCGCGAACTTCAACAACTTCATCGTCGAGACATTTACACAGAATCTAATAGTTGATCAGAAGGACAACCTCCAAAGCGAATATAGACACCAACGTCCAAAATTTCAAGTACTCGCGCCTCACTAATAAGTGGCAACTGCCTGAAATATATAACTTCGGTAGGAGGTCACAGTGAGCAGAGCCCATTTATATACCACTAAGTTGTACAGACCTTGTAGGATTGGCAATGCTTTCAAACGGACTTTCCAGGACTATCGAAACTTCGTGAGGATAGAACGTAAAGAAGAACGAATAAGACATACCGGCGACTTTTGTATGGCCACGAAGATTGCATTTAGTAGAGGCGAAATTAACGAGCGTGGTGGTGTCACTCCACACATGCGGACCAACAACACATTAGCTCGGCGAGCGAGTTCCTCATTGTCGTTAACTGTACGAAGAAGACCATAATAGTGAATTAAGGAAGCAAAGAACAACGTATTTACCTTCCGTAAAACAGAAGAGTTCTGGCTACGACAGTATCAGACAACATGGACGAGTGAGTAGCTAGCCACTCACAAGCAGCGGGAGTATGTAGTCGAACGTCGACATCGCCTCTGTGTCATGCAGTGATTGATGCAACCAGCGACAGACAGTTATGCCCACCCTGAAACATAGGCATAGATCAGTTAGTGGAATGACTTATCCGCATATAAAGGGCGTCCACCTATCGTAGGTTGATCGAAAGGCGTGCACACCGGGCAGTCGCTGTTCATGCCATATCTTGAATTTATCCACCAACTCCGCTACTCGTTCAGCATGATATGTGCCGCGTATACCCATGATATCATGGTCAATTGGCATTATTCGGCATTCTCTCACAAAAGTTTCGACGTCAGCAGACGACGGTCGAGGGCGCCACTACAGAACAATCTTGTTAGCGGGTATATCAACAGGACTGTAAGTGCCAACCTTGATGCCTCCGCACATTGAAAGGAGTTCGGCAACATATGACCGTACCTACAAAGCGATGAGGATCGACTTTTTCAGAGTGATAATTTCCCATACATCGTCATGTTCACTGTGCACTTCCGGCCAGAAACGTTTTAAGACATCGTCCGCCCAAGGCATAAACTTCCATCCCATTTCAGAGTAGAAGGAATGGAACAGTGACAGAACCTTCACGGAATCAAGTGATGATTCGCCGTTGAAATCCGTATCATAGAATTGTTCCATAACATGATTTACCAATGGAATTAACCGTCGAGGGTCTTTGTGGTGGAACATGTACTACATGGAGGTTAGAAATCGGCCATGCTAGAATGGAGCGCACAAATACATCTAAGAACGTTGTCCATATCTGGACATTTTCAGTTTTCATGGCCCGGTTGAGAGTTTTTTGCGCCAGGGGATGGGCCCAGTCCCAAACATGCTGCTGTTCTTCCGAACTCCAATGCTTAGAGCCTAATACCAGTCAAGCCCTTACTGCCAGTTGGATTGCGTTGGTTTACTTACCATTAAGTATGCCCGCAAGTAGTTCTGCAGCTGCACGTTGCTTGTTTTTATCGGAATCAGTCAATAACTCATCTACCTTCGATTTCAGAATTTCGTAGGGTTCTTTACCCACGAGTTGGACTGTGCGGATATCAGTAACACCTGCGGGGAAATGACAGCCATCACTTACCAATTGACTTGACGCAGGAAATATGATCATGTAACACCGTGCTCTCATGGTTTTCCTCTGCAAAGTAGCCAGAAACTTTGTCCCAGAAGTCGGCATCTTTGGCCATCTCACGCATACAGCAAATAGCATCTTCACTTCCCGATTCCCACTGGAACATAGGCGTATCGATATGGGGTGGCCTGTAGGCTGTACGAGTCTGACGGCAGGCTAACCACCCCTCCGTCATGTGGTCAAAGTACAAACTGCTCTGGTCAGCAAGTTACCAAGTACGAAGGAAAGCTTCCTACTTTGAGACAAGAAGGGGTTCAGAGCTCGTAACTGGCTTTCCCGCGAAATAAGCAGCAAATATTTGGTCCGTGCTCGCTGCACAGTCTGTGACAGGCCATTCTATCTTCAGCGGGTTATGCGGACTGGACAGAGCAAGCGAGGCAGGGTCTGGACAGTATGTTCTCAGCTTGATGTACCGCAGCGCTTTCATAACCGCTCGTTGGGCATACTGCGACTTGTTTAAGGAAAGGGGAATGCCGCAAGTGATAGTTCACTTACATAGCGCTAGAAGATGTCAGAAGACGATTTACTAAAACAACTCAATGGACACACCATGTTTGGATTACTGTCGTATAACATCTCAAGGAAGAACCGGAGATGGTTACGGGTTATAGGGGCATCTTTTCTGACAAGCGTTCGAAGTATACGAATAGCCGCGATTGCATAACGCCAGTGAGTATCACTATCATTAGCTACCTCTAACACAGCATCGATCTACAAACAAGTGAATTAATCCAGCTTGACCAAAATACACTCTTAACTTACTGTCTCCTTTGTAGCATCGTTGATGCGTTGAACACGTTCAATCCGCTTCACTCGAGCTTTTTCGACAATAACATCACCTGATGCGTCCGGTCGAAGAGCCGCTGTCAGAGCTTGACATGCATCAGTAAGTGCCTGATTTTCGATGTCGAAGACAAGGTGGCAGGGTTCCGACAAACGGGGAAGGCCTATGTTAACTGTGAGTATCAAAAATACTATCTCCGTCAATCCTACTCACAGGTGTCGGCTACTGCCCCAACACAGTTTTGTATCGAGGGCTGGAAAGACATGAGCTACATTTCAAAACTCAAACGAGTACCCACTTTCTCATTATGATGGCAACCAAGTAGGCTGATAACATATTGTGTCGCCAAGGTTGGTTCTCAGGTACAAGTAAATATCCCATCATAGCCACGAAAAGAAGATGAGCACACCTGCTATCGCAAACCGCCCTGCGAAATATCGTTAGGACCAAATATAGCCATGCTTCGGATGCTCACCTAACGCTGAAATGTTAAGCGTCCACAGCGCCCCCTTCATACGGTCGTCTTCTGTGCCAGGTTGCAGAGCCTTATACAATACTGGTAGTGTGCGAAGACGAAGGCCATCATACACCTCGATGGATAGAAAAGTAAGTACTATTACTGAAACCTTCTTGGATACCGTACGCACTGAGGTAAGTGACTCCAGAAGTGATTGACTAGATCTATACGCAGCAAGGTAAAAATAAAACACTGAATATTCAACGCACTTACTGTCGCACTGCAAAGCTCTTCAGTCGATGTCTCACTTACAAAAGGTCTACACTTACCATTGGGATAATGCCACATACACCACTCAACCACATCATCGAGTAAATTATCTTCAAGCGTTCCCCGAACTCGTTCAATAGAATTCCAATGAAGTCGAGAAGAGTGATAGTAGCTGAGAACGTTTAGCATATCGCGGTAAATTGGAGCAAAAGGCCCACCGTGCCCGACGAACTAGAACTGCACGGGGCCAGACTTTTTGGCCTGCATGATAACGAGCAACAGCGACCTCCGATGAATACTGGTCCGAGTTCACATAGTAACTAGGGAAAATTTAGGGTGTGCGTTGCTTTATTAAAATACGATAGCGGACCTGTCTCTGCTGTCTCCATACTCAAGGAGATAAACGCGAATGGAGGAAATCTACACATCTCAAGTTGGAAAGCGGAATGCTGTAATCGGAAAATTACATTACCAGCATCTGCACAGCGTCTACCGTGTTCTCCTCCCACTGATCTCGCAGTGCCAGGGAAGCCCGATGAAGAAACTCTCCAAAAGTGCTCTTGAGCCTCGTTATGTATTGATAACGCTCGTCACCAGGGTCTGTCAGACAAAACCCGGCGTTCAGGGGATCGACTGGTGCAATCATCTCTGGTATCTCATTGCTACGGAGGTCATTGGTGCGTGTTCGAGTTCCAACATAACTCGACTTACATGATGTCACTGGTTTCAAACATGGTTTTGCGGACTTCCGGAGAGATATACTCTTTGTAGAGCGTAGGGATTCCTGAGAAGGCTTGTCGCACAAAGCATAAATACCTGGTACCAAAATTCCCAATGTATTCAATCTTACCCAACGAAAGGACTCACCGGCAGAAGTCGTTTCGCCAGACGGCATCCCGCGTTTCTGGGATGTGTGAGTGCACGCCCCGAATATCGATTTCGAAGTCGATTTACCTGTATCCAAGAGCTTATTGAGCGCCTCCAAACAGGGCTCGATTAGCTCTCTGAAAATTTGCAACGCTAGATCGATCTCTTCAATAGTGGGAACGTGCCAAGTAATCTGTTAGGGAAATATTTAATCTGGATTGATAACTAGGGAGAAACAGTTCCACCTTGACGTCTTCCGGTTTGTAGAGTTTCCCCCAGTAAAGATAATGTTTCCGCTGAAACTCTGGGAGTTGCGTATTGTAAGAGGACTTCTATATACAGGAAGATGCGCACCAGGATCGCTCCATACATCGGCATTCACAAATTTGTTTTCAATAGGATACGTGTGAGTGAGGGTTATCAATGTGCTAGAGAGCAACTTGGCGCTCCAAGAAAAGCCACGCTTTGAAAGGGTCCTATCTCGCAGAAGCCTCCAAAGTGAGAGGAACCGATCTTTGTATTTCAAAAGCTATATCTCGGGATCAGCTGGGTTGAACATAACACTCTAGCATACTCACCGCCTTTCCATCGCTACCCAAAAGTTGTTAGCCTTCAAATAGCAGAGTGATATATACTCACTTATAGACGCTTCCACGAAGAATGGCAAGGCCTACAAGTACTGTTTAAAAACTCGAAGAGATGCGCAAATCAAACAAACTCACTCCAATGTAATGTTGCGTCAGACGGAAGTGGGGTGGAAGTCGATGTCGTTCGAGCGGAACTGGCTCCATGCTCTATTTCTGCACGAATAGTGGCTTCACAGAATGGAAAGAATTTAGCCAGTGTCTTCTCCGGATTTGCATTAGCAACACATTCAACAAGTTGATGGATGGCCCGGACGGCATTTGACCGGACATTTACGCTGGCGTAGTCATAAATCATGTTCAAAACAAGATCAAATAGGGAATCTGAAAGGTGGACGCAAATCTGGCTGCATGCCGTCGTAACCGCATCAATGAGCTGGACTGACAGTCGCCACGTTAGATAAAATAATGTAGCACATCTAAAGTCTCACCTTCAGATGTACCGCCAGCAATGCCATTAGCATCTTCTTCTGGAAGGTTTTCCAAGAGTTGGATAACACGTCTTATGAAACTAGCAATCCAACTAGCGAAACTTCCAGTTGTATCTCTTAGCACAGCATCCACCTCTGCAGGTGATGAGTTATCGACATCATCTGAGCCATTATCCTCCGCTTGTATCGTGATTCTTGAGATATCTGGCATGTTGGTATCATCGTCACCATTCTCTGAAGCTGTGACATCATGAAACATGACATATTGCGACACATCAGATAAAAAGGCCGCCGTGCACAGCTGTGAAAAGGCACCCATGAATATGGTACATGCAGGAAATCAAAAAGGGACTTACTGTCTTTGTCGGATCGTTCTAAAACCAGTCTTGTGATAGCATCAGATTATCTCCACAAAGGGCATGAAACTTACAAGGTCTATCCCAGGTACGAGCAGTTGCAGGATAGTGATAAGATACTTCGCCCCACGGTAGTAAATACTTCGTGAGTAGATTGCGGGTGCAATGGCACTGAGAGCTCGAATCACTGACAACGTCCTCTGGGTCTGGTGCAAGTCAGGCTATGACATGAATCGGCTCCAAAAGCTCACACACACCTCCACAAGAGCCTCTAACGATGGAATCGCCCGTTCCAATACAGGCTCGACCACCAGACCCGGCTCCATAGTCGACATCGATTTGAGACAGCTTTGAACGTTGGTCACCGTGGTAGAGTCCTGAGAGAACATGGCAAGTAATATGACTGTGCGAATGCTTTTCACAAGCTCTCGTCTCATTTCACCTGTCAACCGGCGGTTCTTACATGGACATCAGTTCATTGTACTATTTGCCATTAAATATTAATCGGCGCACTTGTGGTGTCTTGCAATCTGGCTGCCGTTCTTCATGCCACCCTAAACAAGGCTGTAAGAATGACAAACTCAGGAAGTTGAGAAAATGAACCCTACGTTTGTTGAATTCATATACAATAAATTTCAGGAAGGCTGTGAGCTGTGAAAAATATTAGTCTGGATGCCTTCGACAAGGTACAAACTGCAAGGGTGGCAACATGTTAACGCACATCGGCAGTCCAAGAACCAGAATTGGTTGGATGGAAGAAATGCTCAGTCGACGCCACAAGCCGAGCAAGGGAATCCAGTGCTTTAGAACCCGCAAGATACGTTCTTCCTTTCGTTGGGTTCCAATGTTGCAAGGGTACCGTAAGGTAGTCTCCAACAGAGCCATCGGGAACCTGGGGGGTATTGACCCCAGAGGCCACAGGGGTGTACAATGGCGTGGGGGCATTCGAGGTAGGGGTAGGTATCCCATCTTGCGCCATGGAGTATACGATTATCCGAGCAAGGGAAGCTATCGGATGGACTGTTGGGCAGCTTGTCCGCAGGACGAGTGAAAAAGACTTACGAACGCGCCAACCCGCCTTGGGCAACCGACCTATCTCGAAACTCGAAGCAGCATCAGCCGTGGGACCTGTCGTCAGAGACCCGGCGTCTTTTAGTAGAATTTCTACAGGTACAAACGTATCAGCACATCCCTGGGCCGGCATTTCGGCGGCTGCTTACCCATCGAGGCAAGACACTTGCACATGATGAAGTTCCACTCATGTTCGGTGAATATTCCGACGTCCTTGTACAAACCAGGCCAGCTGGGTGGGCTACGGAGATCATCGTGGGACCATTGGGGTCTGTCTTCGCTCTCAGACCGTTCATCATCCACTATACTCTCTACTTTACTAGGGTCACTGACAGTCGGGTCGACGTGCATTTCTGAGAGTCGAGACAGAAACTCGAGCATCCTCTCATCAAACATGTACGAATTGATGGACTCCCATAGACGGGTTAGCATTGGAAGATAGACTTGAGGATGTGTTAAAGGAAGGAATGTTAAAAGGTAATACTGGGACGCAAGAACGCTCTGAGAAACGTGAGATACTGTGAGCTGCAGCCTGACTAAAGGCAACCTACATTCAAATCTGTCCCATTTATGCCTGGCACAAAGGCAGCAAGCATGTCATTAATGGCAGCAGGATGAAAGAACCGCCGGACCGTTTCAGCAATATGGCCCATGTACCAAGACAATTGGCTGCTGATATATCAATGAGACCCACAAAGAGAAAGCATCAACACAGACCTGTATTCAAATTGCCGACGGGTCAGGAACAAGTCCTTGCAAAGTGTGTCATAAAGAGGTGTCCACGGAAGTCGCATATCCTCTATTGACAACTTCTTTTTGGATCGAGTCAAGTGAGAAAGACCATCCGCACAAATAGCAACTACTTGGATGGACATTCCCGGAGTCACACTGACTTGAAAGTACAACTTCGCTAAGAGCGCTCTCTTCTCCTTCGGGATTGGATATTTCAACATATTCCAGCTGCACAACAAATGAGGCGACACGAACAGAAGACGTAAGCGCCACCGGTACGTACTAGGAAAGCATGCTGTCCCACTGGACGAACCCAGGTTCGTAGTCCTTTGCTTCGATGCATTGCGTTAACCTCAACAAGATGAAATTTAGCATCTCCAGCGTCCTTGCATACGGCTCAATTGTGTAAGGCAACGAGCGCGCATATTCCTTCAGTTTCAGCATGTACCGATCGGTAGCATGCTCGATGTCTTCCGGTAGCAGGGGCTCATATCCATTGAGAGTCAATCTAGATAGCTCGAGACCGATCATGAGTGTGTTGTCTAGTTACGAATCGTCGAAGAAGTTTTGGTTGAGGTCAAGAGCGTCTGTTATGTAATGTTCGGATCAATCGACAACTGCATTAAAAGCTGCGTCCTGCATCTCCTTGATAGCCTTCTCCCTCACCAGCTCCCATACAACGCTACGCTGCGAACGAGCCTCACCAAGTCCCTCCCTGATCTCCTCCAGTCTCTCCACATATTCTCGACCATCATCCTGTAGTTCCCGCAACGTCGCCAATGCCTTCTCGAGATTGTCTTGTTGGATCTCCGGTGAGGCAAATTGTGATGAGCCGAGTACCGGTGAGCCGTTCTCCGGGTACGACGTCAAAAATAGCTTGTGAATGCTGGGCATCACATCCTGTGCACGGGAGTACGTGCGGCCGAGTTCGTCCTCGTCGACATTACTATCCGCATCCTCTCGCTTTGGCACCACTTCCTCTTCCCCGTGTTTCTTGCAGGGATCCTCGTTTATGACATGCCAGAGCCGCCCAAGTGCCCGCTTCATAACAGCTTCACCTTCAATAAGGCTATTAGTTGCATACTCAAGCTCATCGAGTAAGCTCGAGCGGAACGAATGCACCACGGACTGATCCATCACAAAGGACGTGAAACTCAGATGCAGTGACACTGGTGGTGGATACGGCGCAATCAGCGGGGGCGATGGCGAACGGAGATGGGGTAAACAGAGGGGCGAGGGAGAGCGTCGCTCTGAAGGTAGCAACGATCGTATACGCTGTCGTGCCCTGTCTTCTGCCTGCTTTCCGATGAGACATTATTGATCGATATAAGTCTTGACCTGACCTCCCACTCGTCTATATTCGGCCCCCAAGATGCAATCTTTCCCCTGCGCACCCATCTTGAGCCCTTCATGGTCTTCTTTCCCCAATTTCCTCCCGCCACACTGGCGTTCAATGATTCCGTGTCAGAGTCAAAACCTTGAGAAGGATAATACCATGCATTGTGGTCGTTCAGGACCAACGGACTGTGGACATTGTTTGAGCATGCTGCAGGCAGTGCAGAGAGAACGCCTACTTTGAGTCCTCCATGATGGTCCCTTTGAGGTTTGTGCGCAGCGTATTATCCTAAAAGCCCTTCCTCTAAACGCAACAACACCAAACAATTTCAGCGCTAGTACAGTAGAACTTCTCATAATGCATGGCGTCGGGCGGTCCGAATTCTTGATGCACTAAGAGGGTCATGCACTGAGGGGGAAGTGTGACAGCTGAATAATCATGCGACTACTGTGACAACCCCTTATCTCTGAACCACCCTCCCAATGTTGCTTGCTTCAATTGTGCCAACTCATCTGTCTCAGGCTCTCAGCTCAATTCTAAGCTTCCTTATGCTCCTCAAGACACCAAGT
>Ga0307516_10006009_pt1 | contig 14346 bp, 13 predicted proteins | sample 19_EM_MG_FD_203310 | JGI IMG/M metagenome (GOLD analysis project Ga0307516, IMG submission 203310) | Populus trichocarpa ectomycorrhiza microbial communities from riparian zone in the Pacific Northwest, United States - 19_EM | ecosystem: Host-associated > Plants > Roots > Unclassified | place... | reverse complement strand
CTTTGAATTTCCGTCACCCTGAGGTGCGAGCGCAGCGAGCCTCGAAGGGTGCGCGGCCCCAGACAGGGCTGTCATCCTTCGAGGCGCGCAAGAGCACGCACCTACGGGTGAACGCAATCGCGTTCATCCCGGGGATGACGGATTTGGCTTCGAGTTTACTGCGAGAAGTCGATCTACCCGCGCCGCTTCCGCGCAAACATCTCTTTCAGGATCTGCCGACGGATATTCTTGTTGGTCAGCGAAGCGTCATGCCACCACCAGCCGTCGCTCTTCATTTTCTCAGCCGCCGCAACGAAGCGGTCGGCGACTGCGGTGAAATCCGCGTCGGTGTAGTTCAGGCTGAAGATCAACCGGCCGGTTCCGACCCAGCTCAGCGCCAGCCCTTCGGCGCGCAGGTAGTATTGCAGCATCCAGTTGTAACGGGACGGTTTTGTATAATGCACCATCCAGATCGACGACAGGTTGCCGACGCGTACCGGAAGGTCGTGCGCCGCGAGGCGTTCGTTCAAGGTTTTGGCGCGCGCGTTCCAGGTCTCGTCGAGCCCGATATAGACGGAATTGAAATTGGGACTGGCGAGGCGGCCGAGGAATTCATCCATCGCCGTCATGACGTAGGGATGCGAATTGAAGGTGCCGCGGGCAAAGCAGATGTCGGCGGGACGGTCGTCGCGAAAGCGCCGCATCAGGTCCTTGCGGCCGCAGACCACGCCGACGGGAAGCCCACCAGCGAGGCTCTTGCCGTAGGTCACCATGTCGGCCTGCACGCCGAAATATTCCTGCGCGCCGCGGGGGGCGATGCGGAAGCCGACGAAGACCTCGTCGAAGATCAGGACGATGCCGCGTTCGGTGCAGACCCCGCGCAACGCTTTCAACCAGTCGCTGTAAGCCGCGCGGTCGAATTTGGCGGCGCGGGAACTGTCGACCAGGGCCGAATCGCCGGGCGCGTTGGCGTTCGGATGCAGCGCCTGCAACGGATTGACCAGCACGCAGGCGATGTCGCGGCGGGTCTTCAGCACATGCAGCGTCCGCTCCGACATGTCGGCGAGCGTATAGGTCTCGTGCGGCGAAACCGGATTGCCGATGCCGGGCTGCACGTCGCCCCACCAGCCGTGGTAGGCGCCGGCAAAGCGCACCAGATGCGAGCGTTTGGTGTGGTAGCGCGCGAGCCGCACCGCCTGCATCACGGCTTCGGTGCCCGACATGTGGAACGAGACCTCGTCGAGGCCGGAAATCTCGCACAGCCGCTTGACGTTGTCTGTTATCACGGGGTGATAGGGGCCGAGCACGGGACCGAGCGCGTGCGCGCGCTTCTGGGACTCAGCGATGCATTCCTTGTAGAAGTCGTTGCCGAAGATATTGACGCCGTAGGAGCCGGTCAGGTCGTAGGCGACGTTGCCGTCGACATCTGTGACGGTGACGCCGGCCGACGAGGTCACGAAGGCGCTGGTCGAAAGATGCTCGCGCACCAGCCTCGAGTACTGGAACGGCACCCGGTAGGCTTCGGTGAATTGCAGGTCGGAGATGTGTGTCGCCGCCTCCGCCGTCATCTGCCTGCCCTTGGCGTAACGCTCCCGGTAGAGGCCGGCGAGCCGGAGGAAGCCAGCCTGGCGCCGCATCGCGACGTCAGCCGCCGCGCCGTCGGAGCGGAAGAAATCGTCAATATCGAATTCGTAACGCGGCACCAGCCGCGCGACCATCTTGGACATCTTGGAATGTCCGGTCAGCGAGCGGTGTTTTGCGCGCGACAGCGCCAGCCGCGCCTGCAATTTGGGGAAGGTCACCGCGGCGCCGGCAATCGCGGCGGCGGACAGCGACAGAATCGAAAGGGGCGAATCCATGCCACCAGCGCTAGCTAATCCATCTAACAGATTAATGACAGTCCGCGGCCTGATATCAGCCTTTACCCAGCAGGAGGACCTTAATTTCCTGCTGACAAACCGGATTCCGCGGGCGGCCATCACCCGGTTCATGGGCTGGTTTAGCAAAATCGAAAACCCTGTCGTGCGGGATCTGTCGATCGCCTGCTGGCGGCTGTTTTCCGATCTCGATCTGTCGGAGGCGCGCAAGACCGAATTCAAGAGCCTGCACGATTGCTTTACGCGTGAATTGCGGCCGGGGCTGCGCCCCGCCGATCCGGACCCTGCGGTCGTCGCCAGCCCCTCCGACGGCATCGTCGGTGCGTTTGGGCGGATCGCGGACACCGAGCTTTTCCAGATCAAGGGCGCGCCTTACTCGCTGCTCGATCTGCTCGGCGATCCCGCGCTGGTCGAGCGTCACCGCAACGGCCGCTTCCTGACGCTGCGGCTGACCTCGAGCATGTATCACCGCTTCCACGCGCCCTACGATGCCAAGGTCGAGCGGGTCACGTTCATCCATGGCGACGTCTGGAACGTCAATCCGATCGCGCTGAAGCGGGTGGAGCGGCTGTTCTGCAAGAACGAACGCGCGGTGCTGGAGACGCGCCTTGCGTCCGGCGAAGCGCTGACGCTGGTGCCGGTTGCCGCCATTTTGGTCGCCAGCATCCGGCTGCATTTCCTCGATCTGACCCTCAACGCGCAGAGCAGGGGGCCGTCGGTGTTTTCGTGCGATGCGAGCGTGAACAAGGGCGATGAACTCGGCTGGTTCGAGCACGGCTCGACCATCATCGTGCTGGCGCCGGAGCATTTCGAGTTCGCCGCCAATGTGAAGGACGGCGCGCGCGTCCGTGCCGGGGAGGCGCTGCTGCGGAAGCCTGTCGTATGAGCGCGTAGCCCTGCTCGCTCCGTCCGCCATCGCCATCTCGGCCAACCGGGGATAGTCGGCATCGACGATGCTCTTGAGCCCGCGCATTTCGTTGACGCTGAACCGTTTCAGTTCGGTGTGCTCGCCATTAATCAATATCAGGGATGGCATCGTCGAGCGATATTCCGTATCTATCGACTGATCTCAACGATCGGCGGATGCCTGCTCCAGTACAGCGAAGCTAGGCGCCTCGTCGGCAGCTTCTGGAAAATGGTGCGATGGCGCGGACGCCTGTGCTGGCGGCGGGAGGCATTGTGTTGCGGCAGGCGGCAACGCCGCTGGTCGCAGTCGTGCGCCTGCGCAAGCGTAACGAATGGGTGTTGCCCAAGGGCAAGCTCGATCTTGGCGAGACGCCGCGGGCGGCGGCCGAACGCGAGGTCAATGAAGAGACCGGGCACGATGTGTCCGTACACGAATTTCTGGGCACGCTGGTCTATGATTCCCGCGGCGGCTCCAAGGTCGTGCATTTCTGGCGCATGGAAGCCGGCAGCGATCCGGTTCGCAAGCTCATGCGCGACGTCAAGGCGGTGGAGTGGTTGCCGCTGACGGACGCCGTCGATCGTCTCTCGCGCGGCTATGAGCGCGCGTTTCTCGAACAGGTCGGACCGATCGCGCTGTCGGCGGTGAATGCAGCCGGAATGCGCGTTGCGCGCGCGCCCGAGCCCGCGCGTGTCGAAGCGATCCAGCAAGTCCGGGATCGGCGCAGCCTCGCACAGAAAATACGGAACTGGTTTAGACGCGCCGCGTGATGTGACTTAGCGCACTTCCTTCGGCGGCGGCTTGCCGCCCTTGGGCGGCAGTCGCAGTGCCGGCCGGCCCGGTAATCCCGGCCGCAACACGCCGGGCAGGCCGCCGGGCCGCAGGCCTTGCCGGAGTGCCGGTTGTTGTACGCCGGGTTGCGGGCTTGCGGGCTGTTGCAGGCGTTGCGGACCACCGGGTTGCGCAGGCGCACCTGACTGCACGGGCGCGCCGGGCCGTCCGACAGCAGCCGGCTGCTGCGGCTGACCCGGTCGCGGCGGCAATCCGGTTTGCTGTGGCGATCCCGGCCGTTGCTGACCCTGCCGGTTAGGCGAGCCCGGTTGCTGCGGCGTTTGCGGCTGACCCGGCCGGTTCTGCAATTGTTGTCCCGGACGGTTCTGTCCCGGCAATCCGTTTTGCTGCGGTCCGCGGCGCGGCGCGTTGCTGCGGTTGATGCCCGGGTTGGCGCGGCGGAAGGCGCGCTGCTGGAGCACGACCTGTCGTCCGATATTCTGTGTCGAGTGAACCTGGCGCACAAAGCCCTGGTCGCGCTGCATTTGCTGCGGCGAAATCGCCAGCGGCACGGCGGCAAAACGTGCGCCGCCGGCGCCGGGCCGGATGGTGAAACCGCTGGCGCCCTGGTTGAGGAAGCCGAGCCGTGCGCCGGCGCGGTCGTTGACCTCGATCCGCCCGACTCTGCCGTCGGCGTCGGGATAAAGTTTGATGGCGACGTTGTTGGGGTTGTTGGCGGCCGCACCTACCGGCACTTCGACGAGGCCGGTGGTGCCGCGAATGCCGAGCGTTGCGGTCGGCGTCGTGATCTTCATGTCGCCGGTTTTTGCCACCGCCGCGGCGACGAAGGCGACGGTGCCCTTGGCGACGTCGAACACGCCGGCGTTATTCTTGCCGCCGTCTTCATAGATGTAGGTGTCAATGGTGATCTGGGCGTTCGCCTTGAGGTTAAACGTGGTGGCGTCGTTGAAGGTGATGCCGAGCGACGAATTCGCACCGGTCTGCACCACGTCGTTGAGATAGATGTCGTCCTTGATCTTGAGCGCCGTGGTTTCGTTGTTGCGGACCACGCTGGCGCTGCCGACCACGGTCGCGACATTGCCGATCGGCTCTTCGACCGGCGTTTGCGCATCGGCGGCGGCCGCCGCGGGATCGGGCGTGACCGGAGCCGGTGTCGCCGGCGATGCAGGCGCAGGCTGCGCCTGTGCCAGTTGCGTCAGTTCGGGGCCTGCGAAAACATTCGTCGCGCCGGCTAAAGTGGAGCAAGCCAACAGCAGGAGCGCGAATGACAACCGGCGCTGCATTACGGGAATTCCAGGGCGACAGGGGAGTAGGTGAGGAGCGGCGCCGTGATTTCAGCCGGGCCGGGCTGAACGCGGGATGAACGCGGCTATGTTGTTGTCATGACCCGACAAAACGATCAAGCGCGACGCCCGGATCACCGGACATCGCGCTTCCTCCCTTTATATAGGGATAGATATAGGGCCTCGATCAGCCGCGCTTGTGCGGGGTCAGGTTCAGCGGCTTCGACGGCTTGGCCGACGGCGCGTAGCTCACCGGCGTCGCGGCCGCCGGCTGTTGGTACTGGAACACGGCCTTGCAGCCATCGCTGAGCTGCGCGCGCTGCCGGATCATGCAGGCGGTGACGCGTTCCACGTCCGGAATCTCCGAGCCGCACAGCCGCATCGCGTCGCCGGTGCACATCTGCTCCTGCTCTGGCGAATAGGCCTGGGAAACCGAAGTCAGCATGCCCAAGGCAAAAACCGTTGCGATGGCCAATTTGCCGGTGCGGATGGTCGAACGTGTCAAAGCCATGGAATGTCCCTCGTCTATGTCTGGTCTGGAGTGATTGGTGCGCCCGAGTTGCGCGCCGGGTGGCGCCTCGTTGGGCAAGAGAACTACGCTGGGACGGTTTCGGGAATTTTTCGTGGTCGCGGCAAAACGGTTTCGTCGCGCGGAGAATTGTTTCGTTGCGATGCCTCACACGTCATTCCGGGGCGATGCAAAGCATCGAACCCGGAATCCAAGGATTCCGGGTTCGCACTTCGTGCGCCCCGGAATGACGGGGCGCTATCTTGCGCCGAAGATCAGCTCACGCGCTTCCAGGTCTGGCCGCCGCAGAACATGCCGCCGAAGGCGCAGCCCTGCACGCGCAGCGTATTGGTGCCCTTCATCGCCATCGTCGAGTCGTAGTTGCGGCCGCTGTCGGGATCGTGGATCCGGCCGCTCCACTTCGAGCCTGATGGCTTCATGCTGATCAGGATCTTTTCGCCTGATTTCACGGCATAGCCGCAGAGATTGTCGCCGCACGGCTCGATGCGGACGTTGCCCTTGTTCTCTTCGGTCGCCCACACGCCGAGCGGCGAATTCGGATCGGATGCGGGTGCTGCGGCCACGGGCGCCGCGACATCGGACTGTACCGGGGCGGTGGACGCGACCGTGGTCGCCGGGGCAGGGGCGGGTGCTGCCGGCGCTGCGTCGGGAGCGGCTGGCTGGGGCGCCGCGGCCTGAACGGGGGCCGGAGCCGGCGCGTATTTTGCCCGGGGCGCATCATCGCGATAGGGGCGATCGTTGCGGTCATCGCGGGAGGCGCGATCGTCACGATAAGGACGATCGTTGCGATCGTCGCGATCGGCCATGTCGTCATCATCGTCGAAGCGCTTGGACTTGAAGCCTGGCGCCGTGATCTTGATGCACGACAGCGAGTCGCAATTGCGCGGCGCCTCGATGCGGACGCGCTGGCCTTCGATCTCGAACGAAATTCCACCGGCATGGGCCGCGGTGGTGGCCATCAACAGCGCGGCGAGGATGTAGAGCTTCTTCATGAGAGCCTCCTGGGGGGCTTTTTCGAATGGGGTTGGCGGTGAACTTGGTGCCGACCCTACGGCTGGGCGCCGACCCGTTCTGTGACGTGCATCACGCGGCAGCCAGGTGACTCAAATCACATTCAAAGCACTCCTCCCGGCCTAGTTTTTCCGTCGATACCCGAGGAGGGTCCAATGAAACGCTACTGTCTTCTCGCCGTGCTGATGCTGCTCAGCCCGTCTGCGTATGCAGGCAATTCGATTTCATTCACCGTCGGCGGCCACCGCATTCACATCGAGGCGCCAAGGTATTGCCGTTCGCCGTCCTGCGCCTCGGTTTCGATCTCCGGCGTTTATCGCAGCCGCGACCGCTATGATGACGATGATCGCTATGACGACGACCGCGACAATGCGCCGGTGAAGCCGCAGCCGGCGCCGCCAACGATGGCGCCGCCCGTGAGCAAGGCACTTGTCGTCGCATCGCCACCTTCCGTGTACAGACCCGCCGCAGCCACGACGCAGATCGTCGCCGCGCCACCGCCTGCGCCGATCGCGCCCGCGACGATAGCCGTTCCGCCCGCGCCGCCGCCGCCGAAATCGATCGCGCCGGCAGCGTTGGTCGTACCGCCTGCACCGCCTCCGCCGCCCGCTGCGAAGCCGGTCGAGTCCGTCCGGCCCGCGCCACAGATTTCCCGGGTTTCGCACGAGCTCGACGAGGAAGCTGCCGATACGCCGATCGGCGACTGGCAGACCGAAGGCAACGGATCCGTTCGTATCGCCAAATGCGGCAATGCGCTCTGCGGCTACGTGCTCAACTCGTCGTCCAACGACAGAGGCGAGGCGGTCCTGATCAACATGAAGCCCAAGAACGACGGCAAGACCGACCGGCAGTGGCGCGGCAGCGTCTATAGCCACAGCAGCGGCGACACCTATTACGGCACCATGGACATGAAGGGCGCGAACACGCTGCGCGTCGAAGCTTGCGCGCTCGGGCGGTTCTATTGCTCGGGCAATAATTGGAGCCGGATCGTGGACCGCGCCGAGAGCCTGATGTCATCCCGGCAGAGTGTTGCCGAGCCCCGCTCGTAACGCGTCATGTAGCTGTCCAATTTGTAATCGACTTGATCTGAACCCGCCGCCCCATCCGGTACGACCGATAGCTGAACAGCTATTCACGCCGGCATGGAGAGAAACAAATGAAACGCCTGATCCTGATCGCCCTGCTGTTGTCAGGCAGTGCGATCGGCGCGCGCGCCGACAACGACATCTACAACAACACGCTCAAGACGCCGCGCGGCGACGATGCCCTGCACGCCGACGCCGCCATCTGCGACGCGGAGTTCGGCGCGCCGCAGAACGGCCAGGCGACCCCGCGCCAGTACAAGCGCTGCATGCTCAGCCATGGCTGGCGCTTTGGCCATACCATCCGCGAACGCTTCAAACGCGACGATCGCTATCCCGACCCCGACAATCCCGGGATGATGTGCCGCGACTTCAAGATTGGCGGCGTCACCGGATCGAGCTGCTCGAATTTTTAAAAGGTGGTGGCATAAAAACGCCCGGTGGACGATCCACCGGGCGAGTTGTTCATGATTGGCTTCAAGCCTGGACGAAAGCCTAGATCATCCCGAGCACGATGGCGCCGACGAAGGCGAAGGCGACATACGCGGTTACAACGCTCAGTCTGCTGACGAAAGTCATGGGAACGCTCCCTTGGTTCACGTCGTGCCCGCAAATAACACTTTAGGCTAGCAAAGCGTTCCCGGCCAAAAAAGTCAGCAGTGCTGTCCATCCCGACCTCCCGACCGCCGGCCACCTCCGGCAACGTGGTAAAAAAATCGTAAATTCAACGCGTTGAAGAGTCCTTAAATAAATTGGTCGAACGTGCGCGGCATGACGCGCGGAGTTCGTTTGTATCTGGTCGGCTCCTTCGTCCTTGTCTCGTTGGCGGGCTGCGGTCGCGGAATGTTCCAATCCGCCGAGCGCGAACCGTGGCGGGCCGAGGCTGAACTCGCATGTCTGAAGTCCGGCGCAGTCAAGGAAAGCCCGGAACTGGTCCGGATCGACCCGATTTCCGGCCCCGGCGCCTGCGGCGCACAGTTCCCGCTCAAGGTGGCCGCACTGGGCGAAGGCAGCGGAAGTTTCGGTTTTGCCGATGATTTGCGACCGCCCGGCAATATCGGCAACCAGCCGCGCTGGCCGGTCCAGCCGGCGCCGGCGGCATCGCAGCCGCAGACCTATTCGGACACCGCGCTGCGGCAGCCGAATTACGGCGCGCCGTCCAACGGCCCGATCTCGCTGACGGCGCCGGGCGTCGAACCACAGGACGAAGAGATCGATCTGCCGGCCGAAGGCGCGCCGCAGATGCGCGATTCGCGTAGCAGTGGATCTTATCAGGCCGCGCCCGCCTATCCGCCGCGCGACCGCTACCCCTCATCTTCGCCCGCGCCCTATTCGGAACGGCCCGAGGCGAGCCAGGCCCTGCCGCGGCTCGGACCGGCGCGGGGCGATCCCGTCAACACGGTCGGCCCCGTTGCGGTGAAGCCGACGGCGACGCTCGCCTGTCCGATCGTGTCGGTGCTCGACCGCTGGCTGGCCGAGTCCGTGCAGCCGGCCGCGATGCGCTGGTTCGGTGTGCGCGTGGTCGAGATCAAGCAGATCTCTGCCTATTCCTGCCGCGGCATGAACGGCAATTCCAACGCCCATATTTCCGAACACGCCTTCGGCAACGCACTCGATATTGCCGCCTTCACGCTGGCCGACGGCCGCCGCATCACAGTGAAGGGCGGCTGGCGCGGCATGCCGGAAGAGCAGGGCTTTCTGCGCGACGTGCAGGCGTCTGCCTGCCAGCAGTTCAACACGGTGCTGGCGCCCGGTTCCAACGTCTATCACGAGGACCATATTCACGTCGATTTGATGCGCCGCGCCAGCCGGCGATTGATCTGCCAGCCGGCAGCGGTGTCGGGAGAAGAGGTCGCAGCAAGGGCAGGCGGACGTAACTCGTATGCCGCATCGCGCGAGCCCTACACGACGGGCGCGCTCGGGGCCAAGAAGCCGCCGCATCGGCACGGCGCCTCGAACAAGGTCAACGAGGAAGACGAATTCGAGGACGATTGAGTTATCGCTCCGTGCAGAAATAATTTCGCGGAATGACGCGATAAGCGGTGTAGCGGTAATACGGCCGGTAGGCGTAGCCGCGATAAAGCGCTGGCGGCACGTCGTACCAGGCGCCGTGATAATAATTGTCCGCGGGCCCGTCGACGCAGCGAGTGGGGACGAGGCCAAGCTCGCCGATCCGCCGCACGCCGATCTCGGCGGGAACATCCGGCCAAAGTGTGCCCGCTTGCGCGGGCAGTGAAACGGCGATCGCGGCGGCGAAAGTGAGAGCGCGGTTCATGTGCAGACCTCGGGATGGTTTGCCTGCGGCGATTGTCGTCCTTCGAAATCGCGATGTCGAGGCCTGTCAGGCCGCCAGCCGCTCCAGCAAATCCTGCACCACGCCAGCCAGCAGATCGAGTTTGTATCCCGTCATCGGCAACGGTTTTGCACCCGACGTCGCGAGCTTGACGGCGACCGCAATGTTCAGCGCGTTCGCGGGCTTGCCCTGCAACGCAGCCTCAGCCGCCTGCAGCCGCAGCGGCACCGGTGCGATGCCGCCGGCAGTGAGGCGGACGAACTGGAACGTACCGTCCGTCACCACGGCGCGGGCGCAGACTTCCACCAGCGGCCATTCCGCATGGCTGCGGCTGATCGCGCGCTTGTAGAACGCGCGCTCGCCTTGCCGCGGCGCCGGCAATTCAATGCCCCGGATCATCTCGCCCGGCTGCAGCGCATTGTCGGCGCTGCCGTTGGAGCCGTCGCCGAGAATATCAGGGATCGAGAGCCGGCTTCGCTTGTAGGTGATGACGGTCGCGTCATAGGCGAGCAGCGCCGCCGCCATCGTGGAAGGATGCGGCGCCACGCAGGGGCCGAGATCGAAGGCCACGCCGTAGAGATGATTGCCGCCGCGGGCGGGACAATCCGTTCCACCCTTCTTCAGGCAGGCGATGTGCGGATTGCGGTAGTACCAGCAGCGCGAACGCTGCGCGAGATTGCCGCCAAGCGTTGCGAGATGTCGTATCTGCGGCGTCGCCAGGCCCAGCGCCGCAGCCGCAATGCCGGGATAGGCGGCGGCGATGCTTTTGTCGCTCGCGATGGTCGCGATCGTGGCGTAGGCGCCGATGCGCAGCGTGCCGTCCGTGCCCCAGTGCATGCCGGTGATGTCGGACGCCGGCACGATATCCATCAAGGGCCCGGTCGAGACGCCGCTGCGACGGCGTTCGGAGAGGTCAGTGCCGGCAGCGCGGAATTCGGTCGTCATGGCGGGTGTCATGCGGCGGCCCTCCCTTTCAGTGCGGCGATCAGGCGATCGGGTCGGATCGGCAATTCGTCGAGCCGGATGCCGGTCGCGTTGTGGATTGCGTTTGCGACCGCGGGAGAGGTCGGCACGGTCGCGACCTCGCCGATGCCGACGCTGCCGCCGAGCACGTGATCGAAACCGGCTTCGTCGAAATGCACGTCGATCACGGGCGTGTCGGCAATCCCGGGAATGCGATAATCCTCCATCCCGCCGCTCAGCGTATCGCCGGTGCGGGCGTCGATCTCGCGCGCTTCGTAGAGCGCGTAGCCGATACCCTGGATCACCGAGCCCGTCGCCTGACTGCGCGCCAGCGCAGGGGCTGCGATCTTGCCGACCGCAATGCCGGTGTGAACATTGAGTACGCGGACATGGCCGAGCCAGGTGTCCACTTCGACCTCGATCACCTGCACCGAACTCGGTACGCCGGCGCCGATCGCCAGATTGGAGAAGCGTCGCATCATGAAGCCGAAGATCATGCCGAGGATGCCGACCTGCTTTAGCGGCGACTCGATCCCCGGCGCCATCTTCTTTGAATCCTCCGGCCGCACGCCGGAAGCCGTGAGATCGGGCGAGGTCGCCAACATCTCACGCCACGGCGCATTCGAGCCTGGCACCGGTTTTCGTTTCGCGTTTTTCTCGATCGCGGCTTTGAGCTTTTGAATGGCGAGCAGCGTTGGCGGAATCACCGAGGCCGTGGTGCGGCTGCCGCCGGATCCCGGGCCTTCCGGCAATCTGGAGTCGCCGATTCGGACTTCGATCTCGTGCGGCTCGAGGCCGAATTCATGCGCCACTGTATTCGCAATCACGGTGCGGCTGCCGGTGCCGATGTCCTGGGTGGCGGTGCTGGCGATCAGGCGCCCGCCCTTCACCGACACTTCGACCTTCGAGCCGGGCTGCCAGAGATAGAGCCAGTACCCGGTGGCCACACCGACGCCGCGGCGATAGCGGCTGGTCTGCAATGCAGGATCCTTGCGGTTCTTCCAGACGTCGAGCCCCATCGCCCAATCGTAGAGCCGCCCGCGGTTGGGATCCGGATCCCAGCGTTTTCGAAGCGCGATCGGATCGACTTTCATTCGCAATGCGGCCTCGTCGATCGCCTGCTCCAGCGCGAACGCCATCGGCGGCCCGCCAGGCCCGCGGAACGCGGCACCTGGCGGCAGATTGCTGATGACGTCGTAATCGACGAGCTCTTTCGCCTCTGCCGGATAGATCAGCCGCGCCAGTGCGGCGATGGTCGAGTTGATCGCAGCGCCGGTGTCGGCGAAAGCGGTGAGCGAGAGCGCTTTCAGTTCGCCCTGTTCGGACGGCAGCAGCGCGATCTTGACCTCGGTTGCCGGCCGATAGCCGGTCACTGACAGCTCTTCGTGGCGGTCATAGGCAACACGGACCGGCGCCTTGGCGGCGCGCGCCAGATCGATCGCGGTCGTCGTTTCCACTCCGAGACTGGCTTTCGAGCCAAAACCGCCGCCGACATGATCGGCGATCACTTGCACCTTGTCGTGCTCGAGCTTGTAGCGCTTGGCGATCAGCTCCATCAGATGGAACACGCTCTGCGTCGAGACGTGCACGGTTAAACGGTCGCCGTCGAAACGGGCGACGGCGGCATGCGGTTCCAGACACGCATGCGATTGCGTGCCGGTGCGGAAGGTGCCTTCGACCAGCAACGGGTCCCTTGCCTGTCGCGCGCTTTCGACCCAGCTCCGCACCTTTTTCGGTTTAAGCGAGAACGCCGCCGATGGCCCGCGGATATTGGCCTTCCACGGCGCCGGCGAGCCGCCGCCCTCCGAAACGTTGCCGGCCTTCTTGCGGTTAGCCTTGTCGAACACGATGGGCGCGTCGGGCTTGCGCGCTTCGTCCAGACCGATCGCCGACGGCAGCCGTTCGCTCGTGATCCGGATCGCGGCAATCGCCGCCAGCGCGGTCTTGCGATCCTTGGCCGCAACCGCCGCAATCGGCGCGCCCACATAGCGGACGATGCGGTCCTCGCCGAGCAGCGAGATCGCCGCATTGACGCCCGGCAGCGCCAGCGCCGGCGCAAAATCGAGTTCGCCGATCTGCGCATGCGCCTCGCGCGAGCGCAGGATGATGCCTTCGAGCTGGCCGTCGTGATGGATGTCGACGGTGTATTTCGCCGATCCCGTCACCTTGTCGCGTGCTTCGACCCGTGGCGAGACGATGTCGCCGCCGTCGAACTGGCCGTTGCAGGCCGCCGCCACCGCGCTGAAGATGCCGTCATAGGCGCCGCAACGACAGAGATGGCCTGACAAAGCTGCGCCGATTTCCTCGCGCGACGGTGTCGCCGTTCCCTTCGCCGCGCGCCAGCGGTCATGAAACGCTGTGGCTCCAACGATGAAGCCCGGGGTGCAGAACCCGCATTGCAGGGCGTCGTGCACCATGAAGGCCTTTTGCACCGGGTGTAGTTTTTCGGCGCCGATGCCTTCGATCGTGGTCACGGATTTGTCCGCCGCGGCACGCGCCGGCATCAGGCAGCTTGCCACCGGCGCGCCGTCCACCAGCACGGTGCAGGCACCGCAGACGCCGGCGCCGCATACCAGCTTGGTGCCGGTGAGGCCGAGATCGCCCCTCACGACATCGATCAGCAACGCATCGAGATCGTCGGGGAGGGGCGCAACGCGGCCGTTGATCGTCATCGTACTCATTTGCGATCTCCAGATTTACGACGGGTGGATTGCTTCGCGGGCGCAGGTTTCACGGTACGCGGCTTCGGCGACGGAACGACGGCACCGGCCACCAGCGTGCGCACCATGGTCGAAAAATCCTTGAGGAAGGCATCGGCCGGCTGCATCCCGGGGTAGGCCGATTTGGTGCCGTTGAACGCCAGCTCGATGCAGCGGACGAAATCGCGCACGCTCATGTTCTTCAGGACCAGGCGCTGCTTGCGGCAGGCGCGTTCGATCGTCGCGGTCAGCTGTTCGGCATAATGGGCGGCGTATTTCTGGTAGATATCGCGCGCCTGCAGCAGGTGCTCGGAGAACAGCTCTTCGACATGGGGCGAACCCTCGAGTGGCGCGATAAACTGCTTTAGCCGCGCGGTGAACTCGGCAATCAGGATGTCGGTGAGACTGCCGCCGGCCTTTTCGGCAGCATTGGCGGTCGCGATCTCGGCGGCGAGCGCGTTCTCATGCAGCCGCTCGATCACGGCGCGGAACAGTGCTTCCTTGGACTTGAAATGATGGTAGAGCGCCTGCCGCGTCAACCCGGCCGCTTCCGCCGCCTGTTCGATCGACGAACGTCGGAAACCCTGGCGGCGGAACACCAGCAAGGCAGCGTCGAGAATGCGATCGCGCGGCTTCATTTGACGATTTTGACAAAATACAATGAAATGTCAAATGACGGATTTGTGTGGCGCAGGGCCACGCGCCGCTGCCGTTCGCGCGGACCGAACTCGGGCTTCGTACAATTTATTGGGTCACCTGCGTCCGAACAGTCCGCCCACCACGCCGCTTACTGCGCCGCCGATCACGCCGACTGGACCGCCACCACCGCCGCCGCCACCACCACGACGGGCCCGGCGGTCGTTACCGGATTTGTCGCTGATGCCAGCGTTCGCCATTGAGACGGACTCGGCCAGCAGGGCCTGATGCTGTGGCG
>Ga0307516_10006008_pt1 | contig 14346 bp, 12 predicted proteins | sample 19_EM_MG_FD_203310 | JGI IMG/M metagenome (GOLD analysis project Ga0307516, IMG submission 203310) | Populus trichocarpa ectomycorrhiza microbial communities from riparian zone in the Pacific Northwest, United States - 19_EM | ecosystem: Host-associated > Plants > Roots > Unclassified | place... | reverse complement strand
TGGTCGGCGCGTTCGAGCGCGACGCGATCCGCCCGAACATCGCCGGCCCGTTCGAAACCCTGCTGGTCGCGTCGACCACCCACCCGGCGATGTTGCGTTACCTCGACAACGTGCAATCGGCCGGGCCGCGCTCACGCATCGTCGCGCGCGCCGCACGCCGCGCCGAGCAGCTCGGCGAAGGGCCGCGCGTCACCGGCCTGAACGAAAACCTCGCCCGCGAAGTATTGGAGCTGCACACGCTCGGCGCAGAAAGCGCACGCGGCGGAGCCGGCAGCTACACCCAGGCCGACGTCACCGCGTTCGCGCGTGTGCTCACCGGTTGGCGGGTCGGGCCGCAGGGCACGGACCCCGGCGACGCCTTCGACGCGAACTGGCACGAGCCGGGTGTCAAGACCGTGCTCGGCAAGGTCTACGCCGAAGGGCCTGACGCCTTGCGCCGCGTGCTGCACGACCTGGCTTTCCACCCGGCCACCGCGCACTTCATCGCCACCAAGCTTGCACGCCATTTCGTCGCCGACACGCCGCCGCCGGCACTCGTCGACCGGCTCGTACAAACCTATTTGCGCAACGACACGCGGCTCGCTCCGGTCTACCAGGAACTGGTGCGCAGCCCCGAGGCCTGGATGCCGCAGCCGATGAAGCTGAAGACGCCCGAAGAGTTCGTGCTCTCGGCGACGCGCGTGCTGCGTTTCAACCCGCGCCTGTTCGAGCGCGGCGACAACGCCATCGGCATCGGCGCGCTCGGCCAGCGCATTCAGGCCGCGCCCTCGCCGGCCGGCTGGAGCGACCGCGCCGAAGACTGGCTCGGGCCCGACGCGGTATGGAAGCGCATCGAGTGGTCGACCCGCACCGCCAACCGCGTCGGCGGCAGCATCGACGCACGTGCGCTGGCCGCGCGGAGCCTCGGCCCGCTGCTCAGCCTTGAGACGAAGACCCAGATCGATCGTGCCGCCGACGGCCCGCAAGCGCTGGCCCTGCTGCTGATGGCGCCGGAATTCCAGCGGCGCTGAAAAAGGGGAACGACCATGAACAAACATCGGCACTTCAACCCGCTGCGGCGCCAGATGATGGGCGCCGCGCTCGGTGTCGGCGCGCTCGGCGCGGTCTCAACGCTGAGCTTCGCGGCCGGCAACAACGGCAGTTCGAAACGCTTCGTCTTCGTCGTGCTGCGCGGTGGCCTGGACGGCCTCTCGGCCGTGCCCGCGCTCGGCGACCCCGAGTTCGCCGCGGCGCGTGGCCCGCTCGCGCAATTCGGCAACCCGGCGCTCACGCTCGACGCCACGTTCGCGCTGCACCCGAACCTGTCACAGCTGCACGGCCTGTACGCCGGCGGCGAACTCGCGGTCGTGCATGCCGTCGGCCTGCCCTACCGCGAGCGTTCGCACTTCGACGCGCAGCAGGTGCTGGAAAGCGGCGGCATGCGCCCCTACGAGCTGACGACCGGCTGGCTCGGCCGCGCGCTCGCGCCGAGCGCGGCCAAGAGCCTGGCGCTGAACACCAGCGTGCCGCTGGTGTTGCGCGGGCCGGGTGCCGTCGACACCTGGGCGCCATCGGCCCTGCCCGACCCTTCGTCCGACCTGGTGGCGCGGCTGGAGCGGATGTACGGCAACGACGAGGCGCTGGCCACGGCGTTGCAGCGCGCGAAGACCTTGCACTTTGACGGCGCGATGCCGGCCGAGATGAACGCGATGGATGGCAAAGCCATGGGCAACGCAGGTCGCGCTGGCAATTTCACGCTGCTCGCGCAACGCGCCGCCGAATTCCTGGCGCAGCCGAACGGCCCGCAAGCCGCCGTGCTCGAACTCGGCGGCTTCGACAGCCACGCCAACCAGGCCAACCCGAACGGCGCGCTGTCGAACACGCTGCGCCAGCTCGACACCGGCCTCGCGGCGCTGCGCGAAGGCCTGCTCGCCAGCGGCACCTGGGGCCGCACCGTCGTCGTCGTGGCCACCGAGTTCGGCCGCGAGGTCGCGGTCAACGGCACGCTCGGTACCGACCACGGCACCGGCGGCGCGGCCTTCGTGCTCGGCGGCGCAGTCAAGGGCGGGCGCGTGCTCGTCGACTGGCCCGGCCTGGCCAAACGCGACCGTTTCGAAGGCCGCGACCTGCGCATCACGACCGACCTGCGCGCGGTGTTGCGCGGTGTGCTGGCCGACCACCTGCAGGTGGCATCGCGCAGTCTGAACAACGACGTGTTTCCGGGCAGCGAAGGGGTCAAGGGGCTTGCGTTGTTGAAAGGCTGACGCCCGCGCCGTGCCTGCCCATGGCCGCCTCGCGTCTTCGTTAGGGGTATCTGTCGACCCCCTGTTGCGCTACTGTTTGCCACAGCCCGCGGCCCGGCCCGGGCACGCCAACCACGAGTGGAGACGCGCCATGGACCCCATCGACAACACCGATCTGTTTGGCTTCGAAGAGATCACCCTGGGCGGACTGGAGGACGAATTCGGCCCCAGCTTCTTCTTCCTGCTTCGAAACTTCGACCTCAACAGCGACGTGCTCAAGCTCGCGCATCTCGACATTCTGCGCGAGCGGGTGGTTCCCTTTGTCAACCGCTCGCCAGGCTTCGCCGAGATCTACGGCATGACCGACCGCAGCGGCAGCCGCCAGCTCAACTACCAGGTCGGTGCCAAGCGGCTCGCGGCCGTGCAGCGGCAGATGCTGGCCCTTGGGGCACCGCAAGCCAAGATCACGCACGCGTTTGCCAAGTCGATCGGCGAGGACTTTTTCGAAGACCGGCACGATCGCGAGAAGGGTGACCTGTTCTTCACCGATGGCGTCAGGAAGTCTGAGTTGCGCGTGGTGGTCGTTGCGCTCACGCCGGCACCGATCGGGGTGCCGACGCGAAATTTCCGCCGCGGCTCTGCGGCCGACACGGTGAGCTTCTGCCGAAGGCACGTGCAGCGCCCCTGAGCCGCTGCGTGTCGCGCCGGCTCGCACCCGCCACGTGCTCGGCGGCGCGGTCAAGGGCGGGTGCATGCCCCGGAGACCCAGGGCTTATCGAGTCACACCGCCTTGGGCCGAGGCCTCTGCGTTCACCGAGCGATCAGAACGGGAGGTTTGGCCCGAGCCGCTGGCCGAGGCATTGCCACCGACCTTGCCGGCACGCTCTTGCACCATGCCCGCCTTGTCGCGCGCACCGTCGGTGGCGGCGGCTTTGCTCTCCGCCGCCTTCGATGCAGCGGACTGGCCGGCATCCTTGCCCGCTTGTGTCGTGTCGCCAACCTTGCTTGCGGCGTTCTCGCCACGCGGCAGCAGCGCGCCGTGGCGGCTGGCTTCGCCGCTTGCCTGACCGCCGATGCCCACGTTGCTTGGCGCGAAGTTGCCGCTCAAACCGCCGCCAAGGCCGCCCGCGGCGCCGCCGCCGCCGAGCAGGCCGGCTTGGGCAGACGTGGACAGCAGCAGCGTCGACAGCAGGGCCGCGCCGATCGTCGAATGGAACAGGGTGGAATGCTTGACCATGATGAGACTCCGTTGGGGTGTTCGAAGGGCCGGACCATCCGGCCCCTACACACAGCACAACGAGCCCCGATCGCGATTTGATCCGTGGCCGCGCAGGCGTCTTTGTAAGCAAAAGCTGGGCGGCGCTGCGTCAGCGCGCCGCAGCCTGCACACGCTCGGGCGTTATGCGGGCGCGCTCGGCCACCAGCCCCATCCCGAAGGTGGGGTCGCGGCCCGGGGCGCCGAGATCCTCTGCGCCACTGATCACGCGTGCAAGCGCGGCAGCCGCTGCAGAACGATCGGGTGCCTGCAAGGTTTCGGCGAGCAGGCCGGCCACCAGCGGTGCCGCGAACGAGGTGCCGCGCGCGACGACGTAGCCCCCGCCGAGCCGGGCCACTGCCAGCTCGGAGCCGGGTGCCGCGAGCATCACCTGTGCACCCTGCGCGGCCTCGGGCAGCACCCGGCGCGACGGCGTCACGCCGGTCACGCCGACCACACCGGCATAAGACGCGGGGAACAAGGGCGGTGCGGCCGGCCCGTCGTTGCCGACCGCCGCAACGATGAGGTGGCCCTTGTCGTTCATGGCCTTGACCGCACGCTCGAGCACGCGGTTGGCGGGCCCGACCAGGCTGACGTTGACCACCGCGACCTTCTCGCGCGCCATCCACGCCAGTGCAAGGGCCAGGTTCTCCACCGCACCGCCGGCGGCTTGCGCGCAATAGATGTCGGCCGCATACAGCACCGCACCCGGCATGGCCCCGATGAACGCCGCGTCGCGCCCCACGAGCAGCGATGCCACCGCCGTGCCATGTGGCGTGCTCGAGGTGTTGCCGTCGCATCCCCAGGCCTGCACATCGGCGGCGCGCAGCGACACGTGGCGCCGGTCGATACCGCTGTCGATCAGGCCCACCCGGCGCGCCGCGGCCGGTGCGAGCCCCGGCGCTGCGATCGGCGCCGGCGCCACCTCTCCGCTGCGCGTGTAGACATGGTTGAAGTCGGCCTCGACGCCAGGGTCGATCGCACGCAGCCGCGCCAGCGCCTCGGCCGTGCCCAGGCCCAGAGGCGCTTGCAGCACCACCTGCGTCAGCTCGAGTACGGGAAGCGCTTGTTCGCGCAGCAGCACGAAGCCCTGCGCGAGCGCCGCGTCGATGGTGGCGCGCGCCGGTGAAACGAGCACGAGTTCCCGGCGCCGGATCGGCTCACCGGCGGGGTCGGCCTCGAGCACGTCGGCGTGATCGCGCAACAGGTCACGGACCGTGTTCCTGCGCAACGATCGCAGAGGCACCACGTTCTGCACGAGTTCGGGCACGACGCGGCCGGGCACGCGCGACAGGTCGCTCGGCAGCGACGGCAGCGTGACCCGCGGCAGGCCCAGCTGCGCGTGCGCCGGCACACCGGCCGCCAGCGCAGCCAGGGCCGCCACGGCGATGGCGGCAAGCCGGCGCAGGCGCTGGCAGGTGGGGGATCGGCGGCTGCACTTCATGTGGATGCGAGGATAACGAACGACGCATGGAACAAAATCCCTTCCCCACGCGTTGTACCGAACATCAATGGCCGAACCGTCACAGAACATGCGAGAACAGTTGGCCGCCCTGCTGCCGCGCCTGCGGCGGTTCGGGCGCACGCTGGCGCGCCACCGCGAGGACGCCGATGACCTGGTGCAGATCGCGCTCGAACGGGCGTTGACGCGCGCCGAACAGTGGCAACCCGGCACACGGCTGGACAGTTGGATGTTTCGAATCATGCAAAACGCCTGGATCGACGAAACGCGGGCGCGCGAACGGCGCGGCCAGACCTTCGTGGCCGAGGAGGAAGGTGAGAACGTGGGCGTCTCCACCACCGACGCACAGATCGATGCCATCGCCGTGCGCAAGGCAGTGGCGCAACTCAACGACGACCAGCGCGCGGTAGTAGGCCTGGTGCTGGTGGAGGGCCTGCCCTACAAGGAAGCGGCCGACGTGCTGGGCGTGCCGATCGGCACCCTGACCAGCCGCCTGGCGCGCGCACGCGAGACGTTGCAGACGCTGTTGGAAAGCCCCCATGGAGCACGCGCATGAACTGGACCGATGAATCGCTGATGGCTTTCGTCGACGGCGAACTCGATGCTCCGCAGCGCGCCGACCTCGAGCGCGCGTTGGCCGGCGATGCCGTCCTGCAGACGCGTGTGGCGGCGCTCCGGGTGCAGCGCCAGCGCGTCGCGGCCGCCTTCGCCGCGGTGCTCGACGAGCCGATGCCGGATCGCCTGGCGGACCTGCTGGCAAACGCGGCCAGCGCGCCCTCCGCCACTGTGACGAACCTGGCCGAGGCACGCAGCGCGCGCGCGCAACGCGGGGCGATGCCCGGCTGGGCGCAGTGGGGTGGCATGGCCGCGAGCGTGGTGCTCGGTGTGCTGCTCGGCGTGCAGTTCGCCGGCCGCGGTGGCGATGCCTCCCTCGCGGTGCGCGAAGGCCGCGTCGTTGCAGGCGGCCCGATCGAGCGGGCGCTGTCGACCCAACTGGCCAGTGCGAGCGCCTCGCCGGTGGCCGTGCAGTTGAGCTTCGTCGACCGCGCCGGAACCTACTGCCGCACCTTCAGCACGGCCGCTGTCGCCGGCCTGGCCTGCCGCCGCGATGGCGAGTGGGCCGTGCAGACCCTGGCCGCGGCCGAGGCCACGAAGGGTGGCGCGATGCGTCAGGCATCCAGCCCACTGCCGCGTGCCGTGCTCGACGCCGTTGATCAGCGCATCGCCGGCGATGCACTCGACGCCGAGCGCGAACGCCAGGCGCGTGACCAGGGCTGGCGTCGTTAGGGCCCTGGCCTGTCAGGATTGCGCCGGCCCCTTGCGGTCGCGTGCACCGAACTTCGGCAGCAGCATGCCCACCTGCTGGCGATACACCTGGTAGCGCTGGCCGAATTGCGCGACGAGGTCACGCTCTTCGAACCAGATGCCGATCAGGATGTAGCCCGTGCAAGCCGCGGCGAACAGCAGGTGGCCTGCCGTCATCTGCGGCGTGGCCCAGAAGGCGAGCACGAAGCCGAGGTAGATCGGGTGGCGCACGTGGCGGTAGAACAGCGGTGTGTGGAACACCGGCGCCGGCAGTGCCTGGCCGCGCAGGTTCGCCCACACCTGGCGCAGGCCGAAGAGTTCGAAGTGATTGATCAGGAAGGTGCTGATCAGCAGCACGCCCCAGCCGAGCCAGAACACGGCCTGCAGGGCGAAGCGGGCGACCGGGTCGCTCACCGACCACATCACCGGCTCGGCGATCGGCCGCCATTGCCACAGCAGCAGCGCGAGTGCAGCGGTGGCCGCGAGCACGAACGTGCTGCGTTCCACCGATTCTGGAATCAGCTTCGTCCACCAGCGCTTGAAACCGCGCCGCGCCATCACGCTGTGCTGCACCGCAAAGAGCCCCAGCAGCGCGAGGTTGACGACGAGCGTTTCGACGAGCGGCGCGGCGGCGCCGCTGTCGATGGTCTTGGGCAGCAGCGGCAGGTTGCCGACGAAGCCGATCGCGTAGACGAAGGTGGCCAGAAAGAAGAGGTAGGCCACCACCCCATAGAGGGCCGCGAAGAATGCCATGATGAATCTCCAATCACAGAAAATTGAGGGCGAGTCGAGCCTGCGGCCCGCATCGAAACGACAGGTCGAGTGCATCCAGACCCGCTTGTGGCGGGCCCGAAAGGTCTGGTGAGGAAGGGCCGCTGGTGCCGGCTCGCGCTACGGCACTTCGCAGCCGGGCGGTGGGCGTGGCGGGCGGTGCGCACCGTCGAAAGCCTGCGCCTTCATCGTGCCCACGCCCGGTTCTCAAGCACCTGCGCAATGCGCAGCGCTGCGCGCGCCGCGCCATCGGTTTCCACCGGCCGGTAGCGCACCGGTTCGTGCATCGCGGCCAGCGCGCGTTGCGCCAGTTGTTCGGGGTCGAGCGTCAACGCATAGTCCATCGAGCGGTCGGCAGCGTAGTTCGCGAGGCGCTGGCGCACGTGCACACATTGTTCGAAATGGCGCTGCAACGGAAAGCTCAGGAAGGGCCGGCGGGTGGCCACGAGTTCCATCGTCGTCGACAGCCCGCCCTGCACCAGCGCCAGGTCGCAGCAGGCTAGGTGCTCGTACAGGTTGTGCACGTAGGGCCGCACCTCCAGGCCCGGCTGCGGTTTGAACTCGTCGGTGGACAGGCGCGGGCCGGTCACGAGGATCAGGCGCAGTTCGGGCAACTCGCGCTTCATGCGCGGGAACGCCGCGGCGATGCGCTGCAACAGGTGCCGGCCGGCGCTGGTGCCGCCGACCGCGGCGATGGCTACCTTCTCGTCGCTGCGGTAACCGTGCTGCGCCCGCAGTCGCTCGGTGTCGGCCAGCGCATGCGGATCGAAAGGCAGGCAGTAGCCGCAGTAGCAGAAGTTGCGGTCGGTCCAGTCGCGGATGACGGGCAAGCCGGGGCCGAAGCTCTGCTCGGTCACGTCTTCCCGGTTGCCCACGAAGATCGCGGCATCGCGCAGGTACGGGTAACGCGCCACACGTTCGATGTCGTCGGCATTGCGGTCGGCGCACAGCACGGCCTCTCGTTCGTTGCCTTCTTCCATCGGCAGGCAGCCGACGAAGTCGGTCAGGAAGACATAGGGCTGGCGCTTGAGCTCCGGGTTCTCGTGGTAGTAGTGGTCGACATCCCAGGCCTCGTCGCCGATCACGATGTCGTAGTGCTCGGCTTCGATCAGGTCGACGAAGGTCATGAAGTTGTGGCTCATGATCTCGTCCATCGTGCGCAGTGCGAAGAAGGCCTGCAGATCGTGTTCGCCGGCCACGTTCTCGAAGTGGCGGCTCTCGTTGGCCAGGCGCTGCGTGATCGGGTGCAGGCGTTCGCCTTCGCGCTCGAGGTAACGTGCGGCGGGGTCGACGGTAAACCAGTCGATCGCCAGATCCGGCTGCAGCTTGCGCAGCTCGCGTGCGATCGCCAGGTCGCGCTGCACATGGCCCAGGCCGATCGGGCTGGAGATGAACAAGGCGCGGCGTGGCCGCTTCATCGCGCGCGCCCAGGTGCGTTCGCGCGCCGAGCCGCCGACGAATTCGCGCAGCGCGCGGTTGAAGACGACCGGGTCGCGTGCGGCCGTGACGTGGCCGCCACCGCCGATGGTGAGCAGCTTGGAGCCGGGCACCAGTTCGTGGATGGCCTGGCCTTTGGCGTACGGAACGCGCCGGTCGTCGTCGCCGTGGATCACGAGCGTGGGGCAGCTGACGCGGCGTGCCAAGTCGCGAACGTCGTTGTTCACCCATGCGTTGCGGCACCAGTTCATCCAGTCGGCGTTGGTGGCCCAGCCGTAGTGCACCCCGTCTTCATAGGGCTTGGTCGAGTGCGGCTCGGTGAACATGACGCCCATGAACCAGTCGACGTACGCCGGCCAGTCGCTGCGCAACAGTTCGCCTTCCATCTTCAGGCGCTGCGCGAGTTTTTCGTCGCTCGGCAAGGAATCGGCAAAGCCGCCGGCCGTGATCACATGCGTCACACGATGCGGCTGTTCCGCGGCGAGCCGCAGCACGGTCATCGCCCCGGCCGAGATGCCGACCAGGGCCGTGCGCTCGGCGCCGGCGGCGTCGAGCGCGGCCACGAAGTCGGCGTAGAAAAGATCGAAGCTGTAGGCGTCCTGCCCCATCGGCCGGTCGGAACGGCCGTTGCCGCGGCCGTCGACGGTGACGACACGGAAGTGCTTCGACAGGTAGGGCACGCTGGCCTTGAGCATCTGGCTGTGCACGATCTGCAGAGGCGGCGCAAACGCGATCCAGGGGCCACTCTCGCCCCACACCGCATACCAGATCTTCACGCCGTCGCGGTCGACGAAACCTTCGCGCACGGGCTGTACCGTCTCGAACGGCGAGGCCACGGCATCGGGCACCGCACCCGGCTCGGGCAAGGGGCCAGCGATCCGGCCGAAGCGCTCTGGAAGGGGGCGATCGTGCGTGCTCATCAGCGGCTCCTTCGGCGCGCGGCGGGCTCGGTGGGCATGCTGGCCTTGGTGGCCTTGGCGTCGAGCGATTCCAGCAGCCATTGCACGGCATCGAGCGCGGCGCGGTGCTGGACCTGCTCTTCCTTCACGCCCAGCAGGTCGGCGAATTCCATGCCGAGCCAGAACTCCGAGATCCAGCAGGCGATGACCTCGGGCGTGAACGGCGCCGGCAGTTTCGTGCCGCTGGCCTGCAACGCGGTGACGGCCTCACGCACCGCCCCCAGCACCAGCTTCTTCCAGGCCAGCAGGCGCGGCAGGAACTTCTCGCGCAGCCCGGGGTTGGCCAGGCTGGCGGCCCACAGTTCGGCCTGCAAGCGCACGAAACCCGAGGCAAGGTCGTCTTCGTAAAAGCGCCGTGCATTGGCCCACTTCTGCGCAAAGCCGCCGCCACTGTCGTACATGGCCGCCTGCCGCACCAGCAGCCGCTGGTTCACGGCGTCGAGCACGTCGATCACGAGCTGGTCTTTGGTGCGGAAGTGGTAGTTGATCAGCGCGTGGTTGACACCGGCGTCGCGCGCGATCTCGCGCACGCTGAGCGCCGCGTAGCCTTCGGACACCAGGCGCCGGAAGGTCGCATCGAGGATGCGCTCGCGGGTCTGCGTTGCGTCACCGTCGTGCAGGTTCGAGACGGGGGCTGCGGCCTTGCGGACCGCGGGTTTCGAGGCCATGGTTCACCATGTGGTTTAAACGAGTGTTCAAATCTTAGGCGACGCAGCGGCGCTGTCAACCCCCCAACACATCAGATCAGCGCAACGATCTCGCGCGCCATGCGCTGTGCCGCGCCACGGTGTTGCCCAGAGAACGCCAGCGCACTCTTCACGCAGCTGTCGAGCCGCGTACGCTGCTGCAGCAGAGCCAACGCTTCCTGAACGGCCGCGGCCATGTCGGGCACGCGCAGTGCCGCGCCGGCCGCGATCGACAACTCGGCCGCCTCGGCGAAGTTGAAAGTGTGCGGGCCCATCACCACGGGGCAGCCGCAGGACGCGGCTTCGATCAGGTTCTGCCCGCCGAGCGGTGCGAAGCTGCCGCCGAGCAGCGCCACTCGCGCCAGGCCGTAGTACAGCGCCATCTCGCGCATCGAGTCGCCGAGCCAGACCTGCGCCTCGGTCGCGTCGGCCGACGGTGCGTCGGTCCAGGCGCTGCGCCGCGCCAGCGTGAAACCGGCACCCGTGACCAGCGCCGCGACTTCGTCGAAACGCTGCGGGTGGCGCGGCACGATCAGCAGCAGCGGGCGCGGTTCGCTCTGCTGCTGCCAGGCCGCCAGCAGCATGGCTTCTTCGCCTTCGCGCGTGATCGCGGCGAGCAGCACGTCGCGCGGCAAGCTCATCTGCCAAACGTGGCCGAGCGCCACCAGCGCCGGGTCGGGCGACATGTCGAACTTCAGGTTGCCGCTGACTTGCACGTGAGGCGCGCCCGAATCGCGCAGCCGCGCGGCGTCGGCTTCGGTCTGCGCGAGCACGAGGCGCAGGCTCTGCGCGGCCGGCCGCATCAACGCGGCCAGGCGCTGGCCCTGACGGTGGCTCTTCACGCTGAGGCGCGCATTGGCCAGCACCATCGGCAGCGATCGCGCCTGTGCGGCGAGCAGCAGGTTCGGCCAGACTTCGGTTTCCATCAGCACGCCGATCGCCGGGTTGAAGTGCTTGAGAAAACGCTCGGCAATAGTCGGCGTGTCGTAGGGCAACCAGGCCTGCGTGTCACCTTCGCGCAGCGAATCGGTGCCGGCTTCCCGGCCCGTGGCCGTGCCGTGCGTGAGCAGCAGGCGCATGCCCGGCCGCAGCGCGCGCAGTGCGTCGATCAACACGGCAGCGGCGCGGGTTTCGCCGAGCGAGACGGCGTGCACCCAGATCCAACCCGAACTCGGCTCGCCTTCGTACACACCGAGCCGCTCGTCGATGGCGTGCTGGTACAGCGGCTCCACCCGGCCGCGCCGCCGCAGGCGCAGCACGTACAGCGGCTGCAGCACGCGCAGCAGCAGCGAATACGCACCGCGCGCCACACGTTGCGCCAGCGAACTCACGCGCGGGCCGCCTCGAACACCTGCGCCCAGGCCGCCCACACGGTTTCGAGCGACGGGATCGGCTGGCCTTCGACCGACACCTGGTGCCGGTGCCCATGCTCGGCCTGCGGCCCGGTGCGCCACGCGGTCGGGAAGTTGTAGAGCTGCACGTGGGGCAGGTTCAACGCCACCGCGATGTGGCTCAGGCCACTGTCGACGCCGATCACGCCTTGCGTGGCCGCCATGCGGTCGACCACCGCGTCGAGCGACAGCGACGGCCACACATCGACGCGCATCGATTGGTCGAACTGCCAGGCCGCGGCAATCAGTTCGGCGCGTGTCAGCTCGGCTTCGTTGCCTTGCGGCAGCGCGATCGACCAGCCTGCCGAGAGGAAACGTTTGCCGAGCTGCACCCAGTTCGCCTGCGGCCAGAGTTTGTCGTCACGCGAGGTGCCGTGCACGAACACCACGGTCGGCGCCGCGCTGCGTCGGCCAACGGCAGTGCCGGCCTTCAAGCCATAACGCGGCGCACCTTCGGGCCCGTAGTGCAATGCCGCACCCACCAGCACCCGGGCGCGATCCATCGCATGGATGCGCGGTGGCACCGAGATCGCGTGGTCGACCAGCCAGCGCGCCGGCCACTCGTGGCTCGCGCCGTCGGTCTGGTTCGCCAGGCCATAACTCACCCCGTGAGCCAGGCGCGCGATCACGGCCGACTTGGTCAGGCCTTGCAGGTCGATCACCGCGTCGTAGTGGTGTTGCTGCAGCCGCGCACGAAAAGCGCGCCACTCGGCGCGCACAGGGCCGGTCCACCAGCCTTTGCTCCAGCGCCGCAGCGCACATTCGATGACCGTGCCGATGCCTTCGACGCGCCGCAGCAGCGGCGCAAAGCCCGGCTCGACGACCCAGTCGATCACGGCGCCCGGGTGCGCGGCCAGGATGTCGTGCACCACCGGCATCGTGTGCACCACGTCGCCCAGCGACGACAGCTTGACGATCAGGATGCGCAAGCTGCGGCCGGGTTCAATGCGCGGCCGCCGCGATCTGCGCGTCGGGCTTGACGACGCGCAGCGCCAGCATCAACTCGGTTTCGATGCGCTTCAGTGCGGCCGGCGTGTGGCCTTCGAAACGCAGCACCAGCACCGGCGTGGTGTTCGACGAGCGGATCAGGCCGAAGCCGTCGTCGTACTCGACCCGCAGGCCGTCGATCGTGACGATCTCGGCCGCACCGGGGAACTTGGCCGTTGCGAGCAGTTGCTGCACGACACGCGGCGCTTCGCCTTCGGCGCAGCGCACGTTCAGCTCGGGCGTGCTGAAGCTCGTGGGCAAGGCATTGAGCACCGCGCTCGGGTTCTTGCTGCGCGAGAGGATCTCGAGCAGGCGCGCCGCGGTGTAGGTGGCGTCGTCGAAACCGTACCAGCGCTCGGCGAAGAAGATGTGCCCGCTCATCTCGCCGGCGATCGGCGCCTTGGTTTCGCGCAGCTTGGCCTTGACCAGCGAGTGCCCGGTCTTCCACATCAGCGGCACGCCGCCGGCCGCGCGGATCACCGGGCCGAGGCGCTGTGTGCACTTCACGTCGAAGATGATGCTGGCGCCCTTGTTGCGCTTGAGGATGTCGGTCGCGAACAGCATCAGCTGCCGGTCGGGGTAGATGATCTGCCCGTCTTTCGTGACCACGCCAAGGCGGTCGCCGTCGCCGTCAAAGGCCAGGCCGAGTTCGGCACCGCTCGCCTTCACAGTGCGGATCAGGTCGGCCAGGTTGGCAGGCTGGCTCGGGTCGGGATGGTGGTTCGGGAAGGTGCCGTCGACCTCGGAGTACAGCTCGGTCACGTCACAACCCAGCGCGCGCAGAATGCCGGGCGCCGAAGCCCCGGGAATGCCGTTGCCGGAATCGACCACGATCTTCATCGGACGGGCCAGTTTGCAGTCGCCGGTGATACGCGCCGCGTACTCGGCCAGGACGCTCATCGGCGCCGAGCGGCCGGGGCCACTCACGTAATCTTCGGATTCGATGCGGCGGCGCAAGCCCTGGATCTCTTCGCCGTAGATCGCCTTGCCGGCGAGCACCATCTTGAAGCCGTTGTAGTCCTTCGGATTGTGGCTGCCGGTCACTTCGATGCCGCTGCTGCAGCCGTGCTTTGCGCGGGTGGCTGCCACGTAGTACAGCATCGGGGTGGTGACGGCGCCGAGGTCGACCACGTCCAGGCCGGTCGAGGCCAGGCCACGCACCAGCGCCGCCGCCAGCGACGGCCCCGAGACGCGGCCGTCGCGCCCCACGGCCACCGCGCGCTCGCCCAGGCGCAGCGCCTCGCTGCCGAAGGCCCGGCCGAGGTGTTCGGCGAAGGCCTCGTCGATGTCACGGCCGACCACGCCGCGAATGTCATAGGCTTTGAAACTGGAAGCATTGACCTGCATGGACCCCCCTTGAAAACAGTCCGGCGATTGTAGGGACCACCCCGCCGCCCGGCGCCTGCCCTGTCGATTCGTCGGCTGCGCCGTCGATCGGGCACAGCAAGGCGTGGGCCCGCGACGCGGCTGCGTAGACTCTGGCCCCATGTTCACCCGGCACCTGCTCGCGCAATCTTGGCGTTCCTGGCTCAGCCACATCGCCCCGCGTGTCGGCCCGGCCTGGCTGCAGCACATGTGGACCTTTCTTTGGTGCGCGGCGCTGGCAGTCGTTTTCACGATCATCGGATTCGCCGCTTCGGCCGGGGGCGAAGCGGCGTGGCGCGAGGCTTCCTACTGGGCCCGTCGTTACGGCGAATACCTGATCGTCACCTGCTGCATCGGCTACACGATCCGGCTGCTGTTCGGGCTCGGCAGGCGCTGGCTCGGCGCAGCCCGGATCCGGGCATTCGGCCCGTTGCACCGGGTGGCCTTCTACGCCGGCATCCCGATTCTCGCCATGCTGATCGCGTGGCCGGTGGGCATGTGGCTGG
>Ga0307516_10006007_pt1 | contig 14346 bp, 10 predicted proteins | sample 19_EM_MG_FD_203310 | JGI IMG/M metagenome (GOLD analysis project Ga0307516, IMG submission 203310) | Populus trichocarpa ectomycorrhiza microbial communities from riparian zone in the Pacific Northwest, United States - 19_EM | ecosystem: Host-associated > Plants > Roots > Unclassified | place... | reverse complement strand
TTGCACAAAATACGCACATGGGATCATTAAATTTTTGTTGATAATAGTACCCTATTGAAAAAAGCAAGCAATATTTCGGGATAAAACTTATATTTAGTTTGGTTTTGTAGTAGCTTTTGTGGTTGTGGTTTGAAAAAAGTTATTTTATAAAAAATATTTTTAGTTGAGGTTGATTTGATATTTATATATGTTTGGTTAAAACTGTAGTTGAAATTGAGGTTGAATAAAAAGTAGTTTAATGTGTTTGGTTAAGAATGATTTTCAAATTGAGGTTATAAAATAATTAAAAAAGATATATATTAATATTGATGGTTTTTAATTTAAATATTGTAGATTTAACTACTGCTATTACATCATGAAACAAATGCTACGTCATCAAATGATCTCTTTCTAATTTATGTAGTGTCATTGAATAATGTTAAACACTAGTTTTTCGAATAAAACACAATTAAAAATAAAAATAAAATTTGAAATTTTTTTTACTGGGTCGGTTAAACTCGATTCAATACATTTAGCTTTGGATAGGACCCGATTCGACCAGAACAATAGAGAGAGGTTGTGTTTATAAACATAGGAAATTTTCACAACGAAAAGCATGTAGTTTCTGCTTCAACAAACTGAGTTTTGAACGCAGATAATGGTGGGGTCCATACATAAAAATTGCAGCTCATTTTGTAACCAAACGATATGTTGCAACTGTTAAATAAAAACGCTGCCGCAAACGCTGAGCCAAACGGGCTCTAGTGTAAGTTTGGTATTATGTTGCAATATTTTTTTTGAAAATATATAAAAATAATTTTTTATAATTTTTTATTTAATATCAGCATATTAAAATCATTAAAAAATATTAAAAAAATTAATTTAACGTTTTTTGATGCCAAATATACCTTTAAATGTACCAAAATGCAGGTACAAATGCAACGTCAAGCAACCTCTTAAAAATGTGTTTGGGAATGCAGCTTGCCGCGTGTTTTTAAAAATTTTGATTTATTATGTTTGAAATTTTTTTTTGAATTGTTTTGATGTGCCGATGTTAAAAATATTTTTTTTTAATAAAAAAATATTATTTTAATATTTTTTCAAGTGAAAAACACTTTAAAAAACAAGCGTTATCGCTTCTTAAACGCCCTCTTAAATGGGACCAAAAGCCTATTTGATATTGTGGTAGAAATTTCTTTTCAAAGTATTTTTCACTTAAAAATATATCAAAATATTATTTTTTTATTTTTTAAAATTTATTTTTAATATCATCACATTTAAAGAATATAAAAATACAAAAAAATAATTAAAAAAAATCTTTAATTTTTTTTTAAAAACAAAAATAAAGATACTCTAAATCAGGTTCCATCAGGAACTTTTAAAAAAGTTTTAGAAGTACAGTAAAAATAACAAAATTACCCGCCTTTGTCTTTTGCCTTGTGCACGCAAAGTGGGATGCTATTAGTCTGATAATTAACACGTAACAACAAAAGATCAAACATGAGACGTGTCTCGTCATAACAAGACGTCTCGCCCTCCCCTTTCCTTTTCCTTCTTCTTCAACACAAGCAAGAGAAAGAGAGAAAACGATTCAATATCTTTCTGCATTTCAAATCTGGGTTTCCATTTTCAATTTTCATAGCCATCCATGGCGTTTCCTTCAAGAAGAAGTTGCTCTCTTCACACAATCTTCTTTTGCATTTTCTTTCTGATCGGTCTCTCGTTTGCTGAGGAAGCTTCTCACGACGGCGATTCCCCCAAGTTCCCTGCCTGCGACCATCCTTACAATTTGGTTCGCTCGCATTATTGATTTCCTCACATTTTCCGAATTCGGTCTCAAATTTGATAAATGCAAATGACAATTTTGGTAATGGAACTTGTTTTCTGACCTAAAATGTTGTAGGTCAAGGTTAAGAACTGGGTTAATGGTGCCGGAGGTGAGACTTTGACCGGGATAACTGCAAGATTTGGAGCTCTTCTGCCAAAAGAGGAGAGAAATGGTGTCAGATTAACGGCTATTTTCTCTAATCCGTTAAATAGCTGTTCGCCTTCTTCTTCCAAGGTAAGGTTTTTCCGCTGCTCTTTTGCTTATCTGAGTACTTTCAACCGGGAATAGAAAATGTAGTTGGTGGTGTCATAAGGTTTTTAATAATGAAATTTTGAGGGAGGGAGTCGTGTATTGTCACAATTCTATTGGTCTTCATCCATAAAATTTTCTGAATTATAAATGATGGTATGGCTATTTTCCTGTTCTGCAGCTATCTGGTTCTGTTGCCATGGCTGTGCGCGGTGACTGTGACTTCACAACAAAGGCTAAAGTTGCTCAGTCCGGAGGTGCAGCAGCTCTGTTGGTGATAAATGACAAAGAAGGTTGTAGTTTATTTAGATTGTTGGAATGTTGGGGAGTTGGTCATTTATCCTTCCTTTTGAATTGATTGTAACTTATGTTTCTTTGTGTTTGAATTTATTCTTTTAGAGCTTGCCGAGATGGGTTGTGAAAAGAATAGTTCTGCCCAAGATGTGTCAATCCCTGTTGTACTGATTCCAAAGTCAGGGGGTCAATCTCTGAACAGATCTGTTGTGGATGGACAGAAAGGTGACCATTGAGTCCTTACAGTTTTGTCATGATTATGTATGCTTATCTAGCACTGTCTTACACTATGAGACCTTCAAAAGAAGCCAGGATGATTTGTGCTGCATGTAGGTATGAATTAGATAGGAAAGTGAGGTGATGGGTGAAGATCTAAAAACCCACAATCATATCAATTTTATTTTCAAGAAAGCTAAACTCAGGTTTTAAGGTTGACATAATGATAACCTATATCGAAACACCAAGACTATTAATAATCGAAAAACCCTCACCCAACGCCCTAGTCAGGTAGAAAAAATGGAAATACGGTCATGTTTAGGCTTTGCACCAGAACTGTTATAATGTTTATTTTTTCTGTATATAATGTCAATGATTGTACAGAAGCATAGTTAATAAATTGAATTAAGCATGAGAGCCATTAGTTTTAGCTGTTCTTTGCCCTTCAAAATTTGAAAAACAACATGCAGTCTCTCTTTCTGCCTTCTGCCCCCACCCAAACCCTCACTCAACACAAACACAGCATGTATACCACTCCTAATTCTTTTTATGGATTTTCATAATACAGTGGAGCTTCTGTTCTATGCACCCGTTCGTCCTCCAATGGATTTGTCGGTGATATTCTTATGGATGATGGCCGTTGGAACAGTTGTCTGTGCTTCACTTTGGTCTGAGATAGCTGCTTCTGAGGAGGCTCAGGAGCGGTATAATGAATTGTCACCAAAGGTTAACATGCACTCTTATTTGTGTCTTCAAGTCTACACTCAAGTTGTTGGCATCTTTATTCCCTTTCTTTGCTCTTCTTTTCCCTGTCTATGGGATGGGTTTTTAGCTGGATTGCCATCATTACAAAAATAGCTTAAAGCAAGTAAATGTCCTGTAACTAGTGCGACTTGGAAAGCCCTTGTTTGTCAGCTGAGAATAAATGGCCGTGATAGACATTTTGGAGTCCATAAATTCTCTCCCAGAGATGTTCTCTTTACGGACTAAACAGATCAATTCATTTTAAATTCTTCCATCACCTAGTAAGAATATGTGTTGTTGTGAATAACATATTGGGGATCTGCTATACATTTTAGAAGTCTATATTTTCCATAATGCTTCACCTTTCTAGTTTTTTGATATATTTTTCTGGCAAGCTACTTGATACATATTAATTTGGTTTTTCTTATTTTTATGGGACATTTTGATATTGAACAGTAAGATAGTGTTTACTTATTGAAGTTAACTTTAGAATGCGTATGGATCATTCATTGGAACAAGTAATCAGGATTTGTTGAATGAAAGGACTTTCAAGAAATAAGAGTCTCGCATATTTTCCTTTAAGCTTGTTGGAAATGCTTCCATTAAAAGATCATTGTTTGGCAACACTTTGATGAAAATACTTTGACTTGGTGAATCCAAAACAAGAAAGATATGAGATGCTTCTACAAATAGAAGTTTCAGTTGTTCCATTGTTGAATTGAATAGAACTGGATGAAATGGGAATCACTCTACAGAACATCCTACTGTAGTTACCAACCACATTTAGTTTGTTTCACTTCTGCAAAGAGAAACACTTCCAGCCAGAATTATTGTATATATTCTTATTTTTCTGCAGAACCAAATTTCATATCCCCATCTGGTGAACCGAATCTTTTGCAGGTGTAAGCTATGTTCTTCTTTCCTAGCCTAACTCATTTTTTGCGCCCAACGCGCACTGTAAACTGGCTTCCGCTGCAAATGGTTTCCCAAACAGTTCTGGTCTGGCTTTGTTGCCAGTCAAGAGATTGGGAAATGAAATTATCAGATTTTAGTCCTTTTTCTTCTTGCACTTTTCATTTGAGTCTTTCAACTTTAATTCTTCTTTTTTTCAGTATTGGAATTATTTAAAAATTCCTAATCAAGTACAATATTCAACAAATATTCTTTAACCAGTGACATGTCAATTGGTATAGATACTGAGGGGTATTGTGGAGCAATGTATTTGATTATAATTTTTTATGTAGTTTAGATAACTAACTAGGATAAATTGAAGTTGAAAGGATCAAATAGAGTTAAGAAAATGTTAAAGGATTAAAGAAGCAGGTACCCCTTAGATTTTCTTAAACGTGTTTTATGCCATTGAAATTGAAAGCATTGGTACCACTTTATGCTTCGCAAAATATCCCTGAACACCTTAGATACTTATAAATTCACCTATGGGTAGAATGCCACTGAAAGAAAGGTGTATTGGAATGAGAATGAGACATGGGTATTTCCGTCACCTGAAGCAAAATCTTCATGGACATTTACTTGCCTTTATTTATGTTCTTGATCTCCTTGACATGCGTGCACACACATTCTCGTGTGTATATACGTGTCTATGTATGCATGTATATTCCTTTTCCTGTTTTTTAAATTCTTCTGTTATTGCTTAATTATGCTTAGTCGAGAAGTATTTGATTATTCCCCCCTTTCATTGGCCAGGAAACTTCCAATGTCTCAGCATTCAAAGACAACGCTGAGAAAGATTTCCTTGATATTGATGTGAAGAGTGCAGTAGTTTTTGTGATAACAGCATCTGCATTTTTGTTGCTACTTTACTTCTTCATGTCAAGCTGGTTTGTCTGGCTGCTGATCGTACTCTTCTGCATTGGTGGTATTGAGGTACAAATTTCCTTATTGGTGAATTGCTAATATTAAAGCATTGAAACAAGGGCTTGTTATATTTGATGAACTCCAACTGAAAATTTCATGAAACTGTAATTTTGAGCTTATTGTTTGGGAATGGTACCATTTTTAAAAGAATAACAGACATAAAGATATAATAGAGTGGATCTGAAGCTGCGCTTGGTCAGTTTAATTCCTGCATGTCATACGTCCACTTCTCCGCCCATGGTTTGAAGAAGTACAATTGCTTTTTCCATTTTCTTGGCGCATTTATAATGTTTCCTTTTTGTTGAAAAATACAGTTCTTTTCTCTTTTGGGATTTTAGACACTCAGCTGACACATGGCCAATGCATGTTAGATTGCAATGGACACTGATTAAAGTTCTTATCCATAGTTTGTCTGAATCATTGAGTGCATATGTTGTTAGGCGTGTTTATTATTTATAGTGTGGAGTCAAGGGTAGTAAAGTAATTTTATACTCTTTTCTTATATATATGAGATATAAGCTAGTGATAGATGTAATGAACTGTCACTTCATTTCAAAACATTTCTTTCTTCTTTTTCTTCTTTCTTCGTTATTTTTTCCTCTCATCTTCCCAGCTACCTTCATCCATCTCTAAATAATCTTTAGAAAACAACTGCCTGTAAACTCACTGAAAACCATTTATTTTGCTAATATTTAGCAGATACTCCAGGAGGCACGCCTTTAGCAGACATGCAAAGGGATCGAAGTGCTTTGTTATTCTAAACTAGCTGTTTCATTTTGTTATTTGATAGGATGTTGTATTCTCCTTTTGAGTATTAGTTTTCTTTCCTCTAATAAAATCTCCTTTTGTATACAAATTAATTTATACACATTTGTTTTCATTTAATTTTAAAAACATGTTTAATGGGCAGCAACTAATTCTGCATCATGCTTATTGAAGTATTTTCTTTTTTCCTCAGGGGATGCACAATTGCATAACAACAGTTATTTTAAGGTATACTGGTACTTGATTTCTTGCGTTTCTTAATTTGTGAACTGGTGAGCTTGTGGATTTTATGTTATACACTACATTCATGTTACTCACTTTTCTTATATGTGGAGCAGAATATGCAAAAACTGTGGGCGGAAGAAGCTAAATTTACCTCTTCTTGGAGAAACTTCTCTTTTATCACTTATTGTATTATTCTGCTGTGTGGCATTTGCCATTTTCTGGGCTATAAATCGGCAAGCATCGTATTCATGGGCTGGGCAGGATATTCTTGTAAGTTTCATTTATCAATACTTGTAAACAAGGTTAGTTTATTGATCAATTGTTATATTGTGTGGAAATAACTTTAGTTGTTAAGTTTGACCAAGCTCCTAGAAAGACTACTAGGTCATCTCATGCAAGTTATAACTGCATATCTGGTTGATGTGTCTGGTCTATCCTCTGGATTATTTATTTGATGCAATTAAATTTCATTGCATAAAGCATGTGTGCAAGTTTTTGTTCAGGACTGTTCTTATGCTGTGATGGTTTTAAATATTCATTTCTTGATCATGTAGCCAAAATGATGTGGAGTTGAGATCTTACTCTTCATCTTCACGAGGGTTGATTTAGAATCTGTTGTGGTTTGCATTTTGGGATCGCTGTAAACAGATGGTATCAGGCCCATAAATCTGGAAGCCTCCATATTTCGTGGCTTTTGGCTTTTTAGTTTTCTTGCTACCAGCATGTGTTCATTTTCAAATAAAAGAACAAGGACATATTCTCTCAATGCTTAGGAACTAGTGGTTTGATGCAATATATTCTATATATGACCCGTTGACGTTGTTTGTACATTGTCTAGATCATTTCTACTCTCCTGCTCTTCAATAAATAATGACTTTTTTGTTGTCAGGGCATCTGCTTGATGATAACTGTCTTGCAGGTGGCTCGATTACCTAATATTAAGGTACCTTCACTCTTATTTTGTCAGCATTCATGGTGTTGTTCATTCATGGCATTTGCTTGACTTTTTTTTCTTCCTTTCTTATCTGATATTTCTATGGTGACTCAGGTTGCTACAGTACTTCTTTGTTGTGCATTTGTTTATGACATCTTCTGGGTCTTTCTGTCACCAATAATATTCCATCAGAGTGTTATGATTGTGGTAAGTATTATTGCTGTATATTCAACATTCCTTACCATCGTGTGGTTCATACACATGCTGCATTGCTTTTAGATTGAACATGGAAAGTTTACGTCATCGAAAAAGACTGATAGTTGTGGTTATAGTGCTTGAAATTATGTTTTTGATAGATGTATGAAAATGAAAGCATTGAGACCAAATGTAGGGAAGTCTCTGTTTGTTGATCCAGTATAAAGAAGATGGGGAGTTTAAAGCTCAGCAATTGTGAATTTTGTAAGATTGGTTGATGTAGAGTTGCAATGTGTAAGGGTGATCATTTAATGGACTGTTACTGCACTTAAGTTGCATTATACATAACAGGAAGTACATATGGATAAAATGATACTTGTGGAGTCATTTAATGGGAGATTATTTAATGGACTGTTACTGCACTTAAGTTGCATTATACGGAAAAGGATAGACTGATGAAATGTACAAGACTGTGTTTATGCCAGCAATGCTTAATGGCAGTGAGTGTTAGACAGTGGTGCAGCAACATGTTTATGTACTTGGTGTTACAAAGATGAGAATATTAAATGATTCAAGAAAGGACTAGATAAGAAATGAATCCATTCGATAAAAGTTGGAGGTGGTGCTCAATATTGTCAAGGAAGAGTTGGTGAAGGAATGTTGAGATGCTTTGGTCATTTTACAATATAGCATGGAAGCGGGATTGGATTGAGTTGAATGTATGTAAGAGAATGATAGAGGTAGACCTGAAATGATCTCACTGGAAGTGGTGGAAATTGATTAGATGTTGGATTAGCTTGCCAAATATTTGGCCTTAAACATGACTAAATGGATTGAGTTCTTAGTTGAATTGAGTTGAGTTGTACTTTGGGGAGATGCAAAATCATGAATAAGTTTATATTAGGCTGATGTATAGTTTCTTTCAAAATATTATCTGCAGCCGGGTATTTTTTCTGTGGATTAACATCTTGGGAATGAGTTAAGTTTATTTAGCCAAAAGCTAATGATTGCTATGGAGGGATCTGCCCTTGGAAAGCACAAGCTTTTTCTATTTTCTTTTGTCACCCCTACGTTTGGCTGTTTTTTTAAGCAGTCTCATCTTTCTTAGAACTCAATTGTAGAAATTTGCCGCATCTCTTCCTTTTTTATTTTCCTTCAAATTCTTACGCTTTTGCACCCGTTCTTCTACCATTGCTTCCTTTTTCTTGGAGTTGCCTTTGCCTTAAATGCTCAGGAAAGTGAAAGAGGACTGTTGTTTCCCTGTTCCTTCTCAGCTGTTGTCATTGACTAATAGGTTTTTGAATCTCATACTGCTGCTTTTTAGTCCATTACATGCGAATGGGCCATGGTCCTACCTGTCTGTCCTACCTGTCTGTACAACATCTAATGTGACTTACTATAGACAAGTTAAGAGTGAAAAATGAAGACCATGATTACAGCACTCCGCTAGTCAGTACAACATCTTTGATACACAAAGACACATAAAAGAGCCCTTCTGATTCTGTAAGAATGTTACTAATGATATTTCTGTTTTGTGCCATTTGCTCTTTGATTCTTTGCTTAATAAATTTTCCATTGATATGAATACATCTTCAACAGTAAAATTGTTTGGAGAACTTGTGATGGGACATAAATGGGAGGGTTTGTTAGAATTTATAACTGGATGAGTTTTTGTATTGAGTTACCTTCTCTTTCTTTAGGTTGCTCGAGGTGACAACAGTGGCGGGGAAACTATTCCGATGCTTTTAAGAATCCCTCGATTTGCTGACCCTTGGGGTGGTTATGACATGATTGGATTTGGCGACATTCTTTTTCCTGGCTTGCTTGTATCATTTGCTTTCAGGTAGCGTGCTAACTTCACCTTAGATTATAAATTGTGCATTAGCACATAGTTGAGTCTGAGTTCTATCCACAAGACTTATCCAAAAGATATAAACCTTGTTGTGGGTGGCCCGTTCTCAATATTCTATATTGCTATGTTTTCTTGTATTTATTAGATGTGGGACAGTTTCTCCGACATACGCTGCATATTTTTTCTGTTGCTTGTCTCAGATATGACAAAACAAACAAGAAGGGTATAGCAAATGGATATTTTATTTGGTTGACAGTTGGCTATGGAGTCGGTGAGCATTCTTGCAGAATCTTTGCTGTATCTTAATTCAGTTGCAATTATGTCAGTGAATTTCTTTTCTATGCTATGTTATTTTGGTTAATGAGTACACTACACAGCAGGGTAAACTTTCCCTCTTTCCCCCCCTATATTTTTCTTATCCCAAGTGCAAATTAGGTTTCAATCCTAGGTTTTTAAGGATGGCACCAAGTGATTTCTTAGGCAAGCTAGTTGGCACCTTGGTGTAAATGTTTTAAATTTACCAAATAGATAGTCAAAATTCACCACATGTTACCATATTTTGTTGCAAGAATATTTTGTTACTTCTGAGTAGTACAAATTCAGATTCCAGTCCTTTGTCCAAATCAGGTCTTTGCAACAATTTCAAGCACCTGAAGTTTTTGATATTTAAGTACTGACATGTTTAGTGTTTTCTTACTTTGCGACTGATTGTGGAAATTCTTTCAATCATCAATCATTAGCTGTGGAAAATTTACCACCAAAATCCACGTACCTGTAAACAATCTGTTATTTGTATAGAATTTAACAGAGTTTATTGGTTCTCAGTTTGTGTATATTTGTATAGAATTTAACAGAGTTTATTGGTTCTCAGTTTGTGTACCTTTCTCTTACTCGTCAAAGTGTAGAATGGGGGAGGGGGGGGAGCTGTGTGGGGGTGGGGGTGGAGGAAGGACCTTGGTGTTATGGTATCTGTCTCCTTTGTGACACTGACTTTCCTGTTTCAGGTCTTTTCCTGACGTACCTGGGCTTATATCTAATGAATGGGCATGGTCAACCTGCACTCCTCTATCTTGTTCCTTGTACTCTAGGTAATTGGGTGATTGCATTTTCATTCTGGACATAATTATTATGATTTGCTATTGCATTTTCATTCTGATTTGCTCGTCACAAAACTCTACTTCTATTCACTTTGTTATCAGGAACTTGTGTCCTATTGGCTTTAGTGCGAGGAGAGCTGAAAAACCTCTGGAATTATAGTTCTGAAGAAGCTTCATCAAGGGTTTCTTCTGGCGATGCATGAAGCTGTAGACCAGTTATTTCTTCATAAGCTGCAAGGGAAATTACTCTTAGAACACCTAAAGCTATACAAGCGGGCTGAACGTCTAACTGCATTTCTTCTTGAAATATTGCATTGTAATTAATTCACGTGTATGTACTTCTACAATTGTTGCCAGTCTTGATATATTGTGACATATATGATAAAAGAAAATCGTAATTAATTTTGTTTACAAAGAGTCTATGTTTCTCTCTCTCTCTGTATTTTTTTTTTTATATTAACACATTAAAATAATTAAAAAATATCTAACATCATTTTTTTTTGAAGAACATGTTGAACTGCTGAAACATGTAAAACTGAACTGTCATTTGATGGGATATGATCCATGTAATCAATTCAGACATCAGGACAACTTTCCCTACACCATGAGGATAATTACGGGAGCCTAGGAATATTCATATGAAAAGAATATTGCAATTATTGTACGTGATCAATTCCTGTGGCACCTTGCTTTTTGCAGGATGTAGAAAACCTAAAATCGCCAAAAAAAACCAAAAAAGAAGAAAGCAATAACAATTTAAGTTGAAGCAAATCTTTTACTCCAAGCACGTAAGAGCTTGATCCATATTTTCCTGGGTCCTGGAGCACTCGAATTTTTTGCCATTAATTAGTTTCAATCATTGTCCTTGTGTAAGTTCAATCTTAGTCGTAGGGGATTGTTTACCAATATTGATTTCACAATATATAACCATGCATCTATATATATATATACTCGCAACTATTTTTTTTTCCTGCCAATAATAGATCCCTTCTTACACCTTGCAGATGACAGTGACCAAGCACGGCAAGGCAGTGGGACTCCATGGGATAATAAGCACGAAGCAGTGGATAGCAAGCACAGTACTGACACAAATTTTCACGATAACATTGGATTAACTTAAGCTTAATACACACTCATCAACTAACAAACAAGAACTCGCAACAAGGAATTACATCAAATCACAATCAGGAGGATAATTAGCTGGTACTTAGCCAACTTCTAAAGCGCTGATCAAGAGGAGCATAGAAGGTTAGCTGATTTATTGTACTCTTCCTTGATTTATGATCTCTTCTTTTGGCAGACGTTTATGACATGATACATATATGTAGAGGAAAACCCTTGGATCGATTACGATCGGTAGTCTAGCAATTAGCAGGGTGAGGAAGCTTGCACTTGCCAGGGAGCTGCATGGCAAGTTTTGGGTCGATTCCAAGGGAAGGGAGCAGGTTGGAATTTTTGTAGGAGCAAAGGCAGTTTATGTCAGCATGCGAAAGTGCCGAGCAGCAGTCTGCCGAGGGTGCGGTAGGGTTAGGAGGAGTTACAGAAGGCTTGCATGACATTAGGCCAGCAACAGGCATTTTGCATATGGTACTCTGGGCATTCGCAATATTGCTTGCTATGGCTAGTACTGCAAGCAATAGAGCCACACAAAAGAGCTTTTGGACTTTCTCCATTTCTTGGAATACAAACCAGGCAGAGAGACAGTTGATCTTCTTGTTTATATTCTTTTGTTGCTTCTTGGGGCGGTTTTGGTTCGATTATATATAGGAAAAGGAGGAGGATAGGGATAGGAAATAAGGGTAGCCCGTGAGTTGAACTTGGCAGGTTTCCCTAATCCATCAATCAATACGCTGAACTGAACTGTGGCATCACGGATTGTGAACTTGCGGTGGAGAAATGTTTGTTGGATCTGTCTTTCTGTCTGAACATGGGGGCTTGTATATCCTTGGGCCCCACTCTAACCTATAGCAATGCCGTGATTTAGGATGGTGGTTAAAGGGTATTATTTAAACAAATTAATTAACCATGCATGCTTGCATCTCTTTTTCAAGTAGAGCTTAAAAAACAGTTCTTCTCAAAGTGCTACTCTTTGGAAAAAGGTGAGGTCTCGAGTTCAGTGTTACCTTTGGATAAGCGTGTTTTTATTGATGTTGTTTAGCTTAAAATCTATGTTTAAAAGGACGTGATAATTTAATATTATTGGATCAACTATTTACTGTGTGTGTGTATATATATATTTGGTAAGTTATGAGACGCAGAAACATGTTGAGTCCAAGTATACATGAGTCTGATAAAGTTACTAGACTTAGCATAACTAAACTCAGCTATTTGCTGTTAGACTCAATATCTCTCTGAGCTCAAATTTATATAGAACCAATGATCTTTTTAGGTCTCATATCGAGCCATAATACTCCGCTTGTTTTTCCTCATAATTCTTAACATAAAATGTTGAGGTCAGGGATACTCATCTCTCTATACTCTTAGATGTATAAAAGTCTTCAAAAGAACCTACCACTTATCCCTCGTTAATGATGTGTAAAAGATATTTCTCATTGATTAATAATTTATGAGGGATATTTATCTATCTTTAATGAATGTGTCAAGGATATTTTCCCTCGATAATATTATTAGGACATGAATCATGGGTTATAAAAACCCTATGAATCCTTCAATGAAAGCAGGTTCAAAATCTTTGTTTTTTACTGTATGTTTATTTTCAGAGTCTCTCCCTAATATATCATTGTCTTTTCTCTAAAAAATATACTTACTTAAATATTAAAGAGTCCCCAAATCTATCAAAATAAGATTTTTATAGGTACCAGCCATGTACCATCTTGACTTATCAGGCACTACACATCGATCACCAACCATTTTAGCCATGTGGATCAGATTACTAGAACCAAGATATTAGCCGATTATCCAAGACACAATCCTTGCTTCTAAGCTACTTGGATTTTTTAGGACATCATCAATGGTGTCATTTGTGGGAGCAATGATAAAAAGCCATCAGTTGTTCTTCCTGAATTGGTTTTTGACATCCTTTATGACTATTAATGATAGATAATCAAGACAAACCTAGAATAGGATGTGTTACGGACCTCCCTGCGACTACTGGCACAACTGCTTTATCAAAGCATTAACAACTTTTCAACCAAGTCCGACTCCTCATTAAGGTGGTGCTAGCTACATAAGGGAATCGTCAGGCCCATCAAGTCCAATACAATATTTAGGAACCAATCTCTATCATGGTTTTCAATGGCCTTTGTGTTAAACTTGTATCACTTTTGAGCACTAGTATTCTAGTTAAGAGAAGCTCTGTAGAGCTACAACATCACTCTACTAGGAGAAAAATGTTTATTATTTTGTTCCTATTGATGATACCAATCAATGTTGTTAAAATCGCGAGTTGACTTGTAAAATCGTATATTATTTTGTTCCTATTGATGATACCAATCAATGTTGTTAAAATCGCGAGTTGACTTGTAAAATCGTATGATTTTACGAGTCAACCTATACTTATAATGTCAACTCGGTATAAAAACTAGAGAACTATTAAAATCATACTAAAATAGTTTTGACTCGGTAAAATCACTTGACATCGAGCAAAATCGTGATTTTTCTTCCGTGTTCATGTTTTCAATTAGAAAATGAAATTTGTCAATTTATCACCAATCAACTTTAACCACAGACATAAAGCATCCTTATCCTCTTTTTCTCTCCATTCTTCGCAGTTCCATAACCAACAAGGCAACACCACCCATATAAAATAACCCAAAATCAGAGCATACGTATCCTTCTCTTCTAGAAAGCCACCTGCAGCAAGCTGATCCTTTTATTCCCCTTCATACTTCTATTTCTACTTTACCCGAGCAAGCCAATTTTAGTTCCTTCACTTCTTGGGTGTTGCTTTTCTTTCTAATGTTCTTTCTTTCTTGGGTCTTGCATATATATCTTAGACTGAAGAGGAATAATAATTTCAAATCTTGCTCAATTGTTGCCTTTTAATTGCTCTTACATACTTCAATTCAATCATTCGAAAACCTTTTGGTTAATAGTTAACATAAACATATCTATGTTCTTTAGTCATATGATA
>Ga0307516_10006006_pt1 | contig 14348 bp, 22 predicted proteins | sample 19_EM_MG_FD_203310 | JGI IMG/M metagenome (GOLD analysis project Ga0307516, IMG submission 203310) | Populus trichocarpa ectomycorrhiza microbial communities from riparian zone in the Pacific Northwest, United States - 19_EM | ecosystem: Host-associated > Plants > Roots > Unclassified | place... | reverse complement strand
GGGCGCGCTTCTTTCTTCCTGCTCTACGCCGGTTCATTTCCCTCTCTAACAAACCACAGCAAACTCGGCCGGAACTTGAGGAATCACTATGGAATGTGATGATTCCTTTCACGACACTTCCCATCTGGCACGTCATCAAGTTTCTTTGCACCGACCCCGTAACAAGGATTACATCAACGGCAGATTTGATCCACTCTCAGCCAGCCAGCCACGACAAGCACGGACATGTCATCTCTGGGCGCTTTGATATGGCATTGCTTAATGATGGTAGTGGAGGGAACTGCGGGGCTAAGGGTGCGTTTTGTAGTCATTTATGTGCTCAAAGTGTTCCCTGATGCTGAAAACAATCTAGGTTACAGTATTGTATGTATACGCGTCATATTTTCGATACCGGAAAAGCACCATTCCCTCATGTTCAAACCCCATGTGTCGATTCCGCTCCATCTGGCCTATGTCGAATGGTATACAGCCCTCAGCCGGACAGATCCCAACCATGGAATGTTCAAGATCTCCCCGAAGAAGGACAACAACGGCAATCACGTTTGTAGCATTGTTCCGATCGGGAACCTTCAACGCTCCGTGCACCTGTTACCGAAGTTTGGACCTGTGGCACCACCTGAATGGACAAGTAGTAATGTCCTCGACACTTGCCAAACATTCTTTGTCAACAGCCTTACTGACCACCATCTCTATCGAATTATGTACGACACCGTAGAATGAGTATAATCCATGTATTATACAGTCCCTTGTTATGCTAAATTCTTCTTGGTCTCGTAAATAATACAGTATCATATGTAAAGTTGCATAATTCGAACAATTTCGCGACATCTGCATAATTCTGTTTTGTTGTGCCAAATTATGATTTTGGGTTTTTCCTGATGCGCTGAAGCAATGTCGAGGCTTTCTCCTGCAATTAATATATGACCTTTGGACGTTGAAAAATGGGACGGAATCAGGAAGAATGTGAAGGCGGTGTTGGATGGATGACTGATCGATAAGATAAAGAACAAGCGCCAATCTCGTAATGAAACCAAGCCTGTTGGAGTCCCTGAGTAGTTGGCACCATCAACCTAATATGTCCAAATAAAGCCAGCTTGGAAGGACTTACTGTAGTTCAATGTTCATTGATGCATCATTCATACCGCATGTCTGTAACCCGGTATACCCATAAATCTTGTAGATACCCAAGGAGGTAAGGGGTACCTCACTCCTGAGTTCTATCTTGCTCCTCTATGATATATATCGCGTAAAACCTCCAGAGTCTCTGGAACCAGAGATCGATGAGGGCTTAATCGACCCAGTCGATCAGTACCGTCACACGATTGCGTTTAGGGCGTTGAGGATCTCGTTGGACGGTTGGGTTATGTCCGAGTCGCCAGCAGGGGTTGGTTCAGCCACCATAGCTGCCACTGCCAATGCTGTCGACATCCACGACAGCAATGGTCACACGGATTGTAGCACCTGTCATCTTCAAGTTATAATTACCTATCATCTCCCATTACAAGTTATGTCGGTCCACCCCCAAGAAGCCCCTGGCCATTTCGATTTCAATGCGTGACTTGCAATTGGTTGAGCTTTCACTGCCCTCCAGTCTGTATCACTTGCCCCATGTCTGGTGAGGCTGGAACATGTACAAGGCCACTCTCTCTATTTACACCCCAATTCTACAGTCATCTGAACTCCACACCAGTCTCACGCGAAAACGTCCACAAAGCCGACGAGTTGGCACTCACCACTTCGGTCAAGACAAGGAAAGCGGCGAAATCTGGTGGGACTCCATCCAATTCCTCAGATCAGGAGATGTGCTCATAACTTTTCTCTCCCCCTCTCCCATCACCCACACAGGTAACCCCAACATGGGAAGAACAACACAAAATGGACGCCCTCTGCAAAGTCTACCACTGCCCCGTCCGGATCACACCCGACAATGCGGTAACCCTCTGACAAGAAGTCGAAGTGTTCGAAAACAACCCCAACCCGATCACCGTTAAAAAGGTCATGTCGGACTAGACTGGCCGTTGGTGCGGTTCGGTCCGGGTTCGACCCCTTCCAGCCAGAACCTGAACATGCACCCCAGGTGCGGTTCACCCTCTGGCATGAACCTGCACCTGAACCTTTGGGTTCAGGTTCACCAGGTTTGGTTCGCCAGGTTCGGGTTCATGGTACTGAATTTCGGTGAAAAATCTACTCTACATCGCTGCCCATCAGGATTGAGGGCTTCTCCATCTAGTGAGGCCTGGGGGGTAATCCTTTGCACGAAACTGTCGAGAGTAGTCGTCTGGAGGGTCAGCTCTAGATCCAATGTTCCTGGTTAGTCCACCGAGTTTGTTTAGTATAACGTTAATTGTACCTCTTCCTCTGCTCTTCCCAGCCTTTTCCCGAACACTGTCGTGCTGATCTGTCAACACAGATTTGGTTCCTGCAGCGGGAGACGCCGGCACGTAAGTCAACAAATTGGTTGAATCCCACACGACGACTGACCATTTTTCTTCGGCTTCGTGACAGGTGTGGGGTAATCACATCCCTGCAAACACTTTGAAGGGTGATGGGCACGCGATGTCGACACAATCAACGAAGTATCAGCTTTGTCTCGCTCACGTCGTGTTGCCATCGCTTTCGCAAGGGATGCCTGGACAGGAGGTTGTTCGATAGAGGGACTGCCACTCATGCTACCTTTTCCGATGTTAATAATTATACTAGGAACTCATAAAACTTTTGTCTTGGTTTCAGACTTATGAAGGCATAATTAAGGACATACCGCAAACCATCTGATTGGGGGTTGGGAACTTGAAGATGAACCGGCTCCGCCCTCAGACCCTGAATGTTCGGGTTCATGCTGTGAGGTTCGGTTCAGTGGGACAATGAACATGGACACGTCCTAGAGGTTTGGTTCAACCAAACCCCGAACATAGAACCTGAACCCAAGGTGCGGTCCAGGTTCAGGTCCGGGTTCACGGGGTTCTGAACCACACCGACGGCCAGTCTATGTCGGACCCCTCCCCCGCACACATGCAAGCCGCCCTGCCTTCCGCCAGCTCGCCGCGCAGACCAACGCAGACAAATCACCAGTTCCGCTCTCACTCGTCCCTTCCGCTACAAACAGCTTCCTCCTCACATTCGCATACGCCGAAGCCCAGGAACTCAAAAACGAATAGCAAGGCGTCCCCGCCACATTGGACAAGCTCCTCACGACCCTCCAAGTCCAACTCGGGCCTCGCTCCCGCAGCCGCTGAATCAGGGCAGAACGGTTGGGAACGGCAGCGGCACTACAGCCGACTCGGACACAAAGTCCACGAACTCGTCCTTCAACTCGTCCTCGTCTATGTAACGTGGTGAGAAGACTGAGCTCATTGAGGGCAAGGCCGAGTATGGGTTGGCGTGGAGGACGGAAGGTGTCCAGCGTCTAGAGCGGTGTTTGGCCGCGCGAGCAAGGCGGGCTTCGTGGGAGGTGGACGAGGCTTCTGGAGCTTCTGGTGTGTATCCAGTCTGTCTTTTTTGATATGTAACATTGACTTTCTTCTTCCTCCCGGTTAGCACTCTGGAATAGAACTGTTTGGGCGAGGAGAAAACGTTTAGAGCCGGATCTTTGCAACGGGCTTTGAGCTGTTCGTGCACAAGGTCGAGTTTGCGCTGCGGTATCTTGGTTTCCTCATCTGAGTCATCTCCTTCAACGATCACAACAGTCCGTCTTGCTTCCTTCTCCTCCCACGTTGGGATCCTCACCCAACAGCTGTCTTTTTTTAGATGCCCGAGCAGCGTTACTGCACGCCCGCGCTGGGGCCTCAGTGATTGGAGGAGGCGTACCATGTGTTTTGAAGTGGTATTGTGAGGCAAAGCAGGAGTTTCACGTCCGCGAGCTCAGTACGAGAGGGATGGTGGAGGTTACGTATTTGAAAAAGGAATTTGAGAACACGAAAACGCATTTGAGGAGCCGGTCGCGATTCGTGAAGAGGCGGGATATTACCGGTACCAGATCACCGTTAACTGTAGTATCGGAGCATGCTTTGATGGTGCGCTGCCAGCTACGCATGGAACCCATATTTTTTGTCCAGCCGCCATACTATTGAGAGCACGTTGCATATCATTCCAAAGTGTGAGAGCTGTCATATTCGAGGCTTGTTCCCGATTTTACATAAATGATCAAGGTTGCAACTTGGGCAGTTACTGGGATGTAACGCCGGAGCGGTATCAGTCAGCCACTAATGTTACGCTGACTCTCCTTTACTTCGAGAATAACTTCTTCCAAGCCATGTTCATGCCCGCGTTGGCTCTGCAACGTACGCGAGGGCTGAGATTCAGCTTCGTTATCAGTCGTACTATAGCCTGACCCGATCGCAAATGAGAGGTGTCCTAAAGTTCCTTGACGAGCCTCGGATACCACTGGACCCGCAAATTTGCTTGCGTTTGACGGGCTAATCTCACACATATCCGTCATCGAACGCTGGGTTTCGACCAGGAGTATCACCAGAGTCGGATACATTCCCTATAATATTAGATGCAGATCAGACGATGACGCGTAATGGAAATCTCCTGTCAGCCTAACACTTACAGAAATACAAAGATACACGGCCCGAACGGCAAACGTTTCGAAGCCAAGAGGATTCGCATATATATTGACAACCACGAGCACGACCTGTCGGAACAGTAAGAACGTTGAGGAAGGTAAGCAAGCACGATATAAGAGTGAATGACCTGGAATGCGAGGTAGAAGAGGCCTGATTCTACGACAAGAATCAATATGGTCTGCACTGGACTCTTTCGTCCACTCAAGCCGAGAGTCTTCACGATGAATGTTCGGTAACTCCTGCAATAACACTTGATGGTGAGCCACTGATCCAGTGAATTCTGGCCACAGAGACGCACCACAATTTATACGCAATCATCATGGTCGTGACGGCGTTCGTTACAATGGAGAGCACAAAGCTTGAAGTCGTTAGCCAAAAGTCTACGTTCCAGCCATATTGAGCGTAGTCGATCGATGTCCAAATTCGGTCGCCGACGAAGATCCCTGGGAGGAGTGTATAGATTCAGCTAAGAGAACAGCTTCCCAGAATATGTCTATTCACCCAAGGCTACAATCCACAGAATGAACGGTATGAGGAGTACCCACTGTCGGTCTGGGAAGAGGGCCCAAGCCCTCCAAATGACAATGAGATCGCTGAAAAATATCTCCACCAAGCATGATTAGATACGGGATCCAGCAGCGACAGCTTGATGCTCACAAGAAGGCCTCCCGACCAGAGCATAACTAGGTCCATGTTGTTGAACGCGTTGTTAACCAAGTCTTGCTTCTCCACGAATGGATAATCGATATCCAAGGTGAGAGCCTTGCGAATGTACACAACTAATGCGGCCAATTCGGTTCCGATGCACAAAGTAAAGAGAACGAAGTTGGCGACAGTCGCTGCGAACATGGCTGCTGTCCCGCGGTTCGAAAATCCTCTCCGCCTGTCAAATTTCGGGGGATCAGTCAGGTCTTGTTAAGGAATAAGCGCGTTTGCAGGAAACGAACACAAAGATAACGACCGATATGGAGAAGAGTACACAAAACACTCCTGTCATCAAAGTTGGATGAGTGACATAGTAGGCTACCACGAGCGAGGAGGATGCACCATAGAAGGAAAGGTGAATCGCCACATCTTCAAACGTTAGCAAGAAGTTTAAACCAAGATCTTGGAGAATTTGGCTTTCGGGGGGTGTCATGGATGAACTGCAAAGTCCTACGATGTAAAGCGAGGGTCAATGAAGCTTGCCAAGATAACAACCTCCGGCTGACTTTATATTCTTCCCGAGCGTGATGGCGGAACCTGTTGGCTAGATCCGCCGCGGACGGGAGACAATGTTGTAGACGAGATCTCCCGAAATATCTGTCAGAACTATCTTCGCCACTGATTATTGTGCCAATACAACAACGCTCAGCATCAGGTAGACTGGCCACAGTTCCGAGTCGAAAGCACTGTGGAAGCAATGTCGACACATGGCTTTCTCCTGCAATTAATGGCCTTTGGAAAATGGGCGGAATCGGAAGAAGGCGAAGGCCGCTTGAATGATGAGGGTCTGCACGCGGCTGTGCACTGAGCGATTATCATGAGATAAAAGGACAATGGTAGGGATCTTGCCGTGATACAGACTGCCAAAGGGCATTCAAAGCCGAAAGATATATATTTGATCAAGTTACGTATTGACGCCGAACGTAAGTATAACCGGGAGTTCTTCTGTTCGAGGGATTACAAGGCGGGAAGATGGTAGATAAGATGACAGGTGCCACAACCGTGGGAAGGGCCATGCCGACGACGACGTTGTCCTCAACGGGCCCTCAACGCAACCGTGAAGTCTGAACTGCACCCTCCCGAGTCCGATGTCCTAAAAGACACAGAGGGACTGATTGACTAGCCCTCTATCTCTGGACCTTTTATTTGACCATGTCCGGTGCGGCTGGAACACCACTACCTTCTACTTACACCCCGATTCTGCATCGCCTAAACTCCACACCAGCCTCACGCGACAACGTCCGCAATACCTCAGATCAGGAGATGCACTCATAACTTTCCCTTCCCCTCGAAGCCCAAGAGCTCAAAAACGAATATGCTCACAGACGCCCTTGGGAACGGCAGCGGCACCACAGCCGGCACACAGTCCACGAAGACTTCCCCAACATGTCCTCGTCTTCGGAATATAATGGCAGGCCGGAGACGATGGTGCCCATTGAGCGCAAGGTCGAGTATGGGTTGGCGTGGAAGACGGATGGTGTCAAGCCGAGAGGTCTCCGGGCGGGCGAGGAAGGACCGGTGGGGTCCGTGGGAGGTGTACGAAGCTTTTGGTGTGTATGCAGCCTGTCTTTTGATATATAACATTGACTTTTCTTCCTCCTGGTTAGCTCTTATGGAATACCACTGTTTGGACGAGAAAAAAAACATTTGGAGCCGGATCTTTGAACAGGTCTTGAGCTGTTCGCGCACAAAGTCGAGTTTGCGCTGCGGTATCTTGGTTTCCCTCATCTCCTTCAACGATGACAACAGTCCGTCTTTCCTTCTTCTCCTCCCGCGTTAGGATCGTCACTCAAAAGCTGTCTTTTTTTAGATGTCCAAGCAGCGTCGTCACAAACTTCCCGCCCGATTCTGCCCGTCTGGCATGGGAGTGTTCCTATTGTGAGGCAAAGCAGGAGTTGCACGTTCGCGAGCTCAGTACTAGAGGGATGGCGGTTGTTACGTATTTGAAAAAGGAATTTGAGAAGGCGAAGACGGATTTGAGGAGCTGGTAGGCGATTTGTGGAGGGAGGATATTACCAAGTCACCGACTCACCGTTAACTGCAGTATCAGAGCGTTCTTTGATGGTTCGCTGCCTCTGGCAGTTAGTTACTCATGAAACCCATATTTTTTTTCCAGCTGAGAGCGAGTTGCAGATCATTTCAAGTATGAGAGCCGCCGCTGTTTCCGATTTTACATATAAATGATCAACGTCACAACGTGGGCAGTTACTGGGATGCAACGTTGGAGCGGTATCAGTCAGCTACTAGTGCCAACCTGACTGATCTCCTTTACTTCGAGAATAACTCCTTCCAAACCATGTTCCTGCCCACCTTGGCTCTGCAACGTACGCGAGGGCTGAGTTTCAGCTTCGTTATCCGTCGTACGATAGACTGGCCCGCCCGCAAATGAGAGGTGCCCTAAAGTTGCAGAACGAGCTTCGGACGCCACTGGACCCGCGAGTTTGCTTAGGTTCGATGGCCTAATTTCCCAAACATCTGTGATCGAACGCTGAGTTTCGACTAGGACTATCACCACAGTGGGATACATTGGCTACAATAGTGTGTAGATCAGCTGATTACACATGATGGAAATCTTCAGGCTGCCCAACACTTACGGAAAGACAAAAATACAGTGCATCGAAGGCATATGATCCGAAGTCAAAAGCACCACCACTGTCAGGGACCAAATACATAACCAAGGATGTTATCTATCAGAACGGTGAGCAATTTGAGGAACTTGCGTGTGGCACATATCAGCGAGCAAGATATAAAGGTGACTGACCTGGAGGCCGAGGTAAAAAAGGCCAGATTCTACGAGAAGAATTAATATGATCTGCACTGGACTCTTTCGTCCACTCGAGCCGAAAGTCTTCACGGTGAATCTATGGTAATTCCTGCAATATCACTTCATGCTGAACCACTGGATCTAATGAATCCCGCCCACAGCAACATACCACAGTTTATACGCAATCATCATCGTTGTGACGGCATTCGTTGCGGTGGAGAGCGCTAAGGGTGCAATCGATAGGGCAATGTCTAAATTTGAGCCCGTTTGATCATAGTCATTAGGGATCGATATCCATATCGTGTCGCCGATGGTCAGCCCTGAGCGTGTATTGATTCAGCAAAAAGGGACAGGTTCCCGGAAAATTTGTATTCACCCACGGTTCCAATCCACAAAATAAACGGTATGAGGATTACCCAGTGTTGATCTGGGAAGAGGACCCAAGCTCTCCAAATGACAATGAGATCGCTGAGCAACATCTTCACCAAGCATGAATAGATACGGAATGCGAGAGCGACAGCTTGATACTCACAGAAAAACCTCCTGCCCAGTGGGTGATTAGGTCAAAGTTACGTAGCGCATTGTTAACCAACGCTCGCTTTTCCGAAAGGGGATAACTGATGTCCAGGACAAGAGCCTTTCGGATGAACACAATGAATAAGGCGACTTCATTTCCAGCATGCAAACTGGAGAGGAGGAAGTTGACGATAGTCGCTGCGAACAGGGCTACTGTCCCGGGGTTAGAAAATCCTTTCCGTCTGTCATGTTTCGGGGATCAGGTTTTGTTAAGAAGTAAGGGGCTGATGAAAAGAACGAACGCAAAGATCACGAGCGACGCAAAGAAGATTACAATGAACACTCCTGTCATCAGACCGGTGGGTGGACCATATACCGCGAGCGAGAGGGACGCACCGTAGAAGAAAACAAAAAACGACAATTGTTCGATACGTATCCAGAAGGCCACACCAAGATCTTGGAGAAGCTCGCTTTCGAGGGGCGTCATGGATGAACTACAAATCCCTACTACGATATAAAGCGAGGATCAATGGAGCTGGCCAACTTGAAGATAACGGCCTCTGGCTGACTATATAATCTTCCCGACTCGGGGTGATGATGGAACCTGTTGGGCTAGATCCGCTTCGAACGGGAGACAATGTTGTAGAAGAGATGCCCCTGAATATCTGTCGGAACTATTGGCACTCAACGCCGCTGATTCTGTCAATATGCAACCCTCAACAAATGTTTTGATCACGTAGGTTGGTAGCTCTAGTCCCCGTCCGCAATTCTGACTCCTGAGTCGAGGAGACTGTCAAAGCAATGTCGACACATGGCTTTCTTTGGCCGTTGGAAAATGGGGTGGGGACGGGAAAAGGCGAAGGCGGTGTTGGATGAGTGATCAACAAACAATGAGTGCCGATCTCTTGATCGGACTTGTCCTATAATTAAAGTGGGGCCATCAGGATTAGTCTTGCTTGAAGAGACCGTGGTAGGGATCGAGTGACTCGAGGGCCGTGAAAGCGTTCGACCGATCTATGATCACGTCAAACGTATCCCGGGAGACCCCTGTTTAAAATTTGAGGGATTACATCACATTTCCGTTTTTGAGGGGAGATAGATCAAATGAAATATAGTAGACTGTGGCTTACCGTCGTAGACGATGGGTGCAGCCACAACTGTGGGAACAACTGGAAGCTGCCAGCGACGTGACCCAGCCGTCCGACGAGATCCTCAACGCCCTCAACGAAACCGTAAAGTCCAACCGCAAACAGACACCCTTCCCCCAGCCCCCGTCGCTGAGTAACGCCCGCAACCCAGAGGGACGAAGACTGATTGATTGGGTTGAAAACTCTGGCGACCACTAGATCCGTGTCCGGTGAGGCTGTAACACGGTCAGGGCCGCTTTACTTGACTCACACCCCAATCCCGCAATCATCTAAACACCACACAGCCTGTGCACGCAACAAGTCCTCAAAGCCTACGAGTTTGCACCCAGCTATGTCGGTCAAGTCAAGGACAGCGGCGAAATCTGGCGGGACTACTGCCCCAAGCTCAGCTCGAGGGCCTCGCCGCCGCCACTCAATCAGGGGCAGAACGGCGGCGGCACCACAGCCGGCACACCGTCCACGAAGACTCCAACATGTCCTCGTCTTCGGAACATAATGGCAAGCCGGAGACGATGGAGCGCATTGAGCGCAAGGTCAAGTATGGGTTGGCGTGGGAGACGGATGGTGTCAAGCCGAGAGGTTTTTGGGCGGGCGAGAAAGGACTGGGGTCCGTGGGAGGTGTATGAAGCTCCTGGTGTGTATGTAGCTGTCTTTTTTGATATATAATATTGACTTTTCTTCCTCCCGGTTAGCACTCATGGAAGACAACTGTTTGGGCGAGAAAAAAACGTTTGAAGCCGGATCTTCAATGACGACAGCAGTCCGTCTTTTCTCCTTCTCCCGCGTTGGGATCCTCACCCAAAAGCTGTCTTTTTCAGATGCCCGAGTAGCGTCATCACAAGCCCCCCGCCCGACACTGCCCGTCTGCCCTGGATCCCCACAACGATACCTGACCGATTGCGCCCCCTGATCGAAAAAGGGCACATTCACACTCGTCATCGTCTCCGCATGCATGAAACTCAAACAGACATCGTAATCCTCGCTGCCACACCCCTCCTCTCCACACCAATGACCGCTAGCACGACCTAGTGCCACCCCCTACCTTGACACTCGATTATACGTCGCCACCGCCGCTGACGCCTCCACCTACAAATCGTCCGCCCTCTCTTCCAGCTCACCCCATTCTCAGCTTCAACCCCGCACCAATAATGCCGCCGCTTGCTGCGTTCGACAATGCGTTCCCATTGCGCTGGATTTGGCTTCCCTGTCATATAAAGCCGAGCCAGCGCAGTCGTCAACCCGCCATCGCACTCTAACTGCTTGTGCCGGATCCACTCAGTCTCAAACTTTGGACCCGTTCGGTGTATCCGGCGCAAGATCTGTTGGCGCCCTTACGGTGGTGCTAGACACTGCCCACGTATCCACGAAAGATGGATAATTGAACTTTTTACCATCGCCCAATTCAACTTCTCTTTGTCTGAGATACGATGGCTGGTGGTGTCATGGGTCGTTTGCAACGCTGTCCCTTCTTAGGGATATAGTGACTGCCGGCTGAGGAAGAATTAGGCTGAGCTCAGACTTGATGATACGAACATGAAGGAGCTTGTGATTCCGAAGAAGAAGCATCATGACAAATCGCCTTGAAAGTGGACATCTTTGATACTACCTGGAGGGATCTTCGCCGCGAGGGGGTCTTTCCGGACGCTGAAGGCGGTGCTGTAGCGGAGGGGGCGACGATATGATGGGGAGTTATTCAAATTGCTGGCACTTCTGTCATGCGAAGTCGTGTTTTGTGCTGATGATTGGGAATCTCGGGTGTTATTTTGGGGCCTGCCTTGGAAGACGAACTCGATAGATGGTCATCTTGCAACGTGGCGCGGCGCTCGACAAGTGGAATGGTAACCTGAATGTAAACGGATGTCTGCCAAAACCCTTCATTGTTCTAGCACGTCACAGTCTTGATATGAATCCCTAAGAATCAGTGATCGCGAACTCGGGGAAAGGTGCAGGTCGAATGCATGTTTCATCAAGAGATATTGGCGCTTGTTCAAGTTGATCATGGGTCACCGGTCAACCGGTCACTCATCAACATCACCTTTGTGCATTTTAAATTTAATTACTGGAGAAAGCTTGACATGACAGCGCGAGTAAATTATCACTGAACTGCGCATTCTTCCGACAGATCCGGACACATGGGAAGAACAGCAAAAGATGGACGCCGTCCAAATCCCACTCGACAACGTAGAGGCCCTCTGGCAAGAGCTCGAAGGATTCGAAACCGACACCGTCCCCCGCCCGCACCCGTTCCGCCCTAGGTCGTACGAAGACCTCCACACCACATTCAAGTTGATTCAACGAGCCCCTCCAAGACCAGCTCGAGCGCCCCACCGCCGCTGGACAGAACGGTTTCGCAGACGCCCCTGTGAACGGCAACACCGCCAGCACCCAGTCCACGAACATGTCCTTCAACTCGTCTGGAACACGGTGGATGCGCGGATGATCCCTTCCAAGTTGCCTATATTTTTCTCATCCTGCGACCGTCGCGTTCAACTGGGGGGGAAATGATAAATCCTGACAGTTATTGAACATCACGGGGTACGTTACTCGGGGGAGAAGTGCGTCACGGATGCAAACAGATTTTGCTCGTGCTGGCTGCATTAGTTATTTCCGCGGGCAAACTCGGTCTGTACACGTTCACGCTGGGGAGACAAGGGGTACCAGGCGTTGAGGGGTATGATGAGGCTCAGCAGGAGTTTCACATTCGCGGTCAGTAAGAGAGGGATGGATCGTGGGGGAGGTTTCGCATGTGAAAAAGGTATTTGGAAAGGCGGGAACGCATTTTTGAGGAGAGGGTGGCGATTTGTGAAAAGGCGAGATAGGACCAGGGTCATAGTTGTTGTATCGATACCGGACCTGTGATGAATTTGTATTCTTTGATGATGCGCCGACGGCTGAGGGAATGTCGCATATTATTCGAAATCGTTGAGAGATGGTATCAGTCAGTCACTAGTAGCAACCTCACGCTCCTTTACTTCGAGAATGACCTCCTCCGGGTCATGTTCCCGCCCACTTTGGATCTGCAACGCGCATGAGCGCTGAGATTCACCTTCGTTATCCATCGTACTATGGACTGGCCCGACTGCAAAGGAGGGGTGTCCCAAAGTTGCAGGACGAACTTGAGATGCCACTGGACCAGCGATTTTGCTTGCGTTCGATGGGCTAATCTCACAAATATCCGTCATCGAACGTTGAGTTTCGACCAAGATTATCACCACAGTCGGGTACATTGCCTACAATGGTATGTAGATGTAGATCAGATGATGACACATGATGGAAATCTTCAGACCGCCTAACACTTACGGAAAGAGAAATAAACACGGCCGTAAAGGCATACGCTTCGAGTTTAAGCACACCGGAAACCACGTTCAAAGCCGTGCACACTATCTGCCAGAACAGTGAGAACTATGGTGCGCCTACATATCAGCAAGCAAGATATAAAAGTGACTGACCTGGAATCCGAGGTAAACGAGGCCTGATTCTACGAGAAGAATCAATATGGTCTGCACTGGACTCTGTCGTCGCCTCAAGCCGAGAGTCTTTACGATCAATGTTCGGTAAATCCTGCAATATCACTTCATGGTGAGCCATTGGATCCAGTGAATCCTACCCGCGGGGACGTACCACAATTTATATGCAATCATCATTGTCGTCACGGCGTTCGTCACCGCGGAGAGCGCATTGCCTGCAAGCGTTAGTGAAATGTCTAGCTTCGAGCCCACTCGATCGTAGTGATGAGGGCTCGATATCCATATTAGGTCGCCGACGAAGATCCCTGGGAGTGTATAGATTCAGCGAAAGGGAACAGCTTCCCGGCAAATATCTATTTACCCACGGTTCCAATCCACAGAATAAAAGGTATGAGGACTACCCACCGTCGGTCTGGGAAAAGAGCCCAGGTCCTCCAAATGACAATGAGATCGCTAAGCAATATCTGAACCAAGCAGGAATAGATAGGGGATCTGACAGCGACAGCTCGATACTTACAGGAAAGTTTTCTGCCCAAAGGGCGCTTATGTCCATGCTCCACAACGCATTGTTAACCAACTTTCGCTTCTCCGAGAGCGGATACTCAATGTCCAATATGAGAGCCTTCCGGATGAACACAATCAAGTAAGCAATTTGATTTGCAGTATCCAAACTGTTTAAGAGGAAGTTAACAACGGTCGCTGCGAACATGGATGCTGTCGCGTGGTTGGAAAATCCTCTCCGCCTGTGAGGTTTCGGGGTTCAGCCTTGTTGAGAAATAAGCGGCTCCACAGAAGGAGAAAACCAACGTGAAGATAATGACCGATGCAGAGAAGAGCAGTAGGAACACTCCTGTTAACGAACTTGTGGATGAACCTCATACCGCCAGCGAGGAGGACGCACCATAGAAAAAAATATAAATCGACAATTGTTCGAGACATCCCCAGTAGCTCAAACCAAGACGTTGGAGAAGTTCGCTTTCGAGGGGCGTCATGGATGATCCAACAAGGCAAAGCGAGGATCAATGGAAATGGCCAGGATGGCCACGTATTAGTGAGGTATATAATCTTCCTGAGGGAGCTGACGGGACCTAACAGTCGGCTGTGAAATATCCGAGTCTGTCGGAATACTCACTGATCCTGTCAATGTGACAGGCCAGACCACATCATGTTTGGATCATGGTAG
>Ga0307516_10006005_pt1 | contig 14349 bp, 16 predicted proteins | sample 19_EM_MG_FD_203310 | JGI IMG/M metagenome (GOLD analysis project Ga0307516, IMG submission 203310) | Populus trichocarpa ectomycorrhiza microbial communities from riparian zone in the Pacific Northwest, United States - 19_EM | ecosystem: Host-associated > Plants > Roots > Unclassified | place... | reverse complement strand
GCGCGGCCGGCGGGAAGCCACCCGTCGAGTTCGAACGGATCATCCAGAAGGCGCGAGCGCGGACCGATCAGGAAGGCCGGGCTGCATAACCAAAGTCTCTACGCAACCAGGGGATTGACAGGTGCGCGACCGCCACCGACATCCGGCCGTCCTTGGGGAACGACACGTCATCCACCGCCCAGGCATCCGGACCGATTCTCGGCACCATCCGCTCCGCAATCCGCCGCCGCACCGGCACCGGATCCCAGGTCGACTGGTTCACGAACTGTTGCAGGTTCTGCTCGTTGCCATCCGGCAGCCGTTCCGCCATCGGCTGGATCGACTTCCGCCGTCCGTCCAGCATCAGGCCCCGCAGATAGCAGTCGCCCTTCGCCCGCTGATCCTTGCGCGGCACCGACGAGAACACGTCAGCCACGAATAACGCCAACGTCGCCCGAGCACGGTTCACTTCATGTGCGTCCACACCCCCACCATGCCCCCCAACAGGACCGCGAGACAGACCTAACGGAGTCCTACTAGGGCTGGTCGAGATTCGCTAGTTCCACCGGGTTCAGCTCGGGAGCGTAGGCGGGTAATCGTTCCAGAGTGAGCCAGTCCTGTCCGGCGACCCAGGCCCGCATCGCCCGGCTCCAGTGGGCGGACAGGCCGTCCCAGACCAGGACCACTTGCTCGCCGCGGTAGAACACCTTCACCTGCTCCAGGACCTCGATGAGCCCGGCGGTGTCGTAGCTGCCGGGCTTGAGGTGGAAGCACAGGCGGGCCCCGCGATCGGGGTCGGTGGAGTGGTAGCCCAAGGCTCCGGCCATCGACGCGCGCTTCCAGTTCAGGCGGTGCCGCAGGAGCGGAGTCCGCCCTCGGGGCGAGTAGGTGCGGCGGATCTGGGGGAGCAGGGAGACGCCTGATTCGTCGAGGAAGACGATCCAGGCACGTGTGTTCACGGCCCCTTTTTGATGCGCGGCCACTCGTGCGCGATCCAGCGGGCGATCTCCGGCTCGTCCCGCTCGACCGCCCGCCGCTCGGGCCGTTGCAGGCTCCATCCGAGCCGGCCGGTCAGCAGCCGCCACACCGACGCCCTCGACAACACCACCCCCGTTGCCCGGGTGACGACCGTGCCGACTCGTTCCAGGGTCCACAGGTCGGCCTCGAAACCATGAGCCTGGGCACCTTGCTCCAACGCGGACCGGACCATCTCGACCTGGGTGTCGTCCAGCTTGGGTGGGCGTCCGGTGGCTGCCCGTCTCCGCAGGCCCGAAGCACCGTCTTGCTCCCACACCCGCCGCCAACGCCGCACGCTCTCGGCACACACCCCCACCGCCCTCGCGATCTCCGCATTCGAGACGCCGCCCTCGAACAATTCGACTGCCCGAACACGACGCGCCTCCGCCAACTGAGGCCGCGACAAAGGAGGAAGGCAGGAGCCGGCAACCGAAGGGGAAGGTTGATATGCCACCCTGACAGCCTCCCACCCACGACCACCACACCCACCGAACTTACGAAAAGATCAGTAATGACAGGCGGCAACAAGTCCGACACGGATATCGGCGACGGCCACATTGGGCTGGCCGTGACGATCATTGCCTTGGTCGTCATCGCTATTGCCTCGGGCCCTCGGTGGGCTTTGATCGTCGCGGGATGCTTCACCGTCTGGTTCCTCCTGGCGTTGATCGTCATCCATATCAGGGGCGGACGAGGCGGAGAGGCACTTGGACGAGCCTTCGTCGCCACCTTCTGGTGGGGCGACTACATCAGTCCCTGATGTAGTCAAACGACAAGCTCAGTCCCTCTCCACCGCGTTGTGAGTCCTACCGTGAGCCCCGCCCGTCTCCGGTCACTCGTGGGTCGGCCGTTCCAGTGCCACCTTCGGCAGGTGTCGGGCCAGCGGAGCGGGCAGCCACCAGGCGCGGGGGCCGAAGAGTTGCATCACGGCCGGGACGATCAGGCAGCGGATCACCACGGCGTCGAGGAAGACGGCGACCGCGAGGCCGAGACCGAACTGCTGGAGCATGCGATCGGGGCTGAGTACGAAGGCGGCGAAGACCACGATCATGATGGCCGCCGCGGCCGTGATGACCTTGCCCGTGGCTGCCAGGCCCTCGCGGACCGCGAGCGAGTGGTCGTGTGTCCCCTCCCATTCCTCATGGATGCGGGAGATGAGGAACACCTCGTAGTCCATGGAGAGGCCGAAGACGATCGCGAAGATCATCACAGGGATGAACGCCTCGACGGGTCCCGGCTGTACCCCGAACCAGCCGTGCTGGAAGACCAGGGTGATCACGCCGAGCGCGGCGGCGATCGACAGGAGGTTGAGCAGGGCGGCCTTCAGGGGGATCAGAACGGAACGGAAGACCAGCATGAGCAGCAGCGCGGACAGACCGACGACGATGGCGACGAAGAGCGGTATCCGGGCCGAGACGGAGTCGGCGAAGTCCTGGGCGGCCGCGGTGGGCCCCCCGACCAGGTAGTCGGCGCCGGTGCGTTCGGCGAGCCGGGGCAGGACATCGTCGCGCAGGGTGTGAACGAGGGCGGCGGTGCTCGCGTCCTGTGGTGAGGTCGTGGGGAACGTGATGACGGTGAACACGGTGCCGTCCGTGGAAGGCAGCGGTGGCGTGGCGGCGGCGATGCCCTCGGTACGGGTCAGGGTGGTCCGCAGCTGCTCGGCGGCGTCGGCATCGCCCCGGCTGACCACGAGCAGCGGACCGTTGAAGCCGGCGCCGAAGCCCTCGGCCAGCAGGTCGTAGGCCCTTCGGCTGGTGGACGATGCAGGGTCGTTACCCGCGTCGGCGAAGCCGAGGCGCATGCCGATAGCCGGGGCGGACAGGGCCAGGAGGGCCATGACGGCGGCCAGCAGGGCGGGCAGCGGGCGCCGCTGCACGGCGGAGGCCAGCCGCCGCCAACGCACGCCCTCTTCCCTGCCCTTGGCTTGCGCCTTGGCGGAGCGCGTGAGTACGTGTCGCTGGATGCGGTCGCCGAAGAGCGTGAGGAGAGCGGGCAGCAGGGTCAGCGAGGCGGCCATGGTGACCAGGACGGTCAGCGCGACGGCGACGGCCACCCCCTGGAGGGAGCCGAGGCCCAGGGCGACCAGGCCGAACAGGGCGATGATGACGGTGCACCCAGCGAAGAAAACCGTACGGCCCGCGGCATCCAGGGCGGTTCGGGTGGCGGTCTGCCGGTCCGCGCCGCGGGTGAGTTCGTACCGGTAGCGGTAGAAGATCAGCAGCGCGTAGTCGACGCCGACGCCGAGGCCGACCAGCATCATGATCGGCGGAGTGAAGTCGGCGACGGTGAAGACGTGGGAGGCCAGCGTGATCAGGCCGATCGCGCCGCCGACCGCGAAGAGCGCGGTGACCAGCGGCAGCGCGGCAGCCACCACCGATCCGAAGAGCAGTACGAGGATGACCAGGGCGGCGAGCATGCCCGCGCCTTCGGCGCCCCCGCCGCTCTCCTCCTCGGCGCCGCGCACCGCGTCCCCGCCGACCTCGACCCGCAGTCCGTCCTGGGCGGCCGACTTGGCAGTGTCGACGATCCGCGCGACGTCCTCTTCGGGGACGTCCTCGGCCTTGGCGTCCAGGATGACGGTGGCATAGCCGATGGTGCCGTCCTCGGAGACTGCGTTGGCGTCCGCGTAGGGGCTGCGGACGTCGGCGACGCCGGGCAGGCCGCGCACCCGGTCGAGGGTCCGCACGATGGCCGGGCGATCACCGCTCAGTCCGTCCCTGTCCTGGAAGACGATCTGGACACTGCCGCCCGCCTGCGCGGAGCCGTGCCGCTTCAACAGGTCGGCGGCGGCCTGGGAGTCGGTGCCGGGCAGGGTGAAGTCGTTGCGGTAGGCGCTGCCCGCGCTCCGGGCACCGACGGCGATGACCGCGACGGCGAGGATCCACAGGAGCAGAGCGCTCCAGCGGTGGCGCTGGGACCACAGGGCCAGACGTCCGAAGACAACCGCCCGGTCGGTGGTGGGACCGGTGATCGCGATCATGTCGCATGCTGGTGACATGGCTTTCACCGGCCTCGGTGGTGCGAGCGGCGGTTCTGCTCGGCGCGGCGGACGGCTATGACCGCACCGAGCACGGCGCAGATCAACGGCACGGCGACAAATGCGGCCAGCAGCACGCCGCCGGTGGCGGCCACGTCGAGGGCGCGGCCGAGTACGAAGGCGGAGAAGGCGCCCACGGTCTCGGTCACCAGGAAACCGGCGGCGCCGCCGGCGAGGAGGCCGACGAGGGCAGCCGGGGCCTTGGCGGAAGGCGGGTGGACAGGGGAGCGTGTACTCATGTCCCGCAGGGTCCGGCTGCGGCATGCCACGGCGCATCGGCCCGCGGCGGACACCTGCCTACCCCGCCGGTTGCGGTCTCGGTGCCCGGCTTACACCGCTGGTGGGTTGTACGCCGCCGCGTTCCGGCTCTACCACTGGTGGCCGACCGGCTATGCCGGTGGTGGCCGACCGTTCAGCCAGCCCGGGCGGACCATGCCGGACTCGTACGCCAGGACCACCAGTTGGGAACGGTCACGGGCGCCCACTTTGGTCATGATGCGGCTGACGTGGGTCTTGGCCGTCGCAGGGCTGAGGACGAGGCGGGCGGCGATCTCGTCGTTGGTCAGGCCGGCGGCGACCAGTTCCATGACCTCCCGCTCGCGGTCGGTGAGGGCCTTGAGGCGCGGGCCGGGCTCAGGTGCCTCGACCCGTACGGCGAACTCCGCGATCAACCGGCGTGTGACGGAGGGGCTGATCAGCGCGTCGCCACGCGCCGCCACCCGTACGGCGTGCACCAGTTCCTCCGGCTCGGTGTCCTTGACGAGGAAGCCGGTGGCGCCGGCGCGCAGCGCGCCGTACACGTAGTCGTCCAGGTCGAAGGTGGTCAGGATGACCACCTTGATGCCGTCCAGGCGTGGATCACCGGCGATCTGCCGGGTCGCCTGAAGGCCGTCGACGCCGGGCATGCGGATGTCCATGAGCACAACATCGGGGCGCAGGGTGCGGCAGGAGGCCACGGCCTGCTCGCCGTCGCCCGCCTCACCGACCACCTCGAAGTCGTCCTCGTCCTCGAGGATCGAACGGAACCCGGCACGTACCAGGCGCTGGTCGTCCGCCAGAAGAATCTTGATCACGGCCCGGTTCATGAAGGGGAACGCGCTCCGTTCGTAGAGGTGTTCGTGCAGGGAATCCAGCCCCGTACGGTGAATCCGCCGCCCGGCCCGGGCCCCGCGGTCAGTTCGCCACCCAGCGCGTGGGCCCGCTCGCGCATCCCGCGAATGCCGTTGCCCGGCGCTGCGCCGTTCGCGACCGCCGGCCCCTGCCCGTTGTCGGTGACCTCGACCGTGACCTGCCGCGCCTCGCGATGGATGCCGACGGTGACGACTGTCGCATGGGCGTGGCGGCTCACGTTGGTGAGCGACTCCTGAACGATGCGGTACGCGGCCAGGTCCACCTCGGTGGGCAACTGCTCCCGCTCGCCGCTGAACCGCACACGGACGTCGAGTCCGGCGAGCCGTGCGGATGCCACCAGCTCGCCGAGACGGTCCAGTCCGGCCGTGGGCGCGACGGGCGCCCTCTCGTCGACCTGCCGCAGCACCCCGAGGGTCGCCCGCAGCTCCCGCAGGGCGTCCCGGCTGGTGTCCTTGATCGCTCCCAGCGCGTCCTGCGCGCTCTGTGCGCCGTTGTCCGGGTTCTTGCGCAGACGGCGCAGGGCAGCGGCGGACTGGACGTTGATGAGCGAGAGGTGATGGCCCACGACATCATGCAGTTCACGTGCGATACGCAGCCGCTCCTCAGTCGCGGCGCGCTCCTCGCTCTCCCGGGCGAGGGCCAGGCGGTTGTGCCGCACCCAGCCCAGTGCGACCACTCCGACCAGCCATCCCGTCAGCATGAACACGGCGACACCGTTCACGTCGTGGTTTCCCGCGAGTGTGCCGATGCCGGTCGCGATCACGGTCAGCGCCGCCAGAGCGACGGCCGCCTGGAGGTGTCCCCGGGCGGCGACCACGTAGAGCGCGACGACGAACGCGACCATGAGAGGACCGTCGTAGACGCTGACGAGGTAGTAGGCGGCCGTGGCGGCCAGCACGAACGCGGCGACGGCCACGGGACGGCGGCGGCACAGGTACAGCGCCGCGCAGGCGGCGACGATCAGTGTCCAGCCGACGACGGTCGCCCACCAGGACTCCTCCCGCTCACCGATGAGCGACCTCAGACTGCCCACCGCCACCGGCACGAAGACCCCACAAGCCAGGGCGGCATCCGCCGCACGGCCGCGCGGAGGGCGCGGCCGGAGACGTGAGACAGCACCGAGGGCCATGCCGTCAGCGTAAGCGGCCGTGACCCCGGCGCCCTCCTCCGCGTGGCGGAATCGCGCGGGCCCCGCCTCGCAACCACCGTGGTACGCACCCCCGTCGGGCCACAACCCATGGGGTACGGCACCTGCCCGCCGCAGACCGACGCCCGGGCGGTATCCCTTCCCCGACGATGAAGCCGTGAACGCAGATCCCCCTCTCCCGATCGTCCAGCGCCTGCGCGGCGTGAACCGGCCGCTGGTAGCCGCCCTGACCGCTGTCGCGCTCGTCCGGCCCCTGTTCTCCATCGCCGGCTGGAGCGACGCTCTCGGGAAACCCCTGACCCCGGTGCTCCTCACCCTGGCCATCACACTGACCTGGATCCTCGCGGCCGGTCTCAGCCGCGTACGCGACCCGCTCCTGACCCTCGTGGTCACCGGCGTGGCGTACGCATTGGCCGCCCTGATCCTCAGCGCGGCCCTCTCCCCACTCCTGACCGGAAAACTCCAGGGCCCCCTGGCCCAGCCCCAGGCGATCGTCCCGCTCTTCCTCGTCAACGCCGCCTGGGGAGCCTTCTGCGGAGCCTGCGCGATGGGGCTGCGCAGGGTGCGTGTCATCCGCCGCTGAGAGCGAGCGCCTGGACTGGGCAGGAGTCACGAGTCGGGCCCTGTCGACCTCGAGCGAGCGACAAGGCGCTTCTGCCCTGGCGACGAGGACGCCTTCCTCGGCTGGGGTACATCATCCCTCTCCGCCGCTCCCCAGCCACCACCCGACCCGCCACCAGGAGCACTACCCCCGCGAACCCAGACCGCGCCAACCAGTCACCGGCGTCCACATAGAGGAACAGGCGGCCTGCCGTGGCGCCGGCTTGCCGGTCCGCGCGGGCCGCCGCGATGCTCGAACCGGTCTGTGCGGAAGGTAGGTTATGCAGAACACCCAGTTCACCCGCCCACAACCTGACATCAGCTAGGTCGGGATTCCACGCATAAGCCCAGGGTTCGGGGTCGTCATGACGGCCCCGGACCCGCGGCATGACTCAGCCACCGGCGGGCCCCGTTCGACCCACCCGCTTGACGGGGGAAGGGGCAGAGTCTGATGCACTACTCCTGGAGCGCGAGGTAATCGGTCCAGTTCTGTGGGCGAATTTGGCCCATTGGAAGGTCATAGAAGCCGAGAGCCCGAACAGGTTGCTGACCACGGTCAGCGGCAGCTCGGTGATGGCACGTTCGAGGGGCGGCTTACCGAAGGCCACCCCTGACCACTCCGCACCCGGTTACACTCCAGCCGCCCAGCGAAACCCGCAGGTCAGACGACAAAATCCTGCTGGAGTACTAGGGCCTGTGTGGAGTTGTGATCAAGGCTGTGATCCGAGGTGTCGGATCCAGAGGAGGCCGGCGCATAATTCGAGTCCGGCCTGGTAGCTTTCAGGCTTTTTGTCGTAGCGGACGGCGAGGCCACGCCAGTCCTTGATCTTGTTGATGGTGCGTTCGACGCTGTTGCGGAGCTTGTACAACTGCTTGTCCCAAGTGACGGGCCGTCCGCCGCGTGAGCCACGGTTCTTGCGGTGGGCGGCCTGATCCTTCTTCTCGGGGATGACCGCTTTGATCCCACGTTTGCGCAGGTGGGAACGGTTCTGGCGGGACGAGTACGCCTTATCGCCCGCGACTGCGTCCGGCCGGGTGCGGGGCCGGCCGACCGGGCCGGGGACGCGGATCCTGTTCAGGACGGGGATGAACTGCGGACTGTCCCCGGCTTGCCCCGCGGTGATCTTCAGCGAGAGGGGCAGGCATTGCGGCACACAGGACAGGTGCGTCTTCGTGGTCAGTCCGCCGCGGGAGCGCCCCAGGCCGGCGGCGGCGAGTCGGGCCCTGCGGCGACGCCTCACGCGTCGTCGTTCTTCCCGCTCCGGGTCCGGTTGCCCGTCTTGTTCCTGGCTGGCGCCCCTTTTTCCGCAGCGGCCTTCTCCAACGCGTCCAGGGTCTCGGGTTCCACGATCATCCCGGCAGCATCATGATGGGCCCGGACTGTGGTCGAGTCCACGCTGACCAGCGACAAGTCCACCAGGCCCCGCTTCGCCGCCTCGGCGATCGCACCCTGGAACACCGCGGTGAACACCCCGGCATCCCGCCACTGCCGAAACCGGCCGTAAACGGTGGACCAGTGCCCGAATCGTTCGGGCAACTCCCGCCATTTCGCCCCGTTCCTGAACCGCCACACGACGCCCTCGAAGTGCGCCCGCAGGTTCTCCGGGTACGGCCCGTACTCACCGACCGGCAGGAACGGGGAGACGAACTCCCACTCGGCATCCGAAAGTTGAGGTCGAGACACCCCACCGTTCTACTCCAGGGCCCCCGGCTTTCCCAGACCGGGGCCCCGCGAGATCACAACTCCACACAGGCCCTAGCCGTCCGGCAGCACAGCGCGTTGCTCCTGCGGGACAAAGCCGTCCCTGACCAGCCGTGGTCGGGGCTGGACGCGGCACGGCCGGACCGTGGTCGGGGCCATGGTCTGGTTCCCGTGGTCGGGGCGACCACGCCGCGAAATCTGGGTTATCCACAGGCCCGAACGGGACCGGCGGTATCTCCGTAAGCTGCTGCCCGAGTCGATCACACGGGGGTGTACGGGATGCGGTACGGCGTAGTGGTGGAGGAACTCGCGGTGGAAGTCATGGCGCAACTGCCAGACGACCAGGCCCGGCAAGAGGTGATGGCGCTCGTGGAGGTCGCGCGGATGGATCCGAGGGCCTGGCCCGATGTCCGTGACCCGGGCTCCGTGGAGGAGATCCGGGAGGCGTTCGGACGGTGCTGCTGTGTTAACTGCACCATCTCTGGCTCGTTAAGCGGGGCGAGCCACCCTGCCAAGGAGATCTGTGGTGAAGGACCTACATCGCGAGCTCATCCAAGGACATATCGACGTGCCCGGATTGGCTCGGTTGTTGAGCTGGAGACCTTCCACCCCCGGTACGCCGTCTTCGACTGCAACGGGGACACCGTCGCCCCCACCGTGCCCTACCTCCGTGGTCTCGCTCTGGACGACAACCGGCCCCTGACTGGTAAGAGCTATGCGTACGACCTTCTGCGCTGGTTCCGGCTGTTGTGGTTCCTTGATGTTCCCTGGGACCGAGCATCCGAGGCTGAGGCGTCCGCGCTGGTGGGCTGGTTGCGGGTCGCTCCGAACCCACAGCGACGCCGCCGGAGCCCGAACGCGCCTCGCCCTGGCTCGGTGAACCTTCGAACCGGCAAAAGCTATCTCAAGGCCGGGTACGCCCCGTCCACCATCAATCACTGCCTGACAGTGGTCTGTAGCTTCTACGCCTACCACCAGCACTACAACCGCGGCCCGCTGGTCAACCCAGTCCCAGAATCACGCGCCCAGCGCAGGGCACTTACTCACAAGGCCCCTGAGGGAGAGGTCCCGCCGTTCCGGCGGGCCCGACTGCGGCAACGTGTCCGGCGGGCCGACCCCCGGTCAGTTCCCGACATGATGTGGGACGAGTTCTTCGACCTGTGACCGGGATCGGGCGGCCGTGCTGCTCTACGTCTCCAGCGGCTCCCGGGCCAGCGAATTGCTCGGGGTCACTCCCGGCGACATTAACTGGGCCAAGCAACTGATCTACGTGGTCAGCAAGGGCACCGGCGACCGAGGCGGTTCCGGCGAGCCCGCAGGCACTTACGATCCTCACCGCCTATCTCGATCAGATCGGCCTACCCGCCGTCCGAGCCACGAAAGAATCATGATCAAAATGCAGAGAACGGTACCTTCGGCACCGCGACCCAGCGGGTCGCTCGCGCCGGGCTGACCTCGGTACGACGGCCAGTGATCTTCCCAGAACGTGTATCGCGGACGTATCGAAATTCGCATACGGCACCGCCACAGTCTCCCGTCTTCAGTGGAGGCATGGACCACAGTGCATCAACGGTCAGTTCGTCCATCGGGAAAGGACTGTGATCATGGACTCGGATTCCGTACGCGGTGTCGACCGGCGGCGGCTGCTCGGGTGGGGCGGGATTGCGGCCGGCGGCGTGGTGGCAGGCGCGTCGCTGGTGGGCGCTCAGCCCGGCCACGCCGACCAGGCCCCAACCGACCCGATCCCGCCAGACACCCAGCCTGGCGGAGCCTACGACCGGTATGTAGCGAAGTTGGCCGCCGAGGGCAGGTTCTCCGGCGTGGTGCTGTTGTCGCACCGGGGCCGGACGGTGCTGTCCCGCAGCTACGGCATGGCCGACAAGGAGAAGGGAATCGCCAACCGCGAGGACGTCGCGTTCAGCCTCAGTTCGGCGGGCAAGCCGTTCGGCGCGGTGGCCATCTTGCAGTTGGCTCAGCAGGGCAAAGTGAAGCTGTCGGACACGGTGGGCACCCATCTGAAGGGCTTCGCCAAGGAGATCGCCGAGCAGGTGACCATCCACCACATGTTGTCCGGCACCTCCGGGCTGGACAGCCCGGATGAGGACGCGCAACGCGTCTTCCAGAGCCGGGATGAGGTGCACGAGTACTACGAGCAGCGGGCCCGGCAGGCGAAACTGGTGGGCGTCCCGGGCGTTCCCGACACCGCCCATGAGGAGGCGGAGGTCACCATTTCCGCGCTGATCGTGGAGGCCGTGACCGGCAAGACGTACTGGGACTACGTGCAGGAGAACATCTTCGGGCGCTGCGGCATGACCGGCTCGGCGTTCTGCACCAGGCCACAGTGGCTCACCGACGAGCACATCGCGCACCCGTACATGGAGCTGGCCGACGGCAGCGTGGTGGACGCCGTCCGCAACCTCGACAACAGCAGCCCGGACCCGAACGTACTCGGCAAAAATCCAGGCCGCGCCTTCATCGATGCCCCCGGGAACGGTGGCTTCGCCACCGCACCCGATCTGGTCCGGTTCGCACGCGCACTGCGCGACGGCACGGTGCTGGACCGGCCCTGGGCCGACGTGCTCACTGCTGCCAAGCTCCCCCATGGACCGGCGTCGTTCGGGGCGTACGGGATTCCGGTCTCCATCGTCAACGGCCAGTGGATCCACCAGCGCGCCGGTGGCAACCCCGGTGTCAGCGCCAACTGGGACATCTACCCGTACACCGGCTGGGTCGGTGTCATCCTCAGCAACCGCGACGGCGTGCCGCTGCGGGAGATGATCGGGCAGGAGATGCACGCCATCACCGGGGCCCCGGTCGGCGGGGGATCGGGTGGCTGAGCCACCGGGGGATTCAACGAACCCAGCCGCCACTCCGTACACCAACAAGCCCCCTCCGAGCGTCAGCCCAGCTCAGCGTCGGGATCGTATGCGTAGATCCAGCCGTTGGCGACGAGCGGGTCCTGCCGGGCGTAGGCCTTGTCACGGGCCTGCTGTTCGGTGCCGTCCGGGAGATGGTTGCTGTGCGCGCGGTCGCGGCTGACGCTCTGCAGCCGGGTGGTGCGTGGCAGGCGCAGCTGCTCGTATCTGCGCAGGGCCGTGGGCGGGTCGTCGATACCGGCGGCCAGGCACCGGGCCAGCACCGCAGCGTCCTCGATCGCCTGGGCGGCGCCTTGGGCGAAGAAGGGAAACATCGGGTGCGCGGCGTCACCGAGCAGTGTCACTCCTCCCTCGGACCACCGGGACAGGGGCGCCCGGTCCAGCAGCGCCCAGCGGCCGGGCGTACCGGCGGCGTTGATGAGGTCGGTCAGCCGCTGGTCCCAGCCGTCGAACTCGGCAAGGAACTCCGCGACAGCGGCGGTGGCCGCCCAGGACTCGACGGTGAAGTCGCCCGCGGGCACGACAGCAACCAGGTTGACCAGCGCACCCGCTGAGACCGGGTAGTGGACCAGATGGTGGTCGGGACCGATCCACAGCGTCTGGGCCGGGCGGCGGGCGAAGCGCGGGGCCCGCTCGGCGGGCACCAGGGCCCTGAAGGCGCAGAGACCCGAGTAGGTCGCCGGTGAGGTGCCGAAAAGGGTGCCGCGCACGACGGAGTGGACCCCGTCGGCGCCGATCACGACGTCGGCCTCGGCCTGTCTCCCATGGGTGAAGTGGAGCCGCAGCGCGTCGCCCTCGTGGTCCAGGCCGATACATTCGTGACCGTGCCGGACGCTGTCGCCCGGCACGGATGACATGAGGGCGGTCAGCAGGTCCGCCCGGTGCGCGGCGTAGGTGTGCTCGCCGTAGAGCCGTTCGCAGGCGGCTGACAGGTCCTCCGAGGACAGGACCGTCCCGTCCTGCCAGCGCCTGAACTCCCAGCCGGTGTCGAGCCTCACCGCCCGCTCGCGGAACACGTCGAGCACCTTCAGTCTGCGGAGCTGACGGGCGGCGTTCGGCGCCACCAGTACCCCCGCACCCACTTCCGTGAGACGGGGCGCCTGCTCGTACACCGTGCTGGGCAGCCCGGCGCGGCGCAGGAACCCCGCCGTGGCGAGGCCACCGACACCGCCGCCCAGCACGGCGATCCTCGGCGGTGCGGTAGTGGACGCTGTCATCCTCACGGCTCCTCGGTTCGGGCGCTCGGCACATGGCCGGCACACGGGGAACGGGTTCGGCAGACCTCCGCGGGACCCCGCCGCCAATGGTGAGCCTCGGGGCAGACCTCGAAAGCACCACGTCCACCGAAGCAGCGGGGCTACCTGATGAAGAGTTCGTCCAGATCGACGTCGTTCTTGATGACCTTCAGGTCTTTCATGGTCGTGACGTACGTCTGGAAGTTGTCGCGGTCCGTCGTGGCCGAGAAGTGCGGCATCAGGAGCTGTTTGCTCTGCTGCTCGGATGTCTTCGTGTACGTGGTGATGGCCTGTCGGACTTCGGTGTCGTGGGTGGCGGCGTATTCGTTGGACTTCTTCAGCGCCCGCGTGAACTTGTCGACCGTGGCCTTGTTCCCTGCCAGGTACGAGGCGGAGGTGATCCACATGGTCTGCACGGTTTCCGGTTCGAAACCGGAGCCGTTGGACAGGACGCTGCGGTCTCCCTTCTGCAGTGCTGCCGACAGGAAGGGTTCCGCCAGGTCGGCGGCGTCGACCTGGCCCTTGGCGAGCGCGTCGGCCATGGCCGAGAACGGCGTCTCCACGAACGTGATCGTGTCCGTGTCCACGCCGGTCTTCCGCGCCGAGACGATGAAGCTCAGGTGAGGCAGCTGGTAGAGGGTGTCCACCGCGACTTTCTTGCCCTCCAAGTCCTTGGCGGAGCGGATCGAGGAGTCCTTCGGTACGACGACCTGGATGTGCACCTTGTCGTTGTCGCGGGCGAACTTGCCGGCCGGGCCCACGATCCGCACCGGAAGGCCGTTGGAGGCGCCGACGAGGATGGCCGGCACATTGGTGAAGCCGAACTGGGCGTCGCCGCTGACGACGGCGGCCTGTGTCGAGGCGGGCGGAGTGTCCTTGAGCTTCACGTCCAGGCCCTCGGAGCGGAAGAAACCCTTCTCGACGCCCAGTACCAAGGAGGCGGAGTTGGTCACCGCCGCGTTGGCGACAGTGATCTTCGTGAGGCCTCCGGAGGACGAGGAGGAGGTGGGCGAGTCGTCACCGCAAGCGGTGGCGAGCAGCAGGGGAAGTGCGAGCAACACGGGCAGGAACCGTTTCACGAGTGCCTCCTATGTACCCGGGCTGTTCAGCCAGGACAGAAGTGGGAGCGCGGGTGGACGTTCATCCCGCCGTGCCGATGAGTCCGAAGATCTCCTTGCGGTACTGCTGGAACTCCGGGAGGGCCCGTGTCTCCACCTGATCGCGGGGCCGATCGAGGTCCACCGTCACGGTGCGCAGCACACGGCTGGGACGGCGCGACAGGACCAGCACCCGGTCCGCCATGAAGATCGCCTCATCGATGTCGTGGGTGACGAGCAGGACGGTCCAGCCGAACTCACGCCACAAATCCAGGACCATGGACTCCAGTTGGGCACGGGTCTGGGCGTCCACGGAGGCGAAGGGCTCGTCCATCAGCAGATAGGACGGCCGGGAAGCGATGGCCCGGGCGATCGCCACGCGCTGCTGCATGCCCCCGGACGGCGCTGTCACGTTGTTGGGTGGGTAGGTGTCTGATGGTGTGTTGCGGCGTGGTGGGGCCCGGTTCCGGGCTGTGCTCAGGCCGTTGTGGCGAGGCCGGCGACTTGGGTGATCTGCTCCCAGATGGC
>Ga0307516_10006004_pt1 | contig 14351 bp, 21 predicted proteins | sample 19_EM_MG_FD_203310 | JGI IMG/M metagenome (GOLD analysis project Ga0307516, IMG submission 203310) | Populus trichocarpa ectomycorrhiza microbial communities from riparian zone in the Pacific Northwest, United States - 19_EM | ecosystem: Host-associated > Plants > Roots > Unclassified | place... | reverse complement strand
GCATCACTCGAGAGAAAAAAAAAAGGTGTTCTCGCGTCTGCGTCTGGTAGCGGCTCCTTACCTAGCGTCGCGCTGCGGCTTCTTCCGCTGGAGGAATTGTCCCGTGGAGGCGGTGCCCTTTCTTCAACTGGTAGTGTCGGGGCGGGGCGGCTGTCCGCATGGGCGGGTGTTCCGTCCGGTTTCTGGCGCGGCTTGCGGCAGGTGCTCTGCCAGGATGTGCACACATCACGTGTATGTTCCGTCGTCAACATCGAGTGATCCTGCCTGATCCTCACGAACCACGCTCCGCCTGCGGCTGATCGTATCTCCTGTAGAGATGTCGGAACATCGGGGCTTCGGCGGAAACGTGGGTGAATCATCGACGGGGTGTTGGCCGTAGGGTTGCTGTGTCGTGGGCGATCGGGCAGTGGCGTGTCGAGTTCTGCGTGATATGGGATCAAGTTCTGCAGTGAGCGAGACGGGAGCAAGATCGGTGGAAGAGCGCAAGGCGGAAGGACGGCAGCAGACAGCAGGACGGAACAAGTCAACGAGACTGGGTATGCGAGCACGGGCAGCACAAAGTCACCAACGACTGCAACTAGGTAATCAACACCATTAATCTTTGCTATCCACAAAGCCGTATAAAAACACAGTTGATCCATGCCCTCGTCTCCAAACGGTCGTATCATACAATCGATCCACCATAATGTAAGCAGAAAAGAAAAAGAAAAAAAAAAGACTAATGTAAACGGACGATAACACGATCTACCCGTTCTGTCAACTCAACAGTGGATCACCTTCGTGACCGTCAACCAAATCTTCTCACACTGGCCACCAATGGACTGGTCGTAGACATTGTAGACTGTGCAGGGCGGCAAGACAAGTCAGCCATCACCTCCGTCATCACGAGGGGGGCCAGCCACAGGCGAGGGATCACACTCACAGTCACCACTCTTGCAACGATAGAAAACCATGCTAGGACCGAGAGCCAGAACACCCAGGTCGGGGCAGATGCTCCAGCCAGCCGTGTAGATGGCACCAGCCTGGGCGGGGGGCCCATCGAACTGGAACTGCCGGTTGGCCACGATCGAGCCGATCCTGCCCTGCTTGTCGGTAAGGATGCCGTTGCGGAGGTGCATCGAGAGCTTGTTGGGATCGTCGCAGACGGTGATGATGGGGTGGGCCGGGGGCACAGCGGAGGTGGCGAGCTGAGGAACAAAGCCGAAGCGGAACCCAAAGGTGGGCTCGCATCCCGCGGGAGTGGCGCCGGGCGGGGAGATCAGATCGTACACACCCTGAGGACTGGCCGCACGACGCTCGAGCCGGTGCAAGTTGTAGCTCTCATTACCGTGGAGATTGTACATGGGCGCGTGCGGGGAGCCGAGGACGGCAGTGACGAGGAATGCGGAGATGAAGGTCAGGCCGAGGAACTGCATCTTTGGCGGAGAGGGTATTCGTGAGAGCGAGAGTAGGGGGATCGGTGAAGGTGCCAAAGGAGGAGTGGGTCGTGAGGATTTCAAAAAGGATGAGAGGATTGTGAGGAGGGATGAGGAGAGGATGGAGGAAGGAAAGGAGGAAGAGGAGCAGAAGGGCCGGCGTTATATGAAGGAGCGGCCAAATTCTGACTAAGGCAGCGCCAGCGAGATCGAATGACAGGCCTAGATCGACAGCAATGTAACTGAGGCCACCGCAAAGTCGAGCTGCCGTCGATGCATTAGGGGGTGCACCATCTGCAGGTTCTCCCCCCTCTAGTGCAGTTCTTCGATCCACGCAGCCTCGGCCGAGCGAGTTTCCGATCGCCAGTCTCGACTCTAACAATCTCTGTGGGCCCAAGTGCACAATACTCAGCACCGCAAACACATACACAGCCCAATCTCTTGTTTGCTCCCGTGCGGGCGTATGCGTTCAGTGCATCAATCAATCCTCCGCCACGTGATGGGCCTACCTGCCGGTGTAAGCACTGCCACCAAAGCCCGATTCCACCGACACCTCTCGCACCCAGGCGAATCTGTCTGCCATCTGATTATCACACACCATATCTCATAACTCCTATGCAGACATCCGAAGCTCTTCCTCCTTTGGTCATCGATATCGAACTTCTGTCGACCGCACCCCCGCCGGTAAGCTTGCACCTACGGGATCGGAGGAGAGACGCAGGAACGGAATGTTAGGTGCGCGCTTCTCCGCCGCACTATTGTCATGTCGACGGCGGCCAAATAAATGGGTTATCTAGAACAAAGACCTCTGCCTGTACCAACCATCACTCCCACTGCTACTCGACACGGCCCCATTCTGTTCGACGAGATGGGACACTGTACACGAGAGCTTCTCCCCGGTTCGCAGTTTGGGGTTGCGGATGATGGATGGCATGGAGTGGGATGTTTGCTCGCCGGGTGAAGAGGTCCGTATCTATCGGGAGATGTTAATCGTTGTCGAGGCTGCCATCACGTGTGATACCATGTGCTGATGAGAATCTTCAAGTTCGGGTATTTAGGAAACATACGTCCTCGTCTCATTGCTTTTTTTCCCTTTTGCCCTTGCTTCTCAACATCACAACCGCTCTCTCTCTCTCCGCTAACACGCCCCTCTGACACAGAAAACCGCCACCGCCGCCGCCCTACACCTCGATCGCCTCGAATGTCTCCACCACGGTATGCCTATCCCCAACATCCGGGCCGAGCGGTTCGTTCCCGGGCCTGACGACGACGACAGCGTTCATGCCGGCCTCCTTGGCGGCCTCCACCTCCTTGATGTTGTCGCTCAAGAACAGCCAAGCTCCAGGCGGCACACTCTCCGCCCCGGCGATGGCGGCATAGCTCTGGGCGAGCTGTTTCATTCCGGCGTTGGTGGTGTCGTAGTACCCATCGAGGAGGTGGGTGACATCCATCTCGGCGGCGTCGGTGTGCGCGAAGAGCAGTTTCTGGGCGCGCACGGAGCCGGAGGAGTAGATGACGACCTTCTTCGCGTCGCGCTTCCAGCGGGCGATGGCGGGGAGGACGTCGGCGTAGATCGGGGCGCGGATGTCGCCGGCCACGTAGCCGTCGGTCCAGAGGAGCCCCTGGAGCGCCTTGAGGCCGACGTCCTTGCGGTCCTCGGCGGTGGCCTGGCGGACGAAGGCCTCGAGGTCGGCGGGCGACGCGCGCGCCGAAGCGGGAAACAGCGCTAGACACGGCGAGAACGCCGGCGAACTCCAGTTGCGGGCCAGGAAGCGCGGGAGCGCCGCCAGCGCGTACGGGAAGAGCACGTCGCGCACGAAGCTGATCGGGCACACCGTGCCCTCGATGTCCAGCAGCACGGCCTGCACGGCAGGTTGTTGCGTCATGGCGGGCGGAGGTGGGGACGTTGGGGTTGGATTTGTCGGTTGGTTCGGGACCAGGTACGTAGGCAGCTTGGAATTTTCGAACCCCACTTAGCCTGGTTCCGAGGCGTCTAGCTGCTTACTCTAGCACCAGCAACACACACCCCGCCGAGCATCGTGCCGCTCGTCGTTGTACCTGCCCGGACCAGAGTGGAGCGCGGAGCAGAGAAGCTTCTCCGTGGCGGCGAGGACATACTGGACGCAGTGTGCGCCCGGGTGAACCAAGTACGCACCGCCGTCCGGAGCCGGCTGCACGTCTCGCCGCGTCTGCGCCTGCGCCTGCGTCTGCGCTTAGCCACCTGCAAGGCGTGCAGCTACCCGCCTCGCGAAGCCGTCTCTCCCGCAGAGCCAGCCGCCGCATTCCATACTCATGTTTCCCCTAGAGACCGGAGAGCCGCACCTCCGCTCCCGCTGACATCTCCGGAGACGGGGGCGATCCCACCGCCGGTCCGCGGTGGATTCCGGCCGCCCAGCGGGCACTGGTCCACAGTCCATCTAACCATGTAGACAAATAACTTATGTAAGCAGAAGGTGACCGCCCATGTGCGAGCGAGGGTTTGATCGCGATCGGGGGTGGACGGTGGGCGGGGACTGGACCAATGTCTATATTGCGCCAAGGATAACTTCGTATTGAGTGCGGGCTGGCGTAGTACATACATACGTTGCAGGGCAGGCAACGATCAGGCTGCCGCCGCACCCCTACATAGTTGTCTGTTTTTTTTTTGTTTAATCATTATTCGCCTGCGACCTCGATGCACTATCTGCTCGCTTGCTGGGAACAAATACCTAGATTGGTCCGAACGGGCTTGGCAACACTGCCAGCAGTCGGTTACAGATCACTCTCTCGCCTCTACTGCATGTCCGTAGGAACAATTGCCCGCTGCATGCATCACCGACCGACGTGCCCACGATCGCCCATCTTGCTTTGCATCCGAGGTTATACTGCCGCCCCTACGCTTTACCTTCCGCATCTAGTACCAATCCCCGCGATCTCGTGTTCCTCATGTGCAACCCCCCCCCGCCGCCCAGCCGCCGGGTTGGACTTGTGGTACGGGGAACCCTGAAGAATTGGGAGGTGGAAGAATGGAGACGGGAGGGCGAAGGAGGAGGATATATAATGGTTCAGACCCTCCCCCCCCGCATTGCAATGTGGTTTTCCATCGTACACAGCGATGCGGTTCGTCACCGTCCTTCCGTTTCTCTTTTCCGCGGCGCTCGCGGCAGCGCCACCGAACGCGATCTCTCCCGATGCCGTCGTGTCCGACATCCAGCAGTCCGCGCTGATGGGGAACCTCGCTCGTCTCGCAAAGATCGCCGCGAACAACGGCGGCAACCGTGCGTTCGGCCTGCCTGGGTACCGTGCCAGCGTGGACTTTGTCCTCGAGCGAGTGAGGGAGTTCGGCAAGACCGTCAGTGTCGAGGAGCAGCCCTTCGAGGCGCTGTTCGCCATCGTCGACGACATTAAGCTGAACGTGGTTGGAGGAGAAGATGTGTATGTTATCGGCCTGACGTACAGTCCTTCCACGCCGCCGGAGGGGATCACGGCGGAGTTGGCGCTCGGTCCGGACGGCGTGGGGGGTTGCTCGGCGGCTGGCTACGAGGGCGGCGATGTCAGGGGCAAAATCGTGTTGGTGCAACGGTTCCGCTGTCCCGACGGCACCACGCTGGGAGGAAGGGTCAAGGCCGCGGTTGCCGCCGGCGCCTCGGCGGTCATCATCTATCACGATCTTCCGACCAAGCCGACTGCGGGGACCCTCACTGCCCCCGATCCCGTCGCCTACCGGTCGGCAGGGTTCATCAGCAAGGCGGACGGCGAAGCTTGGAGGGCACGCATCGAGGCCGGAGAAACGCTACAGGTCTACTTCCGACACCTCCAGACGATAGAGAACCGAACGACGTGGAATGTCATCGCCGAGACGAAAGCCGGCGACCCGTCCAGCGTGATAGTGGTATTTCCTCAGTTCAAAGTATCGATCGATCGGCGACGCTCACTGTGTGCCTGGTAGTTTGGAGCCCACCTGGATTCCGTCCAAGCGGGGCCGGGAATCAACGACGACGGTTCTGGAGTATCTCTGATCATGGAGCTTCTCGCATCGGCCCAGAAGTACAAGCATAACCTCAAGCTGCGGTTCTGTTGGTGGGGGGCCGAGGAGAATGGTGTGTTCACCGCAGTCCCGCAACTGTCGTGGTGGCGAGCTGATGGGGGATTAGGCCTTCTTGGGTCCAAGTACTACGTTGCTGCTCTGCCGCGAAAGGATCTCCGGAAAATCCGAGCGTATCTCAATTTCGACATGGGTGAGTTGAGGCTTCGCTCAGGTCTTCAGGGGCTGATGCTGACACCCTCCAGTGAGCCGTGGTTACTTTGGTGTATTCGACGGAGACGGCAGCACGCACGGACTAGCTGGAGCGGAAGGCAGCGGGACCATCGAGGCTATGCTCGCCGGATATCTCGAGAAGGAGGAGAAAGTCAATGTCACCTCGGCCGTCTTTACCGGCGGCAGCGATTATGCCAGTTTCATGTCGCAGGGTATTCCGGTTGGCGGGCTGCACACCGGAACCGGAGTGGAGCAGGATGACTGCTACCACCAGCAGTGCGATGGGTACGCCAACGCCAACGCCACCATCTTGACCAAGAATGCGAAGGCTGCCGGATACGTGATGGCTCGACTGGCCACCGACGGCAAGAAACTGATACCCCAATGGCGCCCCCTCACCGCGGTGGGTAGGCGGAGTGACATGGGGACCATGTTGATGGACGATCAAGGAATCGCTTGGGGTGTCGAGGAAGGAGGGAGACATGCTGGCTGTGGCCACGGCGATGAGTAGAGAGGTTGGATATCTTCTGGAGATGTGACCTTAGCAATTGTATCAGGATGTGGTAATTCACGAGGTGTTGCAGCATTCAGGCGATTGGCGTTCGAAGATTTATCTTGTCCAGAAAATTGGGTACTGGTGGCAATGGTTGAAATGGTGAGCATGGCGTGTAACGAGGCACAGGCATGCTAACTCCACTTGTTTCCAGTGGTCGGCCCCGGCTAAAAGAAAAAAAAGAAAAAAAAGTAGGAATTAAGGCTGGATGAAAGCTTAGGAAATCCACATTCATAATCATGGCAATTGACCCTCATAGTTACCACGTTATTTTGCGAGTGATAGAGCGTGTGGTCTTCACGGGTGCAGAGATGTTATCTTCACGACACGGAGGTTTGCCGCACACGTTCGGCGCCTTTCTTTTTTTTTTTTCACCAGGGGTATGGACATCGCCCTTCCGTTTGCAGTTCTTGAATCACGGCCTCGAGGTGCATGGGACATTCCATTCACAGATCTGGAATATATCCGGGCGAGACTCTCCTCCTCGGGAACTTTCCGGCAGTCGCGTAGGGTCGCTAACCTCTCGGCGTATCACTGAACTCGCGGCTCCTAAACTTGTATCGCGCCCACCAGAGTCACCCTACCCAACCTGTTCTCTACTACCCCTGGTCGCGGGGGCTGGCTGGCAGTGTTTGTGGTAGGTGCAGTCGGTAAGGTAGGAAGTGGTTGAGGCGAGTGCAGAGGGGAAGAAAGGTGGAGCGCCGTGACAGTTATTTTGCTGTTGCATGATCCGTGTGGCAACGATAACATGTTCCATCACTCGCAAAAAAAAGGTGGCGTTTTGAGAAGACCCCATCAAATCCTCGCCACGATCTGATAAGAAGCATCATCACCATCTAAAAAAGGCGGGTCAATCGACGTTGCAACGGCTACCCCAGCCTAGTCTGGCTTTGCAGGGCGGATGGGGCTGTCGCCTGCCAACTGCAGGAAGGTCATGACGGCCTGCATTCAGTCAGTCGCCATGTTTGGTTCGGAGCTGTGGTGGAAGGGAGACGACATCTACCATTGGCCAGGCGAGCGAGTTACAGCTAACTACTAGTCAACCAGGAGGCGCGAGCGATGACAGGTTGCTTCCGGACGACCAACTTTGGTGCCCAGTCGATGGAATCAGGACTCAGGGCAGCGGCAGCACAGCTGGAGAACCCTCGACGCAGAGCTGCTACAGAGGAGGAGGCCGAGGCGAAGGCTGAGGTGGAGAAGGATCGACCGGGACTTGCCATGTTCACCGACGGGTCACGACTCGACAGCGGTGCGGCACGAAGGCACACAACGCCGGAAAGAGTCACGATTTTTACGGATGCCAAGCAGCCATAAGACGAATGCGGCCCTGGCCAGCAGTACGCTCCAAGCAAGCAAACACATCGCCACACTGAGGAGGGCGAAGCCAGGCATCACCGCCGAGATCCGGTGGTGCCCAGCCCACAAGGGAGTCGCCGGCAACGAAAAGGCCGACGAATGGGCAGAGTTTGCGGCAGAGGAGCCAGACGCCCGCGGGGTGGAATGGCTGAGCTACCTGGACCGGGGCGAGGCGCGCGCAACGCCTCTCCCAAGATCTCCTGCACACCTCAAGCCGGAGATCACGGAGAAGAAGCGAGTGGAGGCACGGCAATGGGCTGGTGGCCGGACCTCCAAGAAGAAGGATACGGTGCCGAAGAGCCGAAGGCCTGACGGAGCCGTTGTGGGTAGTGCCAAGAGGCTTGCCTCAAGGTGCTACCGAGCGAAGACAGGGCACTGCCTCGCCGGACAGTACCCACATTGGACGAAGAATCGGCCCACCCCCCCAGTGCTGGTGGCGCCGGTATCAGACTCAGACCCGGGACCGCCTCTTCAAGAGCGGAAGCTGCGGCAGGAGATCCTATGGGCGGAAGTGTTCAGGTAGACAGGGAGATGGAAGAGTCGGTGGAAGGTCCGGGACCTCGTTGCCGATGGGAGGTGCAACCGAACGGTTCTAGACTTCCTCTCCACTACGGAGGCGGGAAGACGGGTTCCGGTCGAGGACGACGCGGAAAGAGAGGGTTCGGAGTGGGAGCTACGGGAGCGCCAGGAGCGGGAAGAGGATAGGGAGGCGGAGGCGGCGGAGCTGGGTCCTGGGGAGGAGGAGCTACCGCTGTTCTACCTATGCCCTCCTTCATGGCATCCGCAGACGAGACTAGGAGGCGGGCCGCGCGTTCTTTTGTTTCTTTCTTTTGTCTCTCACTCTCGCTCGGACTTTTCGTTTCCTTTGTGATTTCCTTCATCTTCTCGGGACAGGCCTGGGCGGACGGCAAAGGGGAGCTTGCAACGTGCCGCCACCGCGCGCGGACGGCGGACGGGGAAAAACAGACAAAATTTACGCCGCCATAGTCTAGATAGGCTGTATGCGAGTGTGATTAAACCAAAAAAAAACCCCCCCCTAGTCGGGCTTTCCTGCGTCCGAGGGGATTGGAATCTAACTACGGCCTTGGCATTCAACTGTGAGTCAACCACACTTGAACTCGACGCTCCATCTCCTCCACACGAGCTACTCTACAATAGTCTCCAGATCGGGTGGGTTCACCACAATTTCTACCACACATCAACCTTAATATCCCCTTCAAAGCAGCTCCCCTTTCTGAAACCACCAACACCATGCCGCTGTCATCGAAGGTATCCGACGCTTCCGTCGTGCGCATGGTTTACGACGGCAACCTGTTCGCGGCTCCGCAGATGTCCATCCTGATCCGTAGGTCTTCCCATCCGACTCCGTCCACTGCTGGCGAAGCTCGCGGGTTCCACTGACGTCCGTCGCCCAGATGCCTGCAACACGCTGGGATCGTGGCGTTCGGGAGTGGCGGCGGCGTTCAAGGCGCAGTACCCGGGCGCGCACGGCGTGTACGTGTCCCACTGCAGGGCGCACTCGGGCGCGGCTCTGATCGGCCGCACGCTTTTGGTCCCGCCGCAGCCAGCCGACATCGGCGGAGGCCGGCGGCACTGGGTCGCGTGTCTGTTCACCAGCCTCGGCTACGGCAAGGCTGTCGACCCGCCCGAGAAGGTGCTGGCGAATACCACCAGCGCCCTCGTGGATCTGCGGGGGCAGGTGCGCGCGCTCGAGACCACCGCCGCCGCTGGAGAGGCGTCGTCGGTGCTGCCGCTGCCGGGAGAGTGGCATTCCGCCATGATCAATAGCGTCCGCTTCAAAGTCCCGTGGGAGGAGACGGTCGCCGTCATCGAGCGCGTCCTGGAAGGCTCCGGCAAGGAGATGGTCGTCTACGAATACAACAGGGAGACAGGCAGAAGGGCGGCAGGTGGAAACGGTCGAATCCGCGACAGCGGCTGGAGTAGGAGTGAAAAAAGACGCCAGTCAAAGCAGAGGAAAGATGGAGCGTCGCGTCGGGCTGGTGAGAAGCTGACCTGAAGTTGAATCCCCGTAAAGGAAGCAATGAAGGCTGTTTGGATTGCACGCTGCTATCCATCACCCGGTCCACTTCTATTTTACTTTGTCGTTTTTTTTTTGCTTCGACAATCAGGTGTATGTGTTGCCTGGTCTCAAATGGAGTAGAGTCACCGGGTATCACTCGCATTCGTATTGCTATTGCTGTGTTGTGCCAAACTGCATGCTTAGTCAGAGCACGTGCCGTGCCACCCGTACATCTAGTGCAGTGGCGTCAAGTCTCAGAATGGACAATGATCACGTCTTCATATTACTCCCGCTGACACCGTGTATTTCAGGCTCTGGATAAGTATCTAGGAAGAGCTACAATGCCACGCGTAGATTGACTGAGGTCGGGGTTTGTTTAATCTTTTTTTATCTCCTATCTAGATCGTGGCGAGAATATGTACAGTCAGTTTCCTGTCCGCAGTCTGCGCGGGGCGGCTCGTTGGCGGGGGCGCTGGGAATCGACGAGGAGGAGCATCCACTCTTCCTCCCCACCCCCCCCTTCATGGCATTGGCGGGAGAGGAGTAGGGGGTGTGTTTTCCTTTGTTCTTTTCTTTTCTCGCTTTCTGGGAGGGCCGGGCGGAGGGCACAAGGGGAGCTTGCACTGTGCCGCCTTGCGCGGTCTGCGGCCAGGAAACGGATTGTACCCTCGTCATGATCTAGATAGGTCGCACACGAGTAATGATAAAACAAAAAAAAACAAAAAAAGCGGGGCGGCTCGTTGCAGCTCCCCATTGCCCTCCGCCCTCCGCCCCCCTACTCCTCGCCGGCAGATGCCATGAAGGAGGGTGCAGGTAGGAACAACAGTAGTTCCTCCCCGGCGCCCAGCTCCTCCGCAGCACCCAATTCCTCAGCCTCCTGCCGCCACTCCTCCTCCCTTTCTCTCTGCTTCTGGGGGCCCCACTCTGACGCCTCACTCTGCGCGTCCTCCTCAACCAGGGCTGGGACCGGCCTCCCCGCATCCGTGGTGGCAGGGAGGTCTAGTACTGCCCGGCTGCATCTTTCGTCGCCCAGGAGGTCCCATACCTTCCAGCGTCTCTTCCACCTCGTTTCCTTCTTGACCTCCGCCCACAAAATCTTCTGTTGGGCCTTCCACCAACAGGGCACGCCTTAAAGAGGTGGTCCCGTGTTTGTGTCGTGCACGAACACCACCAGAACTGAGCAGTGGGGCGCCTCTTCGTCCAGTTCAGATATTGCCCGGAGAGGCAGTGACCTGTCTTCAGCTGACAGAACCTTGAGGCGTGCCTCTTGGTGCTACCTGCGACCGTTCCGTTTGGCTTCTGTTTGGCCGGCAGCTTGTGCTTCTTCCGGGGGGACTAGGTCTCCCACCCATCGACTGGCCTCGGCCCACTTCTTCTCTGAGATCTCCCGCTTGAGGTGTGCGGGGGACCTCGGAAGTGGCATCAGTCGGGCTCCTCCCTGTAACTACTCCACCCCGTGCGCATCTGGCTCTTCTGCCGCGAGTTTGGCCCACTCATTGGCCTTTTCGTTCCCCGTGGCTCCCTTATGTGCTGGGCGCCACCGGATTTTTGATGACAATATCCGGTCGTGCCCTCCGAAGGAAGAGATGCGATGTGCCTCTGTGCCAGGATTGCGTACTGCTGACCAGGGCCAGGCTCTCTGAGGCCGTGGGCCTTATGGCATCCTGGGCATCGGTGAAGATCGGGACCCTCTCCGGTACCATCTGCCTGTTTTCCAGTGCTCTAGCACGGGCTGCGCACTCCGCGTTGTATGTCTCCTGGTTGTAGGCCATGTGCGTCTTGATACCCTTCCAGTGATGGTGCTGGCCGTTCTGCCAGGCGATGGTGTATCCCGCTGCTCCACTGTCGAGACGATATCCGCCAGCGAACATGGCGAGGACCACGCCTAGGGCGCTCTTCCTCAGCCTTGGCCGCTGCCACGTCCTCCTGGACCATTTCAGCGTCAAATTCCTCCGGCGCTCCAACAGGACTGTGGTCTCAATCCTACCCGAGCATCCCAGTGCGTTCCCCGGTCTTTTCTCCTTCTCCGATCCTGCTCCCACCGCCTCCTTGGCTTGGCTGTCCAGCGGCAGACTAAGCAAACCTCCACACCATATTGTCCAGCTGGACTGCTGCCGGTATGAGCGCTGACTCCATTACCACCGCTCCGAGATTGGTCGTCCGGAAGCAGCCCGTGACTGCCCGCGCCTGCTGGCTTACCAGTAACTACAACTCGTCGGCCCATATCTTGCCCCCCCTCCTTCAGCCTGATCGCGAGGTGCTCTTTCGGGGTGAGTTGACTGCCTAGCCAAACGCCTAACCAGCGGGTGGCCACCGGTTAGAAGGGAACCTGCTTGTCCCCCACTTTGACGCTTGCTGCTGGAGGTGGACCTCTTCTCCTAAAGAGGGTTGCCTCAGTCTTCCCTTCGTCGAAAGTGACCACATTGTCCCCCGCCCACCTTATGGCTGCCCCAGCCGCCTCTGCCAGCCTTTCTGCTTACCTCCACCTCCTTCTGCCCACCATGCGATGTCATCGGCAAAGGATAGCCCACTGATGCCCCGACACCGCCCTTTCTACTTTGTCGAAGATGCCTGACGGGTAGTTGACCAACAGGATTGGGGCCACTGGAGAGCCTTGGGGGATGCCCGTATCCACCAGGTTCGCTTGTCCTGTCTCTCCATCAAGAATAATCTTCACTTGCCGGTTCGTCACGAAGCTGTGTGTCCACCGGATAAGGTCTGGCTCCAGCTTCAAGACCTCCATCCGTCTGCCCAGGTGTGCCTTGCTGGCATTGTTGAACGCTGACTTGACATCCATAAACAGTGCCCCGGCGACCTTCTTTCTTTCTTCTCCACGTCTGCTGAGTCCGGTCCATAAGGACTGCTACTGCACCAATGCATGACCATCGCTTTCACCGAGGTCGGGCTCGGACGGTGTGTACATCGTCCATGATCTGGATAGGTCGCGCGCGATTAATGATAAAAAAAAAAGGTAGCTATGGTGGCGGAGCTGATAACAAGCAACGAAGAGTCAAACCACTATATCCAATTCCAGCAGTAGTGGAGCTTTTCTGTTTGTCCTACTCCTCCCGGGAGGTTACGACCACGTGTTATTACTCATAGTTCTGTAGGAAATGGTGAAGTCAGAATGTGTATTATCTTAGAAAGCTGAAAGCTGGAAAGTGAATAGTCTGGGTTCGCTTGATGTGTGTATCTACATAATGGGTGTGCATTCTGCGTGACTAAGCAAAACACTGAGCACAATGTTTTTTTTTTGTTTATTCATACTCGCATTCAGCCTTTCTAGAATGGCGGCGTACATTTTACCCAGGTTTCCCGTCCGCTGTCCGCGCGGTGGCGGCACGTTGCAAGCTCCCCTTTGCCCTCCGCCCAGGCCCGCCCCCAAGATAGATGCGCACCAAGGAAATAACGAAAGAAATAACAAAAGGAACCGTGGCCCATCCCCTACTCCTCGTCTGCCGATGCCATGAAAGAGGGCGTGGGCAGGAACAGCGGCAGCTCCTCCCCGGCACCCAAGCCCCCCCGCGGCACCCAGCGCCACCGCCACCGCCTCCCTCTCCCCTTCGAGCCCCCGGCACTCCCGGAGCTCCCATTCCGACGCCTCGCTTCCAGCGTCCTCCTTAGCCAGCACTCTCCTTCCCACATCTGTCGCGGTGAGGGAGTCTAGTACTGCCTGACTGCGCCTCTCATCGGCGAGAAGTACTAAGCACAATGAGTGGGGTATGTACTTGGGTGTAGTTAAGGGTATTTGGGGCCCACCATAGGTAGATGTTTGGGAGGCGGGTGGGGGGTGCGCCCGACTTTTTGCAGCTCAAACAATTAGATCATTATCACTCACTCACTTCGCTGCTTCGGTGTTAGTGTGCTTCAAATGAGGCTTGGTGCTGTCTCGCGCCTGCATTCCGTAATGGAGGTGCACCCGACTTTATGCTCCCTCCTAGTACAGTTTCCGAAGGAAACATTCAGAGTGAAAAGGGACACCCAGCCGTTGTTGTTTTTCACACTCCATGCTCGGACCCGTGGCCGGAACGCGGCTCTGAAAAAGGCCGTGGCTAGGATGGTGGGTGGTGCAATGTGCGGCTCTCGTTATGTGGCTTGCCCACTGCGCCGCGAAGACCCACGCGCGAAACCTACACAATAGAGTCAACGGGGTAGTCACTTGCCGTGCTCGCCTCTACCGTCTTCCGCACTGGGCCCTGTCCATGCATCCGCTTTTGCCTAGTTATCGCCTACATAACCCGTAGTTAAACCAAGACCGGTTGCTTTTTACCAACCTTCTTTTTGACTTTTTTTAACTGCTGGGGTGATGGTTGGCTCCAACCAGCGGGTTTGGAGCAAGCACGGAGTGGATCCAAGGTCCTGATGTTGACATGAACACAGGGTTTCTTTTCTGCTCACTCAGCAGCAAGGCGGTTCCCCCTTGTCGTAAATCTGGTTCCTAGAAGGTACGCATGACCAGCGGGGTTCTCGCCCGGGCAGGTAAACCGACACATCAAGAATCATATCCCCAATCATCATACGATCTAGCTGTACTTCTAGAATTCGAGACCATGCACCCGTACGGGATCAAAGACAGGCAGTGAAGCACATAGCGAATTGCGATATCCTCTGTAAGTATCTAGTGATAGAGAGGGCGTCGGTAAGTCGGTAAGTCGGGCATTAACGCGCTAAGTGGGCGCTAGTACACTAGTGTATTCTTGGCGCGAGTGATATTTACTTATATATTATGAATTTTTCCTTTTTTCTTCAGGTGTAAAATCAACACGAAAT
>Ga0307516_10006003_pt1 | contig 14352 bp, 11 predicted proteins | sample 19_EM_MG_FD_203310 | JGI IMG/M metagenome (GOLD analysis project Ga0307516, IMG submission 203310) | Populus trichocarpa ectomycorrhiza microbial communities from riparian zone in the Pacific Northwest, United States - 19_EM | ecosystem: Host-associated > Plants > Roots > Unclassified | place... | reverse complement strand
ACTGCGTGCCGATGATGCTGCGGGTGCGGCCGGCGCAATTCACGATCACCCGCGTGGCGGGGTTCGGCGCCAGCTCGCGCGCCCGCAGCACCAGCTCCGCACCGGGCACGCTGATGCCCTGGGGCAGACTCATCGTCTGGTACTCGTCGAAGCGGCGCGCATCGAGCACCACCACGTCGGCGCCCGCGTCCAGCAGGGCCTTGACCTCGCCGGCGGCCAGCGACGGCGTGTGCCGCTCGTATTCCACCAGCTCGCCGAAGGCCTTGCTCGGCACGTTGACGTCGCGGAACAGCTCGCCGCCCCCTTGCCGCCAGCCCGCCAGGCCGCCCTCCAGCAGGCTCACTTGGCTGTAGCCCAGGGCTTGCAGGCGGCGCGCGGCGGGCTCGGCCAGGCCCTCGCCGTCGTCATAGACCACGAGGCTCACATCGCGCCGCGGCAGCCGCCAGGGCGCATCCAGTTCCAGGCGTGAATACGCCAGCTGCGCCGCGAACAGCGGGTGCTCCTGCGCGAACGGGTGTTCCTCGCGCACGTCGATGAGGGCGATTTCCTGGCCGGTGCGCAGTGCCTCGCGCACGGCGTGGCCGCTGAGGTGGGGCAGGGTGGTGTTCATGGTGGGGGCGTGTCCTTGGAGCGGTCCCACAGGTTGGGGATCCAGGCATTGGAGTAGCCCGACACGAAGGGCTTGCGGCCGCCCTCGGCCGGATAGACCCAGCGCCGCACGGCGCCGATGTTGGCGCCATACACATGGATGCTGATGGAAACCCGGTCGTCGAAGGCGTTGTGCACGCGGTGGATGTCGCCCAGGCGCGGCGATACCGCCTCCACCTGGCCGGGGCGCAGCACGACGGGGTCGCCGGCAGGCACGGCGCGGCCCTCGGGGTCGATCTCATGGGCCTGCGACACCTCCTGCCCGCGCAGCATGCCGATCAGGCCCCACACGGTGTGGTCGTGTACCGGCGTGGCCTGGCCGGGGCCCCAGACGAAGCTGACGACACTGAAGCGCTCCAGCGGGTCGGCATGCAGCAGGTACTGCCGGTAGAACTGCGGGTGCGGCTCGGCCAGAGCAGCGGGCAGCCAGTCGTTGCGGGCGATCAGTTGCTGCAGCAAGGGCGTGGCTTCGGCCAGCAGGGCCGGCTCGGGCAGTGGGCGTTCCACGAAGGCGGTCAGCGCGGTGACGAAGTGGCGCAGCGGGGCGATCGAGGGGGTGGCAACCTGGGGAGCGGCAGGTGGAGCGATCATGAGTACACCCTGTCAAAGTCACAATCCATGGACAAAAGCAAGCTCATCACCGGGGACGACCTGGCGGCCCTTCGGCAAACATACGGGGTGCTCTTCGACCGCATCGCGGCGATTTTGTTTGAAACCGACCCCATGGGCATCAACTTCCGGACAAACACCGACGAATACGAGCCCGAGGTGGCGACCATCCTGCCTCGCCTGGGCGCGGCGGGCAGCGCGCAAGACGTTGAGAAGATTGTCCATGAGGAGTTATGCAGGTGGTTCGACGCGGAGGATGTCGGCCCGCAGGAGAACTACCGCTTGGTGGCGGCAACCATCTGGCAGGCCTGGTGTGCCTCTGCTCGGCCGTTGGCCTGAACAGTGCTGGGGTGCGGGTCTCCCGTGTCGTTTGCATCATGGAAACCTTCCTGCTTTCTGACCTCTTGCATCGTTTGCAAAGTTGCATGGGCCCGATCTGCGTGGCAGACCCCGATCGCCCAGTCATTTCCAGGTCTTGCGGAGGCGAAGCAGGGACGCTCTGCAGGTGAGGGGCGCTGAATGCAGGCATGCCTGGTTTTGCGCGCACGCCCCTGTGGGCAGGCCCGGGCGGTGGCCCGACTGCGCCGCCCCCTTCGGGTACGGACGCGCCTGCAGGCGCGTCCTACTTCCGCGGGGAGGACAGCACGCAGGTGCTGTCCGCTTGTCCCGCTCCAGCCTGCGGTGCTCAGGCCCGGAAGGCCCGCAAATAAACTCGCCCTCGAACACCACCGAGCGCTCTTGCTATCGCCAAGCTCGGAGCTCAGGCAGTATTTGCGGGACGCCGCTGCGCGGCGCAACCTTCCGGGCCCTGCGCTCCTCGGCGGCGCACACGGGCCACCGCCCGGGCCTGCCCACAGGGGCTGGAGGGGCAGCGTGGTGTTCGACGAGGGGCTGCGGGTGTTCAGAGACTGAGCGTGTGGAATCGCCGCAGTGCTCGGTGGTGCAGGCGGATGCAGGGGGGCGGGCCGCCCCCCCTGCATCCGCCTGCTGCGGCGCTTGAACGGCGAGATGGCTTTCCGACTGCTGTAGTGAAAGACCTTGAAATCGCTACCCCAATCGCCCCATGTACTCCGTGATCTATGAATTGCTTTCCGCGAAAGCAATGGTGGTTGCGGCTGCGCGAACACAAACGTCACTTCGGAGTTCCCGCACCCAAGATTGGTCAAATCGCTGAAGAGTGTGCAGCCCGAGAAAATCATCCACGCCGTGAGGCAGCGACGATGTTCTCTGTCACCCCGGCTCACGCCGCCCCATGCGCCTGCAACTGGATCTGCGCCGCCAGGAACCGCCGGATGCGCTCGTCGCCGCTGAATGCCACGTTGAACCGCATCCAGCCGGTGGTGCGCGGCTCCACCAGGAACAGTTGCCCCGGCCCGAGCATGATGCCTTCCTGCGCCGCCAGTTGCGACAGCGCAGCGCCGTCGGCCAAGTCTGGGTGGCGGGCCCACAGGTACAGCCCCGCCTTGGGCTCGCTGAACAGCTCGAAGCCCAGGTCCACCAGCCAGCGGCCGGCCTGCCCGTGTGCCTCGGCCAGGCGGCTGTGCAGTGACTTCAGGTGCTTGCGCCAACGCCCTTCGGACAGCGTGCCGAACACCAGCCGCTCGGTCAGGTCTGACGACGTCAGGCCCGACACCATCTTCAGCTGCGCCAGGTCGTCCAGCAACTCCGGCCGCGCCACGATGTGCCCCACGCGCAAGTTCGGCGAGATCGTCTTGGAGTAGCTGCCGATGTAGACCACGCGCCGCAGCTGGTCCAGGCTGGCCAGCGAGGGCCGCGGCTCGGGGTCGAGGTCGGCATAGATGTCGTTCTCCACCAAGGTGAGGTCGTGCTGCTCGGCCAACTGCAGCACGCGGAACAACTGCGCCACGGGCGTGACCGAGTTGGTGGGGCTTTGCAGCCGCGGCTGGGTGAAGAAGACCTTGGGCCGGTGCTCGACGATCAACGCCTCCAGCGCGGCCAGGTCGTAGCCCTCGGGCCGGCGCGGCACGCCGATCGGGCGCGCGCCCAGGAAGCGCAGCATGAACATCAGGTTCGGGTAGCCGGGGTCGTCCACCAGCACCGGGTCGCCGGCACGCAGCAGCCGCCGGGCGGCCAGGTCCAGCGCCTGGCTGGAGCCCTGGGTCAGCAACACGTGTTCGGCGCCGGCGGTGATCTGCCGCTCGGCCAGCGATTCGGCGATCCACAGCCGCAGCGCCAGGTGGCCGTGCGGCAGGCCGTAGCCGCCGATCTCCACGCCATCGGTGGCAAGCTGGCGCAGGCTGCGGCGCAGGCCGTCCTCGAACAGCCAGTCGTTGGGCAGCCAGCCGCAACCTGGTTTGAGCGACAGGCCGCGGCTCTCGAAGATCTGCTGCAGGTACCAGCGTGCATCGAAGCGCAGGTCCGGCACCGGCGGCTCGCCGGGCGACTCGCTGCCGCGGCGCCGCACAAAGAAGCCGGACTGTGTGCGCGACACCAGCCAGCCCTGCGCCACCAGCCGGTCATACGCCTCCACCACCGTGAACACGCTGACCCCGTGCGAGGCCGCGAAGGCGCGGATGGAGGGCAGCTTGGTGCCGGGCTTGAGCACCTGCTCGGCAATCAGGCGGCGCAGGCCGTCGACGATCTGGCTGACCAGCGGGGTGGGCGACTGCGGATGGAGGACGAGCATGGGTCGATGGGGTGGCGCACCGGCAGCGTGCCGGTCGGGCCGGTCTGTACAGGCCCGCCGGCCAGCACAGTGTGCCGCCGCGCTGGCGCCGCTGTACATGGTAGCCGTGCGGCCTGGGGCTTACAGTCGCCGCAGATCGACTGACATGTGAGCACCCGGCACCGGGTACCGGTGCCGGGTGCCAATTGAGGAGCCCCGCCATGAGCCAAGCCACCCCGTCCACCAACGCCGCCCTGATGGAACGCCGCAGCCAGGCCATTGCCCGCGGCGTGGGCCAGGCCCACCCGATCTTTGTGGCACGCGGCCGCAATGCCGAACTGTGGGACGTGGAGGGCCGCCGCTACATCGACTTTGCCGGCGGCATTGCCGTGCTCAACACGGGGCACAGCCACCCGGAGATCGTGGCCGCGGTGAAGGCGCAACTGGACCTGTACTCGCACACCTGCTTCCAGGTGCTGGCCTACGAGCCCTACGTGGAGCTGGCCGAGCGGCTTATCGCGCTGGCGCCCGGCGCCTTCCCGAAGAAGGCCTTGTTCCTGTCCACCGGCGCCGAGGCGGTGGAAAACGCCGTCAAGATTGCGCGCTTCTCCACCGGCCGCCCCGGCGTGATTGCCTTCACCGGCGGCTACCACGGCCGCACGCTCATGACATTGGGCCTCACCGGCAAGGTGGCGCCCTACAAGAGCGGTTTCGGCCCCTTCCCGGGCGAGGTGTTCCATGCCCGCTTCCCGGTGCCGCTGCACGGCGTGAGCGTGGAGGACGCGCTGCAGTCGGTGGAGCAGATCCTGCGCAACGACATCGAGCCCACGCGCGTGGCGGCCTTCATCGTGGAGCCGGTGCAGGGGGAGGGCGGGTTTCACGTCGCGCCGAAGGCCTTCATCGCGGGGCTCAAGGCGCTGGCCGATCGTCACGGCATCCTGCTGATCGCCGACGAGGTGCAGACCGGCGCCGGGCGCACCGGCACCTGGTTTGCCTGCGAGCGGTGGCCGGTGGCGCCGGATCTCATTGCCACGGCCAAGTCGATGGCGGGTGGCTTCCCGATCTCCGGCGTGATCGGCCGCGCCGAGGTGATGGATGCCCCGGGCCCCGGTGGCCTGGGTGGCACCTACGCCGGCAGCCCGCTGGGCTGTGCCGCGGCGCTGGCGGTGCTGCGGGTGTTTGAGCGCGACCGCCTGCTGGAGCGCGCCCAGCTGCTGGGCGAGCGCATCACGGCGGCTCTGCACGCAATGGCTGCGCAGATGCCGGCCATTGCCGAGGTGCGCGGCCTGGGCGCGATGGTGGCGCTGGAGCTGTGCCAGGGCGGCGACCCGCAGCGGCCCGATGCCGACATGACCCGCCGCGTCATCGCCGAGGCCGCGCGCCGCGGGCTGATCCTGTTGTCGTGCGGCACCGACGGCAACGTGATCCGCATCCTGGTGCCGCTGACGGCGGAAGATGCGCTGGTGGACGAAGGCCTGCAGATCCTGGGCGACAGCCTGAGAGGCTTGCAGTAACGTTGGGGCTTCCGCGAAAGGCCCCATGCCCAGCTCACTCGCCCCCGAAGTGGACGCCGCCGCCCCCGCGGCGCGCGCCGAAGCCGCCGAACCGCTGGTGCGCTTCAGCGGCGTGCGCAAGACCTATGACGGTGTGCAACTGGTGGTGCGCCAACTCGACCTGGACATCCGCCGCGGCGAGTTCCTCACGCTGCTAGGCCCCTCGGGCTCGGGCAAGACCACCACGCTGATGATGCTGGCCGGCTTCGAGTCACCCACCGCCGGCGAGATCTGGCTCGACGGCACGCCGATCACGCGCACCCCGCCGCACAAGCGCAACTTCGGCATGGTGTTCCAGAACTACGCGCTGTTCCCGCACCTCACGGTGGGCCAGAACGTGGCCTACCCGCTGACGGTGCGCAAGCTGGCGCGCGACCTGCAGGCCCAGCGCGTGGAGCGGGCGCTGGCCATGGTGCGGCTGCAGGGCCTGGCCGGGCGCTATCCGGCGCAGCTCTCCGGGGGCCAGCAGCAACGCGTGGCATTGGCGCGGGCGCTGGTGTTCGAGCCGCAACTGGTGTTGATGGACGAGCCGCTGGGCGCGCTCGACAAACAACTGCGCGAGCACATGCAGATCGAGCTGAAGGAACTGCACCGCCAGCTCGGCGTGACCTTCGTCTACGTGACGCACGACCAGGGCGAGGCGCTCACAATGTCCGACCGCGTGGCCGTGTTCAACGACGGCGCGATCCAGCAGATCGATGGCGTGGACCGCATGTACGAGGCTCCGGCCAACCGCTTCGTGGCCAGCTTCATCGGCGACAGCACCGCGCTGCGCGGCACGGTGCGCGCCGCGCAGGTGGACGCCCACGACGAGCGCTGCGGCATCGTGCTGACCGATGGGCGCGTGCTGACCGGCATCAATGTCAACGGGGCAGAGGTCGGCGCGGCGGTGGAGGCCTGCATCCGCCCCGAGCGCATCGTGCTGCACATGCAGGCCCCACCCGAACGTGGCAACGTGCTGCAGGTGCGCGTGCGTGGCGTGCTGTACTTTGGCGACCACCTGCGGCTGCTGTGCCATGCCGGCGACGGCCAGCCCGAGGCGACGGTGAAGCTGCCGCTGTCAGCGCCTGCGGTGCCCCAGGCCGGCGATGAGGTGTGGCTCGAATTGCCGCCCGAGTTCACGCGCATCTATGTTTGATTCCTTCCCATTCCCCACCCGCCTGGAGCCCCCCGCATGAACAAGAGCCTCATCGTCGCTGCCCTGGCCGCCAGCCTGGCGCTGCCCGCGCTGGCGCAGCCGCAGATCACCGTTGTCAACTTCGGCGGCGCCAACGCCAATGCGCAGAAGAAGGCCTACTACGAACCCTTCCAGAAGACCGGCACCCAGGTCGTGGCGGTGGAGTACAACGGCGAGCAGGCCAAGATCAAGGCCATGGTCGAGACCCGCAAGGTCACCTGGGATGTGGTGGAGGTGGAATCGCCCGACCTGGCGCGCGGCTGCGACGAAGGCTTGTTCGAGAAGCTCGACTACAGCAAGATCGGCAACAAGGCCGACTTCCTGCCCGCCGCGGTGAGCGAATGCGGCATCGGCGTGTTCGTCTGGTCCACCGTCATGGCCTACAACGGCGACAAGCTCAAAGGCACGCCTGCGAGCTGGGCCGACTTCTGGGACGTGAGCAAGTTCCCCGGCAAGCGCGGCATGCGCAAGGGTGCGCGCTACAACCTGGAGTTCGCGCTCATGGCCGATGGCGTGAAACCCGCCGAGGTCTACAAGGTGCTGGCCACCCCGGGCGGCGCCGAGCGCGCATTCAAGAAGCTCGGTGCACTCAAGCCCCACATCCAGTGGTGGGAGGCCGGCGCGCAGCCGCCGCAGTTCCTGGTGGCCGGCGACGTGGCGATGAGCACCGTGTTCAACGGCCGCATCGATGCGGCCAACCGCGAAGGCAAGAACCTCAAGATCACCTGGGCCGGCGGCATCTATGACTTGGATTACTGGGTCGTGCCCAAGGGCTCGCCCAACAAGGACGCCGCGCAGAAGTTCATCGCCTTCGCCAGCACGCCCGAGGCGCAGGCCGAATACGCCCGCCACATCGCCTACGGCCCCACCAACCAGAAGGCGCTGGTCAAGCTCGACGCCAAGGTGCTGGCCAACCTGCCCACCGCGCCGGCCAACGCGAAAGATGCGCTGCAGTTCGACCTGAAGTTCTGGGCCGACCAGGGCGAAGACCTGGAGAAGCGCTTCGCCTCCTGGGCGGCGCAGTGAGGCGAGGGCGGCCGCAGCGATGAGCACCCTGGCAGCTCCGCTGGGCACCGCGGCACCGGACCTGCGCCGCCAGTTGGCGCAGGCCGCGCGGGCACGGCAATGGCGTGCCTTTGCGCTGACCTTGCCGCTGCTGGTGTTCCTGCTGGCCACCTTCCTGGTGCCGATCGCGGTGCTGCTCAAGCGCGCGGTCGAAAACCCGGAGGTGGCCGACGCCTTGCCGCGCACCGTGGCCGCCTTGCAGCCATGGTCGCGCGAGGGCGTACCCGCATCGGATGCCTTTGTGGCCCTCGCCGCCGACCTGGCCGCGCTGCCCGACAGCGCCGATGCCGGCGCGTTGGCGCGGCGCCTGAACAGCGACACACCGGGCGCGCGCTCGCTGGTGATGGCCACCTACAAGGCCTTGCCGATTGCCGCGGCATCGCCCGCCGAGTTGCGGGCCCGCATGGTGGCGCTGGATGCGCGCTGGGGCGAGACGCGCTACTGGCTCTCGATCGCGAAGAACGGCGCCCGCTGGACGCCCGATTACCTGCTGGCCGCCGTGGACCTGCGGCGCGATGCGCAGGGCGCGGTGGAGCGCATGCCGCCCGAGCAGCGCGCGTTCGGCCGCATCCTGCTGCGCACCTTCGGGATCAGCGCCATCGTCACGCTGTGGTGCCTGCTGCTGGGCTACCCGCTGGCCTACTGGCTCTCCACCTTGCCGGCGCGGCAGGCCAACGTGCTGATGATCCTGGTGCTGGTGCCGTTCTGGACCTCGATCCTGGTGCGGGTGGCAGCGTGGATCGTTCTGCTGCAGTCCGAGGGCCTGGTCAACCATGCGCTGCAGGGGCTGCACCTGATCCAGCAGCCGCTGGCGCTGCTGTTCAACCGCACCGGCGTGGTCGTGGCCATGGTGCACATCCTGCTGCCTTTCATGATCCTGCCGCTGTACAGCGTGATGAAGAGCGTGCCGCCCACCTACCTGCGTGCGGCCGTGTCGCTGGGCAGCCCGCCGCTGGCGGCGTTCTTCCGCGTCTACGTGCCGCAGACCTACCCGGGCGTCGGCGCCGGCGCGCTGCTGGTCTTCATCCTCAGCATCGGTTATTACGTCACCCCAGCTTTGCTGGGCGGGGCCGACGACCAGATGCTGAGCTACTACATCGCGCAGTACACCAACGTGAACGTCAACTGGGGCATGGCCTGCGCGCTGGGCGCGCTGCTGCTGGCGGCCACGCTGGTGCTGTATGCGCTGTACCGGCGCGTCACCAGAACGGAACTGAGTTTGGGATGACACCATGGCCCACCCGCTGACCCGCTGGCTGCCGGTGTTCCCGGCCTACGCCACCCCGCTGGACAAGCTGGGCTGGTGGGCCTTGCGCATCGCCTGCGTGGGTGTGCTGGCCTACCTGCTGCTGCCCATCCTGGTGGTGATCCCGCTGTCGTTCAGCGACAGCTCGTTCCTGGTCTACCCGATCCCGGCCTGGTCGCTGAAGTGGTACCGCAACCTGTTCGAGTCGGCCGAGTGGGGCCGCGCGGCCAGGAACAGCTTCATCGTCGCACCCGCGGCCACGCTCATTGCCACCGTGCTGGGCACCCTGGCGGCAGTGGGCCTGGCGCGCACGCGGTTCCCGTTCAAGGGCCTGCTGATGAGCCTGCTGATCGCGCCGATGGTGGTGCCTGTGGTGGTGGTGGGCGTGAGCACCTATCTCTTCTTTGCGCCGCTGGGCCTGGCCGACAGTTATGCGGGTCTCATCGCCGTGCATGCTGCACTCGGTGCGCCCTTCGTGCTGACCACCGTGCTGGCCACGCTGCAGGGCTTCAACCACAACCTGGTGCGCGCCAGCCTCAGCCTGGGCGCCGGGCCGCTGGAGACGTTCTTTCGCATCACGCTGCCGGTCATTGCGCCGGGTGTCATCTCGGGCGCGCTGTTTGCCTTTGCCACCTCGTTCGACGAAGTGGTGGTGGTGCTGTTCCTGGCCGGGCCTGAGCAACTGACGCTACCGCGCCAGATGTTCAATGGCATCCGCGAGAACATTTCGCCCACCATCGCCGCGGTGGCCACGCTGCTGATCATCTTCACCACCGCCTTGCTGCTCGCGCTGGAATGGCTGCGCGGGCGGCGGCGCTGACCCCTGTCATCCCTTACGGAGTTGCCATGAACCAGAACACCTCCCCACTGGCCCTGCTGGCGGACCCCAGCTTGTTCAAGACCCAGGCACTGATCGGCGGTGAATGGGTGGCCGGCAGCACACGCTTTGCCGTGCACGACCCGGCCACCGGGCTGAAGCTCACCGACGTGGCCAACCTCGGCGATGCCGAGACCGAAGCCGCGCTTCAGGCGGCTCACAAGGCCTGGCCGGCCTGGCGCAGCAAGACCGCCAAGGAGCGCGCCACCATCCTGATGAAGTGGTTCCACCTGCTGCACCAGCATGCCGACGACCTGGCGCGGATCATGACCGCCGAACAAGGCAAGCCCTTGGCCGAATCAAAAGGCGAGGTGGCCTATGGCGCCAGCTTCATCGAGTGGTTCGCCGAAGAAGCCCGGCGCATCTACGGCGAGACTATTCCCAGCACCGACAACACCAAGCGCTTCCTCGTCATCAAGCAGGCCATGGGCGTGTGCGCGGCCATCACGCCGTGGAACTTCCCCATTGCGATGATCACGCGCAAGGTGGCGCCGGCACTGGCGGCAGGCTGCACGGTGGTGGTGAAGCCGGCAGAGCAGACGCCGCTGTCGGCGCTGGCCGTGGCCGAACTGGCACAGCGCGCCGGCATGCCGCCCGGCGTGCTGAACGTCATCACCGCCGATGGCGAACGCTCCATCCAGGTCGGCAAGCGGCTCTGCGCCAGCGACCTGGTGCGCCACCTGTCTTTCACCGGCTCCACTGAGGTGGGCCGCATCCTGGCCGCCCAATGCGCGCCCACGATCAAGAAACTCAGCCTGGAACTTGGCGGCAACGCGCCCTTCATCGTGTTCGACGATGCCGACATCGACAGCGCGGTCGAAGGCGCCCTGGCCAGCAAGTACCGCAACGCCGGCCAGACCTGCGTGTGCGCCAACCGCTTCTACGTGCAAGACACCGTGTACGACGCCTTCGTCGCCAAGCTGGCCGACAAGGCCCGCGGCATCCAGGTGGGCAACGGCTTCGAGGCCGGCGTGACCCAGGGCCCGCTGATCGACGACCAGGCCCTGGCCAAGGTGGAACACCACGTGGCCGACGCGCTGGGCAAGGGCGCCAAGGTCGTGACGGGTGGCACGCGCATCGGTGACCGCTTCTACACGCCCACCGTGCTGTCGGAGGTGACGGCCGACATGCTGTGCGCCCGCGAAGAAACCTTCGGCCCCGTGGCGCCGGTGTTCCGCTTCAAGACCGAGGCCGAGGCCATTGCCATGGCCAACAACACCGAGTTCGGCCTGGCCAGCTACTTCTACAGCCGCGACGTGGGCCGCATCTTCCGCGTGGGCGAGGCGCTGGAGTACGGCATGGTGGGCATCAACACCGGCCTGATCTCCACCGCCGAGGTGCCGTTCGGCGGCGTCAAGCAGTCGGGCCTGGGGCGCGAAGGCTCGCACCACGGCATTGACGACTACGTGGAGATCAAGTACCTGTGCCTGGGCGACATCCTGAAGTGAGGCCAGGAAGAAAGAAGGCCGCCGGCCCGGCGAACTCCGGCGGGCTCTCACAAGGTATGAAAGAACAGCCGACCCCGCGCCCAGAACCGCGCCAGGGTCTGCCAGTCTAGTCGATGTAAAGATTGCTGGCACCTCTCGCAAGCACTAAAGTTTTAAGGTGGCGATCTTCCTAAACTAGTCGATGACTAGATATATGGACATCGAAAGGCGCCACCATGGTTGACTTCCTGCGTTTCGCCCGCGTCGCGGCTTGTGCCCTCGGTGTGGTGTTCGCCGGCGCGGCCGGGGCGGCCGAATATCCCGACAAGCCGATCCACCTGTTGGTGCCGTACCCGCCCGGCGGCATTACCGATGTGCTGACGCGTTCGCTCGCCGAGTTGATGCGCAAGGAACTGGGGCAGCCGGTGATCGTCGAGAACAAGCCCGGCGCCAACACGGCGGTGGCGGCGCAGGCGTTGGCCACATCACCGGCCGATGGCTACACCGTGATGATGGCGGCCGCCGCCACCGTGGTGCTGAACCCGCTGCTCAACGCCAAACTCGCCTATGACCCGGCACGCGACTTCACGCCGGTGGCGCGCATCGCCGAAACACCGCTGGTGCTGGTGGTGCGCACCGAAAGCCCGGCGCGCACGCTCGCTGACCTGATTGCCGCGGCCAAGGCCAAGCCCGCGGACGCCAGCTATGCCAGCACCGGCATGGGCAGCACGCTGCACCTGGCCGGCGAACTGCTGCAGCAGCAAACCGGCACGCAGATGCTGCACGTGCCGTACAAGGGCAGTGCACCGGCGCTCAACGGCGTGCTGGGCGGCGAGACGCAGTTCATGATCGACTCGGTCGGGTCGTCGATCCCCCTCATCAAAGGCGGCAAGCTGCGTGGGGTGGCAGTAACCAGCGCGAAACGGCTGCCGGCGCTGCCGGACGTGCCCACCGTGGCCGAATCGGGCGTGCCGGGCTTCGATGTCAGCACCTGGTTCGGCCTGCTGGTGCCCAGGCAGACGCCCCCGGCCGTCGTGGCCCGGCTCAATGCGGCGGTGGCGGTGGCGGTGCGCGACCCGGCGTTCCGCGCGCAGTTCGAGGCAGTCGGGCTCATCGTGCCCGCGCCGATTGATCCCGCGGCCTTCGCCGCGTTCATCCAGGCCGAAACGGCGAAGTGGGCGCCGCTGATCAAGGCCAAGAACATCACGCTCGAGTAACTGCCAAGGAGCGCTTCATGTTTCAAAGCGATCTGCTGAAAGGCAAACGCATCCTCATCACGGGCGGCGGCTCGGGCCTGGGCCGCGAGATTGCCGCCCGCTACCTGGAGCTGGGCGCTGAACTCCACATCTGCGGCCGCCGCAAACCCGTGCTCGACGCGAGTGCTGCGGAGCTGATGGCACAGTACGGCGGCCTCGTCGCGACGCACCAGGTGGACATCCGCCACGCCGATGACGTGGATGCAATGGTTGGCCGCATCTTTGGCGACTTCGGCCCGCTCGACGGCCTGGTCAACAACGCAGCCGGAAACTTCGTCAGCCGCACGCAGGACGTCTCGCCGCGCGGCTTTGACGCCGTGGCCGGCATCGTGCTGCACGGCACCTACTACACCACGCACCACGTCGGCCGGCGCTGGATCGCCGGTGGCCACAAGGGGTCGGTGATCTCGATCGTCGTCACCTGGGTGCGCACCGGTGCGCCCTTCGTCGTGCCCTCGGCAATGAGCAAGGCCGGCGTCGACGTGATGACCAAGTCACTCGCCATCGAGTGGGGCCGCTACGGCATCCGGCTCAACGCCATTGCGCCGGGCATCTTCCCCACCGAAGGCGCCAACGCGCGGCTCAGCCCCAAGGCGGCGTGGACCGACGACAGCGTGCGCAACCCGATGAACCGGCTCGGCCGCATGACGGAACTGCAGAACCTGGCGGTGTTCCTGATGGCCGATGGCGTGGAATGGCTGACCGGCGAAACCATCGCCATCGACGGCGCCGGCCACCGCCAGAACGGCGCGTCGTTCACCGACCTGGCTGCACTGAGCGACACCCAATGGCGCGAGATGCGCGAGGCCATCCGCGGCCAGGACCGGCGCGACAAGTCGAGTGCAGGCTGAGGCCATGGTCGGCATCGGCGAACTGGTCGATCACATCGTGGCGCAGGGCCGCGGCGAGCACCCCGCGCTGGTGCTCGACGACGGCAGCAGCCTGTCTTACCGGGATCTGTCGGCCCGCATCGCCGCGACCACGCGCGCATTGGCGGCGGCCGGCCTGGGCCGCGGCCAGCGTGTCGTGCTGGTGGGCGAGAACAGCGTCGACATGGTGGTGGCCTTGTTCGCTGCCATCCGCGCCGGCGCCTGGGCGGTGCCGCTGAACGCGCGCATGTCGGGTGCCGAGATCGACGCCATCTGCAGCCACTGCGAGCCGCGCTTCGTGTACTACGCAAGTGCGTCGTCCACCGAGGCTGCAGCGCATGCCGAGCGCCGCCAGGCCGGCCCTGCGCCTGCGACGCTGCCGCAAGGGCGGCTGCAAGCCTGCACTGGCGCCGGCACGGTAGCCGATGGTGGCCATGCGCACGGGCAACCTGTGGCTGCAGAGGTGGCCGTGATGATCTACACCTCGGGCAGCACCGGCCTGCCCAAGGGCGTGATGCTGACGCATGCGAACCTGGACTTCGTGACCCGTGCATCGGTACAGCAGGAGGTGCTGCTGCAGGGCGACGTGATCTTCCACGCCTTGCCGATCTCGCATTCCTTCGGCCTGGTCAGCGCCCTGTTGTGCGGCCTGCGCGCCGGTGCCACGTTGCGGCTGGTCGGCCGCTTTTCTGCGCCGGTGCTGGCCGAGGCCATCGCCAGTGGCGAGATCACGGCCTTCCAGGGCGTGCCGGCGATGTACGCGCGGCTGCACGAGTGGTGCCAGCAGCAGGGCCGCACGCTGGTGCCGAACCGGCTGCGCATGATCTACATCGGCGGCTCCTTGATCGACGCCACGCGCAAGGCGCAGACCGAAAGCCTGCTCGGCCTGCGCCTGCACCACGGCTATGGCCTCACCGAGGCGGCACCCGCGGCCACGCGCACCTTCGGCCATGCGCCTCCGCGCGACATCACCGCCGGCTGGCCCATCCCCGGTATCGA
>Ga0307516_10006002_pt1 | contig 14353 bp, 7 predicted proteins | sample 19_EM_MG_FD_203310 | JGI IMG/M metagenome (GOLD analysis project Ga0307516, IMG submission 203310) | Populus trichocarpa ectomycorrhiza microbial communities from riparian zone in the Pacific Northwest, United States - 19_EM | ecosystem: Host-associated > Plants > Roots > Unclassified | place... | reverse complement strand
TTTCGCGGGAAAAACCCCCCCCCCCCCCCCCCCCCCGCCACTGCCTGTGTCGGCACACGTGTATTTACACTTCCTACCTTCCGACAGCTCAGATCTCGCGCGCGCTCTCGGCTCGGCAACGCCCACGTCGTCCACGGTCTGGTTCTTGTGCTGCGTGTGGCCGGCGAAGAGGCCCGTGATCTCCTCGAGGCTGATTCCCTCCGTCGAACCACCAGCTGACGCGGGCCGAACGACAGCGAGAAGAAGGTAGACACCGGGAACGGCATCACCACCACACCCGCATACTGCCCACTCGTCGCCGGGGCGGCGGGTGTTGTGGATTCCGGCCACCAGCAGACCCGTCTTGCCCCCGATGCCGAGCGCTTCGACGCGAGACCGGGAGCCAGCGGGGACAAAGATATCTATGTGCGAGGAGTGTCTATTCGATTCCTCCATCCGCACGCACACATCGCGTTCGGCGCTATCTTTCCGCGATACCGAAGCTTGTGGAATCGGCCCCCGCCACTCGCCACCTCCACACGCAACGCTCGTCCCCACGCCGCCGCACGCGCCAGACTTCCCCAGGCCGGCCGGAGTGCGCGGGTGATCTGCAGCTGGGGGCGCAGAGTACATATGTATATATATATTTATCTATAGGCTAAAGAACCGGTTCGTTCTCGGGAGCACCGACGGTGGTGCATATGTATGTATATAAGCACTTTTTTTTTTTGATTACTATATCTGTCCATGTACATAAGTACTTTTGTATTCCTTAATCGCGTGCACCCATCTGTCATGGCAAAGCGACACCTGTCGCGAGTGACGGGTGGTGCTCGCACACCCGAGGAAAAATACTTGAGTACGTGCGCGTGCAGGGTGGGGGGGCACGATCCCTCCAGCCAGCAAGCGCGCGGGGCTTTCGTCCGTCCCGGCATGCAACCAGTTTCAGTATCGAGCTGTCGACAGCATCCACGAGGAGCGCCCGATGTCGCACGCGGGCCTCCACCCCCGGATCGCCCCGCTGCCAGCTACCCGTGGGTGTGCATTACGCCGAAGTCCACACCCCCACCGGATCGAACAGCGCGGAAAAAAAAAAAGAAAAAAAAAAAAAAGAAAAAGCTTTCGATCCATCCCCCCACCTGTCCCGTCTGGGGGGTTTTTTTTCTTCTTTTTTCCGCAGAGATATCTATGATGTATTCTGCTGTCGATACATGATCGCAAGAAAGAAAGAAAAGAAAAAAAACCCCGTATCGCTGACGTGCCCGCCGCTACCACTGGCTAATCCTGCGCGCGCGGGGTGGAGAGATACCATAATTCGCCCCAGGGTGACGGCGCGACGGAGTGCGGCTGGAGTGGGGAGTGCGAATTGGCTGTGGGAGAGTTAGGTACGATCAGGTTACACGGTGGCAAGGCAGGCTATCATATACTTTTATGTAGGACGCTGTAAGACGTGATATTTTGCTTTTTTTTGGGATGTTTTAGTTTTGGCAGCCCCCCCTCCCCCCGGATAAAAAAAAATGGCAACACATCTAACTACTCTGCAAGTAGATACCTTACTCCTCCACGACGGATATGTATGCAGATCGATAAACGGGCCATCTACCAAAACCCACCAAAAAAAACACACAACAACAACAACAACAACAAGCCGCTTGGATGCCCCTCCGGCTGTGGTCGTGCGATGATGCGTCCGTCGAACACGGCAGAGAATAGAGCAAGCATCGCTTTTTCGAGCGCGGTCGGGAGTCGGGAGTCGGAGGCTGTCGCTCTGCCGATGCCATGTGGGGAGGGGGACTCCTGGTCCCGCCGCGTCGTCGGCAACATCGCTGGCTCTCTCGGCCGAGCTGGACAGCAGGTGGGTGCGGCTCCGGTCCGGGCTGCGGAGAAACGGGCGTCTCGCGGCTGCGCCTGCCGAGTCGAGTGGATGCACACGTACGATATTCCATCGCGCGGGGCAGTCGCCCGCACTCACTCCTGTATTATCGACTATGCGGCCAAAGGGTGAGGAGCGGGTGTGCGCGCGAGGACTGACCATGGCGGTGCCCAACTGCCAACCCGCCGAGTCCGAGTCCGAGTCCGAGTTCGAGGCCGAGTCCGAGTCCGAGTCGGCAACTATATGTACCGCAACGCATCCGGCGAAGCTTGATGCCCGCCCGGTATTTTCCGTGCTTGGGCTGTTGGCAAGCAAGGCGGATCACCCGGGGAAAACGGAATCCGGTGGTAGCCACACCACGGCGGTCCACACCCGAGTGATATGTCACACCCACCCGACGGATGCACGCTTACAGCACCAACAGATCTCCATTCTCTCTTCCATCTGCATCCCATCCTCATCGCCATCTTCTCTTCCTTTCTCATCATCGCACTCCCTTTACGCAAAGCCGACTAAGCCTTCCCATAGTCCTGGGTATTCCACAGACGGGACGGACTAGTCAGGTAAAGCCCACAAGAGAAGAAAAAGGAAAAGAAAAAGAAAAAGAAAAAGAAAAAGAAAAAGAAAAATTAAAGAAAAAAAGTAAGAGTAAAGGTTAAAAGAAAGGAGAAGAAAAAAGAAGAGAAAAAAACACATCCACAATCAAATCACCAATCTACAAACTTCAACAATAACAATCAGTAACTACAGCAAGCTGTAAGGGCAAAATAAGGGAGAGGGGAAAAAAAGGAAAACGACGGGAATTTAGGAAAACAATAGACATATGATAGCCACGCAAAAACGACAAAAAAACAAATTTATCCCGCCCAATCCCGCCCAGCCCAGCCCAGCCCAGCCCCTCCCCCTCGCCCAATCCGTCCAGAACACCATGTAAACCCCAGAAAAATTAACTAGTCGAGTCGAAATCAAACCGTGGAAAAACGAAACGAAAAAGAGAAAGAAAAAAAAAGAATTGCACCCTTAAAGCACCCGCAGTAAAACAACCAAGAAAATGAAAAGAAAGAAGAAAAGTAGAAAAAAGACCAAACACCCCATCCTCCCCCCTCCCCCCACGGAAAGCAAGCAGACACCTTCTATACCCAGTCGTCACTGTCGTAGGACATTAGTCGTATCGTAGCACGCATACCCCTCCCATCCACTCACATAGCTTCGTCTTGCCGCGTCTCTGTCGGTTCCATCTCCAGTTTCTTGTCGTTCAGTTCGCGGGAAGCGAGCATACTGCCCAAACCCGTGTCCTTGGCGAGGTCCTTAGCTGTCTTGTTGCGGCGGTCCTTGATGGTCACATCGATGCCAGGCGCGGCCATGAGTTGCTCGACAAACTTGGTGTATCCGTGGTAGGCCGACTTCATCAGTGGCGTCTGGCCGATGCGGTCTTGCAGGTTCAAGTTCGCGCCGGCCGCGATGAGGATGGCTATGGATTCGCTGTAGCGATCCTGGTTGCCCGGCGGGCGGATCCGCTTCTTGGAGATGGATGTGAGCCGGTGGAGAGGTGTCGAGCGGTAGTAGTTCGTGGCGTTGACGTTGGCGTGGTGATCCAGCAGCAGTTTCAGGATTTCTGGCCAGCCTTCCTCTGCCGCCACGTGTAGCGGGGTTAGTCCTTTGCGGGTGCGGACGGCCGCATTGGCGCCCTTCTCGAGGAGCAGTTTGATGGTCGGGACGTCGCCGCGCTCGACGATGCTCAGGAGCGCGGTGCCGAAGTTGACATCGGTGTGGTGGATGTTGGCGCCGTAATCGAGCAACACCTGTGCGATCTCGACATCCGGATCCTGCAGAAACTTGATGGCGGGGTGTCGCATGGGGTCCCACTTCTTACCGACCCAGAACAGAGCCGTTTCGCCGAGTAGATTGGTATCGTTGACATCGGCCCCGTGCTCGAGGAGCAAGCGTACGCGCTCCTTGTCCTTCGCCTTGACGGCAATCGCCAGCGGCGTGGCCCAGAAGTTGGCATCGTTGAGCTTCGCACCACTCTCGAGTAGTATCTCGACCGTCTCCTTGTCGTAGGCTACATGCAACGGCGTGTTCTGATCGCCATCCAACGCGTTGAGGTGGGCGCCGCGCGCGATCAGCAGCCGGACCAAACTCGGGTTGTGCTTGCCGGTGACGGCTGAGTGCAGTGGAGTCTGGTAGTGTGCCGTGGCCTGGTTGACATTCGCTCCGCGCTCCAACAGCACCCTCACGATATCCTCCTTCCCCTCCTTCGTGGCGATCTCGAGCGGAATGGCCCCGGCCTTGCCCTGGAAGTTGATGTTGACGCCTCGACTGAGCAGGACCTCGACGACGTCGAGCCTGTTGTGGGCGATAGCCGTGAGCAGCGGCGTCTCGTGCGGGGTGCCGTACGCCATCAGGCGCTGGTTGTTCTTGGACGCCGACTCGGCATCGGCACCCAGCGCCAGCACTCTCCGGGCGACGGCGGGCTTGCCCTTGATGGCGGCCCAGAACAGCGTCAGGTTGCCATCCTCACGCACGCTGAGTTTGTAGAGATAGTCGTTGTACAGAGCGTGCATGTGCTTCGACGTCCGCAGCAGCGCGTTGAGTTCGCTCAGCGAGAGACAGTCACCGAGCATGAGCAGCAGCTCGTTCGGCAGCGAGGGCAGCCTCGCGAGCGGGTTCGGATTGGGCAGCGTGCGCGACGGATAGGGGCAATTCAGCATCGACTTTCTGCATATCTCCTGAAAGGTTGCGCGTAGAAGCAGCTCGTCCGTATCCATCGCGCGCTTGTGCGGGGTGTTGCCGGCAGTTTGTGTGGGTAGATATGTAGTGGATAGCCCGCGGCTTTTTTTCTTTTTCTTTCGGAGCGATCGTCGCCTCGTGACCCTTGACACCTATTCTCCCTAGCGGTTAGGTATCCCCACTCCAGTGCTTGCTCCGCTCTCGCCTCGTGCCCCCGCAGGCTCGTAAAGTATGAAGTGGTACTGGTGGCAGTAGTGGTGGTAAAACTCGCGACCCACAACCCCGCTCACACAACTTTGCCTTTCACTTCCGTTCCGGTTGCGTATGCGTCCACAAACGGGCAGAGTTTGCAGCCTCAGAAGACGGCGATGACGAGGATGGCGAAGGAGAGAAGAAGGAGGAGAAGAAGAAAAGAAAACAGGGAACTCGTAAGGGTTGGTGGTGGGCGAGAGTAGAGCGACAAGGCGACGAAGAAGACGACAGCTATTCGGGCAGCTCAGCTCAGCTCAGCGCGGTTCGGTTCAGCATTCCTCCCCTTCCTCCCTTCCTTCCTTCCGTCTCCGGGGGGTAGTTACAGAGCTAGTTCGTGATGGAACAGAGCGGAGCGGAGCAGCGACTTGGGCTGTGCGTGGGTCCGGCGATCGTTTCGTTCTGTTCCGTTTGTCGCTGCCGCTATTTCTTGTGTCGACGGGATGGTAGGGGGGGGGTAGATGTAGTTGCGAGAAGGGAAAGAGAGAGAGAGAGAGAGAGAGAGGACGACAGAAGGTATGCAGTATGTGCGAGAAGGTGGGTGGAAAGAGTAGTGTTGATTGATCGTATCGCAGGAAGAGAGAGGGTGATGGACTACTGCAGCAGTCGAAGGTTAGTCCTTCACCACGCCTGCGGAGGAGTAAGTAGGAACGAGAGGAGACTATGTATGTAGGAAGGAGGAAAGAGAGGACGATGGCGATGGACGAAGAGGGGGTGGAAGATGGAGAGAGGGAGAGAAGAGAGAAGAAGAAGAGGAGGGGGGAAGAGGAAGAGGGAAGAGGAGGAGGAAGAGAGGAAGGATGGGGAACATTACCAGCGCTGCCGTAGGCCAAGTCAAGTTCGGTCACTCCAGTAGTCTATTCTGCTCGCAGTCAGTGAGCTCCAGCATCCCACCATTCCAAGCACCACCATGATGGCTAATCCCACCAACAGCAGCAGCAGCAGCAGCCCCCGGCAACAATCAGCAAGTCGTCTTTCGCACCTACTTATGTATGTATGTACGTGCAAGCGCAACCCCGGACCCAGCATTCCTTCCCCTCCCCCGCAAGTCCCGGAGGAGCTGCTTCATCCTTTTTTGCGAAGGCCTGCTATCTGTCCGTGTCCATCTATTCGTCTCGGGCCAGACTGTGCTGTTCCTCCGGCGACGAGCGAGAACATGCCACAAACGGACGCCGCAGGTCGCAGCCACAGCGGAGTCGACTGGAATTGGAGCGACCGCCTCGTGCTCACTTTTTGTTCCGTTCCCTATCGATTGCCTCCGTTCGTATATCTCTCTTTCTCTGTCTTCTGCCTTCTGGTATGTACTGTGGTATGTATGGCTAATTGCACACCGCCTCGCAGCTCTTTACTTCTTCAGCTCTTCTCAGCTTCCACTCGCCGCCGCCGCCGTCGGAAGTAAATGGAAAAAAAAAAGGAAGAAAAAGGAAACAGGAAAAGCAAAGAAACCCGTGCATGCGTGCTTGCTGCCAGTCTCTACGTATATGTATGCGCGCCGCCTCCTGTCCACATATGTACATACATTGTATACATTGTATAGTCCTCCGGTCCCGTCCCCCAGTCACGGTGAATTCCAACAAATAAACCACAGACCGAAGGGGAGGCTGAAAACAAAAAAGAAAAGAAAAAAACCCCGGTACCTAACTAAACCGCTGCAGCGAAGGAGGCAAACAAGACGCGCACGCATATCATACACATCAGCGGAAGTATAGTCTATAGTAGACAGGCAATGCAGACAAGCGGTAGCAGCGGCAGATGCGCGCATCTGGCTCTAACTGAGTACAGTAACTAACCAAGATGAGGGAAATGGGAATCGCAAATATCGTGAGGGAGCAAACAAACATGTACATCCATACAACACGCAAGGCCGTGGGAGATACACCGAAACCGCACCGATCCGCTCAAACGGATAAACCAAACAAGACACCCAAACCCTAGCAACCAAACCCATACCCACTTCGCGCCAAAAACAGATGAAAGAGAAAGAAAGAAAAACAACTAGATGTAGATGCTTCTTGTATGCAGATGCAGATGTGCGAAGGAAGGGAAAAAAAATGCGAAATCAATCTAAGAAACATACACCCGTTTGACTGCAGGGCCATCAAGGTTGTGTACCTGGACCATTCAAACCGGATGCCAGCTTCAATATCCGGGATGCACGTAACCGTAATATCCACCGGGCTGCTGTGTGCTGCTGTATCCGGGTTGAGGCGTTCTATGAGCAAGCTGCGGCGTCCGGAGCGCAGGCTGTGGCGTACGGTGCGCAGGCTGTGGCGTACGGTGCGCAGGCTGTGGCGTACGGTGTGCAGGCTGTGGAGTTCGATGCGCTGGCTGTGGCGTGCGATGCACAGGGTGAGGGCTTCTGTGCTCGGGATGGGGACTCATATGCTCGACATGAGTCGGCATGTGTTCGGTCTGTGCGCGGCGTCGTCTTCGTCTTGGTGGCATCTGCGGCGGTTTCTCCCGGTGCGGAGACAAGTCGCTCCCGGGGGGTGGGCTCGGAGCCTCGGGCAGACACGGATCCTCCTCCCAGATCTCGCCCGCGTTCTGCCAATCCTGCTCGACTTCCCACGGACTGGCACCAGCCTCGGGGTACCAACTCTCGGCCGCACCCTGTGGCGGCAGGTGTGAGTAACCCGTCTTGGAGCCGCGTCGCCGTTTGTGCGGGGGTGGGGGACTAGGCGCAAAGGGCGGAGGCGCAGGCGCCTCGGGCATGGTCCCGTCCATGTGGCATGAAAGGACCGAGAATGCCTCGTTGTCGTAGGGTTTCTTCGGGCCCTCCTTTTTCAGCCGGCGCAAAGCCTGGCTTTGAACCTGACGACGGGGAACCTCGGGATCCGGAGCAGGTACTACCGAGGAATTGACGGTGCTCGCGTCCGATTCCTCCTCCGATTCTGGCTGTTCCGGTCGTTCGTGGGCGTCGTGGCCGGATTCCATCTCGGCTCTGACCAGAGCGAGAGCCTGTTGGCGAGCATAGTGCTCCGCGTCCTCCGACGGTGTGTTGGGTCTTCTCAGGTTAGGCTTGACCGGTGCTGGAGCCTTCGCTTCTGGGGAGACGGGCGTGGAGAATATCGCTACTTTCGCTCTGACCGGGATCGCCGACCTTCGCGCGTTGGCTACGACGAGGGGAGAATCGTCCATATTCGGGAGAAGCGACTTCATCCTGAGCTGCTTCTTCTTCTTCTGGCTCTCAGCGACGAACGTGGCATAGTCCACGGTTTCCACCGACGCTCGGGACGAAGGGCGTGCGTCTCGTGTTGGCGAGTACTTTTTGACCGGTGTCTGCGGTACTGGTTCTGGCGCGGGAGGTTGATATCTTTCCTTCACCGGCCCGCGGCGCCTCGTAGCGTACACCGTCGGGATCTTGGTGGGAGGAGCCGCCTTTTCTTTCAGTGGCGCCATTTTCGGCGGGGGCGGGGGCGGGGGTGGTGGTGGTGGTGGTAATGGCTGTTCGGTCGCCTCTTCCCAGCTCTCGTCCGAGCTACCATCCTCGGAATCTTCGCCCGACTCCTCATCCGTTCTCGACTCAGCCGCAGCCGGAAGGATCCTCTTCGGCGTGTGTGGAACTGGCGGGGGTTTCTTCGGACTGTAGGCATAAGTGCTAGGCCTCCTCCTCGTCAGTTCTGGTGCCGGGGCCTCGACTGTAGAATTCGTGGAAAGCGATGACGTCGAATACTGCGAGTTCAGCGATACCGATGAACCCTTTCGCCTGAGTTGCGGAAGAGGTACTGTGATGCAGTCATCCTTTCGCAATACAGCGCTGGAGGGGGGCACTGCAACGTCTTTGGCCGGCGCAGCTGGGATCGACGGCGGATGAACGGCGACGGGTGTGTAGACGTACACGGCCGGAGGTGCAGGTGCAGGTGCAGGTGCGGCCGCGGACGGCGGAGCTGGTGCTGTAGCTGCAGCCGGAGCTGTAACCGGTGTCGGCGCAGGTACTGCAGGTGATGGAGGTATTGGTGCCGGAGCTGGCGCGGCTACAGGGGCCGGGGCTGTAACCGGTAAATGTGCTGGTTTAGGTAAAGGTGCTGCGATGGGAACAGGCGCTGCTGTAGCGGTCGCCTTGGGTAAACTGGCGGCTTGTATGGTGATGATGGGAGGTGGCGGAGGTGGAATTGCAACCGTTGCTATTACCGTCCCGGTAATAGCCGGCGCACGCATGGGTGTCTTGACCGAAGCAGACCTTTTGCTCTTCCTCTTCTTTGGCGATGCCTCCGTCATGATGCCCAGCCCAATCACTCCCCCTTTGGCACCCAACCCCCCCATATCCATCGCTCTGATCCTGTCCGAACGCTTGCCGCGCTCTTGCGAGACACTGCCGGATCGGCTGCTGCCAGCGTCACTGCTCCCCCTGCTGCTGCCACCGGGTCTCAAAAGAGGCGAAGTCGAAGCCGCGAGGGAAGAGGCATCTGCGGTCGCCGCGGAAAGTCTTCCCGAGGAAATCGAGCTGAACGCCTTCGAACTCGTACCCTTCTTCGGCGACCCGGATGGCGTCAGATTCTTGGCCGTGCCGATCCGCGGAGTCGTCTGCGTGGATGCCGCCGGCGTGCGCTTTTTGGCTGGTACCTGCTTCGCCCGAGGTGTCATTCCATATAGTTGATGGCCCAAGTCGCTATTCAGAGCCGGACTCTGCGGAACGCTGCCTTTCCTCGATGACGACCTCCTCACTGGTGTCGCCTGCGATCGGGATCCTCCGCCACCACCACCACCTGCGCCCTCTTGCCGTCGATTGGATCTCCGACGGGTCAGCGGCTGCGACGACGAAGGATACCTAGAATGCGAAGAGCCGGGTCTCGAATGAGTCGCCACGATGCGACCGACGGGGAGGACTTCGTTGTTGGCCGCGGAAGAGCCCGGCCGACGACCGCCGCGCTTGCGCACATCCGGGGAGGACGCGTCGGTGGCGGATCCCGAAGACGAGCCCGATCGATACCTGTCTTTCTCGGCATGGTGATTTCTTGGTGGCGATGGTGGCGGCGGTCGACTTCGGGGGGCTGGAAAGCACATAGTTGTCGTGGTCGAGGGCGCTTCACTTCGAGTCGCATCCAGGTGGCGGGGGGAAATGGCGCACGTTATAGAGATGCCGGGCTACTTGCAGTAGTAGTTAATAGCGGTGGCTGTGAGGCGCAGAGAAGAGTCAGTGGCATGGTTCCCGAGCGCGTTTGATCGAGCACAGGGCATGGAAAGGCAAGAAGGAGTGAGAGGCTCCGGGGAATGAGGCTGTAAAGCACGAAGAAGGGGGGGAATAAAATATAATACTTCGTCAGCGATGGGTGAGTGGATGGGGGGGGGGGGGGGGGGGGGGAGGGGGGGCGGGTTTTGGGGAAGGCTGACGGGATGTGAGGGAATGGGGGAGACGGGCGAGTGCGACAGGCATTCCTGGGAACACCTAATCAGCACCGAAGGTGGGCAGAACGCCAGCCAAACCAGGGCGGCGTCGAAACGAAGCGCAGAAAGCAAAGCAGAAAGAGATAGGGGCATCCGTACAGACCGTAACGGTGCAGCGAGTATCGGGACTGTGGTTGTGGATGTGGAAGTGGTGGTGGTGGCGGTTATTGTTGTTACTGTCGTAAAAGTGGGAGTGAAGACGACCTATTGTCGTTAACGGTGATGATGTGACCACCTCCGCTGCTCCTCCCTTCCGCGCGCTCTTTTTCCCGCCCCCTTCCTCCTCTTCCTCCGGATACTCCTCCTCTTCCTCCTACTGCTCCTCCTCTTCCTCCTCCCAGCGTCACTCCTGCCTCGCCGTCAGGCCCGACCCAAACTTCCCGTCCCCGTGACCGGTCTGTAGCGCTGTTTTCGCGACCGCTCCCCCTCCTCCTCAGGTCCAGCGTGCTGTTGGAGATGCAGTTCTGGTTGGTGATGGTGGCGGTTATGCGATGATTCGTCGCCGGCTTTCATCCCAGCCTCTCTCTCCGGGGGGGGGGGTTGGATTGGGGGGAGAGGAGAGCCTCAAACGTCAATATCGACGCACCGTGACTTGCCGACTCGGCTTCGGCTCGTACGCAGCGGAAATTGTTTCTTTTGTTCTTTTTTTTTCCCGCAATGTTCCCCGTCAAAGTCGTTGTCTCGTTTCGTTTCGTCCGTGTGTCTGCCGATATTGCCGTTTGAGCGTCGAGATAACTATAGTCCGAAATCCATCGTCCGTTCGGTCGCAAGGCCGTACGTCAGCGTGGGAGAGGATGAGGGGTATGATGAAGAGCGGTCGGGTGATAGTAGTGGATGGTGGAGAGGGATTGCGATCTCGTTCTTGTTGTTCGGTGGTCACGCCTCCCACACGCGACTCGAGTGTTCGGAGGGAAATAGAAGAGAGGGAGAGTGAGCCGGATGGAGGGAAGGGAGAGAGATGATTCGATCGAAGACGAGTGGACAATTCGGGGAGTGGAGTGACGGTGCGTAGTGCGTCGGTGCATGCACAGTGAATTTTCTGTGCTGGGGTGCGGGGAGTGCTGGCGGTCGGTGGGGATGGCCAACATGATGGAGCAGTCTGGAGAGGGAGCGAGCCGCATTGCCTACTCGAGCGTGTCCCCAGAGCGACACGCGCGGCAGAGACACTCTCGGAATAATGCGTACGCCCGAGGGGAGGGGATCGTGTATCCCGGGAACCGCGCTGAAGGTCTGAAACCTCCTCATAGAGGAGGGTAGATGGGGATGATGAGTTGTCAAAGGATATGTAATAAGAGCCGTTGCTATCGCCGACACGGGTTTGTTTCTCCTTTTTTGTCGCAGAAACCCTGGTAACCACAGCAAGGACCGCCGAACCATCCCTCATCACGTCTCGCGGCGCAATGTTCCCCATCACGAACGCACGCCTTCGCGCAACGCTGTTTAATCGTCATTAGCAGGTGACCTACAGAGATCATGGGACGAGGTTAGTTGAGGACTCCTAAAGCGGAGTGGATCTGACACCCCAAGTTTGAGCCGCTTATTCTTCACCAAAAAAACATTTTTTAGAAAAAGAACCCTATTAGGAGCTCCTATTTCACCCGCTGCGTCGCCTGATAGACTCGGATTTTTGATACACCTTCTGGTGGTGGAGAAAAGACACGAACGAATGTCGCTTGTATGGTCGAAATCGGAGAAATCATGACGGTCACTCGGTTTTACAGGGGTATTTTGTATGTGTTACTAAGCAGAAATGAATGTCAACTCCCCTCCGCGACTAGGTGTCCTCAACTGTATATACCTATCTGTGAGGATCAGATTAGATACCGTCGGATATCCACGGCGATCCCGGCGCCGATCCGGCGATGGACGGCTGTTGCAGCAACAGGCTGGGACTCGGGAGCTGATCGGCCGGCATCGCGGTGCGGATGTACATACTCGGATTACGCACGGCCATCGGTATCGACATCCCGTCGGCGGAAAACACACCGCCATCGGTCTAAACCAACATCCCTTCGGAGGCTGTTCCGCACCAAGAGTCTCGCTGAAAGCCACGATGGTTTGTCGGCAAGATGAAATCAGTGCTATTCCTACGGCTCCGGATTCAACTGCACCGCCAGCAAGTAGGGGCACAGATACATGTGTTACCGTCCGACACCGCATCGCCGTGGAACCGAGTGGACAATCCGTCAACCCATTTCTGCTGCTGTGCATCCGCCTTGGTCCCGAATCCGTCCTGCACGCCTTCGAACATCTCCAGCGCAACCTCCGTTCCCCGGTCCCCAGTCAGCGGCTTACTGCACGCTCCGGAGAGGAGAGGAGACGAGGGCAGGAAGCGCTGCATGGCGATACGAAGGATTGGCGGTTCCTCAGGGAGGAGGAGGAGTGAGGGGGGCACATTACACGGAGTGCCGGAGTTCTTCTGGCGCATTCCACTCCATGTAACCACGTTATGCACCAGTGGTTGGGTTCAACGAGCAACAGTTACTCACTAGTGTGTGTCTCACAGGTCCACGTCGGCCCCGCCGAGATGACATCACTGCGGAACTCCGATGCTCGTTTGCGCGGCTTCGTAATCGACCGGCGAATTGGTTTCCCCTTGCGCCCCGGATTCCAGCACGTACGTATGCCCAAGCAAGCAGCACCGTTGCTCCGTCGTTGCGGAGGAGGAGGAGGAGGAGTTGTGCTGACCGCAGACACAAGCCCCGTCCGGTCCCGGTCCTGTCCCGTCGGATGGAACCTCCGACGGTGACTACGGCGACGGCACCGGAACCGCGGAGTTTGGTCCGATGAGTGATAAATAGCGACTGCGTTTCCTCTCCTCCCGTTCTCCTTCCGTCTCGACATCACCACCGGCTCTCAACCCTCGCCACTTACCTGCGACCTTCCGCACATCCTCGATCGCAACTACCCGCACCGACCCACTCCATCCAATCCTCAGAATGGCCGCCCTCCTCGTCCCCAAGGAATACGGGTTCGCTTCTCTCTCCCCCCCCCCCCCCCCCCCCTCCCCCGCCCCGCTAACACCGTCGCAGCTACGTCCTCGGCGTGCTGGTCCTGACGGGCGTCGCCAACCAGTACCACGGCCTCCTGGTCGGGCGCCAGCGGCGGCGCGCGGGCGTCGCGTACCCGGCCGCGTACGCGCCGTCGAAGGAGGCGGCGACGGACGTGGCCAAGTACCGGTTCAACTGCGCGCAGCGCGCGCACCAGAACTACCTCGAGAACCTGCCTACGCTGCTGGTCACGGCCGCGATCGGCGGGCTCGCGTTCCCGGTCGCCAGCGCCGCGCTCGCCGCGCTCTGGCTCGCCGGCCGCATTGTCTACGCCCACGGCTACATCAACTCCACCCTCGAGCAGAAGGGCGCCGGGCGTTACAAGGGCTCGTGGTTCCTCCTCGGCCAGCTCGGCCTCCTCGGAACCGCCGGTTACGCCGTGTACGAGATGATTGCCGCTGCTTGATGGGTTTTGCCCTTGTTTTTGGTTGTTTTTTGGTTTTTTCGTCCGTGTGGGCGGCGGCGGCGGTGGTGGTGCTGGCGTTGCTGTATCTACGTTAGCTTCTGGAGATGAAATTGTTGCAATTCCTTCCATCGCGCGGGGTATGTGTCTGGTGCACGGCGAGCACCGGACCCGGACCGTCCCCACACCCGTGATACAAACGGCGCCGTCCAATCGCACGTCGAACGGGAGGCGGCGTGCTTGGGGTATGTATGTAGATGAGTACTTGGCGGCCGCATTTTGAACGTCGAGATACATAGCAGTATTCCTCTCCGCAGCGAGACGCACGTATCGTCGTGTCTTCGCTTCTCGCAGCGAATCCGCAGCTAGTTACACCGTCCGCAGCGGGCGACAGCCTGACGCCGATGGCTGTATCTGTTTCCCCAGCGAACGGCAGTCCTCGCCCCACGCATCGAATGCGCACGTAAGAGACTGTGCCATCGCATCGGATTGTGTATATCCGCACATAAGTGGCCGTCAAGTGTATATATCCGCACGTCCCACTGGCGACTAGCAGACGGCCCCACAGCAAATCCGCAAACGCGGGGGGGGGGGGGGGGGGGGGGGGGGGGGGGGGGGGGGGGGGGGGGGGGGGGGGGGGGGGGGGGGGGGGGGGGGGGGGGGGGGGGGGGGGGGGGGGGGGGC
>Ga0307516_10006001_pt1 | contig 14355 bp, 22 predicted proteins | sample 19_EM_MG_FD_203310 | JGI IMG/M metagenome (GOLD analysis project Ga0307516, IMG submission 203310) | Populus trichocarpa ectomycorrhiza microbial communities from riparian zone in the Pacific Northwest, United States - 19_EM | ecosystem: Host-associated > Plants > Roots > Unclassified | place... | reverse complement strand
ACGAGTTTGTCATGTCGATCTTCGCCCAGATCGAACCCTTGGCGCAGTCCGACAGAATCGTCTCGATCCGGGGGAGCGGATAGTGGTCTGGAATCGTGTTGTCGTTCAGCGCGCGGAAGTCGTTGACCCAGCGCGGTAAGACAGTGGGATCCGCCTTGGGGATTAGGAAGGAGGGCGAGCAATACTCGCTTGAAGACTCCCTGATCCTCCCAGCAGCGAGATGCTGGCCCAACAACTGCCTCCAAGCATCGCGGTACTTCTTGGGACAGGCGTAAGAGCGACACTTGATAACCTTTTCAGGGTTTTTAAGCCGAAATCGGTGATATACGTCGTCTGGGAGTCTCGTGACGTGGGGTATGTCATCGGGGAAGCGATCCTTGAACTCTTCCCGGACATCCCGCTCATATCGCCCCAGATCATCCCATACAGCCAGGATATAGAGTCGATCGTTCAGCGTCCTTGCCAGATGCTCATACGAGGTCGCCGTCGTCCAATGCTCATCCAAAAGGCTCCTCTGGTCCATAGTACGCTCTCTGAGCTCCTGTAGGACGTCCACAAGCCCATTCGCCGGCACTGCTTCCTCCCGACCATCTCCTGGTGGCAAGTCTCGCTCGTCTGGAAACGCTGTAGCCGCCAGAATCTCCGGGGACGGCAGCAACCGGTACTCGCCATCCTTTGTCGTTACATGGCCAAGCTCGTGGTCGATGACAACTCTGTTCCATTCGAGGAACGGTCCACCTAGAAGCACCAGATACGCCAGCCTCGGCGCCACGATGGCTCGTACCACGCGCGCCGTCCATTGCCAGTCCCTAGAACATAACCTGAGCTTTACCCACTCTGTCAGTACCGTCTCTCCGTCAACCATTGCCAACCGTGCTCGTTGGGGAGATGGCAACTTCCTCCTCCGTAGCCCCAACTTCGCCACCAGTCCCTCATCAATCAAAACCGAGGGAGATCCGTTGTTGATCAACGCTGTCACGGTCATGGGCTCGGATACCAACGGCCCATCGACTCGGCAACGCCACTCCAGGTGTTCTGAGGAGAAGGGGGGGGGATCGTGGGCACGGACACCCTTGCCAGGGTCCCCAGCCTCCACCACGTCCATTCTCAACATCACAGAGGGCGAATCTCCTACTCCTCCTTCACCAGGGAAGCCACCCGGGAAGTCAACATGTGCGATCAGCCTTGGAGCCTTGAACGGGATTGGGGGAGTCCGGAATGGGATCGGGGTCTGGAATGTGATCGGGGTCTGGAACGGGATTTAGGTCTGGAGCCGGGTTGGGAGCTGGAACGGAACTGGGAACTGGAACGGAACGGGGAACTGGAACGGAACTGGGAACTGGAACGGAACGGGGAACTGGAACGGAACTGGGAACTGGAACGAGAACTGGAGCTGGGTCAAGAACTGGAACGGGAGCGGGAATGAGAACTTGAACATGATCCCAAACAGGACTTGGAATAGGAATAGGCACGGGAATCGGAACAGGAACTCGAACAGGGATGCAAGACAGAACACAAGGTGGAACTGAAGCTGGAAATGAGACCAACGTCGCCCGGCTTGGTCTAACACGATGTCGGTGCCCACCAATGTCGTCGTCGTCGTCGTCATCCCCGGGGAAGCGGGGGATCTGGTAGCCAGTACAATGATAGACAAAGAATGAAACTAGAGCGTCGTCGTTTTTCAAAAAAAAAGTGGAAGCTACCCGAAGGGTAGCGACGCTCGAGAGACTGGAGGTCGAACGGGAAACAGAAAGGACAACGCTTTGTGGGATTTCGTCAAAGCGAAAGGTAAAGTAACTACGCGTCCGTTCCTAGTATTTATCTAGTCTGAGCCCGGTCGATATTGAAACTACTTGCTGACCCGTCCGACGTGTCCGTCCTGTGCCGATCGTGAACTTGACATCCATCCATCGTGGTAATCATCATGATTACAGAGCACCTGTCTTGAGAGCATGCGGGTTGGCGGGGGGAGGAGTTGAGTGGTCGAGGCGGTGGGTGAGCTTCCCAGATGAGCCAGTTGGAACCGTGACAGTTGAGCTTCAGGAGGTCGTCGGAGGTCAGCATATCCGCTGGACTCACAACCTATGAGTGAGGCTGCAGCGATGAGATTGGGGGCGCTCTGCAGAAAAGAGGGCTCTACATTGTCATACGCGCCGAAACAAACGGTTCGTGTGGCCTGCAGGAGCATTGTAGATACAGCAAATGGTCATGAACAACTCGAACAGAGGGGAACTGGGGCAGTTGGGTTTCCGCTGGGACCACGCGGATCGGCAACGGCCCAGATACGGAGTGGGGTGCCAATCCTGTCAAACGAACGCGAGTGATAAGACTCCCTCTTTACGGTTCTCTGCGAGCCTCTCAAACCTGGGACCCCTGCGCCGTTTGGAAGGGGAGAGGAGCATCGTGCCGTCCGCTGTGAAAACAGGGTCAACGAAGGTAAGAGATGGGAAGGGCTGAAAACACTGACAGGAATCTGGGTCTTGGCGTGCCCGTTTGTTTGGAGTCCCGACCCTATCTGTCTGACTTTTGGGGACCCCCGTTGCCTCAGAGAAAGCACGGGCACCACCAGAAGGGTCAGCTGCTGTGGCGGTCGCTGTGGGCTGCTGGGGGAGCGCCTGGTCTAGTAGGGAACCCAGGCCTTTAAGGAACGAGGGATTTGTAGGCCACGGTTCAAACCCGTAATCTTCTGTGTCCGTGTCTGTGACCTCCTCTCCCACAGCTTTTGGGGATCCCAAAGTTCCCTCGAACCCCTTCTCCTCGAGCGCCTTCACCTGATCGGTCTCTTCCTTCTTACCCTCCAGGTTGGTAGTATCCACCGAATGGAGACTATCGTGAGCGGATGCCTTGGAAAACGGGGTGGTGGCGTAGGTGGGGGCCTCCGGCTTGCCTTCAGAAACCTTGGGGATCTTCTTGGTTGGTTTGGGCCGAGAGTGATCCTTGTGCCAGCCGAAGGCTTCATGAACAGTTCCTAACCGTCGACTTTCAGGGCGTGGATGGGGAGAGGGCAATGGGAAATGTGAGAGGGTTGTGGGGTTAGATGGGCCGTTCGACGCAGAGGGAAGAGCCAGCGAGAGTGGGGCGGCAGGGCGCTCTGGTTGCCCGAACAAGTTGGCATAGGAGTCGATGTAGTTGTGCCAGATGTCAGAGATTCCACAGGATGATTCCAACCGCACCCCAGACAGGAGGTAAGCCTCTGCGGCCCGACGGGATACCCTGCTCCCCGTCTCAGCCTGCCCGCACCTCTCCTTGGTTTCGATGTCGGTGAAGTCGTGGAAGAAGAGTTGGGAGAACCGGGGCATTCTGGCTTCAAACAGACCAAGTCCCTCACATTCTTCCCTGAACTCAAGGGACTTCTGTGCGAACAAGATTCTTCGCCTTTTGTCGAGCAGCTTCGCTTGGGCCTGAAAAAGACGGTGAGATGCTTTCTCAGTCGTCCACCAGGAGGTCTCACCTTTGCGAAGGACATGACGTGGATTGCCGTTTCCTCAGAAAAAACCCTGTTCCGCTGCTGACCGTAGTTGTTGACCAGGACTGTGGTTTTTTCGTACCCCTGCAGCCAGCTTTGGAGGGTCTGGTTGTCGTCATCCCAGGCCCCAAGGAGCGCCTCAAAATCTTCATCTTCTCCCAGGCGCTTTGATACCCAAGGTCTGTGAGCAACCGCGTCCTCACTAACACTGTCCCACCAGATTTTTGCAGTGTGGGGGCGAGGGCGCATTATGGCGGCCCAGAGCCCAACGAAGTGCTGGATGCAACGGCGGATCTTGTGAATGTCGGAGTATCTGTCGAGAAGGACCGTGTTAATCCTGTCACCCAGCGTGAGGTCGAACATTGCAGCAGGGAGACCCGGGGAAATTTGATCCAGCAAGTCTTGGTCTCTCCAATCGAGACAGGAGTGGTTGAGGAGTGAGTCGTATTGGGTATCCTCTGTGCGCCACAATATCATGGCGTGACGAATCGCCACGTTGATTTCGTCCTTGTGATCAGAGGTCATGAGTTGTCCACGGACGAGGTTGGTAACTCGAGGGCGCGGGGTAAGATATTTTTGGAGCAAGGACACAAGGTGGAGGTCCGTAGCCCACTCCATCAACGACAGGTAGAACTGGGTGAGGGGTCAGCAATGAGGAATTGGGCAGTTGGCGAGCAAAACCTACCGCATAGAACATTTGTTCCTCCTCGCGTTCCTTTGGTCGTAGGGACCAGTGGAGGGAGCAGACAAAGTCGTAACCTTGCTGAGAGGCGATCTCTGGGAACGGTTCGAACCAGGCATGAAGCTGACAGAAGGGTCAGTGGGGCCTCAAAAGCGTGCAGTCGTGGGGCTCACCGTAGATAACTGCTCCTCATAGTAGGAAGAGTTGCACGCCTGCCAAAGCCCAGACGCAGAAGCGAAACTCAGCAGTGGTAGTGGTGCTCCTCTGCCGTACAACTTTCGAAGGTGGAGGTGTGCTCGAGCTGCATACCGCTGGTCGAACGCCCCCAGGATCCCCGCAATGGTAAGCGCGTAACCGTCCTGGGTTTCCAACGCGGCACCAGTCGTACGGCCAAAGAGAAGGAAATTTTCGGCGGAGTCGTAGTGCTGGCGGAAGGCAGAATCTAACTCGGCTGCGATGAGTTTCGGGACTTCGGCGAGGTCTCTGAAGGGGGGGGGGTGGCAAGAACCAGGGAAAACCTGATCGTAGATAGCGTCGCATTCCTTCCGCCTCTCTGGAATATCCTGTTCCTCACGTTCCCAGATGAGCTTCGCCTTCTGGTTGTACTCCTCCACGAGTTCCTCGCAGCGGTCCGGCCCTGGAACAACAGAGACGGCGAATACGTTCGCGGTCGTCTCAAGGGCTCGGAGGAGGACGTACTTGAACATCTGGGGCGGGCTCATCGTGAGAGGTTGTGTGGCAACGGTTCTTTGAAATGGACGTACATGGAGGCCGGGTTTGTCTGCATTCTGGACCCACCACCTATCTTCCAGCACAAAGGACCCCCTCATGTGAGGAGCGAAGGTTTTGATTGCCTCCAGGGTGATTTGGAGTGAGCGGGTTTCCTTCTCGGCGACGTTGGCGGGTCTCCGTTCCACGTCCTCCGGGGCGGGAGAAGAGGCGTCGTAAGAGATAGGGGGGCTGTAGTCGGACATGGCGAGGAAGGGACTGAAGTTGGGAGCAGCGTGTGGTGAGTGGGAGGAGTTGCGTAGAGAGATGTGAGTGGAGGGATTTAACGTAGAAGTGCTGCTGGTGAGACTGAATCCCTAACCCTACAGCCAGACACGGCTTATATTTGGGCCAGAGCAGGGCTCGCTCGCCACCTGACATCAGAATTTGCAAATCAAACCAAACCCAGGCGTGCGATTCACATCAGGCGAGGAGCGAGCTCGCCCGGTGCTCAACCAATTGAACAGGTTCGTCTTGAAGGCGATGTGAAGCCCTCCCAGCGGAGTCCGGTGACACTGAATGCAGTTTCCCGGTCGTGTTGCCACACCAGAACACTCCGTGGAAGCAACCGTAGTCTCTAAGAGAACATCCGATCATAAGATCCAGAGGCCCACTGAGATGACATTAGGCACGGGCTCCTGATGGAAGTTCGAAGGGAACGCACCCGCCGCAGGGGTAACCGGGCGTTCTTCTGGGCTGGCGAAAATCTTGACGGTGAGGAGGAAACCGAGAACACAACAGAGCTAAGCTTTGTGATCCGCCTCGCCGAACCTGAACGCGCAATTTGGAGGGCAAGCAAAACCGTATCATTTGAATCAAACCTGTTACGGGAGGCCGGATCAGCGAGGGAGCGGTTGGAGAGGACAGGACTCGCCATGATTCACCGAGCGGAGAGCCAAAAATGCGGTTCTCGATGTTCAAGACCGCAACCGTTTTGGAGAGGTGCCGGGTAGGGTTCTTGGAGCAACCGCGCAGAACCCTTACCGATCGAGTAGACTCAATGGTGGGCAATCGGAAACGGCTGGGTTGGAGCGGTGATAGGGTCTACGAGACCATTGGACGACGGTTCTATTTTAGAATTACATGTTTGAGTGACCCGCACCCGGTTTTTGGCTGAGTGACGTACGATGGGCTGAGTTTCGGTGCAGATCCCCGTCGCCAGAGTAGGATGGGATGTACGAGGCGGGCGGCGGTCGGAAACTCAACGCACAGAGTAGACTCCGTGGCGGGCTCGTCGGTGGAGGGAAAGCGAATGAGGGGCGAGATCGGCTGGACAGTACCGGGAGGAACCTCTGCCAATCAAGTAGACTTGACGGCGAGGGAAGCGAGGGCGAGGGAGGCGAGAGGGCGAGGGAGGCGAGAGGGCGAGGGAGGCGAGAGGGCGAGGGAGAGTGAGGTGGGGGTCCGGGCGAGTTTGGCGGAAGGAAACGTTTGGGTCCGAGACGCCCAAGGCTAGCTTAGCGCTTAGCGCTTATCCTCCACGATGTGATCCCCGCACTTCCGTGTTCCGGATACACAGGGCGCTTCTGGTTACGGAAGTTTCCAGGGCGGTTGTCCTTTACGGCAACTCGCCGACAACAAAGCGGAGCGCCTGACCGATTATTCTTTTCTCTTGTCCATCAATCTGACCGGTCCAAGTCCGCGAACGAGCCACTTGGCTGTACAACGCGCCCGCCAGGGAGTTTACTCTTTGGTTGGGTTCATCCCTCAAGCCCACTCCCGAGGATTCAACGCGTTTTGTCCAGACAGAATATGTCAACCCCGTCTGCATCCCCGCTCCACTCCCGGTACTTCTCCCGACTCCGATGTCCTCGCTTGTAGCACTGCCCTTTGGACAGTCACCGGCCACCCTTCGGAGAATTACCGATCCACACGGAGAGGTCCCCGTGTCTTTTTTTCCTCCCCCCTCCTCACTCACCACCGACTTCTCGCTCCGCAGTCTACTGCGTGAGTGGAGACAGTTCCCCACTCGTTCACCGTCGATCTCCCACTCGTTCGCCGTCAACCTTCCACTCGTTTCACCGTCAACCTCCCATTCGCTTCACCGTCAGCCTCTCGCTCCAGGCTACTCGTTCGCCGTCGATCTCCCACTCGTTTCACCGTCAACCTTCCATTCGCTTCACCGTCAACCTCTCGCTCCGGGCTACTCGTTCGCCGTCGATCTTCCACTCGTTCGCCGTCAACCCTACACTCGTTTCACCGTCAACCTCTCGCTCCAGGCTACTCGTTCACCGTCGATCTCCCACTCGTTCGCCTCCCAGTCTACTGGGGCGGTAGAGGTACTTCCTTCTTTCGAACTCGAGAGACACATCCGCTTATCCAGAAACTTGTCAGGTTCCGGGATTCTCTACGTTTGCACTTCCACCCCATCCACCGTGTCCGCAAAGCACAGAGACCCCCCAAGCATCCGTCAAACGGCGCAGAAGCCCTGATCTTGAGCGTCGAGGGCTGCTTACCTGTCTCTCCGTTCGGTCAAGGGTCCTGCAGCGGATAGTCTCGGGGTGCTGGTCGACTTCGACTCCAAGGGTTTTTCGCAGAACACACAACACAACCAAGTCAGCACCCTGAACGGATAGGCCAATGGCTAGTTCGCTGGAAGACAGAATCAAGCAGGGGGGGCGGAGCTGGGTGAGTTTTCTTTCATGCTCGGACTTGGAATGGGACCTGACGACGGGCACCGCAGAATGGGATCACGATCCGGTCCAACTTCGACCCCAACGAGTCCATTGCAGAGGCGATGGCCCGTCAGACAGGAAGGTGGATGAGGAGCTCGTCAGTTTCCACCTTGTCGTCCCTCACGATATCCATCCCGTCCGTCGACCTCTCGCCCGTCGACTCTCCATCAATCTCTTCACCCTCGCCCTTCTCCATGTCCCCCCTATCATCCCTATCATCCTTAACCGACCTCGAAGAGGACTCCCCCCTTACCGACCCCGAAGATGAGATCACACAACCCCCTCTCGCCCCGGCTTCCACCTTGGGCAAACGGAAAAGGAAAGTTCCGGAAAAAGAAGCCCGGAGACAGTCTGAACGGCGGGGGCGCAATGCGAGGAAACGGCATTGTTCCAAGAAAGTCCGAATAGGCGAATTGAGCCAGAAGAAGGCGGCGAAGCGGGCCGTCCACTCGAACAAGTCGTTTTCAAGCTTCGACACATCCAAAGGATTTCAACACAACAAATGTGTCTTCACCCTGAAGACGGTGATGTCCATGAAGACGAAGGAGCCGATGAAGATTATCCAGTGGGACGGCGTGTGAGTAATGGGAATCGATGAAGCCTATGAGTTATCTGACAACGTCCCCCCAGCTCCTTCAAACCAATACTCGGAAGGGACGGGGAGGTTCTCATCCTCCTAGCGGGCAGGCCAAACGACAAAAGCTACGGGGGTGACCTCAGAGAGCTAGAGGCGGTTATGAATTACACCAAATTGCGGTACTCCTTTAAACCCGGCGGCAAAACCAAGTCCTCCAGAGGAACCTACCGGTCAATCTCGACGGGGGTAACACATGGCAATGGCTCAAAGGTAAGGAGTGGGAAGTCAGGCTGGGATTTTCGTCCACTGACCATCCCGAAAAGGCACCAAAATCCCTGCGGCTGGGCTCGGATGAAAACTGCGCGTTGGTAGCTGGCCTTCTACAGCACAAAGCCATGAGTCGTATCAACGGTTTTATCAGACGTGAGTCGCCACTCTGGATGAGCACCATTCTCAAGGATCTCACTCCAGTTTAGGTTCAGTAAAACTATTCGCCCCAAAGCTCTTCGATTTCACTATGAAGATACTCCAAGAGGTTAAGGCTTCGCTCCCCTCCCTGGCTTTCCCCTACGACGACTATCCTTTTTCCGCGGTCACATTCAACCTAGGCCCCGACGCCTGCACCAAACCACACAAGGACTCCTGGGACCTTACCTGGGGTTGGTGCGCAGTGACGAGTCTTGGGAACTTCGATCACACCAAAGGGGGCCACCTGGTGCTTTGGGACCTGGGGATGGTGGTAGAGTTTCCGCCACACTCCACCATCCTCTTCCCCTCTACGATCATTACCCACAGTAACACGGCCATCCAGGACGGCGAGTGGAGGTCAAGCGTTACGCAATACAACGTCGCAGGACTGTTCAGATGGGTTGCGTACGGTCATTCCCTCAATCGGGAGGGGCCATCCGGGACGGATTGGTGGGACAACTTTAATCATATGTTCTCCACGTCACGCCCCCGGTGATCTGGGGATTCCTGTCCTTTGGTCAACCTGGGGGTTAGCACGGCTGTTGGCATCGCACATGAACGGACTCTTTTGTGGACTTGTAGCTAGTGCACGCCTACGTACACCCTCTGGTCAAGCCTGTAATTCAAGAGCACTCCCGGTCGTTCCAACGCATAAACAAAAGTTTGAGAACTCGGTCTCTCGGGCGACAGCCAGCCGAGATTCGACCGCTGGCGCCCTCCTGCGGCGTTTGGGGCAACATTTAACATGTCAGGGACTCAGTCAGACGCCGTCCTTCGCCTCGCCAGGAATTAGGCCTGTATATTTCACGGCGCATGTGGCGTGAGCCCCGCACTGGCTGAAACCGCGATCGGTCGTCCTGTTTCCATAAAAGGGAACCGATCAACTACCGCCTGTAAAGCACACAGCCCGCCAAGCCTCCCTGAGCGGTCGCGTAAAACCTATGGGGTGGGTTCCGCACTGGTGCGATAGATACATCGGTACCGGAGTTCCTGAAACTCTGTTCGAACCTTCCGTGACCGGTTATCCGGTTTCCATAAAAGGCAACCGACCGACTGCACGGGTCGATTGTTGATCGTCGCACTACGTTAAACTTCCTTCGCCCCAGCTCGCGAGTCCCCCGCGTGACATGACAAAACAACAATGCGCCCGAAATCCAATCTAGCCCTCCGGGTGCCTTCGCCCGACGCTCTGCACACGAGTTGACGCACAAAGCCTACCCCTGATGCTCCCGCCGATTTCAAATCGCCCAACAGATGGATTTGCCCGAGGTCAACCCTATGCGCTCTCGTTGGTCCTGGCGTCACTTATGGCGCCCCTCCTCTCCTGGGGATTAGGTTCCCTTCTGTTCGTTCGAGACGGGTCCTTGTTCCGTGTGTCGTCGATGTGAAGTGACGGCAGGGCCTTCTGATGTCTCGTCCCAAACGAGGACCGCCCTGTCTCGGTGACCAACCCCGGCCGCTCCGTTTTCTGTTTGTTCTCCAGGGAACGTTCCCGTCTTCTCACCCGCCCATTCCACCATGCGACGTTTCGAAGACGAACCCAGGGGAACGACCTGTGGTTCGAAACCCGTCTCCGTCCCAACGCAAGCCGGTTTGCCCCCGGAACGACCCCTGCTTTCGACAGGCGAGGCTTCGGCGAAATATGGGACCTCGCCCGGTTCGTGCCACACATCACCTTTTTCGTGGCCGTTATAAGCAGGAGGGTCACCGTGGACTTTTCGCCAGTCGCCTCAGAACTCCAGTGGAACACCTCTGCGCAACTGTCGACCCTCTCCTCTGAAAGCTCAAAACCCACCCGCCGTCTTAGTTTTTACTTCCTCCTGTCCACCTCCAAGAACTCCCGCCCATCTCTCAGCACCCGTGCCTCCTCTCTCTTCCCCCGCCCTTCTTCGACCTTCCCCGTCCACCGTCCCCAAAACCGTAGACAAAATGAACACAGGCGGTGAGAGCGAGCGTTTCGACGGGTTTTTGGCGCTGTACTGACCTACGTTCGCCTGTTGTTATCCCAGCCCCCAACGTTTTGCCCAATCCCGATGTTCTTGTACAGTGCGAGCACTGCAGGACCGTATGCCGTGGCCGTAGAGCATACACCGACCACCATCGAACATCCCATGCAATCTACTACGTCACCATCTCAGGTCAGTTAATCTTTTCTTTGACATCTACCGCAGCCATACTTACCTATCCACCAGATGAGCAACTCATCCTAGAAAAAGCGCGTGGCAGGTTTGTGATATGCCACCTCTGCACGCTCAAGCTAGATGCATCTTGCCCTATGATAAAAGCTCACTGCTTCAAGATTCACAACTGTCTCGCCACTGTGGAAGTTGGGTTTCCCCCCCCCCCCCCCCCCACACTCCCTCTCCGCCTGGCACCTGCACCCAGCCCCTGCCTACCCCGCCAACTTCCGCTCAAAACGACCAGCCGGGCCCCAACCCAGACTCTGAAATGGCTGAGGGGGACCCCCCTCAGGTCAACGAGGAAGAGGAACTCTTCGAGGACTACTCGGACTCTGAAATGGCCTGGGGGACCCCCCCCCCCAAGGTATCCACCTCTCGGGTGCTGCCCCCGGAGAACACCAGTCCCTTGAGGGCGAAGGCGAGGGCGGAGGGCCTTTGGATGACGAGTCCTCGTTTTCTGACTGCTCCTCCGACGTGCCGGAAGACTTTGAGGAAGAAATGGTGATACCTCCAGAGTTCACTCTAGCAGTCTCGCACCTTGGGGAAGGCCCGTCGATGGAAGAAGGTGGGGCAGAGCCTGCTCAAGCTTCGGAGGACACCGAACCCTCCGTTCACAATGTCTATGGTTCAGACAGTGAGCATCCAGATTCCCGTTGTCCTCCCTCACCTCGTTGACCTTTTTCTTACCTCCCCAAGGGCTAATATACCGACCCCCCCTGTCGGACTTCGGTTTCGGCGTAAACGTAGAGGTCGACTGCATCATCTGCGTCTCGTGCAAGAGAGGGATCCCCGTCAACATGCTCCGGTCCCACAGCAAGAAGTACCATCCGGGGCGAAATTTGATCTCCGGAGAAGAGATCGCCGTGGTCCAGCTAAACGGCAGTCTCCGATCCTCCGAGTCGGAAAAGTACACCCAACCCCCTGGCCAGAAACCTGTCGACGGTCTGGGGGTGCTACGGGGATTCGTGTGCCCAGTCTCCGTCGCAGGTAGTCAGATCTGCTCTGCTGTGTTCCTCGCGAGGACCACTTTCGATCGGCACCTATCCGTCCATTCATGCCGGTCTAAACCGGATGCCGCCTCCTGTGCCTGCCATGTCCAAACCCTGTTCTCCCATGGGGGGTTGCAAGAGTACTTCTCAGTGGACACCTCCCGCTCACAACCGGACCCCCCCCCCCACCTCAGCCTACGGTGATGCCCTGGACATGCTCCGGAACCTTCCCAAACCGCAGGTCCGCCCTCCCAATAACGACAAAGAAAGAGAATCCATTCACTGGTTCACCCAGTGGCCGGGGCTCTTGGCCCCATACTGCAGAAACGATGTTCATGTGGAAGCGCTCCGGTCCCTTCTCATTCCCTCAAGAAGGTACGCACCCAGATTGGCTCGTTAAGGTCACAAACTACGGCTCCAGGTGGTGGGATAGGGCGGAGCTTGCCCACAAGCAATGCACGGGGAGGCCTTCCCTGCTGTTGAAGTCGCAGAACATGTACGTCCTGGGCCTTCTCGCTCCGTTTTGCTCTGTTGACCTCTTCCCACAGGAACCGCGGGCCTTGGAAGGTTCTCCGTGAGGTCCTCACCTCCACCCGTTACGGGGGGACTGCGATCTCGTTTGTATCGTTTTGCCTCAGAGCCATGGACCTGCCCCGGGACACGGTCCCTACTCTCTTCTCCGAGAGCCAGAGGACCACGTTGGTGAATTACAAGGGGTACCTCGTCAAGGTCCGTAGGGTGTCAGAGGATGACGTGGTCATGTTCCAGGGAGCGCTTGCCTCCGTCTTGTTCAGGGAGGAGGATGTGGGCATTTCCACTCTTGGGAAATTGGCATGTCCCGTTCAGTCGTACATGGCCCTCCTCGCGCTTCGATCCGTTGTTCCGTGTCGTTTCTGGGTGCGGTCGGATCGGCCGAATCTCGCGTACGATGGCAACCCTCGAAACCGGTCAAGACCCTCCGTACGAAGCATCAGAACATCGTGAAGATACGTCGGAACGTCGTAGGGAAACATCGCAACTCGTAGGGACGTGTCGCAACTCGTAGGGTCGAAGCGCAGGAGCGTCGCAACTCGCGACGCGCGGTCGAAGCGCCCGTCGAAGCGCCGGAGCTTCGGAGGGGTAGTGGTTTAGTTTCGGAGTTGTGCCTTCCGCATTTCTCAGAGTCCGGTATATAAGATGTACCCTAGCTACCCCTAAACAGCAGAAGAAGGTCTCCCCTTGTCTTCCACCTCGTCGCTCTTGCGTTTTTCTTCTCTTCTCCTCGAGTTTCTCCTCTCGCCCTCGCGTTTTCTTATAGTCTCCTCGCGTTCTCGCCCTCTCCCTCGCGCCCTCCTCCTCGTCCTCGCGTCGCCTCTGGAAGGCACTCCAGAACGAGACGACCCCCCCTCTCCTCGATCCTCACCCGCTGGCTCGACGAGCGACCCAGTGGTGAGCCTGATCACCGTTGGCAAGTTTGTGAAAGCAAGCCTGGTCACCCAACCGATCTCACGCCTCATGTACCTATCGCGAAACGTGGCCCTCCTCCTTGCCCTTGGGAAAACGCCTTCAACGGACAGAGGTTTCATCTCGTGAGTCTCCAACCTCCAACCTCCGCCCCCCTAATCCCAACCTTTCCTTCCAGCATTCTCAAGGACATCTGTCTTAATTACCTTGGAACCGGAGAAGGGAAAGTCTTTGACGAGCTCGTCTCGCTGAAGTCCTATGCGTCTTCTTTGGCCTCCCGAGAACCAGCATTACACCGTGCTAGCATATCGCGGCCGGAACATGGTGCTGTCTAGGCTTCAGAGCGGTCTCAACGATCTCATCTCCGACACTTGGAGCAGACTGCTCGCGCTAAGCGGCGGAAGGGAGATCCTGGTCGAGGTCCCAGCCAATATGTCCGAAGACCTCAGGTCCACCACCGTGGGTCGCTCGTTCATTCACGACATCCCCACCACCCTTCCAAGCCTTCCTCTCCTCCGCGAGATGTTAAAGCTGCCCGGGTTCACCCTTTTCCGACCGGCAGAAGCGACCTCGGACAGAGGTTTCGACGTTGACAGCGGCTCAGTTCATGAGTTCCTCCACGCCACCAAGCCAATCGTGGAATCGATCGCGTTCCTTCTCCAGGTGACAGGTTCGGGCCCACTGAGGATGTCAGAAGTCGTTGGAGACCGGTACGCCAATGGCTCTAGCCAACGGAACCTGTTCATCTCTCACGGTCGGGTGTTCCTTCTGAGGACGGATGTAAAATCCTCGGGCATACGTGGCATGCGATCAACTATCATACATTACCCGGCTCCCAGGGTGGTCAAACTCCTTATCTACTACCTCTCTGTCGTGCGACCACTGGAGGTCTTTTTTGCTGCACACTTGGGCTGGAAGGATAAGCACGCCGCGTACTCCGAGTTCATGCACGTTATCCACGGGTCCGTACTCGCCCCGCGAGCTTTCTCGGACGTTATCGCCAAACACACCGAACAGTACTTCGGCTGCCGGCTCACCGGCCTCGACCTCAGGCACGTCTTGATCAGTATCCAGTCCGTGTTCCTTCCTCCCATAGTTGACACATCT
>Ga0307516_10006000_pt1 | contig 14358 bp, 8 predicted proteins | sample 19_EM_MG_FD_203310 | JGI IMG/M metagenome (GOLD analysis project Ga0307516, IMG submission 203310) | Populus trichocarpa ectomycorrhiza microbial communities from riparian zone in the Pacific Northwest, United States - 19_EM | ecosystem: Host-associated > Plants > Roots > Unclassified | place... | reverse complement strand
GGGCGACGAGCTCGAGGCCGTCGGGCGGGGGCATGCGCACGTCCAGGCACAGCAGGTCGAAGCACCGATCGCCGGCCATCAGGTCCCATGCGGAAGCCCCGTCCTCGGCCAGGACGATGTCGGGCGTGCCGCACTGGCGCAACACGTCTTCCATCGCGATGCGCGAGACGAGGTCGTCGTCGGCGACCAGAATACGCATGAGCCTCCCTGTTTGGAACCGGCAAGGGTATCAGTGCGCGGTCATCCAGTCGTCAATGCTTTCCTGGAGGGCGGCCCAGTGGTGCTCCACGCTGACGTCGTCCAGCGCGTCGCAGGCATGCTCGAGGCCATCGGCGTCCTCGGCCATCTGCTCGCTGTGGATGTAGAAGGCACTGCCCTTGATGTTGTGGGCGATGCGCGCCGCGCGCTGAAAGTCGCGCTGCGAGATCGCGTCGGCCAGTTCGGCCAGCAGGCGCGGCGTCTCGCTGCGGAACGCCTCCGCCAGGCGCTCGGAGAGCGAGCGCACGGCGGTCGCCGCGGCGACCGGCGCAGGCACCGGCGCCATGGCCGCGGCATCCGCCAGCGCGACCTCGGCGGCGTCGACTGACGCCGCATCGGGCTCGCAGTCGAGGAACAGCGCGTCCAGGGCGGCCGTGGAGCCACCGGCCATCGCCATGGTGTCGAGCAACGGGCGCAGCTCGCGGCCGCGCGCGCGCAACGCGTCGACCGCGCGGTGCAGCGCCTGCGCGAGCAGCCGCTCGTCCACCGGCTTGGACAGGAAGTCGTCCATGCCGGCGGCCAGGCACAGCTCGCGGTCGTTGCCGGTGGCGTTCGCGGTCAGCGCGATCATGCGGATCGCGGGATCGAGCACCCAGGTCTCGCCGATGCCGCCGGCACGAATCGCCCGCGCCGCGGCCAGGCCGTCCATGACCGGCATGCGGCCGTCCATCAGGATCAGGTCGAAGTTCTCCTCGGCGCAGCGCTGCACGGCCTGCAGGCCGTTCTCGACGAAGCTGACGTCGTGGCCCAGGCCTTGCACGAAGGCCTGCACGATCACGCGGTTGGTGTGGCCGTCCTCCGCGCACAGCACGTTGAGGCGGCAGTCGAACGGCGGCACGGCCTCCTCGGGCGTGGTGTGCACCGGCGCACCGATGGCCACGGGCAGCGCGACGCGGAACGTGCTGCCGACGCCGAGTGCGCTGCGCAGCGAGATCTCGCCAGCCATGCCCTCGACCAGCGCGCGCGTGATCGTCAGGCCCAGGCCGGTGCCGCCGTACTTGCGCGTGGTGGTGACGTCGGCCTGCTCGAAGCTGCTGAACAGCCGCTGCTGCGCCTCGAACGAGATGCCGATGCCGGTGTCCTCGACCTCGATCTCCAGCAGCAGCCGGCCCGTCTCGGTGGAGCCGCAGGCCACGCGCAACTCCACGGTGCCGACCTCGGTGAACTTGAGTGCGTTGCCGATCAGGTTCAGCAGGATCTGGCGCAGCCGCATCGGGTCGCCACGCAGCCATTGCGGCACGTTCGCGTCGACGTCGCTCAGCAAGGACAAGCCCTCCTCCTGCGCGCGCAGGTCCAGCAGCTCGACCAGCGAATGCACCATTTCGCGCAGGTCGAAGTCCACGGACTCGAAGCCCATCTTGCCGGCCTCGATCTTCGAGAAGTCGAGGATGTCGTTGATGATCGCCAGCAGGGCTTCGGCGTTGCCGAGCGCCAGCGACACGCGCGAGCGCGACTGCGCCGGCATCTGCTCGCGCAGCCCCAGCTGCAGCATGCCGATGATGCCCGAGAGCGGCGTGCGCAGCTCATGGCTCATCGTCGCGAGGAACAACGACTTCGCGCGCGTGGCCTCCTCGGCCTTGTCGCGCGCCACGCGCAGCGCCTCTTCCTGGCGCCGGTGGGTGCGCGCGTCGCGCATGAACGCGGTGGCGGCCCAGCCGCGGTCGTTGCGGTAGGCGGTGAGCGACAGCTCCACCGGCAGCGGCCGACCGGCCGCGTCCACCGCGTCGAACTCCGTCACCGCGCCCGAGAACAGGTCGTCATTGGCGTCGCACAGCGCCGCGATGCCGTGGGTGGCGGCGACGAGCTTGGGCAGCGGCAGGATCTCCTTCACCGGCCGGCCCAGCGCCTGGGCCGCGCCGCGACCGAACAGCCGCTCCGCTGCCGGGTTCCAGTACGACAGCGCGCCGAACTCGTCGAAGCTGATCACCGCATCGGTAGCAGCCTGCAGCATCAGCTCCACGCGCTCCTGCTGCGCGCGGAACGCCAGCTCGCTGGCGAGCCGCCTCTGCTGCTGAACGACGACGTTGACGATCAGCGTCAGCGACGAGACGCTCAGCAGGAACAGGAACAGCGAGGCCATGTGCGTGGCCGGATCGGCGCTGGCGCTGCCCGGCGCGGTCAGCTGCAGCGTGATCGTGATCAGGCCGCAGGCCATGATGGCCGAGTGCACGAACAGCGGCGGGAACTTGATCGCGGCCCAGACCAGCAGCGGCAAGGCGAGAAAGCCGACGACGTGCACCGGCACGTTCCAGCTGCGCGTGATGGCCCAGCCCAGCACGCTGGCAGCGAGGCTGCACAGGATGAAGAACACCTGTTCGCGCGACAACTGCAGCACCCGCGGCAGCACCGAGTCGGGCCGCCCGGGGACGCGGGCAACGGCCGGCCGGGGCACGCGTGGCGCGCGCCGGCGTTCCGGGAAGTCCGGCTGCGGCAGGCGGCGCACGCCGGCGGCGCCGGTGCGCGCGTCGATCCAGCCTGCCCACGACAACAACGCCGGCATGCAGATCAGGCAGCCGAAGACATCGCCGACCATCGACTGGACCCAGTAGCCGGACCAGCCGTAGGCGATGCAGAGCCGGGTGCCGGCCAGGCCGCAATAGCCGGCCGTCGCGCCGGCGCCGTTGACGAAGGCGAACAGCACGCCGAAGGCCATCATCATCATCACGGCCCGCACGGTGTCGAGCCGGCCGGTGAAGCCGACGCGCCGGGCCATCCAGCGCACGACCCCGGCCGAGACCAGCATGGCCAGCGGCTCGACGAAGGCCCACCGGTCGTGCTCCCAGCCGTGGCTGCTGCCATCGACGACGAAGTCGTAGGCGATGTAGATGGCCGCGCCGAGCAGGCAACGCGGACCGTAGAGGATGCCGGCGACGCAGGCGACGGCGGCCGGCGGCCACACGGGCGTCAGGTAGCCGTTGTCGCTGAAGACGAGGCCCAGCCGGGCCGCCAGCCAGAACAGCAGCGTGACGCCCAGCATCAGGATCAGGTCGCGACGGGATTTCTGGGTCAGCAACGGAGGGCTTTCAAAGGGCCGGCCATTTTTCGGAGTGTGCAGCGAACGCGCCCGGCGAGGCGGTCGAATTGTCCTGCGTATTTCACGCGCGGTGGCATGAAATGCGTTCATGCGACCCATCGGCGAAGCCTGCCGCCCCGGGAGGAGAAGCCTCGCCGCCGCCGCGGACCTAAAATCGCACCGTCCCCACCGCCCTCTCCCCATGCACTCCGATCTTCCGAGCGGCCTCGTCGTCCGCGGCTTCACTCCCCCGTTGCGGCTCGCCGACTTCCGCCTGGCGGCATTCGACATGGACTCGACGCTGATCAACATCGAGTGCGTCGACGAGATCGCCGCTGCCGTGGGCCTGAAGGCCGAGGTCGCCGCGATCACGGAGGCGACGATGCGCGGCGAGATCGCCGACTTCAAGGAAAGCCTGCGCCGCCGCGTCGCGCTGCTCAAGGGCGTGCACGAGGACGCGTTGGAGGAGATCTGGGCGCACACGCTCAAGCTCAACCCCGGCGTCGAGACCTTCGTGGCTGCCTGCCGCGACGCCGGGTTGGCGACGCTGCTGGTCTCGGGCGGCTTCACGTTCTTCAGCGACCGCGTCTGCGAGCGCCTGAAGATCGACTACAAGCGCGCCAACGTCCTGGAGTTCGGCGCCGACCACACGCTGACGGGCGGGCTGGTGATGCAGTCCTGGGGCGACATCTGCGACGGCGAAGAGAAGAAGCGCATGCTGCTGCAGATCTGCGGCGTGCTCGGCATCTCGCCCAGCCAGGCGATCGCGGTGGGCGACGGCTCGAACGACCTGCCGATGATGAGCGTGGCCGGACTGTCGATCGCGTACCACGCCAAGCCCGCGGTGCGCGAGAAGGCGATGCTGGCGATCAACGAAGGCGGGATGGACGACGCATTGGCGGTCCTGGACCGCTAGCCCGACGTCAGTGCGCGCTGGCCATCTGGCCCTTGGGGTCGACCGAAACCAGCCAATCGGCGTACGGCGAGTTCTTGGCCAGCGTGCGGTTCAGGTCCGGCGCGCCATCCTTCCACCAGACCTTGCCCCGTTCGCCGAGGCCGACCTGGGCGTTGGCGATGAGCTTGCGGGCCGCGATGATGGCGTCCTCGTCGCCCGAGAGCTTGGCGGCCTTGAGCGCGCGGCGGCCATTGAGCAGCTCGCGCGTGTGACGCACCTTCGCCTCCGCAGGCAGTGACGGGTTCGCAGCGCGCCAAAGGCGTCCCTGGATCACGATGTAGCGGCCGTCCGGCGTCGTCAACTCCGATGTCATGGCTGGCAATGTAGACCAGCGATCAAGGGACAATGATGCGAAAAGCAACCGGAATACCCCTTCCGGACACAGCTTGATACAGGATGCCCGGCGGCGGCAGCGGCCGGCGGCGGCAAACGGGTCGTCGAGCCACTCGACCACCCCCGAGTCACTCACCGGCTGAGTTGCTCCCAGGCCTTGTCCAGCCGTTTCGCGCTCACCGGTTGCGGCGTCCGCAACTCCTGGGCGAAGAAGCTCACGCGCAGCTCCTCCAGCAGCCAGCGGTACTCCACCAGCCGCGCGTCGACGGCGCCCTTGCGGTCGGCCAGCGTGCGCAGGTAGCGCTGTTCCACGGGGCGCAGCTCGCCCATGCGCTGGGCGTCGCGCGTCGGGTCGGTGCGCAGCTTGTCGAGCCGCAGCGTGACGCCCTTGAGGTAGCGCGGCAGGTGGTGCAGCTGGGCCCACGGCGTCGTCGAGACGAAGCGCTTGCCGATCAGGCGTTGCAACTGCGCCTGCACGTCGTCGACCACGTCCTTGGGCGGGCGCGCATCCTTCAACTTGCGCGTGGCCGCGGCGTATTCCACGAGCACCGCGTGCGCCTGGCGCGCGACCTCCTGCGCGATCAGGTTCAGCCGGCTGCGCCCGACCTCCAGGCGACGGCGGAAGTCGACCTCGTCGGTGGGCAGCGGCTCCTCGAGGAAGGCGCGGTCGATCGCGACGTCGATGACCTGCTCGCGCAACTCCTCGGCGGTGCCCAACGGCATGTAGAACACCGACATCTTCGTGAGGTCGGGGATGTTGCGCTCGAGGAACTTGATCGGCTCCTTCAGCGACAGCGCGAGCAGCCGGCGCAGGCCCGCGCGGTGTTTCGCGGCGGCGACATCGGGTTCGTCGAACACCTCGATCTCCACGTGCGTGCCCTTGTCGATCAGTGCCGGAAAGCCGATCAGCGTCTGGCCGCCCTTGGCAATCTCCATCAGCTCGGGCAACTGGCCGAAGGTCCAGGACGTGTACTTCGCGGCGGCGGCGGGCGCCGCAGGCGCCGGCGGCGGCTCGACGCGCGCGACGACGCCCTTGCTGCCAGGCGGCAACGCGAGGGGCGCAGGCGCTGCGGCGGGCGCCGACGACGGCAGCTTCAGCGCCGCCAGCGCCTGGAACGCCGAGCGCGCCTGGCCGCCCAGCTCGGACTTCAGCGTCGCGAGATTGCGACCCATGCCCAGCTGGCGGCCGTGCTCGTCGACCACGCGGAAGTTCATGAAGTGGTGCAGCGACAGCGTCTCCAGCTTGAAGTCGTTGCGCTGCACGGCGATCTGCGTGCGCTCCTTGACCGCCTTCAGCAGCACCTCCATCAGCTCGCCTTGCGCGAAATCGTGCGTCGCGACGAACTCGGCGACGTATTCCGGCAGCGGCACCAGGCGCGAACGCGGGCGCTGGTGCAGGCTCTTGACGAGCGCCAGCACCTTGGCCTCCAGCATGCCAGGCACCAGCCAGTCGACGCGTTCGGCGTTGACCTGGTTCAACGCGTAGATCGGCACGGTGACCGTCAGGCCGTCCTTCGCGTCGCCAGGCTCGTGCAGGTAGACGACGGAACAGTCGACGCCACCGAGCCGGATCGTCTTCGGAAACGACGCGGTGGTGATGCCCGCCGCCTCGTGGCGCATCAGCTCGTCGCGCGTGAGCATCAGCAGCTTCGGCTGCTTGCGCTGCTCCTCGCGGTACCACTTCTCGAACGTCGCGCCGCTCACGACGCCGGCCGGCACCTGCTGGTCGTAGAACGCGTAGATCAGCTCGTCGTCCACCAGCACGTCCTGGCGGCGCGACTTGTGCTCGAGATCCTGTACCTGCGCGATCATCTTCTGGTTGTGCGCGAGGAACGGCAGCCGCGTGTCCCACTCGCCCTGCACCATGCCTTCGCGGATGAAGATCTCGCGCGCGACGACGGGGTCGACCAGGCCGAAGTTCACGCGCCTGTTCTGGTACACGACGATGCCGTAGAGCGTCGCGCGCTCCAGCGCGATCACTTCGCCGGCCTTCTTCTCCCAGTGCGGCTCCAGCAACTGCGTCTTGAGCAGGTGTCCGGCGATGCCGGGAATCCATTGCGGATCGATCGCGGCGATGCCGCGGCCGTACAGCCGCGTGGTTTCCACAAGTTCGGCCGTGACGATCCAGCGGCCCGGCTTCTTGGACAGGTGCGCCCCCGGATGACGCCAGAACCGGATGCCGCGCGCGCCGAGGTACCACTCGTCGTCCTCGCTCTTCAGGCCGAGGTTGCCCAGCAGGCCGGCGAGCATCGCGAGGTGCACCTGGTCGTAGTCGGCCGGCGCGGTGTTCAACTGCCAGCCGTGCTCGGCCACGACGATCAGCAACTGCGAATGGATGTCGCGCCACTCGCGCACGCGGCGCACGCTGACGAAGTTCTCGCGCAGCAGTTGCTCGTAGCGGCGGTGGCTGAGCTTGTGGGTCGGAGGGGCCATGGGTGCGCCCGCCTGCGCGCCCCCGTGACGCGCGTGCGCGGAGGCGCCACGCGCGGGACGCGGGGCGATCTGGGCCGAGCCCAGGTCCACGTCTTCGGACTGGCCGCCGCGCGCGAGGTCGAGCCACTTCCACAGCTTGAGGTAGCCCATGAACTCCGAGCGCTCGTCGTCGAACTTCTTGTGCTTCTCGTCGGCCGTCTGCGCCTGCTCCATGGGCCGGTCGCGCACGTCCTGGCCCGACAGCGCGGACGCGATCACCAGCACCTCGGTGAGGCAGTTGCGCTCGCGCGCCTCGAGGATCATGCGGCCCACGCGCGGGTCGAGCGGGAGGCGCGCCAGCTCGACGCCGATCGGCGTCAGGTCGTTGAAGTCGTCCACGGCGTTGAGCTCGCCGAGCAGCGCGTAGCCGTCGGCGATCGCCTTGCGCGGCGGCTCCTCGAGGAACGGGAAGTCCTCGACCGCGCCGAAGCGCAGGCTCTTCATGCGCAGGATGACGCCGGCCAGCGACGAGCGCAGGATTTCCGGGTCCGTGAACTTGGGGCGGCCCGCGAAGTCCTTCTCGTCGAACAGGCGGATGCAGGTGCCGTTGGCGACGCGGCCGCACCGGCCGGCGCGCTGGTTGCACGCGGCCTGGCTGATGGCCTCGACCTGCAGTTGCTCGACCTTGTTGCGGTAGCTGTAGCGCTTGACCCGCGCGAGCCCGCTGTCGACCACGTAGCGGATGCCCGGCACGGTGAGCGAGGTCTCGGCCACATTGGTCGTGAGCACGATGCGCGGCGCGGCGCCGGTCTCGAACACGCGATCCTGCTCGGCCTGCGACAGCCGCGCGAACAGCGGCAGGATCTCGACGCCCGGCGGATGGTGCTTGCGAAGCGCCTCGGCGGCCTCGCGGATCTCGCGCTCGCCCGGCAGGAACACGAGCACGTCGCCCGGGCCGCCCCGCCACAGCTCGTCCACGGCGTCGGCGATGGCCTCGTTGAGGCCGTACTCGCGGCTCTCCTCGAACGGGCGCCAGCGCTGCTCGACCGGGAACAGCCGGCCGCTGACGGTGATCACCGGCGCCGGGCCTCTGGCCGACTCGAAGTGCCTGGCGAAGCGGTCGGCGTCGATGGTGGCCGACGTGACGATCACCTTCAGGTCGGGCCGGCGCGGCAGGATCTGGCGCAGGTAGCCGAGCAGGAAGTCGATGTTGAGGCTGCGCTCGTGCGCCTCGTCGATGATCAGCGTGTCGTAGGCCTTCAGCAGCGGGTCGCTCTGCGTCTCGGCCAGCAGGATGCCGTCCGTCATCAGCTTGACGGAGGCCCCCGGCTGGAACCGGTCCTGGAAGCGCACCCGGTAGCCCACGACCTCGCCCAGCGGCGAATTCAACTCGAACGCGATGCGCTTGGCCACGCTGGACGCGGCGATCCGGCGCGGCTGCGTGTGGCCGATCAGGCCGCCGCCGTTCGCACGTCCGCGGCCGAGCTCCAGCACGATCTTGGGCAACTGCGTGGTCTTGCCGGAGCCGGTCTCGCCGCAGACGATGACCACCTGGTGCTCGCGCAACGCCTGCGCGATATCCTCGCGCCGGCTGGAGACCGGCAGCGATTCGGGGAAGGTGATCCTGGGCAGCGGGTTGGCCGGGGCCGGCGCGGCGCGCGGCGGACGCTCGGGGCGATCCGGGCGAGGCGGTCGGGGAGTGGCAGACGGGCGCGGAGCCGATGCGGGGGGACGGGTGGGCGAATTCACGAGCGGCCCATTATCGCAAGCACCCGTGTCATCCTGCGCACAGTCGCAGGATCCACCCCTGCGGCGGCGTCGTTCGCCAGCGTGGATCCTGCGACTGCGCGCAGGATGACGGACTTGGAGCCGCCCTCCGAAAACGCAACGCGCCGCAAAACTCAAGACCTTGACACCGGACCATGGGGCATTGAGCGGTGCGGCACAATGTCGGGCTGAATTGAAGAGTGCCCTCAATGAGCCTTGATCTGGTGTTTCCGCATACGTTCGTGCCCTGGTTCCGCGCCGTGGCGCCGCATATCCATGCGTATCACGGCAAGACCTTCGTCGTGGCGATCGCGGGCGAGATGATCGCCGCGGGCAAGCTCAACGCGCTGGTGCAGGACCTCGCGATCCTGCACGCGATGGGCATGCGGCTGGTGCTGGTGCACGGCTTCCGGCCGCAGGTCAACGACCAGCTGAAGGCCAAGAACCACCCGGCCCGCTACAGCCACGGCATCCGCGTGACCGACGAGGTGGCGCTCGACTGCGCGCAGGAGGCCGCCGGCCAGTTGCGCTTCGAGATCGAGGCCGCGTTCTCGCAAGGCCTGCCCAACACCCCGATGGCCAACGCGACCGTGCGCGTCGTGTCGGGCAACTTCCTCACCGCGCGTCCCGTGGGCATCGTCGACGGCGTCGACTTCATGCACAGCGGCGTCGTGCGCAAGGTCGACGCGCTGGCCATCCGCAGCGCGATCGACATCGGCGCCGTCGTGCTGCTGTCTCCCTTCGGCTTCTCGCCGACTGGCGAAGCCTTCAACCTGACCATGGAAGAAGTGGCCACGTCCACGGCCGTCGCGCTGCAGGCCGACAAGCTGCTGTTCCTGACCGAGGTGCCGGGCATCCACGAGGTGCCCAGCGATCCCGAGACCCCGATCGACACCGAACTCGCGCTGGCCGACGCGGCGCGCCTGGTGGCGAGCCTGCCGGTGCCCACGAGCCCGTTCGACACCACGTTCTACCTGCAGCACTGCGTCAAGGCCTGCCAGGGCGGCGTCGAGCGCTCGCATATCCTGCCGTTCGCGGTCGACGGCGCGCTGTTGATGGAGGTCTTCACCCACGACGGCATCGGCACGATGGTGGTCGACGAGAAACTCGAAAGCCTGCGCGAGGCCACGTCCGACGACGTGGGGGGTATCCTGCAATTGATCGAGCCGTTCGAACGCGACGGCACGCTGGTCAAGCGCAGCCGCACGGAAATCGAACGCGACGTCGGCACCTATACCGTCATCGAGCACGACGGAATCATTTTCGGGTGCGCCGCGCTGTATCCGTATCCGGAGGCGGGCACCGCCGAATTGGCCGCGCTCACGGTTTCGCCGCAGGTTCAAGGCCAGGGCGACGGCGACCGGATTTTGAAGCGTATCGAGCATCGCGCAAAGGCGCTCGGGGTCAAGTCGATATTCGTGCTGACCACGCGCACGATGCATTGGTTCATCAAACGCGGCTTCGAACAGGTCGATCCGGAATGGTTGCCCGAAGCACGCAAGAAAAAATACAACTGGGATCGGCGTTCGCAGGTACTCGTCAAGAAACTGCCCTGAGCGCTGCGCTCGAATCCATCCGAATTCGCCACGGTCGAGCTCGCTCGACCAGCCGGCCCCCACACGACCAACAGGAGTTCTCCATGGCACGCACTGTCCAATGCGTCTACCTCAAGCGCGAAGCCGAAGGCCTCGACTTTTCCGTCTATCCGGGCGAGCTCGGCAAGCGCATCTACGACAACGTCAGCAAGGAGGCGTTCGAGGCCTGGAAGAAGCACCAGACAATGCTCGTCAACGAGAATCGCCTGAACCTCGCCGATGCGCGTGCGCGTCAATATCTGGCGCGCCAAATGGAAAGCTTCTTCTTCGGTGGCGGCGCGGAACAACCCGCCGGCTACGTCCCCCCGGCGCCTTGAACGAGACTTTTCTCATCCTCCGTCCGCGGTCGTCCCTGCGCATTTGCATTAATTAACCCGGCCTCGGTGTATATTCGCGGCTGAGTCGCTGGACCCGTGCAAAGTGTCACGCGCGGCGCTTCCATTGAGTTTCTTTTTGCGTATTCCGCGATAAGATGTTTCAATAGTCGAATTGTCACGAGGATTTGAGACATGTCTTCCCTGCAGGATCTTCTGGCCCAGAAGGCCGAAATCGACCGCCAGATTTCCGACGCACGGCGTCAAGAACGCAACGAGGCGATTTCCAAGGTTCGTGCACTGATGGCAGAACATGGTTTGACCGCCTCCGACCTCGTGGCCAAGACGAGCGGCCCGCGCGCCAGCACCAGCGGCCGCAAGGTCGCCGCAAAGTACCGCGACCCGGCCAGCGGCCAGACCTGGACCGGCCGCGGCCTGAAGCCGAAGTGGCTGTCGGCCGCGCTCGAGACGGGCAAGCAACTGACCGATTTCGCCGTCTGACCGAGTCGAACGCCGCGGCCTGATCGGCCCCGTGTCCATGTTTCGAGCGCCCGAGGGCGCTCGTTTCGTTGGCGCCCCGCATATCCAGCGACGCCTCCGCCCTACACTGCCACAGTGATTCCAGGCCAATTCGTCCAAGACCTCCTTGCCCGCGTCGACATCGTCGAACTGGTGGGCCGCACCGTCACGCTGAAGAAGGCGGGCATCAACTACAAGGGCCTGTGCCCGTTCCACGGCGAGAAATCGCCCAGTTTCATCGTCAGCGCCACGCGCCAGACCTACCACTGCTTCGGTTGCGGGGTGCACGGCGACGCGATCCGCTTCCTGTGCGAGCACCACGGCATGGGTTTTGTCGACGCAGTCACCGACCTCGCCCAGCAGGTGGGCATGCCCGTTCCCGAGGACGACGCGTCGCCCGAGGAACGCGCCGAGGCGGCGCGCAAGAAGGCGCAGAGCACGACGCTGTCGGACATCCTCGCCAAGGCGGCCGACCACTACAAGCAGCAGCTGAAGGCCTCTCCGCGCGCCATCGACTACCTGAAAGGCCGCGGCCTGAGCGGCGAGATCGCGGCACGCTTCGCGCTCGGCTGGTCGCCGGAGGGCTGGCGCACGCTGGCGAGCGCGTTCCCGCGCTATGACGACCCGCTGCTGGTGGAATCGGGGATGGTGATCGTGTCGGGCGACGATCCGGCAACGCAGAAGCGCTACGACCGCTTCCGCGAACGCATCATGTTCCCGATCCGCAACGTCAAGGGCGAGGTGATCGCCTTCGGCGGTCGCGTGCTCGACAAGGGCGAGCCCAAGTACCTCAACTCGCCGGAAACGCCCGTCTTCAGCAAGGGCCGCGAACTCTACGGCCTGTTCGAAGCCCGCCAGGGACTGCGCGACAAGGGCTACGTGCTGGTGACCGAGGGCTACATGGACGTCGTCGCGCTGGCGCAGCTGGGCTTTCCCAACGCCGTGGCCACGCTGGGCACTGCCTGCACCGCCGAGCACGTGCACAAGCTGCTGCGCTTCACCGAAAAGGTGATCTTCAGCTTCGACGGGGACGCCGCCGGCCGTCGCGCCGCCGGCCGTGCCCTCGAGGCCGCGCTGCCGCACGCCACTGACACCCGCAGCTTCCGCTTTCTTTTCCTGCCCAAGGAACACGATCCGGACAGCTACGTACGCGAACATGGAACAAAAGCGTTCGAACAATACGTCCAGGGTGCCCTGCCGCTGTCGCAGCAGCTGATCGAGGTCGCGCAGCACGACTGCGACATGAACACCGCCGAAGGACGCGCGCGCATGCTGGCGCAGGCCAAGCCGTTGTGGAGCGCGCTGCCCGAAGGCGCGCTGCAGCGGCAGTTGCTGGGCGAGCTCGCCAGCAAGGCCAACCTGCCCCTGGACGACCTCAACGCGCTCTGGAAGACGGGCGTCGGGCGCTCGGGCGGCGCACGCGCATCGCGCGCATCCGCTGGCGAGCCCGGTCACGACGGCCCGTCCGACCCGGATGGCCTCGAGGGGGGTGGCGAGCGCGCGCCGGGCGAAGGCCAGTGGCGCCCGCGTTCCGCAGACAGCCGCGGCGGCAAGTTCGGCGGCCGGCCGTCCAACCCGAAGTACGCCGCCCGGGACCGCGAAGCGGCCGAGCTGGCCGCGATGCGCCGCATCCCGCGCTCCGCGCCCCAGAAGCCCGAGAGCCGCGCCGTGCAGATGCTGTTCGGCCATCCCGAGTACTGGGACCAGCTGTCCACCGACGAGCACGAGATGATGCACGCCCTGCCCGCCCCGTACGGCCCGCTGGTGGCCTGGCTGGAGCGCGACCATTCGGAGCACGGTCCGCGGCCGTGGGCCGTCCTCAGCCACGCGCTGCGCGACGATCCGCAGCTTGGCGAAGAGGCCCTGTCCATCGCCGACGGGGACGCCGACCCGGACGCGACCTACCCTGACTTCCGCCGCGCCGTCGACACGATCCTCGACCGCGAGTTGAAGGCCCAGACCCAGTCGCTGATCGCCCAGGCAGCATCGGATCCGTCCGCCCTCGCCCGCTACCGCGAGGTCTACAAGCATTGGGAAGAGGTCAAGGCTCGACTGTCGGCGCAGCGTGCCGAAGAGTGAATGACCTCGGCGCGTAGCGTCAAGAGTTCATTCACGGATCGGCGGCCCGGCGCCGAAGAGTGATGGTGCGGCGGCGAACGCCTGCCAAACGTGATTTCCATTGAGGATTGAGGTATAATCCGATATCCCACTCAGCGGCAACTTGTGACGTGCAGTGAGAGCAGCAGACTCCGGGCCCCGGCCACCCTCGTCAAGGGCATCCATTTCGGCCACCTTCATCCCGCAAGAGCTGTTCATTCAAGCCACGTTCACGCCAACTTGCCTGCCGGTGTCCCGTCGCGTCGCACGCGAGGGGAATTCATCGCATGCCTTTCTTTCTCGATGCTTGCCCGCATATTCAACGGGCCAGTCGAAATTGACGCGTGCACGAATCGCCGGGCGGCCTGGGTCGACATTCATTCAAGGAAACGCATGACTGCCAAGAAGAGCGCTGATACTGCCAAGACGACGACCGCCGCCGCGAAGACGGCCGCCGAGAAGCCCGTCGTCGACAAGAAGGCGGTGTCTGCTGCTGCGACCAAGGGTGCCGCGAAGGCGCCCGCTGCTGTTGGCAAGGACTCCAAGGCCGCTGCGGCCGCGAAGACGCCCGCCGCCAAGACCACCAAGGCCGCCGCCAAGACAGCCGCTGTCGAGCCCAAGGGCAAGAAGGGCAAGAAGGAAGAAGTCGCCAAGGTTCCCGCATTCGAGGACGACGCCGAAGTCGAGGCCGACCTCGAGGGTGAAGTCGAGGTCGAGACCGCCGAAGAGGTCGTCGAGGAAGTCGGCGAGGTCAAGGCCAAGGTCAAGCCGCTGCGCATGAAGGTGTCGCGGGCCAAGGAACGCGCGCTGATGCGCGAGTTCGGCCTGGACGAGACGCAACTGACCGAAGAGGAAGTCGCCAAGCGCCGCCATGAGCTGAAGACGCTCATCAAGATGGGCAAGACGCGCGGCTTCCTGACCCACCAGGAAATCAACGACCACTTGCCCGAGAAGCTGGTCGACAACGAAATCCTCGAAGCCATCGTGTCGATGCTCAACGACATGGGCATCGCCGTGTACGAGCAGGCGCCCGACGCCGCCACGCTGCTGATCTCCGGCCAGACCCAGTCCGGCGCGACGGAAGAGGAAGCGGAA